>Ga0316219_1001484_pt1 | contig 24625 bp, 11 predicted proteins | sample TBH18003PmetaG_FD_203635 | JGI IMG/M metagenome (GOLD analysis project Ga0316219, IMG submission 203635) | Freshwater microbial communities from Trout Bog Lake, Wisconsin, USA - TBH18003P | ecosystem: Environmental > Aquatic > Freshwater > Lake > Hypolimnion/Profundal zone | place: USA... | reverse complement strand
CGATGGCAAAGCGCGAAAAGTCGGGAGGGGCTCGGCAGTCGCGTCAGCGTCTTGGAGTGCGGGTAGTCCTCTACCGCTTTGGCAGTGCGCCTGGCTACGTCTGGCGTCAATTCCAAGCGCAACATCCTCTGTCGGAGAGTTGCGGAAAGCTCTGATGGCAAAGGGAATCTTCCGTAGGCTGGGGACTCTCCAGCTTGCGAAAGCGGCAGATGACTGCCCGCACTCCAAGACGCTGACGCGCTTATCGGAAGCCCCACTCGGCTCCATCGCCACTCCTGTAAAGCGAAAGTTATCGTGTTACAGCATACTAGTGCTTCGACCAAGAAAATATCCCTTAATGAAGCTTTCTGCTTTCTCCTCTCTATTCTTATGCGCCTGCATTGCCATGATCGGCACTGGAAAACTGGCGGCTGATCCTTCGGACAAGATCTATAAGGACACCCATGCTCCAATTGAAAGTCGTGTTGACGATATTTTCTCAAGGCTTACTCAGGATGAGAAGCTCTCCATGTTGTCCGGTGATAGTCCGCGTGTGCTGTTACCCAAGAAGGGGATCTATATAAGTGTGCCGTTACCCGGGAATGGTTTCCTTTCGAAAGCGCTCCCCCGACTTGATCTGCCGGCGATGCAGATGTGCGATGGCGCTCAAGGTGTGTTCAGCACCAAGGAACTTCCCTCAACGGCATTTCCAGCGGGTGTCACCATGGCATCTTCGTGGGACAGGGATCTCGTGCGTGCGATCGGTCAGGCGATCGGAGAAGAGGCAAAGAACAAGGGCAGCGGGATGCAAGTTCTGCTCGGCCCCGCTGTGAATATCCACAGAAGTCCTCTTAACGGGCGTGAAAGTGAGTACCTGAGTGAGGATCCGTACCTGGCGGCACGTCTGGTCGTCCAGTACATCGAGGGCATGCAATCGACGGGTGTTGCCGCCTGCGTGAAGCATTTCGCCTGCAATAACCAGGAGACTGATCGAGGCACCGTCAACGTGATCGTCGATGAGCGGACCCTGCATGAGATTTACCTCCCGGCATTCGAGGCGGCGGTCAAAGAGGGGCATGTCTGGTCGATCATGGCCGCGTACAACAAGGTGAACGGCCCCTGGTGCACCGCGAACAAACCCCTGCTGACCGATATCCTGAGGAAGGATTGGGGATTCAACGGACTAACGATGTCAGATTGGGGGGCGGTTCATGAAGTCGATGGCGTGGTCAATGCCGGCACCGATCTTGAAATGCCCGGTGGAGACTTTTTGACAGCAGATAAGCTGAAAAAGGCACTCGCCGACGGGGCCATCAAACAAAGTGAGATCGACCGGGCGGTGAGGAACATTCTTTGTGCCATGGTGCGCACTCATCTCGCGGACCCGGTGCGACCGGCCCCGGATCATTTAAACATCGGCTGCCAGGAGCATCAGGCAATAGCCCTCAGGGGCGGTGAGGAGGGAATGGTCCTGCTCAAAAATGAGAATCAGCAGCTTCCCCTTGATCCTAATGCCAAACAGACGATTGCCCTGATCGGACATCGGGCAAAAGACTGGCAGTTCGGAGCCTTGGGAAGTCCACAAGTCCATCCCACGGTGATGATTAATCTGTACGATGGAATCACTCAGCGCCTGGCGACGAACAAGGGCTGCAAAATCATCTATTCCGATGCGAAGGTATCAACCCTGGTGCCAAGCAACGTGCTGACGGCCGCCGACGGAACCAACCCCGGCTTGACCGGCAACTATTATTATGAAGAGTCGGGCTTCAAAGGCCCTGCCGCACTGACCCGCGTCGACCCAACGATTGATTTTGCGTGGGATGAAAAAACCATTCCCGGCACACCCAAGACGACGAACGACATCAACGTCGAGTGGAAGGGCACGCTGACGGCGCCGGTCACTGGCGACTATCTCTTCGGAATCGATACTGCCCGGATGGGTCAATTGGAAATTAACGGCACCAAGGTGATCTTCAACAACTGGACCTTGTCCACAGGGAATCCTGTCTATGGGCATATCCAGCTGACCGCCGGCCAGAAATATCCCATCAAGGTGCGCATAAACTCTAAAGCTAACGAACATCCAAGAATCCATCTGACGTGGTGCCTGCCGGGGAATCAACCGTTCAAGGAAGCCGCCGACACCGCGAAAGAGGCCGATGTTGCCATTGTTTTTGCGGGAACGGGAAGAGAAGGAGAGGCTTGCGACCGCCCGAACATGGAATTGGTCGAGGACCAGGCGGAATTGATAGCGGAAGTCGCGGCCGCCAATCCGCATACGGTCGTCGTTCTCAACACCGGGAGTCCCATCCTGACGGGGAGTTGGCTCAACTCGGTGCCGGCGGTTCTCAACGCGGGCTTTCCCGGTGAACTGGGAGGAAAAGCCCTGGCGGAGATACTGTTCGGTGATTTGAGCCCCTCCGGAAAACTGGTCGATACTTACGGAGTCCGTCGTGAAGACTATCCCGACTATGGAAACTATCCAGGGGTGAACAAAACCGTGGAGTACAAGGAAGGCATTTATGTCGGATATCGCGCCTTTGACAAACGATCTATCGCCCCACAATTTCCCTTCGGCTTTGGACTGTCCTACACCCAGTTCAAGTACTCGAACCTGGGGATTTCGTCCGAAACGTGGTCTCCCAATGGAGAATTGATCGTCAAGGCAAGTATTACGAATAGCGGTCAGAGAAAAGGAAGCGAGATTGCCCAGCTTTATATTGAGCCGGTATCACCTGGAATCGATAGGCCGATCCGCGAGCTGAAGGGATTCTCACGTGTCGATCTCGCGCCCGGTGAGACCAAGGAAGTCTCCTTCAAGCTCACTCCGCGGGATTTTGCTTACTGCGATGTCCCCGGAAAACAGTGGAGGGCGGATGCTGGTAAATACTTCATCGAGGTTGGCAGTTCATCCAGGGATTTGAGCTTAAGAAATCCAATCAATTTAACAGAGCGTTGGACCGATCCGATACCAAGTATTTCCACACCGAAAAGTGGTTCAAAATAATTTTCCACATCATGATACGATCCCAATGCAGATACCTCCTCATTGCCTTGATGCTGTGCATGGGGGGATGGCTTGCCAATTCAACCACCGCAGACAGCATCCCTGAATTTGATGTCAGAAAATATGGGGCACTCGGCGATGGCAAGAATCTCGACACTCAGGCGATTCAATCGGCCATTGATGCCGCGGCTCAGGCTGGAGGAGGTGTGGTGAGGCTCGCTCCCGGCACCTATCTCGCGGGCAGTTTGCAACTCAAGAGCCATATCGACCTGCGCCTCGAGACAGGGGCGACCTTGCTGGGAAGCACCTCGCTCTCGGATTACACGAGTCGAAGGGATGGCTACGCCTTGCTTTTGGCGGACGGACAGGCAGACATCGCGATTTCCGGAGGCGGCACGATTGACGGACAGGGGCGTGAGTTGGCACAGGATGTTGTCCGCAGGGTGATGTCGGGGGAGATCAAGGATCCGATGCACAGTAACCGCCCGAAGGAAAATTGGCGACCCAAGCTGATCATGATCGGCAACTGCCGGCATGTGAAGGTGAGCGACGTGACCCTGAAAAATTCATCCTGCTGGGTTCAGAATTACAGCGAATGCTATGACCTGGTCATCAAGGGCATCCATGTGGAGAGCACAGCCTATTGGAACAACGACGGCATCGATATCACTGACTGCCGGCACGTTCAGGTGAGCGGCTGCGATGTGAATGCCGCCGACGACGGGATATGCCTGAAATCGGAGGTTGGAAAATGCGGCTGCGATAACGTGGAGGTGTGGAATTGCAAAATCCGTTCCAGTGCCAGTGCCCTCAAATTCGGCACGGCTTCGGGAGGAGGATTCCGGAATATCCACGCACACGATCTCAACATTTACAATACCTTCCGCTCCGCCGTTGCCCTCGAGTGTGTTGACGGGGGTCTCCTGGAAAATGTTCTCGTCGAGAACATCGAGGCAAAGAACACTGGCAACGCCTTTTTCATCCGCCTTGGCAGCCGCACTCCGCGGAACTTCTGCGGGTTGAATCATGTGACGATTCGTAACCTTCGGGTAGAGGTGCCCGAGGGCGCTCCTGATGCCGGTTACGACTTTGCCGGTCCTCCCGAGCGGCTGCCGCACAACATCTACCCTTCCTCCATCGTCGGTATTCCGGGCTTTCTGATCTCCGACGTGTTGATTGAGAACATTTCCGTCACCTCTGCCGGAGGAGGAACACCCCAACACGCGCAAGCCTCCTTCGACAAGGTTCCAGAAAATCCCGATAAATACCCTGAATGCTCGATGTTCGGCGAACTGCCAGCGTGGGGATTCTATGTCCGTCACGCGGAGGGGATTGAATTCCGTAATTGCCGGCTCACGCTTCAAAAGCCGGACTACCGCCCGGCCATGATCTTCGATGATGTCCGCAAGCTGAGCATCGATGGACTAGAGATAGGCCCAATCAGCGGGGAACCCGTGATTCTGCTCAACAACGTGAGCGAGACCTCTATCAAGGGCATTCAGTATCCGAAACACACACCGGAGAAATCCAGGATTCAAATCCAGGCATCCGCCAAATCAACGGCACCCTAGAACCGTTCGCTATTTGTTCATTTTTAAGCGGTTGAATGGAACGCTCAAAGAAGTTTTGGCGATATTGAAGCCATCTAGATTAAGCTTTGCGTCTGTATCGGTCAAGTCGGCCGTCTTGCAGCGAATAAATATTGTTTTACTTTCTCCTGGCTAAAACGAACGTTTGATAAGTCGGTCGGTTTTTTAATTGTGAAGACGCCTGTCGCCTGGTTTGCCGCAGCGTTAACCGTCGCCGATTGGGTGTTTTTCAAAGTCCCGTTCAAATTCTAGACTTCGGTTGGCTTCATGTTTTGGGTGAGTTGGGGTGATTGTTTGCGATTTTCTCTCTGATCAGCGGTTCGTCAACTTCTTTCCCGGCCCGCAACGCCGGTCTTTCTGAGACGTCGCGTGGTGCGTGAACCGCAGAAGCAATTCTCTGAGGTTCGCGGGCTGAATCTTTCGCAAAAAAATCCGAATTTCCAAACCGCTTAATCTTGAATGATGCCATAACGCTATAACAGTGAGGGTTGCTGAACCTCCTTCCTGCGGCTAAGAATGTGGCGAGTCTCTTCGGATCGGGCGCGCGTGATGGGGTAGAACCAGAACAGCGCCAGGGCGAGAAGGACGCCGCAGAATTGCACGGCGATCAATGCCCACTTCATCCGAAGCATCAGTTCGGGAGTCGGGGGGAGCGCGGTGTTGGCATAACCGGCCCACCGGGGCAGCAATCCGCCAATCAAAAGCGTCGCGATTTGCGTGATCTTCCCAAAAAATCCATTCACCGCGCCGTATGCGCCTTCGCGGCGCAGTCCGGTTTCCAGTTCGTCATCATCGCAGATATCCGCCGTCATGGAGCCGAACATAAGCGCCGTGATCGGCGTTCCAAGCGCGGTGATCATCCATACAATGACGCTCCACCACGGATGCGCTGGAGTCAGCGCGATGGGCAGAATGGCGAAACTGAACGCCACAATCGTCAGTCCCGCCAGCGTTGCTTCGCGTTTTCCAAGCCGGGTCGAAATCCAAAGGCCAAGAGGAATGCCGGCCAGGGATGCAAATATTGTCAACGTGCCGCCGACTCCGGCGATGTAGGCCGCGAGCGATTCGCTGCCCCGGCAAACGTAATAGAGATAAACGAACCAGCCAATGGTTCCGGTAATGGCGAGCGCGGTGGCTAGTGTCTGGGCCGAAGCTTGCAGTAGCAGAAACGGGCGGTTGCGAAGGGTCAGCCGTAGAGCCTCTCCCAGGGGGACTTTCGCCTGTCTCCTGCGTTCGGTCTTCTCGCGGCACGCCCAAACGGTGGCCAGCGCGCCCAAAGCCATGACGGCGCCGGCGATGACGCTCAGCCAGCGCGCGCCGACAACGACATCACCAAAGATTTTGCGGCTGCAAAACCAGTAGAACCAGGCTGCGCTAAACGTGCCGGCAGTCTGCACGTACCCCTTCCAGGCAAGCACGCGGGTGCGCTCGTCGTAATCGGTCGTCAGTTCATAACCCAGCGCGCTGTATGGAATCGAGAATACTGAGTAAAAGGCGGACAAAATCGAGATCAAACCCGCCACATATGCGAAACGGATAATCTGCGAACCCGGCGGCACGCACCACATCAGCGGCAGCAGAATCGCACCGGCCACGCCACCGATGAGGATGTAAGGCCGCCTTCGCCCAAATGCGCCACGGGTGTTGTCGGAATACGCGCCGACGATAGGATCGGCAATCGCGCCTACGGCCTTCGGAATCGCCAAGGCGATCCCAAGCAACGCCGGGTCGAGTTTCATCCCGGTGACGTAGATTTGGTTGGCAAGTCCCAGCAATACGTTCAGGTAAAAGAAGTCTGTTAGTCCGCCCAAGCCGTAGGCGAGTTTCATTGAAGGCGAAACCCGATCCTGTTCGGCTGTGCGGTGAGCCAGCTTCGAGGGAACCGGTTCCGTTGCGCGCGGCGCTTCAGTTGCCACAGCCAGTTGTTCGTCACCCATAATCAGAAACTAGATTTATATCGGCTATTTTGCAGACGAAATAACGGCATCCGGCAGGCGGTAATCGATCACGATTCCGTGAACGGAGACACGCTCGTTGGCCACGACTGTCTCAGGATCGGGTGGAAGGACGATGAGGACCGCCGCAGAATCCGGATCGATCGTGCAGGCAAAGGCATTTTCTGCCCGGTGTGCCAACATTCGATGATTGGTTAGATCGTAGATCGCACAGGGTTTATCGAGATGCAATGAGATCGTCTTCGCTGAATCGAAAGGATTGTAGTAGAGATACGTTGGATATGCGGGAGGATGAAACCAATCGGTGGCCAGGCAATCCCACTGGAGAATGCCTGGAACCTCAGTCAAGCTCATAATCCCGCCCAGAAAACCGACGCTGTTTCCCATGTAAGGGGCAATGTTGAAACTAGTGTCGGCAAACCAGCTTTCACGAAGTGCCAGATAATCTTTGCGATCGATTCTGCCGCGCCCGGTCCCCCATCCATTAAGAATCGGATCGCCCGTAGCGTATGGCGCGTAGGGATGACCGATAGACGGATCGCTTGATTTCAATCCCTCGTAAAAGAGCAGATTCGCCGGGTCCGCTTTGAGCTTCCAACGAGCGTGATCCTGATGGTTGGCATCGAGGCCATGCCCTTGCAGAAGGCGTGAGGAATTCGCTGCATTTAGCAGATAGCGACCGATGGCGCGCGCGTATTGAGGCTGATAACGCACCACCGGCGCCAACCAACCCGGCCCTTGCAATGAACCCATCGTAAACGCGTAAAAACCTTTGCCATTGTCCAATCGCGCGCCATCGATTCCGTCGCAGGTAATCCCGCCACACTCGGTTCCGCGCGTAACAAACCATGGATGTCTTTTCGGATCGCCGTCGCCAAACCATGCATTGAGAATCGAGTCCATGTTCAGCGGTTCACCGCCGGCAATGGCATTCAGGCGCGCCGCCGTCAACGGCCCCATGACGTGGCTAACTTCATAGCGTCCCGGATTTTCACTATACCATTTCATCGTGGCGCGCGCGCAATCGAGATAGTCGCTGTCGCCGGTAATTTGGTAGCCGGCGAGAAGGCCCCACGCCACGCTCGGCGCATTGCCGAGCCGATTCATGGGCTCCATCCGCCCGTGTGGTTTGCCTTCGGCGAAATCCCACCCGAGAATGTCGTAGTTTGGCGATTTAGGGCAGCCGAGTCCGTGAGCAATCCGTCGAAAAGCAGCGACTGCCGTCCGGGCCTGATTTTTCAGTTCTGGATCTTCAGGATATTGCGCGGCAAGCATTAGACCCAGAATAGCGTCCCAATACCCATAAATGTCCGCGTTTAGAACAGGATCGTGCTGATTCGGGCGATGCCGATAGACTCCGATTCCGGGATCATACCATGCTTTGGCTCGTTCCACGAAATCGACGCCGTGCAGGGATCTGGCACTCAATCCGACCATGCGTGCGCCAACCACCGCAGCCAAGGCTGTAAAGCCTTCCTGATCCAGCCTGGCCCCCAAGTAACTCTTCATGCGAAATCCGGCGGCGCCAGGTTCAATCGCCACAACCGGAAATCCATCTCCAGACGCATTCGGATTGAGAACAAGCTTGTAATAGTCCCGCGCAACGGCCTTCCAGTCTCGCACATCAAGAGGACGCGGTATTCTGGCCATGCGCTCCACGGGTGCAATTTCCCTTTGTCCCGGCTGGACCGCACTGGCCGTGCGCACCAAGAAAAGAAAAGCAATGCCGATGGCCGCAAATGATAGCTTAGATTTCATATTCGGCAAATGGGTCGGGAATCGAAACCCACGCGGCCTCCGCATCGCTAAGGCCGGCGTACAAACGCGCCGTTCCATCGCCGTTGCGAAGCAGTCCTCCGGTAAACACCACATCCACCAAGTCCGGACGTTTGGCTGCGCCCGCCGGGAAGAAATCGCGCTTTGCAATAATCTTCACCGGACTGCATCGGGCCGTTTCAGCATCCAAGCGGAACGCCATCGGGTAATAGTGCCGATTTTCCTCCTGATCGAAACATGCGATATGCCCGAGCACCCCGAGACTTCCGTCTCGAAGCAAATGCGCTTCATTCGCCCCGCCCCATTCGTCTTCGACAAACTGCGGCGCAAGCAATGGGGCGTGCTCGATGAAGCCGGGGGTAACCTCCTCCAGCGACGAAGCCACCGCAAAACCGATCTTCCCGCGTCCTCCTATTGCTCCCTGCGGACGGCTCAGCACAGCGATCCGCCCGTTCCGCAACTGCTTAAGCCGAATGTCTTTCATCTTGTCCGGCCCGACAAGGACCTGCTCCAGTGAGTCGAAGGACTCGCCGTGATAGAACTCCATACGCCAGATTTTCTCGCCACTCGGCATTTCGATGGGGAATCGCACGCCTCCGAATAGGAGATTGCCGTCCACAAAAGTCACGCACGGATCTTGCAGGCAGCTAAAAACTGGTGCTCCTTCGACCGGTTTCCATGCGCCGGAATCCTGTCGAAAAAACACCGATTCGGCAGATTCCGTGTCCCGTGCCTCGACGCGCCCCATAAGATATTCCACTCCGTGCCATTGGAACGGAGCAGTAATATTGTAAACGTCTCGATTCCCCACACCGGAAAACGCGAGCTTCCGCGATAATCGCGAACAGTCATCCGCGTGTACTTTGTCACGGTGGTTCAGTTCCGCCACGAGGGCGACGCATGATTTTGGCGAAATGTCAGGTTTTTGCATAAGCGATTCAGAAACAATGTCCAGGTGCGCCGTCTCTCTTCGATGTGTCGGATTGTGGAAGAATTGCGCAGCGGCGCTTCAGGTCCGCTTGCCACGCCGCTGGTGTCAGCGGCATCGGCTGCGCAGATCGATGATTGTGTAGGAATAGGCTGGCAGCAATTCAGAGAAATCGTTCCCGGCGTGATCGATGCGGCCCGCGGTAGGGTGGATGAAATCGGGGTTCTCAGCCGAGTTTTCATCTTTTAGGCTATTGCCGGTGAGTTGCACCCGCCCAGCCTCGCGTGCAATCTGACCGGCTCCGGCGATTCGAATTCGCGCTTTGATGGCAAATGGCGCGAAATTTACCATTTTCAAATCCAACACATCCCCCGCTTCGCTCCGCGCGACGCTGGTCTGAATCGCGTCCACGCAGGGAACGCCGTAGGAAATAGGAGTCTTGAAAGTCATTTTTGGCGAATCCACGGATGTCTCGACAGCTAGCGGTTGGTAATGCTCGCGCGCCATGCGGAGAGTCCACCCGTGCGGAGTCAACCACGCTTGGTGGTTGTTGAAAAAGATGCGGCCTTGTTCCCAGCCGTTGTCGGCCATCTGGTCGGCCTCCACCAATCCGCAATAGGTGACCACATCGACGAAATCGCAGTTCCGTTCCGTAACATTATGAAAGGCGGCGTCGGCGAGTCCACGAAGCAGGTTGTGGTTTCCGCCGTTGACTTCCTGCGAATAGACTTTGAGCGCTCCGGCCATCGGACGCAATTTATCCAACATCGCCTGCCAGGTTCCACATCCCACCACTTCGCAGTTGTATGGATACATTGCCATTGCGTGGACCTTGACGCCGAGTTTTTCCCGGAATTCCGCCAGTTGCCGGTCGTTGGGAAGCACCTTCGGCTCATGGCCAATTGAGCCGCTCATCAATTTCACCTTGGAATCGACCGCATGCATCGCATCCGCAACCAATGCCGTGCGCTCGACTCCGACGAAACCATTCCCCAACTGAAGGTATTTAAGATCGAATGGCTTTTCATAACCCATGGCCGCGCGCTCCCGGCCCCATCGCGAGGTCGCCGGACCATTGCAAAACTCCACTAGATCCGCCACGTCCCGCGGAGTTTCCGCGTGGTTGATACATGGAATCGCCTCGATGCCCGCGGTTTGGCAGAACGCGAGAAACTCTACAATGCTCCAACCGCGCGTTTCGAAGGGATACCAGCAGGAGTTGTATTGCGGGCGCTTGTCGGGATCGCCCAGCATGGTTTTCCAGCGAAACCCGGCGGCGCCGGAAAAGTCGCCGCCGAGGCGGATGCAAGTGATTCCCGAATCGACCACGGCTTTTGCAAGATCCGCACGAACGGGAAGTCCTTTGAAAAGTCCGTCGCCGGCGGGCATTAGCACCGCCTGATCCACCCATACCTTCCCGGGGCGGTCGATGGAAACGACGAATCGCGCGGCGTGGTCGGTCGCGTTTGACTTCAGATCGAATGGACATTTCCGCCAGTCCGCACCGACGCCTTCGAGTACCTGACTGCCATATGTGCGGGAGCCGTCGGCGTTCTGAAGAGAGACGGTCAATTTGCCCGGATACTCGCCACGGCAATAGATCCGGCCCCGATAGGTGTGGCCAGCAAGCACCGAAAGACCGCGACGGCCCAGTCCTCGATTTGCAACCCCGGCGGTTCCCCCGCCTCCTCGAATCTCGATTTTCTGGGAGCGCAGCGAATTGAATGGCTTGTCTGCGTCCCAATCGAATGCCGCATCCGCATCACCGGTTACCACCGGATCCCACCATTGGCTGACCCGTCCGCGCCATCCGCTTGGGCGAACCGGGGAAAGCGGCGGAATCTCGGTCTTTCCATCGGTTTGGATCGACAGGTTTCGAAACCAGCCTCGCGCCTCAGTAGTTTCAAATCCCACCTCGCCGAGCTTGCATGGAACAGGGTCTGTGTATTCAATATTCTTTCCCTTGGCCGTCGCGCGAATGACATTGGCGTTTGCTTCCATGCGCACATGCACCCATTCCCCGAAAGCGAGTGGAATATCGGTTGAGGCCACCGTCCTTTCGCCAGCGCGCAACTCCATTCGCCGGTGTTCCACATCGATGAAAACACCGTACCCGTCGCCAAATTCTTTGGCTCCAGCGCGAAAGATCACGCCGATGGGGCGTCCGGGATCGAATTCGGGCTGCATGAGTTCACACTCGATCGAGCCGTTCCCGAAGGGAACCCCCGACCACAGCAATTTGTACCAGCGGAACCCGACCATCCCAATCGCGCCGTTCTCAGAACACCACATTCCTTGCCATACGGGCGCCTTGAGCCAGGCGGCATGCAACCGCCATCCGGGCGGTAGGTCTTTCTCCGGCCCCTCCTCGAAGCTCTCGCCAAACAGCATCTGCGCATAAACGCCGCCGTAGATTTCGTGGTTGAGATCTTCAAAGCACGCGCCGAACACCATCGGATTAATCTTTCCCAGCACAGTCTGCGCGTTGACCGAAATGGAAGCCTCGCCAACACCGCCCTCTTTCGGACGCTTGTCGAAGAGGATGTTTGCATCGGCAGGCTTCGGCCCCGCAAGCGCCTCCTGGGCGGAAATGGTGTAAACGACGCCGGGCTGCGTTTGCGCCGAAGCGATGACTTGAAGAGCGGCAGAAGCAACTAGAGCGGCTACGAAGCTGAACATCGACCCAGAACCAACAACCGCCGCTTGTCGCACGCTCTTCGGTTCGAGGCAAGTGCCGTCGCCGCGTGCCATTTCTTTAGTACGATTTTTAGTATTCAGCATAAGTAGATTGCGGTCGCCGCGGCGCCCCTAAACGCCGCGGCGACCTCGATTGCCCCGCACCCCCTAGCCGGTCCCCACCGGCAAATGCGGATCAACCTTAAACCGGTTTATCGATCGCTCCTCTTTGCCTTGCGCCGGAATCCAAGCAGCGCGGATGCGCCCGCCAGCAACAACCCCAGAGCGCCGGGTTCCGGAACGGCCTCGGGCGCCGCGGGTTCGAGGGCGGATTGCGCTGCCGATGCGAGCAAGGCAGTGCTCGCGCCGCCGCCAAGCGTATCCGCATGCAATTGCGCCGGAGCGGCGGCCAAGGCGAATGCTGTGCCCCCGATGCTCAGCGAACTGAGATTCAATACTGTGCGGGCGCCAGTGGTGTTTGCGGCCATCGAAAACGTGGCGCCGGAAGCGACGCTGAGCGCTCCGATGGAGCCGGACTGAGCCAGTTGCGTAACGCCGCTGTTAGCATTCAGTCCGGCCATTTGCACCGAGCCGGCCAGAATCAGCGTTCCTGTGCCAGACTTGGCGAGAACACCAGCTCCGCTCAACGCACCATTCACCGTGTCGGTATTACCCTGAGTGTCAATCGTCGCCGTGCCGCTGCTCACCACGAAATTGCGGCTGGCATCGAAGGCAATGGAACCGGAGGTTTGCAGCGTGCCACCGTTATTCAGGGTCACCGCGCCGGAGACCGCACCCAAAGCCGCGTCGCTGGCCAGATTCAGCGTGCCGGAGTTGACCGTGGTTCCGCCGCTATAAGTATTTACACCGGCCAGGATGACCGTGCCCGATCCGGTCTTGGTCACGGCGTTGCTGCCGGAAGCATCCGAGATGACGCCCGCGAAAACCGCCGTGCCACTGGTGGGTGCGGTCAGTTGAACGGAGCGATTGAGAGCAATATTCCCGGCGAAGCAGGCTTGCCCGGTGCCGGAGGTGCTTATACCGAGGCTGGTGACACCGGAGCTATTGTAGGCATTGACGCTAATGTCATGACCGACAAAGTACTGTCCAGCGGTAAGCAAACCGATATTGTCGGTAGGCTGGGTGGACCCGATCGCCGTCGCGGAAGTGCCCCCGAGTTGAATCGCATTGGACCAGTCATTGTAGCCGAGGTCGCCGCCCTGGCCGACATTATTTCCAGCGGTGACATAGGTGACCCCGCCGGCGGTCAGCGCGGTTCCGCTGCCGGAATTGGCGATGGTGCCAAGATCGTTGTTCGCCAGCAGGAGCGTTCCCTGCCAGACGCTGGTGTTGCCAGAGTAGGACTTGCTGCCGACGCCTGCTCCCGCCCCGGCCACGCGAACCGTACCCGGGCCGATTTTTGTGACACCGATTGCGGCCCCGTCAACAAAGGTATTGGCCATATTGACCTGCCCGCCCGCCGCCGCTGTCAGGTATGCGGTGCCGTTGCCAACCGAGTCATTGAAGTTATTGAAGGAAGCGGTTCCCGACGTGTTCGCGCCGCCGACAATGGTTTGCAGGCCGGTCTGTGTGGCAACAAAAATGCGGCCGCTGAGGGAATCGCCGGGTGAGGTGAGAAGGAACCGAGCGAGCGTCGCGCCCGCCTCGGCGGAACCGCCGAGCCAGATGGAGTTGCTGAACTTATGAGAATATACCGTTCCATTGTTCACCGAAATTTCGGCGCTGAATCCGGTCGTGGACCCCGCGATCGTCAGCGTGCCGCTGCCGCTTTTGGTGAGGGTGGCTGAACTGGTCGAGGAGGTCAGCGCGCCGGTGATTGTCAAATCTCCGTCCGTCATGGCTGCGGTCGATGCGGCCGTCACCCTGACGGCATTGGCCAGCGTGCGCAGCGTTCCGCCCGAAGTGGCCAGCGCGCCGCCGTTAATTGTGGCCGTGCCGCTGCCGAGCGCGTTGTCGTTGGCGACGGCCAGCGTGCCGCTCGTGATCGTGGTGCCACCCACGTAGCTGTTACTGCCGCCTAATGTGAGGCTCCCAGTGCCGAGTTTTACCAACCCGCCGACGTTCGAGGAGGGGAGACTGGAGGCGAAAGCGACACTCTGACCGTTAGTGTCCAGGGAGATCGCGCCGGTGCTGGCGACGATCCTCGCGGAGTAATCGTTCGTGTTGCTGCCGCTGAATTGCAATGTGCCGCCGGTGAAGGTCACGTTTCCGCCGCCCGCCAGCGCATCGCTGTTTCCGAGGTTCAGGATGCCGCCATTGACTGTCGTTGAGCCGGCATAGGTATTTGCGCCATTCAATACCACCGTTCCGGAGCCGGTGACCGTGACCGCATTCGTTCCGCTCGCGTCCACAATCGGCGCACTGAAAGTCGAGGTGCAGCCGCTTGCGGCGGTCAGTTGTACGCCGCGGTTGAGTGAAATCATTCCGGTAAATAGCGCGTAACTGCCGGTATTCGCGCCCAGCATCGTAGTGCCGGCGCTGTTCTGGCCATTGATGCTCAGGTTGTGCCCGATGAGCCGGGGCGTACCCGAGGAACCGCCGTCAGCCAGCAGCGCCAGATTGTCGGTGGTCTGCGTGCCCGCATCGCCCAAGTTGACCGTCTGAGTGTAGGCGCTGAAGCCCAGCGGACCGCCGCCGCCGTTGCTTGTGTTTCCGTTGGCAATTGCGCTTCCGCTGCCGCTAATCCCGTAATCGTCCGCCCCCGCAAGAAACGTGCCGGCGCGGATCGTCATATTCCCCGAGTAGGCGCGGTCGCTGTTGTTCGCGCCGTCGTAACCAAAGCGAACCGTACCCGAGCCGATCTTAATGAGATTCGCGTTGCTGCTCCCGATCATGTTCTGAACATTGACCTGTCCGCCTGCCGCCGCGGTCACGTAAATCGTGGAACCGTTGGCGGGATTCCACCAGTCCCCATAGCTGACCGTTCCCGAAGTGTTGACGCCACCGACGACGACTTGCACCCCGCTTTGGACGAGCATCTGAACCCGATGTGAAGAAGTCTCGCCAGCCGTGCTTAACAAAAACTGCGCCTGGGTGGCTCCCGCCTCCGCCGAATTGGCCAGAACCACCCCCCAGGCGTTCGCACCCGAGGGGAGGGCGTGTGAGATCACGGTGCCGTTGTTCACATAAATCCCGGCATTAAAGTTATTCAGGGAGCCGCTCAGAGTGAGCGTGCCGGTTCCGGATTTGGTCAGGTAATTGGTGTTGGTCGAGGAAGTCAGTGGGCCGTTGAGGGTCAAATCCCCATTGGCGGTGGTTACCGGGCAAGAGGCATTGAGACTGACGGCATTGGACAATACCCGAGCGCCGCCCGCGGTCGCCAACCCCAGTGTTCCGGCGTTTATCGTCAGGGTGCCGCTGCCGAGCGCGTAATCGTTGCCAATAGTCAGCGAACCGCCGTTCACAGAGACCCCCCCGCTGAAGTTGTTGCTGCCAGTGAGAGCCAGCGTGCCCACCCCATATTTTGAAATTCCCGCAGCACTGCCCGAGATCGAGCCGCCAACTGTGAGCGTCGTGTAGTACGGGATCGAGGCAACGGTGGTGCCGATCATCGTCACCGGCCCCGTTCCCAGATTCAAATCGTTTGTGCTGTTGGTCCCATTGACAAGGACGAAATTGCTCCAAACTTGCGGATTGTTCGCGGCATTCACGATGGCTGCGCCCGACGAGTTGTTCAGCGTCCCGCCAGAAAACGTCAACGTCCCGGTTCCAAGCGCATAGGCGGCGTTCACGTTGAGTTGCCCGGCGCTAAGGTTCACCCCGCCGCCGAAGCTGTTGCTTCCGCTCAATACCACCGTGCCCGAGCCAGTGACCGTTACCGCGTTGCTTCCGTTCGCATCCACAATCGGACCACTGAAGGTCGCGATGGCCCCGCTGCCCGAAGTCAGTTGCAGGCCGCGGTTGAGCGAGATCGTGCCAGTGTAAAGCGCGTAGCTGCCGGTATTCGCGCCCAGCGCCGTGGTGCCGGCGCTGTTCTGGGCGTTGATGCTCAGGTTGTGCCCAATGAGCCGGGGTGTCCCTGACGAACCGCCGTCGGCCAGCAGCGCGAGATTGTCGGTGGTCTGCGTGCCCGCATCGCCCAAATTGACTATAGTGGCGTACGGAGTGTAGCCCAGCGGCCCACCGTACCATGCAGTAGCTCCGTTTGCCAGGGTTCCCGAGGCAATGGTGGTGCCACCGTCATCGCTCGATGAAAGCAAGGTGCCGGCCTCGATCGTGAGCGTCCCCAGATAAGAGGGTTGCGCGCTGCCTGCACCTTGGCCGGAGAAGCGAACTGTCCCGGCGCCAATCTTGACCACATTTCCGATAGCGTTGGTGGAATCCGCAATGATAGTCCCGACGTTGACCTGTCCTCCGGCGGCCGCCGTGTAATAGGCAGTTGAGCCATTGAAGCTATGCTGGAAACCCGTGAGCGAGACCGTGCCGGACGAGTTCAGGCCGCCAGCGATGTCTTTCAGCCCACTTTGGGTTCTAAAGAAAATCCGATTGGCATCGGTGTCGCCCGGCGACGCCAGCAGGAATGCGGCCGTGGTCGCCCCGCTTTCGGGGTTATAGCCAAGTTGAACGTAATTGTTCGCGGTATGGGCAATAACCGTTCCGTTATTCAGTAAGATCTGGCCCGAATATCCGCTGGAACTCGCCAGCGTCAGCGTCCCGCTTCCACTCTTGGTCAGAAGTACTGAATTTGTCGAGGAAGTCAGCGCGCCGTTGAGGGTCAAATCCCCGCCTGTAAGCCCAATACCGGAGGATGTCGTCAACTGCACCGCGTTGGCTACTGTGACCAGGCTGCCGCCGGAGGTAGCCAGCACGCCGCCGTTCAACGTCACGGTGCCGCTGCCGAGCGCGCTGTTGTTGGCGACAGCCAGCGTGCCAGTCGTGATGGTCGTGCCGCCGGTGTAGGAGTCGCTGGCGCTCAGCGTCAGGCTGCCCGAGCCGATCTTGGCGAGAGCGCCGAAACCGCCGATGGAGCCATTCACGGTCATTCCGTAGCTCTGGGTGTCGATGATTCCGGTTCCGCTCGCAAGGGTGATTGTGCGCGATGCATTGAGCGCGATGCCGTTCGCTCCGGCCTGGAGCGTCGCGGTGCTGCCGGAACCGAAACTTACCGCCCCGGACGAGGCGCCAAGCGCAGTATCCCCGTTGATCTGCAACACACCGTTGTTGATGAATGTCCCGCCGGTGTCGGTATTAGCGGCGGTGAGGATTAGCGTGCCGCTTCCCGTGACGGTCAGGCCGCCGTCGACGCCGCCATTGCCGTTGGCCAGCACTTGAGCGAAGGTCACTGTCTTGCCGGCATCCACTTGGATGACAGCGCCGCCTGTAGCCGTGCCGGTGCCCAGGGCGTTTCCGCTTGCAAACACGAACATGCCGCTGGAGCCGCCGGTAAAAAGATTGCTGAACGACTGGCTGGTGGTCCACTCCATCGTGCCGCCGCCAAGGTTGAAGATGTTGGCGTTACTCCCCGAGTTATATGCGCCAATATTGTTGGACAGCACCAACTTGCCTGCGGCGAGATTGTACCTGTCGGTCTTGCCCGTAACGCTGCTGTTGTTGAAATTCAGCCAATTGGCATTGACGGTGCCGCCAAACTGATTGAGCGTAGCCGTCCCGTTGCGCCCCACTTCCAGGTTGCTGGTGGCGGTGAAGGTGGAAGTGTCATAAATGTTCAGCGTGCCGCCGTTGCCGTCGTCTGCCAGCAACGGGTCGTACGCGGTGAAGGCGCTGCCGTTTTTCAACGTGAGCGAGGTCGTGGAGGGCGTGCCGTAAAGTAGGTGATCCCATGTGGCGGCATAGGGAACCGTCAACGAGGTGTTGTCCATCACGACGGCGCCGCCGGCAACCGTGAATTTCTCGCACGCACCCAGGGTGTTTGTGCCGCCGTTCTTCATCGTCCAGGTTCCGGGCTGATTCTTGTAAAACGTCTGCCAATTGGCCGGGTTCCCGCCCGAGATTCCGCCCGTGGTCACCGAGGCCGAGCCGTTAACGTTGAAGTTCACGTCGGAAGCGCCGGTGCCAAGGACAATGGGGCAGGCTCCGTTGAAAACTGAGGTGGCGTCGAATGTGAGCGCTGTGCCCGCCGCCAGGTTGACTGCGCCGGAGCCTGGGCCGCCGGTCCCGGTAATATAGAGAGTCCCGGCGTTCACGTTCGTCGCGCCGGTGTAGGTGCTCACCGCGGTGCCGCCGAGCGTGAGTTGGCCCGAGCCGTTCTTGGTCAACCCGCCGCCGCCACCGCCGCCGAGCAGGGCCTGGTTGAACGTCATCGTCTGCCCGTTGGTATTGACGATGGCGCCTCCGCTCTTGATCACGAACGAATTCGTGTTGGACGTGCTCACGCTGTAACTGCTGGCTGCCTGCAACGTTCCGCCGTTGAAATTGAATACGAACTGCGTGTTCCCGTTATTTGTGAATCCTCCGGTGAAGACAAGCGTTCCGCCGTTAAGATTGTAGGTGGAAGCCGAATTTCCGTCACCCGTGAAAATTCCGCCGGTAGCTGTGATGGTGCCGCCGTTTTGATTGACCGTGCCTGCCCCACCGCCAACCCCGGTGCAAAACTGCCCGCAGTTGAGGGCAGAGGAGTTATTCACATTCAGAGTGCCCGCAGAGCCGTTGCCCACAAAAAACCGGGTATCGCCTCCCGTGAAGGAAAGGCTGGCAGTATCCTTCAGGGTCCATGTGCCGCTGCTTTTTACCGAGGTGATGCTGGCGAAAACCGGTGAAAGCGACAGCGCGGACGATCCGCCCACGATGAGATTCCCGCCTGCCACCTGAATGCCCTGGCCCGCCAGAGCCGTGTAGGAACAGTTATTGAGAGTGACGGCACCCGACCCGGCGATAGACAAAATGCCTCCGGAGGTTCCGCCGCTCAGCCCTCCCGTGAAAAGAAGATTCCCCGTTCCGTTGTTCGCGAAACTGGCGTTGCCCGAGAGCACGACGGGCACATTATACGTCTGGGTATTTGTCACGTTTGCGTTGGCAGTGATCGCACCGCCCGCGCCGAGCGTCAGGCCCGTTCCGTTGAAAGTGTAGGCGGCCAGCGTTCCACTGGCATTATCCAGAGTCAGATTCAAGAGCGACAGAGCGCCCGCGTTGATGGTGGCGTGTCCATTGCCGGCATCGAGAAAGAGCGCAGAGTCACTCGCACCCGGAACCGTGCTGGCGGTCCAGTTTGCGGGGGTGGCCCATGTGCCATCGCTGGCGCCCGACCATGTCGCGGTGGCGGCAAAGGCTGCTTGAGGCGCAAGGACGAAAACACCGGTGGCGGAGAGGACGAACGCCCGGGTTAAAGTCGGTCGCCGGGAAAGAAGTTCGAGGAGGGAGGAGTTGGTGCGCATAATTTTGATGGGAGTCGATGGGCTGGAAGCCTCCCCTTTTGACCGCAGAATCCGAGGCCTGCAACCGAAACGAGATTGGCTTTCGGTTTTTTAGACGAAACCCGGGGTTCCGTCATGTCCCTAAAATAAGGGACACACCAGGAAAGAGCCACCCGGCTACATCTTCAGATACCGCGCCACCGCCTGGGCACGGCTATGAACGTGAAGTTTCTCGTAGATGCGCCCAACGTGCGTTTGCACCGTCCAGTAGCTGATGCCCAGCTTCTCCGCGATTTCCTTCTGCAGAAAGCCCTGAGCCAGAAGATCGAGAATTTCCATCTCCCGCGCACCGAGTTTGGTGTCTGTCGCGCTTTCCGGCGCCGGTTTCTTGAACGTCTGCACCACGCGGCGGGCGATGCTCATGCTCATCGGCGCTCCGCCGGCGAGCACGTCGCGAATGGCGCTCACCAGTGACGCGGCCTGGACCGGTTTCAACAGGTAGCCGCCGGCGCCCGCCGCAAGCGAATCGAAGATCGATTCCGAATCGTCGTAAACCGTAAGCATAATGAACTGCGTCTGCGGCAACGGCTTGGAAAGCAGGGCGACACACTCCACTCCACTCTTTCCAGGCAGGTTAATGTCCATGAGCACGACGGCGGGACGCAATGCAGGCAGCGCTTCAAGCGCCTCTTCGCCGCTCTCGAACGTCCCGACGCAATTTATCGTCGGCTCGCGATCGAGGATCGCCTTCAAACTGCTCCGCAGCCCCGCATTATCTTCAACAATCGCCACCGTGACAGATTGACCGGCATCCAATCTCTTTCTCATATCGGAGATTGCATAGCCTTCCGCAGGGGAACACTCAAGACAACGGTTGTCCCTTGCCCGGGCGTGCTTTCCCGGCAAAAGCAACCACCCGCCTGCTCCACGCGCTGCCGCATGTTTGCCGAACCGTGGCGCGCCGAGAGAGTCTCGCTGTCAATGAACCCGCAGCCGTCGTCCTCGATTGTCAGGATCACGCTGGCGTCCTGAATCGAAATTCGCACGGTGACCGTTTTCGGCCTGCCATGGTAAACGGCGTTATGCACGGCTTCCTTGGCCGCGAGGAAAAGATTGTGCCGCACGCTCGATTCCAGTGGAAGAAGTGGAAACGTTGCCGGCAAATCGAAGCGCGAACGCACACCGGAGACCTCCAGATAGTTCTGAATAGCCCGGCAGAAATAATGGGCGAACCCCTGAACCGTGTCGTTGGCAGGATTGATTGCCCAAACGATCTCCTCCAGGCGACGGACCGTGTCGCGGGCGCGAATCCGGATTTCCGAAAGCTGTGGACGTGCCGGCGATTGCTCCTCCACGTCGCTTTCCGCCAGTTCGCCAAGCATGGCGATGGTCGCCAGTTCCGCGCCCAAATCGTCATGAATATCGCGCGCGATTCGCACCCGTTCCTGCTCCACCGCGCGCTGTTGCCGGGCTTGCGCCAACGCCAGTCTGGCGCGGTTCGACTCAACATAACGCCAGACTCCGAAGACCCCGCTGGCCGCGATGCAGCCACACAGAACGAGAAACCAGGGCCGTTGCGTCATCGGAAGCGGCAGCACGACGGTAAGGACGGTTTCGCTGCCCGCATGAATTCCTTTGATTGTCGCCGAAAGTAGCTTGAACCGATGTTTGCCAGGCGAGGTCAGGTCGTATTCCATGAAATTTGCGCCGCTGCTTCCGACGGAGTACATTTCCTGCCAGACGGCCTCGTAAGTTACCCCCGGCTCGACTGCCAGGGATCGATCCTCCGCAAGCTCCCAACTTGCATAGGCGTCCGGATCGTCGTCCCGAATAACCAACGCTGCAATACCGTGAACCAACTCCGCCGTTGCGAGCGCGGTGTTTTCACCAAAGCGCATCCAGTTCTTCGGCATGGGGCGGCTTTCGCCAGACGGCTTGTTCAAGGTGACGCTCCAGTCTGCCGCAAGATCGCGGGCGCCGTCGCCCGGCAGTCGGTAAATGCGGAGACTGGCGAAGCAAAGAACCCCGACCGTCGCTCGCGGGCCTCCAGAAAACAACGCTGCGCGCAAGAACCGCGATTCCTGTGGGGGCGTGAACCGAACCCGGCGCAGAGTAAATTCGGAATCCGCCACGGTCCCCTGCCACAGAGAACTCTTGCCATCCATCCGAACCTGTTTGCAATCGCGCACCCGGTTCTTCTCGTCAAAGAACTGCAAGTCCAACCGCATGTACCCGGGATCGTCCACCCAGTCCCGGTCAAAGCCTTCGAACTGATGCAAGTTTCGCAGCGCACGGTGTCCGCCCTGATCACCTGGTCGTGGGCCGTAATTGACAATCAGGTGAACACGCGACTTTGCGGACAACTCCACCAACCCATCCGGGGAAACCACAACGTTCTTTCCATCCGCCGACACACCGGTGATCTGTACTGCCTCCGCCGACGCAACCGCTGCGCCATGGACACCGCCGAAAAAAAACAGCAGAATCGAAACCGCAAACAGCGTTCGCCCAAATGGTTTCGTGATGGGTTGCATTCCCCGGATATTCCTTCCATCGCCGCCTTTTGCCAAGCCCTTCGAGACTTTTTCTTTAAGGACTTGAAGGAAAGCGTTCCGCAGTCGCCTTTCATTCCCATACCGCCATATCGCCAGCCGCAACGTCCTCCTGGTACCACATCAAATCTGGGCGTATTCGTTCAGCAACTTGAGATAAAGCCGGTATTGCTCAAGGGAGACGCCTGGGGGCGTCTGGTGGTCCACGCTCGGAATGAATCCGCCGGTTTTCATCAGCGGAAGCAATCGCTCGAATTCCTGTCGAATCGCAGCCTCGCCTTGATTCATTACCAGCTTGTTATAATGGCCCACCATCCGAAGTTTTGGAAACTGATGGCGCAAAGCCATGCCATCAGCCCCGGCTTGGCGTTCCAGCGGCAGCAACCCGGAAACGCCGACTTCCAGCAGCCAAGGCGCCAATTTGGAAACCTCCCCATCGCTATCGACGATCAGTTTGATATTGCGCTCATTCAGTTCGGCGATGAGTTGCCTGTAGTAGGGGGCGAGGAATTCCTGGAATATTTCTTGGGAAATCATCGGCCCGTGGTTGTAGCTCATGTCCTCGGCCAAGGTCATGAAAGTTGGCACGCAGGCTTTGTCCATCTGCCGGATCAAGCCGAGGTTGAACTGGAGAAGATCGCTGTTTACAGCGTGGATGAGTTCCGGTTCGTCGTAAAAGGCGTAACAGAGCTTCTCCATATCCATCAAGGTGCGAGGCAGCCAGAAGAACCCTTCCAAGGTTGCCCAGACCACCGCTTCGCCTTGATTCTGTCGATCCGCCCAGGGCCGCATCGTCTCAATGGAGCGGGAGTGGTCGGGGAACAATGAGGGCCTGAGGCGCAGGTAATCATCCATATTGGCGACGGCTCCCTCCACATGGTGCTGGGTGGCTTCAATCGTCGACTCAGTCGTGCTGAACCAAAACTGCTGGTAAGGATCAAGGCCGAAATATTGGGCGATGTCAAAGACTTGGCTGAACTTTAGTTCCCTGGGAAGACCTTCGCCATGCCAGCGTTCGATGGTTTTGTCCCACCACATGGCCCATTCCCATTTCGGGAGACGGTCCACGGATTGAAAATCCATGATAGCTCGAAAGCGTTCGACATGATTCATGATGGGTGGAATTTTGTTCGCCGTTATTCTAGTCATCAACCGAAAATGGCTTTGAATTTGCGACATTCTGTTCTTGATTTGCGACAGGTTTTTGAATTTCAATTGTCCGCATGTCGCCTGTCGACTCCCCCCAATTCCATTATCCGCCAGTAAACCGGAAACTGATCCAACTCGGCTTTTATTTAACTGCGATCGGGTCGCTTCGCTACGCGCCGAACATGCCTTATCCGGTGGCGGGCCACCCCACAGCCTACCAATTCGACTGGAACAAGGGGAGGATTCTCCACGATTACGTTCTCATTCTCATCGGGCCGGGCAGTGGCGAGTTCGAAACGAAAAAAGTCCCGCTAACGTGCGTTAACCCCGGGCAGGCCATTTATCTCGTTCCCGGCGAGTGGCACCGTTACCGCCCCCAAAAGTCCACAGGATGGACCGAGCGGTGGATCTGCTTAAACGGCTTCCACCTGCATCAGTTACGGAAAGCCGCCATCATCGGCAATAGCTCCATGTTGCTGGAACCGGCGGAATTAGAGACACTGGGCACCTCGCTCGAGCGCCTTCTGGTCGACGCAAGAGCCACACCCACAGCCAATAAAACGGCGTGGAGCGCCCGGGCGTTGGAAATTCTGCTTCATGGATTCGAAGCGACTCACGGCCACCGGAAGGTGCGCCTCCACCGGCGCGGCCTCGATCCCCTGGTAAATCTGGCGCTTTCTTTCCTTCACGAAAACTGCCATCGTCCGCTCACAGTTGATTCGGTTGCCACCCATTGTCATACAACGCGGCGCACCCTTGAGCGGCATTTTGAGTCAAACGGCCTGAATTCCATAGCGCAGGAGATCGCCGGTTGCCGCATCGAACGAGCCGAGTTGCTCTTGATGGAATCTCGACTTCCCGTGAAAGAAATCGCTTTTGCCTGCGGCTTCGGCACCCTTCAACGGATGATCTACAGCTTTCATCAGCACCGCGGTTACACTCCGGGAAGCCTGCGCGCGAGTTGAGTCTTCCATTTGGCCCGGAGATGAAATCAAAACCGAAAGTCATGCTGCTGATCGAATCCTCGCGTGCGTATGAGCGTGCGTTGTTTCGAGGCATTGCGCGGTAAGGCGAACTTGGCATCGGCGAGGTGGAATGCCATCCATGGTCAATAGACGCAATCTCGCGTTCTTGTTCGCTGTCTAGCCTCAGACATCCTGACCTCTTCTGGAAAGAACGGCCGAATTGAAGACTGAAAATGAGCCCAACGCCGGCGCGGTCCGAAATGGATGACCCCAAAACGGCAGAGGACGCACATGGACTGCGGTGAAGTGCCCTTTCCATTACCCACAAACTGGAAGCCGAGCACGGAAACCGGAGCGGCCCATATTATTTGTCATCCTGAGGAGCTAACCTCGCCAAAGCGCGAGGGTGATTGTTGGGCATGAACCTGGCATCGCTTGGCGCATTTCCGGGCCAACGGCCCAGCCTTCATAGGAGCCTAGGGCAACGCCCTAGGATTTCGAAAAACAGCGCTAGTCCGTTGCGGCCCAAAGAACTAGGGCGTTGCCTTAGTATGCTGTAACACGATAACTTTCGCTTTACAGGAGTGGCGATGGAGCCGAGTGGGGCTTCCGATAAGCGCGTCAGCGTCTTGGAGTGCGGGCAGTCCTCTGCCGCTTTCGCAAGCTGGAGAGTCCCCAGCCTACGGAAGCTCCCCTTTGCCATCAGAGCTTTCCG
>Ga0316219_1001477_pt1 | contig 24764 bp, 24 predicted proteins | sample TBH18003PmetaG_FD_203635 | JGI IMG/M metagenome (GOLD analysis project Ga0316219, IMG submission 203635) | Freshwater microbial communities from Trout Bog Lake, Wisconsin, USA - TBH18003P | ecosystem: Environmental > Aquatic > Freshwater > Lake > Hypolimnion/Profundal zone | place: USA... | reverse complement strand
CTCGGTCAGTCTGTTACCGATGTCCTCGGTTCATACCCGTCCCATCTAGTCAAGAAATGTTGCCTGACCCCTTTTTACCCTTTTCCCGGATTTCACGGATGAAACCTATCCGTGTCCATTCGTGTAATCCGTGGTTACTCGGTTGAATGCGAGCTTCTTGAAAGAAGATGCCTTTGGCGAGGGCGCCAAAGGCCGCACGCGAGGGCGCGTGCGCTCCCCGGAAGCGGCGCGACGCAAGTTTATGCCCAAAATATTGTCGCTTATTTCGGCATTGCCGGTTTGGGTAAGATCGCTGAGCATGCTTTCCCTCGCTCAAGCCTTGAAAAATCGAAAGAAAAACGTCGTTAATCGTGGAGTCATCGCAGTTGCGCCACACCCATGAGCGCGCCCGTCTCAGCCCGCCGCTTGTACGCTCTCTGCCGCAAGGAGACCTTCCAGATCTTCCGCGACCCGAGCAGCATTCTGATCGCGTTCGTCCTGCCGGTCGTCCTGCTCTTCATCTTCGGCTACGGCATCAACCTCGATTCGACGGCGGTCCGCGTCGGGCTTGTCATGGAGGACACGGGCGAGGAGGCGCAACGGTTTGCAGCCAGCTTCTTCGGGTCGCCCTACATGCGCGTCACCGTAGGCACCCGCGCGCAGATGACGCGGGCGATCACCAGGGGCGAGGTGCGCGGGTTTGTGGTGGTGCCGCAGGATTTTGCCGACCAACTTCAACGCCCCGGGAACACCGCGCCCGTGCAGGTCATCACCGACGGCGCGGAGCCGAACATCGCCGCGTTTGTGGAAAACTATGCCCGGGGGGCGTGGCAGGGCTGGCTTCAGCAACGGGCCGATGCTCTGGGCGTGCCGCTCCCGCAGCAGATTTCTCTTGAACCGCGCTTCTGGTTCAATCCGTCGGCGGAAAGCCGGAACTACCTCATTCCCGGTTCGATTACGATCATCATGACAGTAATCGGCGCGCTGCTCACCTCGCTGGTGGTCGCCCGCGAATGGGAGCGCGGAACGATGGAAGCGCTCCTGGCGACGCCGGTGACCAAGACCGAACTCCTGCTGAGCAAACTGATTCCGTATTACTTTCTGGGGATCGCATCGCTGCTGCTTGTGGTGACCGCGGCGGTCTTTCTGCTGGGCATTCCGTTCCGCGGTTCGGTGGGGATGCTGCTGATTGTGGCGAGCTTCTTCCTCTTCAGCGCGCTCGGCCTGGGCCTGATGCTTTCCACGCTCACCCGCAACCAGTTCATCGCCGCGCAGGCCGCCCTCAACGCCGCGTTTCTCCCCGCCCTGATGCTCTCCGGGTTCATCTACGAAATCCGAAGCATGCCGCTGCCGATTCGCATCATCACCTACATCATCCCTGCTCGCTACTTCGTCACGGCCATGCAAACCATCTTCCAGGCCGGGGACATCGCCCCTCTGCTCTGGCGCGATGTCGGCTTTCTTGCCCTCGCGGCCGCTTATTTTCTGGGGATCACCGCATCGAAGACCCGCCGGCATCTGGACTGACAGTCAGATAGCGCGTCTCGGCTAATAATACGCCGTTTTTTGGTGCCTTTTGCCGCATTTTGCCGGATAATCATCCGCATGAGCAACCTATTGCGTTGGGGTATCCTCGGCACCGGGCGCATCGCCCGGAAATTTGCCAGGGACTTGGGACAATCCCGCACCGGAAAGCTGGTCGCCCTGGGCAGCCGCACGGCGGATGCCGCAGCGAAATTCACCGCCGAGTTTCCCGCCACCGCCCACGCGAGCTACGACGCCCTCCTGGCCGATCCGAACGTCGAGGCGGTCTATATTTCCATGCCGCATGCGCTGCACGCGGAGTGGGCCATCCGGTGCGCGGACGCCGGGAAGCACATTCTTTGCGAAAAGCCGCTGACGATGAATCTCGCCGAGGCGGAGAAGGTCGTCGAAGCGGCCCGGCGCAACGACGTGTTTCTGATGGAAGCCTTCATGTACCGCTGCCATCCGCAGACCGCCAGGCTGGTTGAATTGATCCGCAACAGGGTTGTCGGGGACGTGCGCCTGATCCGGGCGACATTTTCGTTCCGCATCCCCAGGCAGGAGCCTGGGAACGGGACCCCGGACAACTGGCGGCTGCTGGACAAACAGATCGGCGGTGGCGCCATCCTCGACGTGGGCGGTTACGTGGCGTCGATGTCGCGGCTCATCGCCGGCGCCGTGGCGGGCAAGCCCTTCGTCGATCCGCTCGAAATTGCGGGATGCGGACTGATCGGGGACTCCACCGGCGTGGATGAGATCGCTGTGGCCTCGCTGCGCTTTCCCGGCGGGATTCTCGCGCAACTGGCGTGCGGCATTCAGCTTCAGCTCGAAAACAACGTCAGCATCTGGGGAACCGAAGGCAGCATTGTGATCCCAACGCCATGGCAACCCTCCGGCATGGGAGGCTTCAGCAAGCTCATCGTTTTCAAAGAGGGTGTGCCGGAGGAAATCGTGATCGATTCACAGCAACCGCTCTACGCCATCGAAGCGGACCATGTGGCGGAGCATCTTGCGGCGAGGCAATCCCCCGCGATGTGCTGGGAAGACACGCTCGGCAACATGCGCGTGCTCGACGCATGGCGCGCCGCGGCGGGCGTGTAACCGCGCGTCGGACAAAGATTGGGGCCGCCCGGAACAAAAATCCAATCTCTCCTTGACAAGCATCGGTCACCACCTCACTCTACCCGTTCTTTTCTCAAAGCTATGACGACCCAACTTCTTGATGAAGCCATTAAAATGATCCCGAACCAACAGGTTCTGATCAACGTTGTCTCGAAGCGTGTGCGTCAGCTCACGCAGGGGCACCGGCCTCTGGTCGAAGTGGGCGCCCGCCTCGATTTCGCTGACATCGCGTTGCGCGAAATCATCGAAGGCAAGATTCAGTGGCAGGCGATCGTGGAGGAAGAACGGGTTGGCTAACCGCCTTTCCTGACGGCGCCATGTCCGCCGAAATTTCCACCAACCGCCGGGCCACACACGACTACCACATCCTCGAACGTTTCGAGGCTGGAGTCGAGCTGAAGGGCACCGAGGTCAAATCGATCCGCGGCGGGTTTGCGAATCTCAACCAGGCCTACGCGAAGGTTGAGAACGGTCAGGTGTTTCTCTACGACGCCGACATTCAGCCGTATGTGCGCGCCAGTTTCGAGCAGCACGTGGCCAAGCGGCCCCGGCGGCTGCTTCTGCACAAGCGCGAGATCGCCAAACTCTTCGAGCAAACCGTCGTGGCGGGGCTGACCTTGGTAGCGTTGCGCATGTACTGGAAGGAGAGCCGGGTGAAAGTGGAAATTGGCATCGCCAGAGGCAAGGTGGCCCACGACAAGCGCCATGATCTCAAAGAAAGCGCTGTGAAACGGGAAATGGACCGCGAGATGGCCCGGTTTAACCGCAAACACGAGTGATGGGACACCCCACCAGCTCTGGCTGCACACGCTGTTCCTGCCGCTCCGCCTTGGCGATTCTGGCATCCGTGCTTGCCATCGTTGCCGCTTTTTACTGGGACGACGCTGCGGACGCTTGGGTGCGGGCGCATCAAACTGCCCAGATGCGCCATATCGCCGGACTCGTCAGCTTTTATGGCGACTGGCCGTGGCTGATGGCCGTCGGCCTGCTGCTGTTGCTGGCGGCGCGAATGCGGAATCGCCGTGACTGGGCGCGGGTTGTCTGCGTGATGATGTTCGCTTCGACCCTGGCCGGCACCGCCGTCAACACGGTGCGGCTGACGACGGGGCGCACCCGGCCAAACGCCTCCGTTCCCCAGGGGTGGTATGGCCTCCGTTACAAGCAACACTGGCTTGTCGGGGCAAACAGGTTCAACGCCTTTCCCTCAGGGCACACCGCCACGGCGGTGGGATTCGCCGTGCCGCTGCTGCTTGTCGCTCCGGAAGCCGGCGTGCCGCTGCTGCTCGTCGCATTCCTCATTGCCGGTTCGCGGGTGTACCTGAGGGCGCATCACCTCTCCGACGTGACCACCGCCGCCATTGTGACGGCCTGGCTGGCCGCGGCGATTACGCGGCGGTGGGGTCACAGGCGCGCCGCCATCTGCAACGCCTGTGAAGCAAGCGTCCGGGTGGTCAATCCGGAACGGTAGAACGCCGGAGCGTCCAGCCACGGAAAAGGGAGGCTCAGCATGCGGAACGGAGTTTCGCTCGCAAAGACCCATCCCGCATAGAGCAACATCTCCTTCCACGGATCGAAAGTCGGATCGAGCTGATGGCCGATCCCCTCCAGCGTCAAAAACGATTTTCGAAGGAGCAGCAGGCTCAACGGCACAGGATGCCCTTCGGTGGCGAGTCGTTCAATGATCCCAAATGCCTTGTGCAGCGGATCGCCGTCGGCAGACAGAGGAATAGGCGCAATCTCGGCACGAGTTTCCATCAACCGGCAAAGCAGCTCGGTCGGCGGCGCTTTCCCGACAAAACAGTGGAGGCACAATTCGACCAACGCATAACGCAACGGGGCCGAAAGACGGTCGGCCTGACTCCAGTCGAGCAACACCAGCCGCAGCTTCCCCTGGCGATCCCGTTGCGCGTGAATGTTTCCTGCGTGCGGATCGGCGTGAAAGATCGACTCCTGCAACCCGGAGAAAACCGGCTCCATCAACAGGCTTCGAAAAACCAATCGGGCAGTGCGGCGTCGTTCACTCGGGTCGATGGGCGTCTCCATCAGCGGTTCCCCCGGCACGAACTCCATGAAAATGCCCTCATCGAGCGGCGGCCCCTCCACCCTTGGGATGCGAACGCGCGGATTGAGCGCGTAAAACGCCGCCGCATCCCGCAGATTTGCAGCTTCACCCGCGAAGTCGAGCTCCCGGAGAAGCGCCAGGGCGGCATCGCGCAAGGCTTCGGAAGTTGTGCGGGCGAAATCGGACCCGGCCAGCAGCTCCAGCGCCGGGGATTTCCCGGCAAGTTCGGTAAGAATGCCCGCCTCCCGGCGAATTCGCTGGAGGGCGTCCGGCCGCACCGTCTTGAACGCGGTCGGAGTCCGGCTGCCAGCACGGTCGAACCGGAATACGTCGGCCACGCTGCCGCGGGCAATTTTCGGGTGCAGAGTATCGGGCAGCAGTTCCGGGCGTATGCGACGCGCCAGCGCCGCGGCCGCAGCCAGAGCCTCGTCCGGGATGGCGGTCGGCGGCAGGCGTTCAAGGGGCGTCAGCGTGGCGCGGGCGTCTGCCGGCACCTGCGGATGCCTTGCGAGAATCTGACACACCTTGTGCAGCGCGGTCAGGTCCGAAGCAAGTTGCACCAGGCGCTCCGCGGCGGTGGCGGAATTTGGAAGTCGCAGTTGATCGTCCAGCAGGCGCCGCTGCGTCGATGGGTCGAACTGACTCAGGAATGCGTCAAAAAGCGCATCGATCACCCCTTCCCAGCCCGCGTAAGACGTCGGAAGCCACTTCCCCGGACGAACCAATTCAACCAACCGCGTCGCGGCGCTTTCCTCCGTTTCCAGAGCAGTGGAAACCGCAGATTGCACAGATGTACACTGATGATTCACAGTGTTCTTTACAGGCCAGCTTCATTCACCCAGAGCGTGGAGGCCGAATCCATGGCAGCCACCTGCAAACTCCCTGCAAGATCTGCGAACATCCGCGTTATCTGCGGTTTAAATCCCGTTTTTAGTTCCAAAGCCGCTGCAGGTCCGGGTCCTTTCGGGCGTTCTTCTTGAAAGCCGCATTGATGCCGAAAGCGGTCTCGATGCATTGACGGGCAATGCCGAGATCGCCGAGGGTCGCTTCGTAACAGGCCAGGTTGTAGTAGAGGATGCCGGTGTTGCGAATCCACGAGGGCGCGTTGAGGATCACTTCAGCGGCCTCCACCCCCTTCTCCTGCTGATGAAGAGCAAAGGCCCGCTGCACCATGAACTCGTTTTCCTCCGGGTAAACCTCCATCGCCTTGAACGAAAGCCGTTCGGCTTCGTTCCAGCGGTGAAGATGGAGCAGGGCGCGAACGCGGCGGCGCATGACGCCGGCATCGTCTTGCCGGGCGTCAGGAATTTCCGACAGGGCTTGGAGCGCTTCTTCCGGCATCCCCAGGGTGAGGTACCCTTCGGCTGCCCGCAGTTGGCGCCCGGTCTCCGGTTCCTCTTTCGGCGGCTTAGTGGTGAGGTACAACATGGAGGTTTTTGGTTTTGGAGTGATCTCGGTGGACCCCGAATTCCCGGAGCACATGCTCCCAGTGCCACGAAACATCCCGTCCGCGGCTCAATTTAATGGCGATGCATGCGAGATGGAGAAAACATCGGTGGGCTTTGTTCATGATGACCGACCTCCTGGTTTGTTTCAGAGCATCGCCCATGCCAGGCCCGCAATCGAGCCCCGCACCCACGCACGTCCCCGCCGACAACCCCGTTCGGGGAGCTGCATGCCGGGCGATTCTCAGATTTCTTAAGCTTTATCACAACGTGTCTCTATCCATGCTACGGTTTGGAGGATGCATTGGGCGGTCTTGCCCGCTTTTTGGGCGGTTCTCCGGTTGAACTTGCCGTTCCGTCGTAAGACCGAAATAATCGCTTGCCTGAATTTCGGATGCACCTTTAACTTTCCGGACCGTTTTTTTTCCAAGCCGTCATGGCCGTTACCAAACACGAATACGAATCGCCCGATACCCTGGCCAGCGCAATGCGAAGCCTGGATTCGGCAGCTCAACCGGGTGAACCGACCGCGGATCTCCTTGGGGAGAAGCTCATCCTCAACATGGGGCCGTCCCATCCCGCCACGCACGGGGTGTTGCGCCTGGTGCTGGAACTCGACGGCGAAATCATCGTCAAGGCCACCCCTCACGTGGGTTATCTCCACCGCGGGGACGAGAAGATCGCCGAGGCGATGCATTATAATCAGTTCGTCCCGTATACCGACCGGCTCGATTACCTGGCGCCGCTGGCGAACAATGTCGCCTATGCGCTGGCGGTGGAAAAGCTGATGGGCTGGGAACTGCCGCCGCGCGGAAAGGCGATCCGGGTGATCTCTTGCGAGTTGGCGCGCGTTTCGTCCCATCTGCTCGGAATCGGCTGCTTCGCCATGGATACCGGCGCGATGACCGTCTTCCTCTACACGATGGCGGAGCGCGAGAAGGTTTACAACCTGTGCGAACTGCTTACCGGGGCGCGGTTCACCACCAGCTACACGCGGGTCGGCGGCCAAATTCGCGATCTGCCAGACGGCTTCATCCCGATGCTCACCCGCTTCCTGGATGAGGTCGGCCCCCAGGTGGACGAAATCGACCAGCTCATCAGCCGCAACCGCATTTTCGTCGACCGCACCAGGGACATCGGCGTGCTCACGAAGGAAATGGCGATCGATTACGGGGTCACCGGTCCGAATCTGCGCGGGTCCGGGGTGGATCACGATCTGCGGAAGACAACGGCTTATCTGGATTACGACCGGTACGATTTCGACATCCCCATCGGCAGCGTGGGCGATTGCTACGACCGCTATTTTGTCCGGATGGAGGAGCTTCGCCAGAGCATCAAAATTCTGCGGCAGGCGATTGAAAAACTCCCCGCAGGGCCGATCGACGTGAGCGATCCCAAGAATTTCCGGCCCAACAAACGGGAGGTGCTGACGAAGATGGAGGAATTGATCCAACACTTCATGCTGCACACCGAGGGAATCGATGCGCCCGCGGGTGAGGTCTACTTCGCGGCGGAGAACCCGAAGGGCGAACTCGGTTTTTACATCAACAGCAAAGGCGGCGGGACTCCGCACCGGCTCAAGATTCGCAGCCCCTCGTTTGCGAACCTGAGCGTGCTGCCGGAGTTGTTGAAGGGCCACCTGATTGGAGACATCCCCTCGGTTTTGGGGAGTCTGGATTTTGTGATGGGGGAGTGCGACCGCTAATGCGAACGCTAAAGAACAGTAAATCCGAAGCGGCCCTCGTTGGTTGTCATCCTGAGCTTGCGAAGGATCTCACAACAGGCCAACCAGCACCATGCCACCGACCAGCATGCTCGAAGCTGACAGTACTGTGCGCTGGACTTTCAACTCCGACAATGCGCCGACTGAAAAGATCGTCCGGATCGCCACGTGAGATCCTTCGCAAGCTCAGGATGACAGCCTTCGGAGTTCTGTCCTTGCTCTCCCTCTCCGCGTGCAGCCCGCACGTCCGCGATGCCAACCTTCGCGAGGTCAAGCCGGACATGAGCACCAAGGAAGTCGAATCCATCCTCGGTCAGCCCAAGCGCATCGACTCCTCGACAGAGCTGAAATCCACCGAAGTGCGCGTCTTGCCGGTGGTCCGCTACGAGTACGAGCAGGACGGCCACAAGGTCAGCCTGACGTTCGTGGGCGATCGTTTGGCGGAGAACGGCATCGACGGCTCGTTTGAAGGACCGACTCCCGCTGTCACTCCCGCCGACAACCGCCCGCGCCCGGCGTCGCCCCAGAATTCCGGCACCAACCGCGCGACACCGTAACCCGATGCAGATTCCACCGACACTTCTGACGAAAATCGACGAGGCAATTTCGCATTATCCCGTTTCAAAACGGAGCGCATCGCTGCCCCTGCTGCATCTTTTCCAGGAACACTTCGGGTTCATTTCCGACGAAGCGATCGTCTGGATCGCGCAAAAGCTGGAGCTTGAGCCGATCAACATCCTGGAGTTGGTGACGTTTTACCCAATGTTCCGACGAGCAGCGGCGGGAAAACACCACATCCGCATCTGCCGCACGCTTTCGTGCGCGATGGCGGGCGCGTACGAGCTGAAGGCAAAAATCTGCCAAACGACCGGCCTGCCGTGCGACAACCACGCAAACGGCAACCACGGCGGACCCGCTGTCAGCCCCGACGGCAAGTTTTCGGTCGAGTTCGTCGAATGCCTGGCGAGCTGCGGCTCTGGCCCGGTCTGCATGGTCGATGACGATTTCTACGAAGAGGTCGCCCTCGACGACGTTCCAAAGATTCTTTCCAAGTACCGTTGATCATGCCAGCGCCCAGCACCCGCACACCACATCCGCGCGAAAGGCGTATCGTTTTTGCCAACATCGACCGTGACGGCTATACGCCGGACCTCGACTGTTACCTGGCCAACGGCGGCTACGAGGATTTGCGCAAGGCGGTCGCGATGCCGCGCGCGGACATCGTCGCGGAGGTGAAAGCCAGCGGCCTGCGCGGTCGCGGCGGCGCCGGATTTTCCTGCGGAACGAAATGGGGGTTCATCAAACCTGACGAAACCAAGCCGGTTTACCTGATCTGCAACGCGGACGAATCCGAGCCGGGGACGTTCAAGGACCGCTACATCATCCATCAGGACCCGCATCAGCTTCTGGAGGGGATGATCATCTCCTGCTTCGCGCTGAACGTCCATCTCGCCTACATCTACATCCGGGGCGAGTTCCCGGAAGGCGCGAAGCTTCTGGAGAAAGCCATCACAGAGGCGCGCGCGAAGAATTTCCTGGGGCCGAATCTGCTCGGAACCGGATTCGACCTGGAGATTTACGTCCACCGCGGCGCGGGCGCTTACATTTGCGGCGAGGAAACGGGGCTGATCGAGTCCCTCGAAGGCAAGCGGGCGTATCCGCGGATCAAGCCGCCGTTTTTTCCAGCGGTGCTCGGGCTGTACCAGTGCCCGACGATCGTCAACAACGTGGAGACGCTCTGCAACATCAAGCACATCGTGCGGATGGGCGGCGCCGAATACGCGAAGATCGGCAAGCCGAACAACACCGGCACGCGCCTCCTGTGCGTGAGCGGCGACGTGCAAAAGCCGGGGTATTTCGAGGTGGAAGTCGGGTCGATCACCATGGGCGAGTTGCTCAACGATTTCTGCGGCGGGATGAAGCCAGGGCGCACGCTCAAGGCGGTGATTCCCGGCGGCAGTTCCGCCAAAGTGCTGCGCGCCGACGAACGCTACAAGATCAAGGCGAAAGACGGCGACGGCGCTATGGTGGAAAAAGAGATCGGGATCATGGACATCCCGATGGATTTCGACACGATGGCGGCCTGCGGAAGCATGGCGGGTTCCGGCGGCGTGATCGTAATGGACGACTCGCGAGACATGCTCTGGGTGCTGAACAATCTCAACGAATTTTACGCGCACGAGAGCTGCGGCCAATGCACCCCGTGCCGCGAAGGCGCGCTCTGGATGCGGAAAATCACCGACCGAATGCTGTCGGGCGGCGGCGCGGAGGGAGATCCCGAAGTGCTGGAGAGCGTGGCGGACAACATCGCAGGGAAGACGATCTGCGCGTTTGGCGAAGCGTGCGCGTGGCCGACGCAGAGTTTTGTGGCGAAGTTCCGCGAGGAATTCGCCGTCCGCGCCACCAAGCCGGTTCCGCAGGCGACTCCGCCGGAGTACTTGAGTGAAGCCCTAACGGGAGGACACGCATGAACGGGATGATCCGCAGAGAGGATGGAGGGAGAATTGTCCGCAGATTGCGCAGATTTTCGCAGATGATGGAGAGGCGGAATGACTCGATTCACGGGGGCGCCGGAGGAACGTGCCACAGGCGTCCCGCCTGTGCCGTGAGGCGGAATGACTCGATTCGCGGGGACGCCGAAGGTTTCCGGGCATTGCCTGTATTCGGCACATTACCTGCGAATGGCATAGCTGGAAACAGCGTCACGCGACGCACCTCCGAACGGCTGGCGCGCTCTCTTGGCTGTCATCCTGAGCCTGCGAAGGATCTCACAACACGCCAACCAGTGCCTTATTGCCGTTCAGCCGTCTCGAAGCTGATCGCCAGGGCGTCGTGCGCTCCGAGAACGTACATGGAAAATAGAACGTCTATCCGGCCTCGCGAGATCCTTCGCAAGCTCAGGATGACAGCTAATAACGCGCTGTTTTTCCACGCGCCTTCCAACCGAACGTGAACTTCAAAGAGGGCAACCAATCTTGAGCACCGAAACCACCACACCCGCCCCTGTCCCGAGGGTCAATGTCCAGATTGACGGCGTCTGGATGCAATTCCCGCGCGGCACGCGCGTCATCGAAGCGTGCGGGCAAGCTGGGAAGTTCATCCCGCGGTACTGCTACCATCCCAAGCTCTCGTCGCCGGGCAACTGCCGCATGTGCATGGTGGAAATGGGCACGCCGAAGCTCGGCCCCGACCGCAAACCGGTCCTCGGCGCGGACGGCAAACCGGAGATCAACTGGATTCCGCGTCCGCAAATCTCCTGTTCCCAAGACGTGAGCGAAGGCATGGCCGTGCGCACCGATTCGAAGATGGTGCGCGAAGCGCGCGAGGGCGTGCTGGAGTTCCTGCTCATCAATCACCCGCTCGATTGCCCCATTTGCGACCAGGCGGGCGAATGCCGGCTCCAGGAGTTCTCCGTCGAATACGGCAAGGGGAAAACACGCTTCCTGGAGGAGAAAGTCAAGAAGCCGAAGAACGTGGAAATCGGCCCGCGCGTCACGCTCGACGACGAACGCTGCATCCTCTGCACGCGCTGCATCCGGTTCATGCGCGAAGTGGCCGGGGACGATGTGCTGGGCATCGTCAACCGCGGCAGCTATAACTCGATTGCGTGCTATCCGGACCGCCTCCTCGACAGCAATTACTCGCTCAACACGGTGGACATCTGCCCCGTTGGCGCGCTGACTTCCTCCGATTTCCGTTTCAAGATGCGCGTCTGGTTCCTGAAGGAGACCCGCAGCATCTGCACGAGTTGCGCGACGGGATGCAACACCGTCATCGGTTCCCGTGAAAACATCGTCTACCGCCAGACGCCGCGGGAGAACAATGACGTCAACCAGACCTGGATGTGCGATTACGGGCGGCTGAATTTCCACTACCTCCACAGTCCCGAACGCTTTCTGGGGCCGGTGGTGAAGGTGCTCAAGCGCAACGAAGAGGAGCCGGACTGGAACGCGGCGATCGGCAAGGCGGCTTCGGCGCTCAAACCGTTTACCGGCGACAGCGTGGCGATCCTCGCCTCGGGGCGGAACACCAACGAGGAACTGTTCCTGGCGGGCCGGCTTGCGACGGCGCTCGGAACCACCCGGCACGACATCGTGCCGCATATCGAGACCGGCGACAACCTGCTGCTCAGCGCGGACCGAAACCCAAACACGGCGGGCGCGAAATTATTCGGAATAACCGGAGACGCACCGGGGGCGAAGCTGCCGGGAATCGTGGTGGGCGTGCGTTCCGGCGCAATCAAGGCGCTGATCGTGCTGAGCGAGGACGCCGTCGATGCCGGGCTTTCCGAAGCCGACCTCGCGAAGCTGGACGTGCTTATCGCGGTGAACTTGCTGCCCAATCGCACGACGGCGCTAGCCCATTTCGTGTTTGCCGGCTCGGGATTCGCGGAAAAACGCGGCTCGATGATCAACAAGAACGGCCGGTTGCAGCGGCTCAACCGGGCGATCCAACCGCCGGGCGAGGCGCGCGACGACTGGGAGATTTTGCGGGATCTCATCCGGGGAATCGAAGGCGATGAAGCAGCCAAGCACGCCCCCGCCCTGACCGCCATTGAGGATGTATTCAAACAGGCCGCCGCAAGCGTGCCCGCGCTCTCTGGATTGAGCCTTAGCAAGATTGGCGACCTGGGGGTGCAACTGCCGGTGATGGTGTAAACAACGCCGGAACACGATGAACGATTTGAGCACAACAACGAAGCAAACGGAATGGGGCAACGGACTCTCAAGCCGCATCGGGGTGCGCGAAGCGCTTTGGAGTGCGGCGGCCCCCCGCCGCTTTGGGAACGAACCTCAATTCGCCAACCAGCCCACTGAGATTTCAAACCTCTCTACCGGGAGCCCGAGATCGTCTGAAGCTATTCCAAGCCCGCTGAGCAACCGAAGTTCCGGCGCGAAAGCGGCGGAGGGCCGCCGCACTCCAAAGCGCTGGCGCGCACGCGGAACAATGCATCGGTGCGCGCACCCCGACGGTGCGTTCAGCCAACTCTCTTACCTCCCACTTTCCGCATTGCATCCCCCCTGCATTTCCAGATTCACTAGCGCCGGCCAATTTGAATGAACTTCCTTAACGAGATCATCGCCCAAGTTCCCTGGTTACTCATCGCTTTCTCGCTCGCGAAAACGATCGGGCTGCTGTGCGTCGTCCTGGGCCTGGTCTCCTACACCGTTTACGCCGAGCGCCGCGTCAGCTCTCTCATGCAGGACCGCCTCGGCCCGAACCGCACCGGATTCCCGTTGAGCCTGCTCGGCTTCGGACTCAAGGACTGGTCGCCAATCCTGGGCGGCCTTGGCCAGCCGATCGCCGACGCGGTGAAGCTGTTGCTCAAGGAGGACTTCACCCCTTCCTACGTCAAGAAGTTCTATTACTGGATCGCACCCGGTCTGGGCATCTCCGCCGCTCTCGTTTCGCTGGCGGTCATTCCCTTCGGCAGCACCCTCGGCAGCGTGCCGATGGTCATCGCCAGCATCGACGCCGGGCCGCTCTTCGTTTTCGCCATCTCCTCGCTGGGCGTTTACGGCATTGTCCTCGCCGGCTGGTCGGCCAACTCCAAATACCCGTTTCTGGGCGGCATCCGTTCCACCGCGCAGATGATCTCCTACGAGCTGTCGATGGGCCTCTCGGTGGTGCCGATCTTCCTAATCATGGGCAAGTTGAACCTGGTCGATATCGTCAACTACCAGGTCGAGAACGGCTGGCTGCTGGTTCCCGGGTTCTTCGCCGCGCACCCGCATCTGCCGGAACGCGGCCAGCTTCTCCTCTGGATACCCGTTTTCATCTCGTTCGTCGTCTTCCTGATCTCGATGTTCGCCGAGACCAACCGCCTCCCGTTCGACCTGCCGGAAGCGGAAACGGAGTTGGTAAGCGGCTATCATACCGAGTATTCGTCGATGAAATTCGCGCTCTTCTTTCTGGGCGAATACACGGCGATGATCGCGGGTTCGGCCCTGATCGTGACGCTCTTTCTGGGCGGCTGGAGCTTCCCGTTCATCCCCGACGGCAGCCACGGCTGGTTCTGGGGGCTGGTCAACATCGGCGTTTTCTTCGCGAAAGTCACCGCCTGCCTCATCTTCTTCATCTTCATCCGGTGGACGCTCCCGCGCTTCCGCTACGATCAGTTGATGAAACTGGGCTGGATCTGGTTTTTCGAAATCGCCCTGGTGAACATCTTCATTACCGCGGGAATTCTGGCCTTCTTGCCTGTATCGTAACCCATGGCCTACACTGTTCCACGTCCAAAGCTGACTTTCTCGGAGAAGATCTACCTGCCGACGGTGATCGCAGGGCTGCGGATCACGCTCGGTCACCTCTGGCGGATGCTGAGGGGCAAGACGCACGTCTGCATGCAGTATCCCGAAGAAAAATGGGACGCGCACCTGCCGGAGCACTATCGCGGCGCGCCCACGCTGGTGAGCGACGAGCACGGGCGCACCCGGTGCGTGGCGTGCCAGCTCTGCGAGTTTATTTGCCCGCCGCGCGCCATCCGCATCAAGCCCGGCGAAATTCCGCCGGCTGACCAGTTCGCCAAGGTGGAGAAATTTCCGCAGGAATTCGACATCGACATGGTGCGATGCATCTACTGCGGGATGTGCGAAGAGGTCTGCCCCGAACAGGCGATCTTCCTGCGCAAAGACTACGCATTCACCGACATCAGCCGGGCTGGGCTGGTGCATAACAAACAGAAGTTGATCGAACTGGGCGGCGTCAGGACCGGGCTGGTCAACAAATGGAACGAAAAGAAGTAGATGCAAATGTCCTATCTCCTCTTTTGGCTCTTCTCCGCCTTGACGCTCGGGTTCGCGGTCGCGGTGGTCGTGAACCGGAATCCCGTCGCGAGCGCGCTGAGCCTGGTCGTGTCGTTTGCCGGGCTGACAGCGCTCTTCGTCATGCTGGATGCCTACTTCCTGGGAATCGTCCAGGTGCTGGTCTATGCCGGCGCGGTGATGGTGCTCTTTCTGTTCATCGTCATGCTGCTCGATCTGAAGGCCGAGAAAGCCCGCAAGGTAAACCTGCCGGTGCTGGCCGGCGGCGCAGCGGTTGCGCTGATCTTTGTGGCTCAGCTTGCCGCCGTCATCGACCGCTTTACCGTCGGACGCCATGCGTTCCCTCCCCTGACTGCCGCGCTGACAGACTCGCAGAACATCGGCACAACCCTTTTCTCCGGCTTCAACCTGCCGTTTCAGGTGGTCGGCGTGCTGATCCTGGTGGCGAGCATCGGCGTTGTCGTCCTGAGCAAACGCGAACTCAAATAGCCCCATGGTTACGCTTAACGATTATCTGTTAGTCAGCGGCCTCCTGTTCAGCATCGGACTGGCGGGCGTGCTGCTTCGCCGCAATATCATTGTCATTTTCATGGCGTTGGAGTTGATGTTGAACGCGGCAAACCTGTCGCTGGTGGCGTTCTCACGGTTTAACATCGTGATGAACCGCGCCGGCCATGCGATCCCGAATTACAACGGGCAGATGATGGTTTTTTTCGTAATCGCCGTCGCCGCGGCGGAAGTGGCGGTCGGATTGGCGATCATCGTGGCGCTCTACCGCGCCCGGCAGACAACGCATGTGGAGGATATCAGCACGCTAAAATTCTGAACCATGAAACCGCAAGCGATGCATTTCTTCCTCGTTCCCAGGCTCCAGCCTGGGAACGCACTTATCTTCGAGGCTCCAGCCTCCTCTTTGTTTTGCCATCCACCTCCAATCATTCCAAATGCACATGCAGGAGGAGGCTGGAGCCTCAAAGGCGAAAGACGTTCCCAGGCTGGAGCCTGGGAACGAGCGCGCGCTGCCGTGCCGTTGGCGCTGAACGCCTGTTTTTAACCGGCAACTTCACAGGCACCTCATAACCGATCTCTTACCTAAAATCCTCCATGGCACTTCCCTGGATCATCCTCTTCGCCCCGCTGGTCAGCGCCGTTCTCATCGCGACGGTCGCCAAACAGTCGCGCGTTGTCAGCGCATTCATTTCAGTCTCCGCCGTTCTGGTTTCGTTCGTTTGCGCTGTGATCGTCTTTGTTTTGCCCGCTCCGGCGCACCCGCTGGAAATTCCGTGGATCGATCTCGGCCCCGGCGTGTTCCAGGCGCCCATCGGCATTACACTGGATACGCTGAGCAAGGCGATGCTCATCGTTGTCACCGCCATCGGCGCGCTCATCCACATCTATTCGCTCGACTACATGAGCGAGGACCCGGGCAAGTCCCGTTACTTCGCCGGCCTTTCGCTCTTCATGTTCTCCATGCTCGGGATCGTCTTCGCGAACAACTTCGCGATGATGTTCATCTTCTGGGAACTGGTGGGCGTCAGCTCATTCATTCTCATCGGGCACTGGTTCGACCGGCCCGCGCCCCCCGCCGCCGCAAACAAGGCGTTCATCGTTAACCGCATCGGCGATTTCGGGTTCATGCTCGGAATCCTGCTGGTGTGGATGGCAACCAAGTCGCTCAACTTCGCGCAGATCCAGGCCAGCCTTCCGGCGTTCAAGGCGACTGGCCCGATGTTCGCCACCGTTGCGGTGCTTTGCCTTTTCTGCGGAACGGTGGGCAAGTCCGCTCAGTTTCCGCTGCATGTGTGGTTGCCGGACGCCATGGAAGGCCCCACGCCGGTCTCCGCGCTCATCCATGCGGCGACGATGGTGGCGGCGGGTGTTTACATGCTCGCGCGCGTTTACTTCCTCATCGAAGTCTCGCACAACGCGCAGCATGTCATCGCCTGGATCGGGACGATCACCGCCGTGCTCGCCGCTCTCATGGCCACGCAGCAGAACGACATCAAGCGCATCCTGGCCTACTCGACTCTCTCGCAGCTCGGCTTCATGGTGATGGCGATGGGCGTCGCCGCGCCGCAAGCCGGCATGTTCCATCTTTTCACGCACGCTTTCTTCAAGGCGCTGCTCTTCCTCGGCGCGGGCGCGGTAATCTTCGCCTGCCACCACGAACAGGACATCTGGAAGATGGGCGGCCTTAGTCCCGACAAGATGCCCGCCACCTTTTTCACGTTTCTGGTCGGCACATTGGCGCTCATGGGCGTGCCGTTCTTCAGCGGATTCTACAGCAAGGACGCCATTCTCATCGCCGCATTTCACCACAGCCTCCCGATCTTTTGCCTGGCGCTCTTTGCGGCGTGCCTGACGGCTTTCTACATGACGCGCCTCTTTGTCGTCGCGTTTCTGGGCCAGTCCCGCAGCGAGCACGCCGAACACGCCACCGAGGCGCCGCTACTGATGTGGGCGCCGCTGGTGCTGCTGTCGGTGCCGTCGTTCCTCGCCGGTTACAGCGTTATCGTTCATCGCTTTCTGCCAACCCCGGAGGAAGGGTTCTCCATGATAGCGCTGCTTCCGATCGCCGCGACAGCAATCGGCATTGTCGGCGGCTGGATGCTTTACTTCGGCGCGGCAAAAGATCCGATTCATATTCCGCTGCTCGCCCGGAAATTCTACTTCGACGAGATTTACGCGGGGCTGATCCGCTACACGCAGGACCTGCTGGCGCGTTTCAGCGCGTTCGTTGACCGCTGGATTCTCGACACCCTCATCATCCGCACCGGCGCCGGATGTCTCTGGGGCTTCGGCTTTGCCCTGCGCCTTTTCCAAGTCGGCAATCTCCAGGGGTACGCGCTTCTGTTCGCGGCTGGCGTGATCGGCCTCATTTACTACGTCATCTTCAAGTAACCGATGCTCAACCTACTCATCGCCATCCCGATCGTTGCGGCAATCGCTGTGCTTCTCGGCGCGCCCGCCCGGCGGACCGCGCTCCTCGCCTCCGCGTTGAACTTTATCCTGACGCTGCTCGTTCTCTTCGGTTACAACCAGGCGAAGGGCGGCTACCAGTTTCAATCGTCCGTGTCGCTGGTTCCCGAGTGGCATCTGGCGTTCTACCTTGGCGTCGATGGACTGGGAATCCTGATGCTGTTGCTGACAGTGGTCGTCGCCGTCGCGGCGATTTGGGTCGCGCCGCCCCCTGAAAAAATCGAGCGCGCGCCGAATCTCTACTACGCCAGTCTGCTTTTCATCGCGGCGGGCGCCACGGGCGCGTTCGCTTCGCTCGATCTCTTCTTCTTCTACGCCTTCCACGAACTGGCGCTCATTCCCACGTTCCTGCTAATCGGCATCTGGGGCACGGGCGACCGCGCCGGAGCCGCCTGGAAGATCACGATCTACCTTGCGCTGGGCAGCTTTGTGCTTCTGGTCGGCCTCACGGGCCTTTACACCAGCATTCCGGCGGACAGCCGCACGTTCGACATCGTTCGCCTTCAGGAAATGGCGAGGACGGGCGCAATCCACGCGCCGCCGTGGGTGTATCTTTGCACGATGCTCGGGTTTGGCGTGCTGGTGTCGCTGTTCCCCTTCCATACGTGGGCGCCGCAGGCCTACGCATCGGCGCCGACTCCCGCGACCATGCTGCACGCCGGCGTGCTCAAAAAGTTCGGACTTTACGGCCTGCTGCGCGTGGCGCTGCCGCTGATGCCGCAGGCGGCGCATTCCTGGAACACGCTGCTGCTGGCGTTGCTTGCCGGTAACATCCTGTATGTCGGGCTGGTGACCATCTCGCAGAAGCGGCTCGATTCCATGCTCGGCTATTCCAGCGTGATGCACATGGGCTACATCTTCCTTGGCCTCGCTTCGATGAACCTCATCGGCGTCACCGGCGCGGCGCTGCTCATGTTCGCCCACGGTCTTTCGATCGCGGCTCTCTTCGCCATCGCGGGCAACATTCGGCAAAAAACCGGTACCCTGGAGTTTTCGCAACTCGGCGGACTGGCCACGCCGCTTCCGTTCCTCGGCTTCGCGTTCGGGCTGGCCGCATTCGCCGCCATCGGTCTTCCCGGCTTCGGCAACTTCGCCGCCGAACTGATGGTCTTCTTCGGCGCTTTCAAGAACGGCGGTCCGGGCCTGGCGTTTTCGGACTTCCAGATCGTCACCGTCGTCGCGCTGTGGGGCGTGGTCATCTCGGCCGTGTACATGCTGCGCGCCTATCGCGCTGTATTCATGGGTGAAACGCCGGCGCGCTGGGCCGGTCTGAGCGATTGCTGCCGTTGCTCCAGTGAAAACTCCTGCTGCATCCGGCCCGCCATCGCGCTTCTGCTGGCGCTGCTTCTGGTGGCCGGATTTCAGCCGCAACTCTTCGTGAACCTCGTCAGGCCGGCAATCTTGCCCGCCGTGACCCATGCTGTTCTTTCCAAATGAACCTGCCTTCGCCCAATCCCCTTCTCCTCGACCTTGCCGTTCTCGCCATCGGGCTGATCGCGCTGTTGATGGAGGCGTTCGAGGATGAAAAGAAAAAGACGTTCACCGGCTGGATGAGCGTGTTTGGCATTGGAATGATCTTTGTCTTCTCGCTGTTCGCGCATCCGATGTCTTACGACGGCGTCTATCAGTTTGCGACGTTCTATATGGCGGACGCTACCGCGCTATTCTTCAAGCGCATCGCCCTCGGCTCGACGCTGCTGGTGCTGATCATGTCGCTGGAATATCGCGGCACGCTGGCCCGCTATATTCCGGGCGTCGGAGAAGGTGGCCAGAGCGAGTTTTTTATCCTCCCCGTGTTTGCCTGCCTCGGGATGATGTGGATGGCTTCGGCGGCCGATTTCGTCATGATTTTCGTCTCGCTGGAACTGGTGACGATTTCCTTCTATGTGCTCGTCAGTTACATGCGGCGGAGCGCCGTGTGCCTGGAAGCCGGCGTCAAATACCTCATCCTCGGCGCGCTCTCGACCGGCTTTTTCGTTTACGGAATCGCCTGGATTTTCGGCGTCACCGGGCAGACGAACCTGGGATCGGTCGCCCAGGTGCTTCGTCAACTGGCTCCCGGCGCGCAAAGCGGCGCGCTTTTCGGCATGGCGCTGATCATGGTGGGGCTTGGATTCAAGATCGCCGCGGTTCCGTTTCAGCTTTGGGTTCCCGATGTGTACCAGGGTGCGCCGACGCCGGTGACCGCCTTGCTTTCGGTCGGTTCGAAGGCCGCCGGCTTTATCGTTTTGATGCGCGTGCTTGGGATGTTTGCGAGTGTGCCGAGCCTGCACGGCAAGATTCTCGCGGTCACAGCCGGAATGGCGGTGCTGACGCTGATTTACGGGAACTTTGCAGCCCTGCCGCAAAACAACCTTAAGCGGCTGATGGCGTATTCGAGCATCGGCCACGCGGGCTATCTGCTGGTGGCAATGGCGAGCCTTGGGGATTACACGGTCAGCACCGTGTCGTTTTATCTGGCCGCCTACCTGCTCATGACGCTGCTGACGTTCCTGGTTATGATCGTCGTCCAGCGCGCCACCGGCGGGGACGATATCGCCTGTTTCAAAGGCCTGAGCCAGCGTTCGCCGCTGCTCGCCTTCGGGATGCTCATCGCCATGCTTTCGCTGGCCGGCGTTCCGTTTACCGCCGGGTTCCTCGGCAAGTTCATGGTGTTCCGCGACGCCATTCTTCAGAAGCAATGGCTGCTGGTGGCCGTGGGCGCAGTCACCGTGGGCGCCGGGTTCTACTACTACCTGAAAGTCGTTTGCGCGATGTACTGGAACATCGCCACGGAGACCTCTGCCATCGAGGCGACGACCCTGACGAAAGTCACCGTGGTCGTGCTTGCCTTCCTGATTGTCTGCCTGGGCGTTTACCCGCAACCGATTCTGTCGATGCTGGAGTAGGCGAGAGGGACGGACGGCTCATCGGGCGGCGCTGTCAGCTCCGAGAACGGTGAATGGTGACCTAACGCCGGCTGGCCTGCCGTGAGATCCTTCGCAAGCTCAGGATGACAAAATAATATGGGCCGCTCCGGTTTCCGTGCTCGGCTTCCGATTTGGGGAAAAAGGGGTCACCCATTTCTTGACTGCAGGTAGCGGCACTCGGAAATAAGCGACAACTTCCTCATGCCGCCCCGTGCGGGTTCACGACTTCGAGAGATTGAGAACGAGCGCGGAAATGGGCGATAGATCGCTCTTGGATCGCAGGGGATTGGTCCGGAAACCGGTTCCCGCGCGTCGCGTTACTTGACGCCAGTACCGCGAATCTCAAAGGAGAACTCGTACTTTGCCTTCCCTTTGATACGGTACTCGTCGTGAGGAAGAGCGCCCCAGCTGTTGTCCCCGCCCACGCCCATTTGCCAACCATCGAGATTGACCGTTATCATATCGCGGTGAGGGAGTTGATAATCGTGGGTAGTCGTTGCAAGGTCCGCAGCCGTGTACGGCCAGGCGCTCACGCCGAGCGCTTGCTGGAGCGCCCTGACCTCGATGCCGCGGCCGTCAGTTCCGGTGAAGGCGATCCAGCGCACGTCGCAGCGGTTGGCATTCTCCTGGGGGCGGACGTAGTGGGTAACCCAGTCGTTCACCGTCTCACTGTAGAGGCCAACCAACGCGCCTGTCTTTCGGTCACAGTAGTTTTCCTGCGGCCCCCGCCCAAACCACCGGATCGCTTGCCAATCGCCGCGCGTGGCAAACTGAACACCGATGCGAGGGATATCGGGCGTGTTCTTCTCCGTTTCGATTTCGAGACCGACCAGGAGCACGCCGTTGCCGTGCAACTGATAGGTCACCCGGCAGGTGGTTCCAGGCACAGGGAGGGCAAGGACCGCGCTGAGCTTCCCGCCCGCATTAGTGGGAGCGGCTTCCATCGACTGGACCGTTGCGACTGTTCCCGCGTCTTTCCACGCTTCCATTTTCCGGGGAGCCTTCCAGCCAATATCATTGTCGATCGGGACGCGCCAGAAATTGGGGTGCATCGGGGCGGCGAGGCATTCCTTTCCGCGGATGACGAGAGAGGTCAGGTGGCCGTTCGTGCCATCGACCCGGAGGCTGGTCCCATTTGCGGAGGCGATCCAGTCCTTCCCTTGCTTGGTGAAGGCAACCTGCGGGGTTGCGGACAAGCAGGGAGCCGGCGTTGGCATAATTGGGACTGGCACGGAAAGCTGGATTGCAGCCACGAGGTGTCCGCTCTCGGCCCAGGGCACCGCTGTTTTGAGGCGGAAGCGAATCGTGACGAAGTATTCGGCTCCCGGCTTCCAGGACGGGGCGCCCCAGGGAAGGTTTAACGTCCGTTCCTCGCCCGGCTTGAGGTCGAGGTCGATGAGCTTGCCGTTAGCGATCGCTTTGCCGTCCTCCTCCAGCACCCACTCACCGGCAAAGCCGCTTAATGAAACGAAGTTGTAGTTATTAACGATGCGGACGCTTCCTTTTGCGAGGTCCGCCGGAAAGACCTTGATGTATTGGAAGACCTTCTTCGCTTCCCAGTAGTGCGGACGCGGGAGGCGGTCGGCGGAGACCAACCCCTTCGCGCACCGGTAGCCGTCGTTCGGTTGGTCGCCGAAATCACCGCCGTAGACAAAGACGCGCCGCCCGTTCTCCAGCGTCTTATACGGGGTCATGTCCGCCCATTCCCAGATGAACCCGCCAAGCAGCATGGGATATTTTTCAAAAACGTCCCAGTAATCCTGGAGGTTTCCAAGACTGTTCGCCTCGGCGTGGGCATACTCGTTGGTCATGAACGGCTTTCCCGTCGGGTAGGGTCCGTGCTGTTCCACGACGCCGATCTCGCCGTGTTCGCCCTTGCGCACTGCCTTCCCCTGGACGTCCTGCAAGAGCCACTTCGTATCGGGGTAAGTCTGGCTGTCGATGTCGGCGGCGAGATTCATGTCTGCATACTGGATGGGGCGCCGCTGGGGGTCCGCCGCCCTGGCTGCCTCGCGCATGGCGAGGAAGTCCTTGCCATAGCCAGCCTCGTTTCCCAGAGACCACATCACGACGCAGGGGTTGCCCCGGTCGCGCACCACCATCCGCCGCATCCGGTCGACCACGGCAGGCTTCCACTCAGGCAGACCGGCGGGCAGAACTTTCTTCTGATAGCTCAACTCGTGGGTCTCGACGTTTGCTTCATCGAGAAGGAACATCCCCCAGCGGTTGCACAGTTCATACCAGCGTGGGTCGTTGGGATAATGGCAGGTGCGCACGAAATTCAGGTTCGCTTGCTTAATCAGGCGGAGATCCTGCTCCATCAGCTTCCGGTTGGTCGTGTAGCCGGTGGCCGGATCCCATTCGTGCCGGTTGACCCCCTTGATCTTAATGGAGCGGCCATTGATGAAATACTGCTTTGCTCGAATCTCAACCTTGCGGAAGCCGAGATCGGCGCGCTTCGCTTCGATCACTTTTCCGTCTTTCACAAGCTCAACCAGAGCGTCGTAAACAGTTGGTGTCTCTGAGGTCCAGAGCATGGGATGCTCGACCGCTGCCGAACAGGTTGCCTGCTCCGGAGCGAATCCGGAAGCGAGGGTTGCTGCCGCTTCATCGAGGAGCGGGCCGCCACCCACCATTTTTCCATCGGACCCGCGGAGAGTGAGGCGAACATGGAGGCCGTCGACCGGGGCATTGCCGGCGTTGCGGAGGGTGTAGCGGAGGCAGACAGCGGCTTTGTCCAAGCCATCATTGAGCGTCGCATCGACACAGAAATCCCAAAGCGTAGTGTCGGGCGTGTGGTAAAGAAAGACGTCACGGAAAATCCCGCTTAACCGCCACATGTCCTGGTCCTCAAGATAAGAAGCGTCTGACCAGCGGTAGACCTCGACGGCCAGAAGGTTGCTCCCCGGACGAAGGAGACTGGTTAGGTCGAACTCGGCCGGGAGGCGCGAGTCCTCGCTGTAGCCCACCTTCTGCCCGTTCACCCACACATACATCGCCGAGCCGACCCCGGCAAAGTGCAGAATCGTTCGCCCGGAGCCCCACTGCGCTGGAACCTCAAACGACCGCCGGTAAGAGCCGATAGGGTTGCGCTGCGTGAAGGAGGTGTAGTTCTTCGGAGGCGCCTCCATGACGCTGGGCTGACCCGGTGGTCGGATGGCTCTGAAGGGATAGATGTAGTTCGTGTATATCGGGACCCCGTAGCCCTGGAGTTCCCAGCAAGAGGGAACCGGAATCGTTTTCCATGAGGAATCGTCAAATACGGGGGAAAAGAAATTCTTCGGACGGGACTCGGGGTCGGGTGACCAATGAAAGGCCCAATCGCCATCAAGCGACTTCACCCACGGGCAAAGGTCATAGTTGCTTTTCCACGCGGACTCGGCATCGGGATTCGGCCAGGCCGCGTTCCTCGGCGGCAGCTTGTTCACGCCAAAGACGAGCGGATTCTGCCATTCCGGGACGGGCGCATTGCCTTCGCTCGCAAGCGCATTGCCGCCGAGAAAAGCTACCCAAAAAAGGAGTTCTCTAACGAATTTTAGTTTCATGGAAAAAGAGTTGCTGCCGTGGCGCCCCTAAACGCCACGGCAGCTTTTTTGACTTGCGCGTATTTCCTTGTCGAACCCAAATCGACATCACGCGCAAACTCCCCCCAAAATCTATTCCTCCATCCATTTTCGAGGTGCGGAAGAAATTGGCGGTCGCCGCAGCGCCCCTAACGCTACGGCGACCTCGATTGACTCGCACCCCCAACCGGTCCCCACCGGCAAACGCGGGTCAACCTTAAATCGATTTACCGGACGCTTTTCCTGGCCTTGCGCTGGAACGCCGAGCAGCGCGGAGGCGCCCGCCAGCAACAATCCGAGACCGTTGGGTTCGGGCACGGCTTCGGGCGAAGCCGGCTCAATGGCGCTGGTTGCAGTCGCCTGGGCCAGGGCCCGACCGGTATCGGTGAGCACTCCGACGCTCTGGCTCTGACTGGCGGTGTTCATAGCGGTATAGGAGGCGCTGTTGGCGCTGGCCAGCGCTGAGCTTAATCCGGAGATCGTCAGGGACGAGACGTTCAATACGTTGTAGTTGCTGCCGCTGTGCGCCGCCATGGACACGGTCGCCGCGGCGGCGACGTTCATCGCGGCTAGCGTCGTCAACTGCGGTGAAGTGCCCTTTCCATTACCCACAAACCGGAAGCCGAGCACGGAAACCGGAGCGGCCCATATTATTTGTCATCCTGAGCTTGCGAAGGATCTCACGGCAGGCCAG
>Ga0316219_1001474_pt1 | contig 24800 bp, 22 predicted proteins | sample TBH18003PmetaG_FD_203635 | JGI IMG/M metagenome (GOLD analysis project Ga0316219, IMG submission 203635) | Freshwater microbial communities from Trout Bog Lake, Wisconsin, USA - TBH18003P | ecosystem: Environmental > Aquatic > Freshwater > Lake > Hypolimnion/Profundal zone | place: USA... | reverse complement strand
CTGTTCTCCGGTTGCCTGGAGGCAGCGAATCGTACTCGCGTCGAGCCGGGCAAGGACTTTTTTCGGAGGTCAGGAGATGTGTGGGTACTTTAGGGACAAAGCCGGGCCATGACGGAAGTGGAATAGCAGTAAGTCAACGCTATGGGCTGTGGACAAGCCGCATCTCAAATGGGACCTTTTGGCCACCCGCAATGCCGAACCAGAAAGGCCCAGCATGACCAACGCCGGCCAACCGCCCCGCGACCTGATTGGTTACGGCGAGCATCCGCCGCATCCGCACTGGCCCGGCAACGCCCGCGTCGCGGTCCAGTTCGTGATGAACTACGAGGAGGGCGCCGAACGCTCCGTCCTTGAAGGCGATCCGCACGCGGAAATCTTCTTGTCCGAAATCGCCGGTGCCCCGCCGCACGCCGCCCGCCACATGAGTATGGAAAGCCTGTACGAATACGGCTCCCGCGCTGGCGTTTGGCGGATTTTGCGTCTGTTCCGGGATCGCGGCCTGAATCTGACGGTATTCGGCGTGGCTCAGGCGCTGGCCCGCAATCCGGCCGTGACGGAAGCCATTCTGCGCGACGGCCACGAGATTGCCGGTCATGGCTGGCGGTGGCTCGACTATCAGGACGTGCCGGAGGCGGTCGAACGGGAACACCTGGCCCTGGCGGTCAAAACCATCGAGGGCCTGACCGGCGAAAAGCTGGTGGGGTGGTACACCGGCCGCGACAGCCCGAACACCCGCCGACTGGTGGTCGAGCATGGTGGTTTCCTCTACGATTCCGACAGCTACGCCGATGATCTGCCGTATTGGGAGCGTGTCGGCACCACGCCGCATCTGGTCGTGCCCTATACACTGGATACCAACGACATGCGTTTCTCCAGCCCAACGGGTTTCCCGTCCGGCGAGCAGTTTTTTACTCATCTGCGGGATGCCTTCGACTGCCTGTACGCCGAGGGTGCCGATCAGCCAAAAATGCTCTCGATCGGTCTGCATTGCCGGCTGGTCGGCCGACCGGCGCGGCTGCCTGCTTTGGCCCGTTTCATCGATCACGTCCTGGCCCATCCCGACGTGTGGGTGGCTCGGCGTATCGACATTGCCCGCCATTGGGCAGCCACGCATCCGGCCGGGGCCTGATCTCGACTTTCGCGCGGTTCCATGGTTCGTTTCCGTATCAGACCGATAGATGTCGCGCTTTCGGTCTGATCCAGGACGTTAAAACCCCGTAGTGTCTTTAGGATTTCGCGTTCTTCGCAGGCTTCGACCTGGCAGACCTGTTCAGCGCGACGGCCTGGCGAATCAGCGCCTTGAAGGCGGCCTCGTCAACGTTGCCCCCAGCGTGGATGTCGATCGCGCGGCGGACGTTTCCGTCGAGACTCGCATTGAACAGGCCGGCTGGATCATCCAGGGATGCGCCCTTGGCAAACGTCAGTTTCACGATAGTCTTATAGGATTCGCCGGTGCAGATGATGCCGTCGTGCGACCAGACCGGAGTGCCCCGCCACTTCCACTCCTCCACCACGTCCGGGTCGGCTTCCTTGATAAGCGCGCGCATACGACCGAGGGTGTCGCCGCGCCAGTCCCCGAGTGCGGTCAGGCGTTCGGAGATAAGGTCCGATGCCGACTGGCCTTGGCTCACTCCCAAGTCTTTCATGGTCTCAATCCCGGACGTTTCGGACACACTTCATTGGCAAGGCGGTGCCGGATATTGGCGTCACGCGGACCTGTATCTCGGGCAACAGCGGCCGCGCAGCCTCAAATCGCAGGTTCAAGAAATTTTATCAAAGCCGCTCGCATTCGGCTACCCCATCACCGCCCGATCCGCCGCCTGCCTTGACCCCAAATCTCCCAACGGCCAACGTCGCAGCAGGAGGGACGGCCGATGCGAAACACCCATATCGACATTCAACCCATCGCCGGTGCACTGGGGGCCGAGATCCACGGCGTCGATGTCGCCCACGACCTTGATGAGGCAGTGATCGGCGAGATCCGGCAGGCCCTCCTCGATTATGGCGTGATCTTCTTTCGCGGCCAAACCCTCGACCGCGATCAACACAAAGCTTTCACCCGGCGCTTTGGCGACATCTTCATCCACCCGAACTACAAGGGCGTCAGCGCCGATCCTGAAATCGTCGATATCCGCCGGGAACCCGGCGACAGGAAGATCGTCGGCGAGGACTGGCACACCGACACCACTATGGCGGCGGAACCGCCGATGGGGGCCATCCTCTATGCCATCGAAGTGCCGCCCTACGGCGGCGATACGCTGTTCGCCAACCAGTATCTCGCCTACGAAACTCTGTCCGACGGGCTGAAACGCACGCTCGATGACCTGCGCGCGATACACACCGACCGCATGGTCGCCGGCCCGCAGGCAGGCATGAACGCGCAACGATCGACCAAGGTGCGCGAGGATTCCGATTGGCGCGAAACGATTACGATTCATCCCGTGGTGCGCACGCACCCGGAAACAGGCCGCAAGCTGCTGTTTGTCAACCGTTCCTATACGGTCGGCTTCGAGGGCTGGACCGAGGCGGAGAGCAAACCGCTATTGGATTATCTGCTGGAACACGGCCACCGGCCGGAGTTCACCTGCCGCTTCCGCTGGGCCAACGGATCGATCGCCTTTTGGGATAATCGTGCCACCAAGCACCTTGCCGTGCATGATGCCGGCCCGTTCCGCCGGATCATGCGGCGCACGCAAATTTGCGGCGGCGCCGTTTACTGACCGCTTGCCGCCGGACGCGTGTCGCTACCGGATCGCGTGCGGAGCCCGCGCCAGATCGACGCGTCGGCGACGGGTCAAAATGTTCGGGCCGAGGCACCGGAAAGTGACTTGCCCGCACCGCGCCACCGATGCCAACCAGAATCACTCGCATCGGAGTGTTCGCGATGTTGCAACGACCTTGCTGGCCGGGGTTAGGCATCGCCTCTGGAGGCCTGTGCCCATGACCGAAGAGGCTCCGCCGGAGTTCCTGTCGGGCGGCGGCACCGTTGGCGCAATGATCCGCGCGCTGGACTGGTCGGCAACGCCCCTCGGACCGACCAGCACATGGCCGCAAAGCCTGCGCACCTCGGTCAGCACCTGTTTGAACTGTAGCTTTCCGATTTTGATCTGGTGGGGACCGCACCTCGTCAAAATCTACAACGATGCCTATGCGACAATCATCGCCGACAAGCATCCCCGGGCACTGGGCAGCCCGGGCCGGGAGGTTTGGCCGGAAATCTGGGACCAGATCGGTCCGATGCTGGGCCGCGTCATGGAAAAGGGCGAGGCCTGTCCGGCGGACGACCTTCTGCTCGTACTCCACCGGCACGGCTATCCCGAAGAATGCTACTTCAGCTTCTCCTATAGTCCCATCAGGGACGAAACCGGCGGCGTGGGGGGCGTTTTCTGCCCGGTCATAGAAACAACAAAACGGGTCTTCGCTGAACGACGATCCAGCTTCCTCTTGAGACTGGAGGCCCGGCTGCGCGATATTCACGATCCACTGGCTGTCAAAATGACAGCCAGTGAAATGCTCGGTACCTACCTGGACGTCAGCCAGGCCGGCTATGCGGACGTGATCGGCGACGGTTCGTATGTCAGCATCGAGGGTAATTTCAACGACGGCAGACTACCGAACGCAAAGGGACTGCATCGGTTCGGCGAGCATGATCCCGCGGTTGTCGCCGATCTGACCGCCGGGAAAATCGTTCTGGTCCGCGAGATCTCGACCCGCGAGGAAGCAACCGTCGCGGCCTACAGAAAAGCCGGCATCTCCGCCTTTCTGAATATTCCGCTGATGAAGGCCGGTCAGCTCAGGTCGATCCTGTTCGTCCACCATCATCAGCCGCGCGTCTGGTCGGAGGAAGACATCGCCGTTGCCGGCGACGTTGCCGCGCGGACATGGTCGGCCGTGCAACGTGCCAACGCCGAAGTGGCGCTCCGCCACTCAGAAGAGGAATTCCGAACCCTCGGCGAGAACCTGCCAAGCCTGTGCTGGATGGCGAGAGCCGACGGTTGGATCTATTGGTACAACAAGGGATGGTACGATTACACCGGCACGACGCCGGCGGAGATGGAGGGCTGGGGGTGGCAACGCGTGCAGGACCCGGAAACCCTACCGGTGGTCATGGAACGGTGGAACGCCGCCCTCGCCACCGGATCGAAATTCGATATGACGTTCCCGTTGCGCGGCGCCGACGGCGTATTCCGGCCGTTCCTGACGCGCATTGTCCCGGTGCGCGATTCGAACGGTACCATCACGCGCTGGTTCGGCAACAACGTCGAGATCACCGAGTTGCGCGACGCCGAACAGCGGCTACGGGTCAGCGAGGCGAAATTACGGACTCTGAATGAGACCCTGGAACAACAGGTCGAGGACCGGACGGCGGATCGCGACCGCATGTGGCGGCTGTCCACGGACATCATGCTGGTGGCACGCTTCGAGGGAGCGATTGTCGCGGCCAACCCGGCCTGGACGTCCATGCTGGGCTGGCCGATGGAAGACGTGCAGGGACGCTCGTTCATGGAGTTCATCCACCCGGACGATGCGGCGGAAGCAGCATTCAGGATATCTCTGCTGTCGGAGGGCCAACCCGTTCATCACTTTGAAAACCGCTACCGCCACCGCGACGGCAGCTATCGCTGGCTCGCCTGGTCGGCGGTCCCGGATGCGGGCCTGATCCATGCGGTCGGGCGCGACATCACGGCCGAGAAAAATGCCGCCAGCCAACTGGAAGCCGCGCAGGAGCGGCTGCGCCAGGCCCAGCGGATGGAGGCGTTGGGCCAACTCGCCGGCGGCATCGCGCACGACTTCAACAACGTGTTGCAGGCGATAACGGGCGGCGTCGAACTGATTCGGATGCGGGCGGACGATCCAACGGATGTAACGCAGATCGCGGACATGGTCGCGGGGGCCGCCGCGCGCGGCGCATCGATCACAAGACGGCTGCTGTCGTTCAGCCGCCAGGGCGCGTTGCAGTCCGTGCCGGTCGATTCCACCGTGCTGTTGGACGGATTGGCCGAAATGCTGACCCACACGCTGGGGAGAGATCTCGATCTGAAGATCCACGCGGAAGCCGGGATTCCAGCGTTGCTGGCCGATCGGGCGCAGCTTGAAACCGTTCTGGTCAACCTCGCGGTGAACGCGCGCGACGCCATGCCCGACGGCGGCACTCTCATCATATCGGCCCGCGCTGAAACGGTGCCGGAGGTCGATACAGCGGGGGTGGCCGCGGGCGACTACATCAGGATCACCGTCGCCGACACCGGCGCCGGCATGGACAGTGCCACGTTGGCACGGGCTGGCGAGCCGTTCTTCTCAACCAAGCCGCCGGGGCAGGGCACTGGTCTGGGTTTGGCTATGGCACGCGGCTTCTGCGAGCAGTCCGGCGGCGCCTTCTCGATCAGCAGCACACTCGGCGTTGGCACCACGGTCACGTTGTGGTTGCCCCGGGCCGGGGATAACGCCTTTGCGACACAGCCAGCCGAGACGGTGGATGCGACCACCACGCTCATCCAAACCAGCCATGTGCTGCTCGTTGATGACGACACCATGGTGCGGTCGATGTTCGCGGAACATTTGTCGGCCATCGGCTACCGGGTGACCCAGGCCACCGACGGGCTGGATGCACTCAGTCGCCTTGATGCCGGGGGGGGCGTCGACCTGCTGATCACGGACTTCGCCATGCCAGGCATGAACGGTCTGCTGTTGATCGCGGAGGCGAGGCAGCGCTTGCCCGGGCTGCCGGTTCTGTTGCTCACGGGATACGTCGATGCGGCGGTGTGGGACCGCATCGTTCATAGCATTGGCGATGAAGTGGCACTGCTGCGGAAGCCCATATCGTCAGTTGCGTTGGCCGCCCGAGCCGCGGCCTTGCTGAAATCTGCCGCGGTGGGCGCCGGCTGATTGACGGATCGCCGGGCAGCGGCCGCGCCTCAAACCGGACGTTTTCACTGCGGCCGGACGGCCGCCTCTCTGGACATAATCAGGCGGCGATTGCCAAACTCACCTGGCAAAAAGGAGGAGCGTCCCCAATGACAATCATCGATTCCCAGGTCCATGCCTACGAGGCGAACACGCCGAAGCGCCCATGGCACAGCGTCCCCAACTGGCCCGAGCATGTGACGGGTGACGAGATGGTGGCGGCGATGGACAAAGTTGGCGTTGACGGCGCGATTTTTATCTCGGCCTTTGGCTTGTATCAATACGACGCCAGCTATGCGGTCGCAGTGCAAAAAGCCCATCCCGACCGGTTCGCCATCGTCAAGCCGGTCAACCCGGACGATCCGGCGGTCGCCGATGTCATTGCGGATTGGAAGCAGACATCGGGCGCCGTTGGAATCCGTATCATGCTGCCGAAAGAGTCGGGGCGTCAGCCGGACGACCCCGGCCTTGACCGAATCCTCAAAGCGGCCGTTCGTTACGACTTACCGGTCAACATCCTGTTCTGGGGCAATCTGGAGGTTGGCACCGCGCTGGTCGATCGCCATCCCGACACCCGATTCATCATCGACCATCTTGGGATCGTGCAGCCACGCGTGCCGCCCGCGCCGCCGCAGCCCTGGGCCGATCTGCCGAAGGTGCTGGAACTCGCCAAACGCCCGAACGCGGTGATCAAGGTCAGTGGCGCCTGCACGCTGTCGCAACAGCCGTATCCGTTCCCGGATATCTGGGACCCGCTTGCCCGCATCTTCGACGCCTGGGGTTTCGATCGCTGCCTGTGGGGTACCGACTGGACGCGCGCGTTCGCCGTCGTCAACTACGAGCACGCCGTTGAGCCTTTTCTGCGCACGGACCGCCTGAGCGACACGGAGCGGGCCATGCTGATGGGCGGCGCCTGCGCCAAGGCGTATGGCTGGTCGCCGCGCAAAGTTTAATATGCGCTGATGAGTTCATCGGGGCGGCGAGGCCATCGGCGCATATCTCCCTTGGTCTCGGCCCCTCGACCATCGGCCTGTCCTGGACCAAGCCTGCCAGGGGAAGGCAGCCCAGCGTGGCAAGCCAAGCTGCCCCGCCCGCTCTCGATCCTTGCGTATTCCTTGACAGTCCCGTTACCCGGGGTTACGCCCCGCCCGCCAACGCTGCCCGCTGATCATTCGACATTTCCGAGAGTCCCCAACGCATGCCGGTTCACGCCTTCATCTTTCCGGGCCAGGGTAGTCAGGCCGTCGGCATGGGCCGCGACCTCGCCGCTGCCTTCGCCGCCGCTCGGGAGGTCTTCCAGGAGGTCGATGAGACCCTGAAACAGAAGCTGTCCAAGCTGATGTTCGAAGGGCCGCACGAGGAACTAACGCTGACGGAAAACACCCAGCCGGCCCTGATGGCCCACTCGCTGGCCGTTTTGCGGGTTCTGGAACACGAGGGCGGCACCACCCTGCAACGCAAGGCGCTCGTGGTCGCCGGGCATTCCCTGGGCGAATACAGCGCGCTGGCCGCCGCCGGAGCCTTCTCGGTCACCGATGCCGCTCGTCTGCTGAAGCTACGTGGCCAGTCCATGCAGAAGGCGGTCCCCGCCGGCATGGGCGCGATGGCGGCCCTGCTGGGCGCCGACATGGACCAGGCCCGCGCGATCTGCGCCGAGGCCGCGCATAATCCGGAAACCGGCAAGTCCGAAGTGGTGGAACCCGCCAACGACAACGGCGGCGGCCAGGTGGTGATCTCCGGCCATCGCAGCGCGATCGAGCGGGCGATCGAGATCGCCAAGACCAAAGGCATCAAGCGCGCCATGCTGCTGCCGGTGTCGGCGCCGTTCCACTGCGCTTTGATGGCGCCGGCCGCCGACGCGATGGCGGAAGCGCTGGAAACGACCGTACCGAAGGCGCCCTGTGTGCCGCTGGTTGCGAACGTCTCGGCCAAGCGCGAAACCGACCCGGCGCGAATCCGCGACCTGCTGATCCAACAGGTCACCGCGACTGTCCGCTGGCGCGAATGCGTCACCGCGATGATCGACTCCGGCGTGGATAGTTTCATCGAACTCGGGGCCGGCAAGGTGCTGACGGGATTGATCAAGCGAATCGCGCCGGATGCGTCCGGGAAGTCCGCCGGCACGCCGGCGGAAATCGAAGCCATCCTGAAAAGCCTCTAACGGAAAAGGAGAAGCCGCCATGTTCCGATTGGACGGCAAGACCGCGCTGGTTACCGGCGCATCCGGTGGCATCGGTGCGGGCATCGCCCGGGCCTTGCATGCTCAGGGCGCGATCGTCGCCCTGTCCGGCACGCGGCGCGACGCGCTCGAGGCCCTGGCGATCGAACTGGGTGAGCGCACGCATGTCTGCCCTGCGGATTTACGTGATGCCTCGGAACCCGATGCGCTGATCGAAACGGCGGAGGCCGCCATCGGTCCGCTGCACATCCTGGTCAATAACGCCGGGATGACCCGCGACATGCTGGCGTTGCGGATGTCCGACGCCGACTGGCAGGCGGTGATCGATGTCGATCTGTCCGCGCCGTTCCGGCTGACGCGCGCCGTGCTGCGCGGCATGCTGCGCCGGCGGGCCGGGCGGATCATCAATATTTCCTCGATCGTCGGTGCCACCGGCAACGCCGGTCAGGCCAACTATGCCGCCGCCAAGGCCGGTTTGGTCGGCATGACCAAGGCGCTGGCGCAGGAAGTCGCCTCGCGCGGGATCACCATCAACGTGGTGGCGCCGGGGTTCGTCGTCACCCCGATGACTGACGTCCTGGGCGAAGCGCAACGGACCAAGCTGACCGAATCGATTCCATTGCGGCGGTTGGGCCAGCCATCCGACATCGCCGGCGCCGTCGCCTATCTGGCGTCGGACGAGGCAGGGTGGGTCACTGGCGCCACACTGCACGTTAATGGCGGCATGGCGATGATTTAACACCAGACCTGCTTGACTGCCGCCCTTTCCCGCCCCGCGGAAACCATGCTAAGCGCCCCCTGGCTATGTTCGGCGCGGGCTCGCTTCGTGGACCGGGACAAGGCGCCGGTTGGGATAAGCCGGACAACGACCATAACGAACACTGAGTTCAGGAGTAGCTAAGCCGATGAGCGAGATTGCAGACAAGGTCAAACAGATCGTAGTGGAACACCTCGGCGTTGACGCCGAGAAGGTGACGCTCGAAGCATCCTTCATCGACGATCTGGGCGCCGATAGCCTTGATACGGTCGAGTTGGTGATGGCGTTCGAAGAGGAATTCGAAGTCGAGATCCCCGAGGATGCCGCCGAGAAGATCGCCACCGTTAAGGATGCGATCGAATATATTGAAAAGAAGAAGCAGTAAGATCTGCTGTTCGATCAGCGCGAAAGGCCTGTTGCAATGCGTCGTGTAGTGGTGACGGGCATGGGCATTGCCTGTCCCCTTGGCGTGGGCGTGGAACACGTCTGGCGTCGTTTGATCAATGCGGAATCCGGTATCGGCGCCATTACGGCGTTCGATGCCAAGGATTCGCCCTGTAAAGTCGCCGGCCAGGTGCCTCCGGGCATCCGTGCCTCCGGCGGGCTGGACCTCAGCGAGTGGATCCCGGTCAAAGACCAGAAGAAGATGGATCGCTTCATCCATCATGCCATGGTCGCCGGCTCCGAAGCGGTCGAGGATTCCGGTTGGGTGCCGCAAACCGAGGAAGATCGTTGCGCCACGGGCGTCATGGTCGGTTCGGGCATCGGTGGCTTGCAGACAGTCTATGAAGCGTCGATTCTTGTCTCTCAGGGCAAGGCGAAGCGGCTGTCACCGTTCTTTATTCCGTCCGCGCTGGGCAATCTGGCGTCCGGACACCTGTCCATCAAGTTCGGTTTCAAAGGCCCTAATCATTCGGTCGTTACTGCCTGCGCCACCGGCGTTCATGCGATCGGCGATGCCGCGCGCCTGATCGGTCTGGGCGATGCCGACGTGATGCTCGCCGGCGGTGCCGAAGCCACGGTGTGCGAAATCGGAGTCGCCGGGTTCTGCGCCTCCCGAGCGCTGTCCACCGGCTTTAACGACAATCCCGCCGCCGCGTCGCGTCCCTGGGACAAGGATCGCGATGGCTTCGTGATGGGTGAAGGCTCCGGCTGCGTCGTGCTGGAAGAATACGAGCACGCGAAGAAGCGCGGCGCGAAGATCTACGCCGAAGTGTCGGGCTACGGCATGTCGGGCGACGCTCATCACATCACCGCACCGGCCGAGGGGCATGAAGGCGCCTACAGAGCCATGCGCAATGCGATGAAAAGCGGTGGCTTTTCGGCGGGCGACATCCAGTATGTCAACGCGCACGGCACGTCCACGCCGATGGGTGACGATCTCGAACTCGAAGCGGTTGAGCGGTTGTTCGGTGACTCCGCGCACGGTCTGGCGATGTCGTCCACAAAGTCGGCAACCGGCCATTTGCTGGGTGCCGCCGGCGCGATCGAGGCGGTATTCTCCATTCTCGCGATTCGCGATGGAGTCGCGCCGCCGACGTTGAACCTCGATGAGCCAAGCCGTGCGAGCGTGATCGACCGGGTGGCCAAAGAGGCGCAGCAGCGGCGGATCAAAGTGGTCCTGTCCAACAGCTTCGGTTTCGGTGGTACCAACGCCTCTGTCATCTTCCGCGCCGCCCACTGATCCGGCTGCTCCGGCCGCTCCCAAAGCCCGGGGGCGGCGGTGGCGGTCATTCGGCATTAGTGTCGCCCTTGCCGGCGTTGTCGTGGCGATCGGGGCCGGTTCGGTTGCATATGGCGTCCGCTGGTGGGACGCCTTTATGCGCCAACCCGGGCCGTTGGCTGATGCACGCGCGATCATTGTCCCGCACAGTGGAACCACTCGGGTCGCTGACGTGCTGGTCCGCGACGGTGTCATCGATCAACCGTTGCTATTTCGTGGTGCCGTCTGGTTGACGCGCTTCGATGGCCCGCTGCATGCGGCCGAATTCGCGTTTCCTGCCCGAGCCTCCATCCTTCAGGTGCTGGCGATTTTGCGCACCGGCCATCCCGTCCAGCATCATCTGACCATCGCCGAGGGTCTGACCGCCCAACAGATCGTCGCCGTCCTGGCTCATGCCGAGGCAATGACGGGCGAGGTGCGGACGATCGAGGAAGGGGCGATGCTACCCCAAACCTACGACTATGAACTCGGCACTGACCGATCGGCCCTGGTCGCCCGAGCCAAGGTCGCGATGGACCGGGACATTGCCGCCGCATGGTCCGATCGTGCGCCCGGCCTGCCGTTGACCAGCCCGCGCGACGCCCTGATCCTGGCCAGCATCGTGGAGCGAGAGACGGCCAGGCCGGAGGAGCGCCCCCACGTTGCCGCCGTGTATTTGAACCGTCTGCGCCAGGGGATGAAGCTACAGGCCGACCCGACCGTGGTCTATCTGGCCAGCCACGGCGCCGGCGTCCTGGATCATCATCTCACCAGGACGGAGTTGGATCGGAACGATCCGTTCAACACGTATCGCAGCGTTGGTCTGCCGCCCGCGCCGATCTGCTCGCCGGGGCTGAGCAGCCTGCATGCGGTGCTGCATCCGGACGCCAGCGACGACCTGTTCTTTGTCGCGGACGGGTCGGGCGGGCATGTGTTCTCCCGCACGTATGAAGCCCACGGTGTTGCCGTCGCACGCTGGAGGGCGACGGTTCCGTCAGTGCCGCGCGGCAGTCCGGACTAGCACTCGGAACCATTTGTTACCCCGCGATTGAACGTAACGACAATCCCGGGAGACGGCGGCCCGCGTTAACTTTTCATCAACCTTTCCAATCTGATGTGCGGCGTGCGCGAGCCGGTTTCTCGCGCTGCCTCTCACGCTCTGGAAAGGATTGGTTGATGACGTTCAGGTCGCCTGGATTTCCCTTGACAGACTGTAGCCTTAAAGCTACAGTCCCGGTCATTGAATTGCTTCGCTATCAGCGTGACGATGGAACCGAACCCTTTACCGACTGGTTACGCAGCCTCCGCGACAAGGTTGCCGCCGCCCGCATTCGCGTCCGCCTCCACCAAATCGAAGCCGGCAATTTCGGCGACTGTAAATCCGTTGGCGGCGGCGTGACGGAACACCGGATTCATGTTGGTCCCGGCTACCGCGTTTATTTTGGCCGCTACGGTAGCACCATCGTGCTTTTGCTGTGCGGCGGCGACAAGAAAACCCAACCGGCGGACATCGTCCGCGCCCAGAGTCTTTGGACCGAATGGAAGGAACGCCAGCCATGACCAATCGCCCCCCTCTGACAGGCACCGTCTCCCACCATGACCGCGAAGTCGCCGAACTCGCCGCGGACCCGGAACTGACCGTCGCCTACCTGAAGGCCGCCATGGAATCCCTCGACGATCCGGAAGACCGTGCCGGCGGCCTGCTGGCGTTGCGCACCGTCGCCGAGGCGCATGGCGGACTCGGCATGGTCGCGGCGAAGGCCGGGATCAGCCGCGAATCGCTCTATCGCACACTGTCGCCGCAGGGCAATCCGACGCTCAAGACGCTGATCGCGGTGCTGGGCACGGTCGGCATGCGGCTGTCTGTCGAACCCGCGCTGCCGGCCGGGCGGCGGTAAATGCGTGTTTGATCGGCTGAGGTCCGCTAAGAAGCCCCTTCGCTCTAAAAGGCTTCGAGTCGAAACATGACGGTCACGATCGGGATGGGATACACAAAGGCGGGACACCCGGCGACGCTCGACCTTGAGGAACTGCTGGCCACCCGTCTGCTGGTTCAGGGTAATTCGGGTTCCGGCAAATCCCACCTGCTGCGCCGGCTGCTGGAACAGAGCGCCCCCCGGGTGCAACAAGCGGTGATCGACCCCGAAGGCGACTTCGTGACGCTGGCCGAACGCTTCGGCCACCTGGTGATCAATGCCGAACTCTATAACGAACACGGCCTGCAGGTGGCGGGAGAGCGGGCGCGCATCCATCGTGTCTCTACTGTGCTCAATCTCGAAGGCCTCGATGCCGAGGACCAGTTGCGACGTGCCGCCGCCTTCCTGGGCGGCCTGTTTGATGTCGAACGCGACCACTGGTATCCGATGTTGGTCGTGGTGGATGAGGCACAATTGTTCGCGCCGGCCGTCTCCGGGGATGTTTCGGACGAGGCGCGTAAGCTGTCCCTGGGTGCGATGACGAACCTGATGTGCCGCGGCCGCAAGCGCGGTTTGGCCGGCGTGATCGCGACCCAGCGGCTGGCGAAGCTCGCCAAGAACGTCGCGGCCGAGGCGTCCAACTTCCTGATGGGCCGCACCTTTCTGGATATCGATATGGCGCGTGCCGCCGACCTTTTGGGGATGGAACGGCGGCAGGCGGAAGCGTTCCGCGACCTGGAGCGTGGGCATTTCATGGCGCTGGGTCCGGCCCTGTCCCGCAGCCCGTTGGGTATTCACATCGGCACGACAGAGACGCAGCCGCCCAACGCGACGCCGCGGCTGATGCCGATGCCGGAGGCAATGCTGGAGGATGCGCGTGCCGTTATCCTGGCAGCGCCACCTCCCGAGGCTCCCCGGGTCAGGCGTCCGCCGCCTTGGCCGCCGGAGCCTGACCTGCTGATTCAGCTCATGGCCGCGAAATCCGCCGCCCGGGAGAACCGCGCCGAAGCGGTGGAGGAGTTGCAGAGCCCCGAGAAACTGGCGGAACGGCGTGAGCGGATGGACCGCATTCTGGGGGCCATCCTGGCGGACCCTGAGGCCGGCTTTCGTGCCATCGGCGTGCTCTACCAGGATTTCCTGGTCCGCTGCCGGATCGAGGGGCCGGGCGCCGGGGCGCCGGACCTGAATGCCTTCCGCCGCATGCTGACCCGCGCGCGGGCCGGTATTAGCGTCGAGACGGCGGAAGATGATGTCTGGCAGGATGTCTTGGCCCGTGGCGCCAACCTGCCCGAGGATATGCAGGGCATCTTCATGATGATCGCCCGCGCCGCGCTGGACGGCCAGCCCTGTCCGAGCGACCTTGCGATTGCGCGGGCCTATGGCACCCGCTCGCTTGGCCGTGCGAGGCGGGTGCTGACCTATATGGAGGAACAGGAGCTGATCGTCTGCCAGATGGATGGCGCCGGCCGGCGGATCGTGACGCTGGTGGAACTGGCCCGTGCGACGGCGCCGGGCGACCCTCATGCTGAGGAAGCGTTGGCGGGTTGAGGCCGATCACTTTCCGCAGCCCGAACAGCGGGCTTCGATAACGTGTTCGGCTACCTCACCGGGTTTCTGACCTATAGGCCGACCTACACCCGCACCCGGCTTCACCTGACCGACGCCCAGCCGCTGTGGGCTTCGACAGCAAGTTTACCGGCGTTGGTGGTTTTGATACCCGTCATGGGTGCGCTGTCGGATCGTATCGGCCGTAAAAAATTGCTGCTGGCTTCATGTGCGCTTTGCTTCGTACTCCCCATCCCGACCTACTATTTTCTTACGCCGGGGTACGGCTTTGCCAGCGTCGTTTTGGTCCAAATACTATTTTCGTTCGCGATTTCCTTGCTCTCCGGAGCCGGGCCGGCGGCCATTTCGGAGATCTTTCCGACCCGAGGCCGGTCCTTGTGGATGTCATCGTCCTACGCACTGGCAGTAGCGACTTTCGGTGGCTTCGCGCCGTTTATATCGCAATGGCTGATCGATACGACCGGATCGAGGATGGCGCCAACGGCTGACGGGATGGCGGCGGCGGTGGTCAGCTTTACAACGATATTCCGGTTGCGCGAAACCGCCCGGGAACCATTGCGTTAGTCCAAAAACGACATGGTCAACCAGGCGGGCCAGCGCGTCGGTCGCGCTCATCATTCGGGACTAACCGGGTGAGCCGCCACCCGCAATATGTCTCAGAGGACCTTGCCTGCGCTCATGCGCCAAATCGATTAGCGCTTTTCATCCAGCGTCTCAGACCCTAACCTTGAAGGCCAGGTTCCAGCGAGACAGTACACATGATCATCAACGCAGCGTATGATTCAAGCGTCATCGCGCTCGATACGGTCGGCAGCACCAGTTACAATCCAGGACTGTACGCTAATTATACCAGCGCCGTGCAGACGGCGATCGGTTTCTACGAGGCGGCGTTTACCAATCCTGTAACGATTACGCTCTCATTTGGATGGGGAGAGGTCGAGGGCATCCGGATCGGCGCCGGTGCTATCGGCGAGAGCATCAGCAACACCAATTCCTATTCGTATGCCACAGTGCTTGCCGCCGTGCAGCAAACCGACACGACATCGTCGGTGCAGGACCAGGCCGTGCTATCACTACCGGCGTTGGACCCTACCGGTGGGGGGCGCTTCAAGATCGCCATCCCCGAAGCGATGGCTCTCGGTCTGTTCACCATCGGTGCCGGAAGCAATGGTTACATCGGTCTGGACAGCGGCGTCTCGTTCAGTTGGAACCAGACCGCTGTGGCCTCGGGCACCTATGATGCCGTCGGCGTCCTTGAGCACGAAATCTCCGAAGACCTCGGCCGGGTGGACGACGCGGGTCAATACAACGACTACTCGCTACTGGACATGTTTCGCTACACTGCCGCCAATGGTTTGTCGGGTGACGCGCCAGGGGCGGCGGTTGGGGTGCGTGACCAGCCATTCGTTGCAGGGTACAGCAGCGGCTATGCTGGCGCCTATTCCTATTTTTCCTACAACGGCACGACCATCGCGCTGCAATACGACACGCCTTTACAGGTTGTGCTGGGCGACGACATCGCCGATTGGACCAGTGCGATCGTCGGCGATTCCTACGGTTTCGCCGACTCAGGCCGAGCGGACGTGGTCTCGGCGACCGATCTGGCAGAAATGAATGTCCTGGGCTGGGATTTGGCCCCGCCCCCGGCGGCGCCGCCGACCATCAGCAGTACAATCGCCAACCAATTGGTGACAGATCGGGCCACCATCGCTCCATTTGCCAGGGTCACGATCGCTGACGCCAACGCCGGCCAGACCGAGACCCTGACGGTCACGCTTTCGAATTCCTTCAATGGCACTATGATTAATTTGGGTGGCGGCACTTACAACGCCACCACCGGCATCTACACCGGCACTGGCTCTGCCGCCGCGGTGACCACCGCCATCGACGGCCTAGTGTTCGTGCCTACCGCAAGGGAGGTGTCGGCGGGTCAGACGGTGACGACCGGTTTTGCGATTAACGTCACCGACACCGCTGGCGCATCAGCGACTGACACACAAACCAGCACGATCGCGACCGCGAGTGCCGGCACGGCCGAACCGGACATTCTGTTTCAAAATAACAACGGTCAGTTGGCGACGTGGCAGACGAGCGGCTCCACCATCACGGCGAATGGCGGGATCGGCAGTGATCCCGGACCCGCCTGGTTCGCCAGGGGCAGCGGCGCGTTCTACGCGGGCGATACCTCCGATGTCGTCTGGCAGAACCAGGACGGTGAGGTGTTCCTCTGGCAAATTCAGGGCGCCACCGTCCTCGGCGGTGCCGCGGTCGGGAACCCTGGCATGTCCTGGCACATCAAGGGAACCGGCGACTTTTACGGCGATGGCAAGACCGACATCCTGTGGCAGAACGACGATGGCACGGTGGCGATCTGGGACATGAACGGCCCCGCCATCGCGCAAGGCACCCTCGTCGGAAACCCCGGCCCATCGTGGCATATCGGGGGCACTGGCGACTTCTACGACGATGGCAACACGGACGTGCTGTGGCAGAACGATAATGGCGAGGTCGCGATCTGGGACATGAAGGGCGGCGCGATCGTGCAAGGTGCCATCCTGACCGCCGACCCCGGATCAACCTGGCGTATCAAGGGCACCGGCGACTTCTACGGCGACGGCAACACCGACATCCTGTGGCAGAACGACAACGGCGAGGTCGCGATCTGGGACATGAAAGGTGGCACGATCGTGCAAGGTGCGATCCTGACGGCGGACCCGGGGCCGACCTGGCATATCGAGGCGACCGGCAAATTCACCAATGACGGCAAGACCGACATCGTATGGCAGAACGACAATGGTTCGGTCGCGATCTGGGAGATGACCGGCGCCACGATTGCCTCAGGCGCGATCCTGGCCAATCCGGGCGCGTCCTGGAATATTCTCGGCAGTGCCGATTCCATGCGGTTCATCTCCAGCGCCGCGGCCAATGAGACGTTGACTGCGACGCCGACCACGCCGGATGAGTTTGTGTTCACCGGCGCCGCGGTTGGCGCACACACGATCGCCGGCTTCAACGTGACGCAAGATGTCATAGAGTTGCCCGGCGCGCAGTTCGCAAACTTTGCCGCCGTTCAGTCCGCCATCAGCGCCACGTCCGGCGGCGCCGTGATCAATCTGGGCAATGCCACCTCGCTGCTGCTGGCGGGGGTCGATGCCACCACGCTGCATGCCAGCAACTTCGCGCTGGCTTGAGCAGACCTGGCGTTCCGACCGTCGCGCCGCTCTCACGAGCGAGATGCTACCCAAGGCCCGATCGTCGGGCGCCGCCTCATCCCCGGGTCAGCGAACCCGGGGAATCCGGTCGCTATGCCATACCGGCGGGTGCTTCACAGACAACTGTCTTCATTTCCGCCGGCACCGAAACTTCAAGCAACTCAAGCTCGTCTGCCGTCGCCGTTTCGTTGTGCCGCATGCCGCCGGGAATCATCAGTGAATCACCGGCCGTCAAATGCACTTTCGTGCCGTCCTCGAATTCAAGATCCACCCAGCCCTTCAGCATATAGACGAGCTGATGCTCGCAGACGTGATAGTGCCACCCTGTCGGCTCCCCCAGGCCCTGCGTGGCGGAGGTTACCTGTGCCCGCATCTTGCCGCCGGTCGCGTCGGTCACGCCGAGGTCGCGGTACTTGAAGAAGGATCGGCGCCCGGCCACGTAGTTGGCGTTTTCAACGGTTGCATGCGCCAATTTTCCGTTGGTGGACCCTACGATATCGTTCATGTTTGCTCTCCCCGGTGATGCGCCCCGCCGAACAGTGCGTCCGTCGAATGCCCGGACGGCGCGCTATGAAATACAGTAAGGCCGATCCCGGTCGGGCCGCAAATCACGCCCTGATCGGGAGGGGAATCCGCGGTATTGCCGGGCGGGAATGGTAATATTTTGAATATAACCGGTTAAATCCCTGTGTATCAAGCGAACGTCATCCCCCCCCCCCTGCTAACCGTGTCGCGATCTCGATCATAATTGGGTCGAACCTCTTTTCAGTATCCGGACGTATCAAGGAAGTGTCGATGGACATAGTTGTACACAATATTGAAAATTTCGTTCGCCGGCGATCACGGCGTCCACTCGTGTCAATTGTCGCGCCCTGTTACAATGAAGAGGCCGGGTTGCCGGAGTTTCACCGCCGGATGACGGATGCCGCGCGGCAGGTCGCAGGCGACGACTACGAAATCATCTTCGTCAATGACGGTTCGCGCGATCGTACTCGTGATGTCATCGAAACTTTATTGGCAGCTGATTCACACGTCGTGGCCATCAATTTGTCCCGCAATTTCGGTCATCAGGCGGCGCTGACCGCCGGGCTGAAGGCCTGCTCCGGCGCACGCGTCCTGATCATCGATGCAGATCTACAGGACCCGCCAGAATTGCTCGGTGCCATGATGCGACAGATCGATGCCGGTGCGGATGTTGTGTATGGGCGTCGTAGCACGCGTGACGGCGAAACCCGTTTCAAAATCCTGTCGGCAAAGCTGTTCTACCGGTTGTTACGCAGTCTGGTTGACGTCGATATTCCCGCCGATACCGGCGATTTCAGGCTGATCACCCGTCGTGTCCTCGATCAGTTGAACAGCATGCCGGAGCATCACCGGTTTATCAGGGGCATGGTCAGTTGGATCGGCCTGAACCAGGTGCCGTTGGATTATGAACGAGACGCCCGGTTTGCGGGCACGACACAATACCCCATTCTGAAGATGTTGCGATTTGCCGTCGATGCTGTCACCGGCTTTTCGGTTACGCCTTTGCGCACTGCCTCATTTCTCGGCGTGGCCCTCGGCCTGGGAAGTCTCATGATGGTTATCTATACACTGGGTTCCTGGCTGAGCGGGTCCACGGTCGATGGTTGGACCAGCCTGACCACGATCGTCTTGATCATTGGCAGTGCGCAACTCATAACGTTGGGTGTGATCGGGGAATACCTCGGCCGATTATACATGGAGTCGAAGCAACGTCCGCTGTTCATCGTGGATAATGTCGTCAGCCGGCGGGATTCAGCGCCCATCCGTTACGAATCTTAAGCGTTAATGTGTGCACACCGGACACCGCCGGCCCGTCACAGCGTCAGGGCCGGCACCCGAAGCGCGCGGCCCGGTCTGGCGGAAGCGGGGTCTTGTCGTATTTGGACATTGAATACGGAGCCTCGACGATTTTGTATTCGTCGAATGACGGGTCAGCCAGGATCGCCGCCAGGGCGTCATCTGGCCAACCAGGGCTTTTATCGAGGACGATGAAGGTCTTTCCGTCCACCGAACCGATCACGCCGAAATACGGTCCAAAATCGATCGCCCGGGCATGCACCGGCTGTCCGGCGGCATAAAGGCGTGCGAAGAACACCTGACCTTCGTCGCTGAGCAGCAGTGTATGCGAACTGCAACTCGTTAACAGCCTGTCGCCAAACGCTGCTTCGTCCCGGCGCCGCTCGTTCAGCGCCGCGTGGCGTTGCCACTCCCAGCCGATGTTGGCATGGGTGGTCGTGCGATACGGTGCCAGCACCGGAAGATAGGCTGAATGGGCGTCATTCTCTTGCAGCAGCAGCGGGCGGGCCGCTTCAGCAAGGACCTGATCGCCGCCAACAAGCGCGATGGCGAGGCCAGCAACAGCAGCCAATCGGATACGCGGCAGGCTGGAGAGCCAGACGCCGATCAACAGACTGAACCCGGCGAGCGTCAGCATAAAGTGGCGCGTCGGCATCGGATTAGGAACGAAAAACAGCAACGGCACGACGATCAGGGACAACGGTCCAAGATAACCGGCGAGGCCGCCGGAGCTTGCATAATGCCGCTCGGAGATCGCTGCCCGGCCGATCCAAATCGCGGACAGGATACCGGCCATCGTGGTCAACAAACCGCAGCCGACCGCCATATAAACAAATCCCGGGACCACGGCGGACCAAGTGTAAAACGTGCTGAAGTAGTGCCCGACCGTGTTGCCCATCCTGGTGCCCATCAAGGTTTGCTGAAGACCATAGAACGCAACCAGCGCTGCCATCGGTGGCAGGGCTCGTAGTGCGCCCGACAGGAAGAACCGGCGGATGGAACGAGTATCGATGCGCGACAGAACGAGCCAGGGAAATGCCAGGAATATTTCGCCGCGTGTCAGCATGCCGGCCAAAAGCAGGACGGCGGCCAAAATCCACAGGGCGGCCGCGCGCCAGCCGGTCACCGGAATGAAAAGGCAGATCGCCGCGGCGTTCAATAAGGCGAACATCGGCATCGATTGGTGGCCGGATGTCGCCAGTTCCATCATCATCGGGCTGAAGGCGAACACCACGAGGGCAGCGATCGCGACACGAGGACCGTGCAGCAGGCGCGACGCCAGCCAAAAGCAAGGCAATCCCGCCAGGATCGACCAGAAACCGATCCTATTGATCAGTGACATCAGCGCGTCGGGGTCGTGCAAGGTCGCCGGGTTCGCGAAGGCGTAGATGGCGGCCAGGTAACCGAACCCGAACGCGCGGTCGTAATGCAGCGGGCTGTTGATGCCGGCTCCGGTTTCCGCGCCGTCAAGGATCCCGACCATCACACGATACAGGTCTGCTTCGCCCAGGGCATCTTGATACCGGAAATAATCGATCCCGATCGCAAACGTGAGTATGATTAGCGCCGCCAGGGCAACATCGGCATATTTGATATAAATTCGCGACGCGACGGTACGATCGAGAAGCAATGGTAAGGAACCGGACATTATCTACCCGCTGGTGAAACAATGGAACATGTGGGACCTGAAAATCGGAAAAATATCAAAATGGATCTAAATCCAATGTCGGCTCCTATTGCCATATTCCCGTAGGAATCATAGACCGCCACCTTGCCGTTTCACTTCAACAGACTGTTAGGTCATTTTTTGTTAATTGTTTCTTTAGGTTAGCGGTGGCAAATTCGGACTTTTGGCTCGGCTCCCGACGGCGAGACGTCCGAAGTCACCGGAATGGGTGGATGGGATCTCTCTTGCCCAAACCGCGCCCACACGGCATCAACGCGCGCATGAGCGAACAGATCCCTAAGATCCGCATCCGCGGCCTTCACAAACGCTTCGGCGCCAAACGTGTGTTGGACGGCGTTGACCTGGATGTGCCGCAGGGCACGTCGCTGGTGGTGATCGGTGGCTCCGGTTCCGGCAAATCGGTGCTGCTGAAATGCGTGCTCGGTCTGATCGAGCCGGATGACGGCGTGATCGAGATCGACGGCAAGGACATTCTGAAGATGCCACGTGGCGACCGTGAACTGGCGCGCGCCCGCATCGGCATGCTGTTTCAGGCCGGGGCGCTGTTCGACAGTTTGCCGGTTTGGGAGAATGTCGCGTTCGGGTTGCTCGCCAGCCACAAGGCCACGCGCGGCGATGCGCGGGAGCGGGCCAACGATTTTCTCGGTCAGGTCGGACTCGCCGCCAGCGTCGGCGATTTGTCGCCGGCCGAATTGTCGGGCGGCATGCAGAAGCGGGTCGCGCTGGCACGGGCGATCGCCTCGCAGCCGGACATCATGTTCTTCGATGAGCCGACGACCGGGCTGGACCCTATCATGGGGGCGGTGATCGACGGGCTGATCGTCGATTGCGTGAAGCGGCTGGGCAGCACCGCCGTGGCGATCACCCACGACATGGCCAGCGCTCGGCGGATCGGTGACCAGGCGGCGATGCTGCTGAACGGACGCATTATCTGGTCGGGGCCGGCCGAGGGGTTGATGGAGAGCGGCAACCCGGCGGTCGATCAGTTCACCCATGGGCGGCGGGAAGGTCCGATTCAGATGGAACTGCGGCGCTGAGGCGCGGCCTTTTTGTATTGACCATGCTGCTGATCCCGGCGGTTGCGCGGGCCGGGACGGCCGAGGAACTCGCCGGTTTGTTTATCCAGGGATGCCTGCCGTTTGCCGGCAACGCGACGGCTTTGCGGGACTGGGCCAAACGTACCGGTCTGCCGCCGGTGCCCGAGCAGGCCCGGGCTGCGTTTCTGCATGGTGCCCCGGGGCAGGCGTTCGACGGGTCGGCGGCGGATGCGAAACTGGTTCTGGTGTCGTCCGACGACGGTCTCTGTTCGGCCGTCACAAACCAGGCCACCGGGCAGGTGGTCGCGGACGCGCTGGAGGCCGGATTTCGGCAAGCCGGACTTCGGTTCCGGCTGGTGATAGAGCGCGACGACGCCAAGGTCAGCGCCATCCATGATCGCGAATATCTCGCCAGTAAAGACGGACGAGGCTGGCGAATCCTCGCCGCTACGGTCAAAGATGATGGGGGTGGCGAGGCGATGCTGACGGGGGCGCCGGAGTAACTACAGCCGACCGCCGCACCGGCTCGTTATCCGGCGACGCTTTACCCACCGGCTCATGACCAACCGGCTTGTTGCCCATCAACGCTTCACTCACCGACTCATACCCGTCCGTCATGGCCAGGACAAGCCGGGCCATGACGGACGGGGAGGCCAGTGCAGGATGCTTGTGGGTGATGAGGCGGGGGACGAACTTGGCCACACCTGTGACTTGCCTCGACCACTGTTTTTGGAGAGCACCTTTTGGCCAAACCCGTCTCCCGCTTCGTCTGCCAGTCCTGCGGCGCCGTTACCCTGAAATGGGCGGGCCGTTGTGAGACCTGTGGTGAATGGAACACCGTCGAGGAAGAAGCCGTCGTGGCCCGGCCCGGCCCGGCGGCAAAAGCGGCGCCTGTCCGAGGCATCGCGTTTGTCGGACTGGCCGGTAGCGCCGAACCGCCACCGCGCTCACCGATCGGGATTGCTGAACTGGACCGGGTACTGGGCGGCGGGTTGGTGCCAGCCTCGGCCGTGCTGGTCGGCGGCGATCCGGGGATTGGCAAATCGACGCTGCTACTCCAGGCCGCCGCGCGGTTGGCGCGGTCGGGCAAGCGCGTGCTGTATGTCTCCGGCGAGGAGTCGATCGACCAGATCCGGCTCCGCGCCCGCCGCCTCGGCGTCGCCGACTCAACGATCGAACTCGCCGCCGCGATCAACGTGCGCGAGATTGCGGCCTCCCTGGAGCAGGCGAAGGACACCACGCTGGTTGTGATCGACTCGATCCAGACGATGTGGATGGACACGATCGACAGCGCACCCGGCACCGTCACCCAGGTGCGCGCCTGTTCGTTCGAACTGATCCGGCTGGCGAAGGCAGGGCACTTCGCCGTTGTCCTGGTCGGCCACGTCACCAAGGACGGCGGTCTCGCCGGGCCGCGCGTGCTGGAGCACATGGTCGATGCGGTGCTGTATTTCGAAGGCGACCGCGGCCACCAGTTCCGCATCCTCCGCGCCGTCAAGAACCGCTTCGGCGCCACTGACGAGATCGGCGTGTTCGAAATGACCGAGGGCGGCCTCGCCGAAGTCCCGAACCCCTCCGCCCTGTTCCTGGCCGAACGCCGGGGCAACATCGCCGGCAGCGCGGTGTTCGCCGGGCTGGAGGGCAGCCGCCCGGTTTTGATGGAGGTCCAGGCTTTGCTCGCGCCGAACCCGGCCGGCACGCCAAGGCGGTCCGTCATTGGCTGGGACAGCAGCCGGCTGTCGATGCTGCTGGCCGTTCTGGAAACCCGAGCGGGGGTGCGGTTGAACCAAACCGATGTCTATTTGAACATCGCCGGCGGCCTGCGGGTCAGCGAACCGGCCGCGGATCTGGCTGTGGCTGCCGCTATCGCCTCCGCCGCGTTCGAAACGCCGACCAGTCCCGGCATGGTCTATTTCGGCGAAGTCGGCCTGTCTGGCGAAGTCCGCCAGGTCGCCCAGGCCGAGGCGCGATTGAAGGAAGCCGCCAAATTGGGCTTCGACTCGGCGACGTTTCCGCGCCGGGTGGCCCATGGCAACCGTAAGTTGGCGGCACCCGACGGGCTACGGATGGAGGAAATAGGTCACATCGCCGATCTGGTTGCGCGCTTTGCCCCCGAATCGGCCAAGAAGAACGCATGATCCGCTTGGCGGCGGCCTTCAGGCAGACGATAACGCCGCTGCGGTTCTGATGATTTTGAGAACGTTCACCATCCTCGTCATGGCCCGGCTTGTCCGGGCCACCTCTCGCGGCACCGTCCGGGCATAGGTGGCCCGGACAAGCCGGGCCATGACGGCGAAATCGGCGGTGTTCGCGGCTGCGTGGAAACTTGATAACCCGGCTTCGATGCCGACGGCGGTGACATGACGTGGGTTGACCTTGTGGTCTTCGGCTTCCTGGGGATCTCCGGCCTGCTCGCGTTCGCACGCGGGTTGGTGCGCGAGGTGCTGGGCATCGGCGCATGGAGCGGCGCGGTCGCTGCCGCGATCCTGGCGCTGCCCTTGATGCGCGACGTCGTGCGCACCTGGTTCTCCACCCCGGAATGGGTCGATCCGGTCAGCTTTGTTATCGTTTTTCTGCTCACCCTGATCGTGCTGATCCTGATCGCCGGCGCCATCGGCGGATTGGTCCGCCGATCCGCGCTGGGTGGCGTCGATCGTACATTGGGGCTGGTTTTTGGACTCGCACGGGGTGCGGGCGTCGTCATTGTTGCCTATATTGTCGGGCAGATGGTGTTTCCCATTGAACGTTGGCCGGATGCGGTGCTTGAAGCCCGTGTGTTGACCCCGACCTATGAGGCTGCCCGCTGGGTGCGGGACCAACTGCCTCCCTTGTATCGCCCACATACGCTCGATCCGCCGCCGGCGGGACGGGAAGCCACCGCGGAAGCTTTGCTGCGCGCCACTCCGCAAGGACGCGCCACCGGCAAGCAACCTGTACGCGAATAGGAGCTGTCACAGATGGCATTCACCAGCCGGGACCTTGATACCTCCACCGGAGATGATGACTCCCTGCACGAGGA
>Ga0316219_1001458_pt1 | contig 24966 bp, 26 predicted proteins | sample TBH18003PmetaG_FD_203635 | JGI IMG/M metagenome (GOLD analysis project Ga0316219, IMG submission 203635) | Freshwater microbial communities from Trout Bog Lake, Wisconsin, USA - TBH18003P | ecosystem: Environmental > Aquatic > Freshwater > Lake > Hypolimnion/Profundal zone | place: USA... | reverse complement strand
TTGACGGCGTCGTCGGCCTTCGCATCGAAGAACGGCGGCTGCAGGATGCCGGCGGGGAACGTGATGCCGTTGAACTGCGGGCTGTAATAGGCGTTCACGGTCGGCGGCGTCATGAACCATTCGGTCTTGTCCACGGGCTTGCCGATCTTGTTGTAATTGCGGCGGACCTCGTAGGCATCGGCCGCGTGGACGTTTGCGAGATACGATCCGCGGGTGATTTTGACGGAGCTGTAGTCCTTCCACTTGTCGGGATAGCCCATCTTCACGCTGTAGGCGTCCAGCTTGGCGACGGCCTTGGCGCGCGTGGCCTCGTCCATCCACTCGAGCTGCTGCAGGCGGTCGCGCAGCGCGGCGCGGAGGTCGGCCACGAGCTTGAGCACGCGGGCCTTGGCCTCCGGCGGGAAATATTCCGCGACGTAAAGCTGGCCGAGCGCCTCGCCGATGTCGGCGTCGGTGACGGCCACGACGCGCTTCCAGCGCGGCTTCATCTCCTTCACGCCGGTCAGCGCGGTGCCGTAGAAGCTGAAATTCTCCTTCACGAACGGCTCGCTCAGGTACGGCGCGGCGTCGTGCACGAGGTTCCAGCGCAGGTAAGCCTGCCAGTCGGAAATCGGCGTCTGCTTCAGCTGCGTGGCGAAACCCTGGTAGAAGTCGGGATGGGCGAGATTGATCTCCGTGAATGCCGGCGTCCCCAGCGCGGCGAAGAACCCATGCCAGTCGAGGTCGCCGGTGTATTTGGCGAGGCCGGTAACGGGGATCTTGTGGTAACTGGCGTAGGGATTGCGGAGCTTGATCTGCTGGAGCGACGCCTGGGCGAGCAGCGTCTCGAGCCGCAGGACCGACTGCGCGCCAACCTGCGCGGCTTCGTTCGATTCACCGGACAGCTGGAGCATCTTCGCGACGTGCGCGACATACTGCTGGCGGAGTTTCTGGGACTTCTCGTCGTCGTTGAAATAATAGTCGCGGTCCGGCAGACCGAGGCCGCCCTGGCGGAGCTGGGCGATCTCGATGTTGCTGTCCTTCGCGTCGGGGCCGGACGAAAAGCCGAAGCCCACGGACGAGCCCTGCTGTTTCAGGTGCGCGATGACGCCCATGACGTCGGCGGGAGTCTTGGTGGCCGCGATGAGATCGAGGTCCGCCTGCAACGGCTGGAGGCCCGCCGCGTTGATGGCGGCTTCGTCCATGCCGCTCGCATAAAAGTCACCGACCATCTGCTCGATCGGCGTGCCGCCGGTCTTGAGGTTGGCGACGCGCTCGCAGATGGCGTGGAGGTTGGCCTGGTTGCGCTCGCTCAACTCCGTGAAGCTACCCCAGCGCGACTGGTCGGCGGGGATGGTGGCGGTCTTGAGCCAAGTACCGTTGGCATAGCGGAAGAAATCGTCCTGGGGCTTCACCGCCGGGTCGATGGCTTGGAGGTTCACCTCGGCGCGCGCGGTGCCGAGGACGAGGATCAGCGCGGCTGCCGCCGCCAAGGTAAGTTTTCGCATGTTGCCAGACTCGGCGAATGACCCCGCCGCAGCAAGGGCGCAGTGGCGGACGGCGGCGGCAAGGGATGAATGGAAGCTTTGCGATTCCAACCGCGCACTTCCCCTCGCCCGATCCCGTAGCTACGAGCGTGAACGAGTGGAAGAGCGCAAAGCCACTCGCTCACGCTCGCAGCTACCGATTCCAGAGCCAAAATCCCGCGCGACTACAAATACCGCCGCGTGAAGGCCACGGCTTGGCGCACGAACGCGTCGCCGTCGGGGCAGACGTTCTGAAAAATCCCGCGCCGAAAGCCGAAGTCGCCCAGCCCGGTGTTGTAGCCTTCGAAGCCGACATACTCGGCCTTTGACGCCTTCAGCGCCGAGAAGACTCCCGGCCATGGCACCAGTCCGCCGCCCGGGACGCCGCGGTCGTTCTCGCACGCGTGCAGGCCCCAGATCCGGTCGCCCACGGAGCGGATGGCCGCGGCGTAGTCGCGGACCTCTGTCACGAGGTGATACGTGTCGAGGAGGATGTAGAGATTCGGGTGGTTCGACTGGTTCACTAAGCCGAGGATCTGCGCCGGGGTGTTCGCAACGTGGGAACGGAACCGGCTCATCGGCTCCAGCACGATTTTCACTCCGGCTTTCTGCGCGTGCTCGGCGAGCGCGTGCAGGCCTTCTGCCGTGCGCACAAACTCCTCGGGCGGCGGCCGGCGCTTCAGCACCTTGCCTGGTCGGCCGTAGAGCGCGCCGGCGTAAGCCATTCCGCCCAGCTCGGCGGTCTGGTCCACGATCGCCTTGTGAAAATCCAGCGCGGCACGGCGGTTGGCCGGATCATCGTCCGAGAGATCGGCGCCGTCAGGCCAGGCGCCGCCCGGCCCGACCAGCAGGCTGATGCCCGCCGCTTGGGCCGCCCGGCGCGTCAGGGCGGTGGAAAACTTCACGTCCAATCCCACGGACAGCTCGATCGTATCGAGCCCCAGCCCGCGCGCGCGGTCGAACAAGCCGACCTCCGCGTCGGACCATTTTTCCATCCAGAGATAAATATGCGCGCCGAGTTTCATACAAGGAAGTGACGAGTGACCAGTGACGAGTGACGAGCAAATTCACCAACGCCTAACCCCGACTGTCTTGGAAATCTCGTCACTGGTCACTCGTTACTTGTCACTAGCGGAGAAAGGCTTCGATCAACCCGCCGTCCACGGTGATCACCTGGCCGGTGGTCTTGTTGAGGCGCGAGCTGATGAGCAGGAAATACGCCTCGGCCTGGTCGGCGGGCGTGATGGGCGCCTTCGTCAACGTGCGGTCGGCGTAGAACTGCGCCAGCTTGGTGACCAGCGACTCAGTCGGCTCGTCGTCGGCGTGGGCGACGTGATACTTCGTCAGCGAGCTGATGACCCGCTCGCGCGGAAACATCGCGGAGCCCTGCACGACGGTCGCCGGGGCGACGCCGTTGACGCGCACGAGCGGCGCCAGTTCGATGGCCAGCTCGCGCACGAGGTGGTTCGCGGCGGCCTTCGACGTGTCGTAGGCGAGCGTGCCCTTCTTGGCCACGACCGCGTTAGCGGAGGTCGTGAGTACGAGGTTGCCGCGCAGGCCCTGCTTCTTCCAGGTCTTGGCGGCCTCGTCGCCGACGATGTAGCTGCCGGTGACGTTGACGTTGAAGGTGAACGCCCACTTGTCGTCCGGGATGTGGCCGGACGTGTCGCTCGGCACGATGACGCCGGCGGTGACGACGATCGAGTCGAAACCGCCGTAGGCCAGCGCGACCTGGTCGAGCATCGCGCGCACGCTGGCGCGGTCGGTGATGTTGGCCGCGAGCCCGAGAGCCGGGCCGCACGCGGATATGCCCGAACCGGCGACGCCGATGCCCTGGCCGAGCTTGGCGGTGATTTCCTTCGCGGTGGCCTCGGCCGCCTCGGCCTTCATGTCCACGCAGACGACGTGCGCGCCCTCGCGCGACAGGCGGTGGGCCGTTTCCTTACCGATGCCGGAGCCAGCGCCGATCACGATGGCAACTTGGCGGGCGAGTTCCTTTTCGGCGGGCATGCGCTTCAGCTTCGCCTCCTCAAGCAGCCAATACTCGATGTCGAACGCCTCCTGCTGCGGCAGGGCGATGTACTTGTCGATCGCCTCGGCGCCGCGCATGACCTCGACCGCGCAGTTGTAGAACTCGGCGGTGACGCGCGACTCGGACTTATCCTTGCCCCACGCGATCATGCCCAGGCCGGGAATCAGGACGACGGTTGGGTTGGCGTCGCGCATCGCGGGGGAGTTGCGGTGTTTGCACTTCGCGTAATACGCCGCGTAGTCCTTGCGGTAGTCCTCGAGGCCGGAAGTGAGCTTGGCCTTGAGCGCGGCCAGGTCCTCCTCCTGCGGGTTCCAATTCACGTAGAGCGGCTTGATCTTGGTGCGGAGGAAGTGGTCGGGACACGATGTGCCGAGTTCGGCGAGGCGGGCGGCGTCCTTTGAGTTGACGAAGCGGAGGATCTTCTCGTCGTCCTGCACCGTGCCGATGAAGCGCTTCTGCTGGGAAACCTGCCCGCGCAGCCATGGCAGGATGCCGGCGAAGAGTGCGGCACGTTTCTCCGGGGCGAGCGTGACGTATTTCGTCCCGCCGAAGGCCGCGGCGTCGCCGCCCTTCGCGGCGTATTTCTGCTCGATGTAGGCCGCGGCGCGCTCGATGCAGTCGAGCGTGTAGGTGTAGCAGGTCTTCTCGTTCTGGTCCCACGAGATGAAGCCGTGCTGGCCCATCATGATGGACTTCACCTTCGGGTGCTTCCGGCAGATCTCCTGCATGGCGAGGCCGAGTTCGAAGCCCGGGCGCATCCATTTCACGTAGGCCATCTCCCCGCCGAAGATTTCCTTGGTGATCTTCTCACAGTGGGCCGACGCGGCGATCGCGATGATCGCATTCGGGTGCATGTGGTCCACGAACGTCGCCGGGATGAAACTGTGCAGCGGCGTGTCGATCGAGGATGCGCGCGGGTTGAGGTTGAACGTCGCGTGGCTGGCCATCGCGACCATCTCGTCCTCCGCGGCGGACTTCAGGCCCTTGTCGGCGTGGCGGAGGTACAACGCCTGCATGCCGATGAGCTTGGACTGATACAGGGAGGAAAAATTCTCGCGCGTGCTCGTGCGCAGGTCGCCGCCCGACCCTTTGACCCACAGCACCTCGGTGGCGGCGCCGGTCAGCGGGTCCTGCTCGGTGAGCTTGGACGACGTGTTGCCGCCGCCGGTGTTGGTGACGCGCTGGTCGCTGCCGAGGAGATTGGAGCGGTAAACGAGCCGTCCGACGGCATCGAGCGCCGCCGCCTTGGTGTCATTCCAGAGGTGATTTACGTAGTGGTAGGTTTTCATGAAATTGGAGAAATAAATCTAATGTCCGCGGCACCGGGCCGCGGTTCCCAGCCCGTCTGCCTGGTTACGCGACGTTAACCTTGGCGAACGTGTCCTGCAACGCCCGCGCGGAGGACTGCAGGGCCTGGGCTTCCTTCGGCCAAAGTTCCAGCTCGATGTGGGTCAGCGCGCCGGCGCGCCCGACCACGGTCGGCACACTGATCGCGACCCCGCGAAGCCCGTAGGCCCCCTGCTGCACGGTGGAAACGGGGAGAACCTGCCGGCGATCGAGGGCAATGGCGTGCACCACCTCGGCGATGGTGAGCCCGACCGCCCAGCCGGCGCCGCCCTTGCGCCGGATCACCTCGGCGCCGCTGCCCTTGGTGCGCTCGAAGATCTGTGACTGAAATGTCGGCGTGACGCCGGGAAACTTTGCCAGCGGCAGCCCGCCGCATGTGGCAGAGGACCAGACGGGGAACATCGAGTCGCCGTGCTCGCCGAGGATCAGCGCCTTCACCTGCGTCGGGGCGAGCTTGAGTTCCTGGGCGATCAGCGAGCGGAAACGCGCGGTGTCGAGCATCGTGCCGAGTCCCAGGACCTGGGACCAGGGCAGCCCGAGTGTAGTGGCGGCGAGCTGCGTCAGGATGTCGACGGGATTCGAAACGACGAAGATCAGCGCCTCGCGGCGGAAGCCCGCGGCCTTGATCGAACCGAGGATGCCCGCGAACAGCGCGACGTTGCGGTTGATCAGGTCGAGCCGCGACTCGTCGGGTTTGCGGCGCAGCCCGGCGGTGATGATGAAGATGTCGCTGTCCTTGGCCCGGCCGTAGTCACCGGCGTAAATGCGCTGGTCGGCGATCGCCGACGAACCATGCAGCAAGTCGAGCGCCTCACCCTCGGCCACGTCGGCGTTGGCATCGAGGATCTGGATTTCCGACACGACGCCCGCGCACTGCAGCGCGAACGCGGCATTGGAACCAACGCGGCCACCGCCGCCAATGATGGAGACTTTCAACTTCGTGAAACCTCGAGTGAAGGGTTAGACGGGGAAGCGAGCGATTCGCGTCACTTCGCGGCGAGGGCTTTGAGAATCTGCTCGGTGATCTGCTGGACGACGGCCTCGATGGACGGGTCCGCCGGCGCCGCACTGGCCTGGGCCGGCACGGCGCTGACGGCGCCGGGGCGGAAGTCCGTGGTGTCGCAAAGCTCGCACTCCTTGAGGCCCGCGCGCGGGTCGGACATGCCGAGCTTCTGGCGCAGGTTGATGAGTTCCTTCGCCTGCCCGCCCGTGAAGCGGTGCAGCCCGCCGCCGAGACCGGCGGCAATCCAGACGGTGCGGCAGTAGGAATCGATGTTCTCCATCTTCCAGTAGGCGTCCTCGACGTCCTTGCCCCACACGATGACGCCGTGGTTCTGCATCAGGACGGCCTGGTGAACCTTGCCGACCTCGCCCACCTCGTCGGCGTTGGCGGGCGTGCCGGGCGTCCGGTATTTCGCGACGCCGATCTTGCCGAGGAAAACCTCCGCCTCGGGAATCAGGCAGGACGGAATGTCGACGTTGGCGATGGCGAAAGCGGTCGCGTGCGGCGGATGGGCGTGGACGCAGGATTTGCACGCCGGCTGGCGCTTCATGATGCCGAAATGGGTCAGGGCCTCGCTGGTGCGCACGCGCGTGCCGGCCAGCTGCTGGCCGTCGAGGTTCACCATGCACATGTCGGCGGGCTTCATCGCGCCCTTGCAGATGAGCGTGGGGGTGCAGAGCGCGAGGTTGTCGCCGACGCGGATGGTGATGTTGCCGCCGTTGCCGTCGGTGTATTCGCGAACCCAGAGCCGGCGGCCGATCTCGCACATGCGCTCCTTGAGGACCTCCATGGCGGGCGAGTAGAAGAACTTTTCGATCTCGGCGGGCGTCTTCGGGTCGGTGCCGGGCGTCCACTTGAATTCGTAATCCGGCGTGCTCGGCTTGGCGGACTGGCCCGCGGGCGCAGCGGCGCCGGGGCGGGAGGCGGGCTTTGCGCGTCCGCTGAGCACGTCCCGGGCGGACGGGGTCAGGATGGCGTCAGCCGGCGGTTGTTCTCCCTTGCGCAGGAGTTCCTCGGCATCGCGGGCGGTAATAACGTTGGACATGGTAGATTCGGTTGAGAATTGGCGGTAGCTGCGAGCGTGAGCGAGTGGTGCTGGTCCACTCGCTCACGCTCGTTGCTACTGGACAGGTGGCGGTTCAGACTTGGGTGGCGTGTAAAAAATCTTGTCGATGATGGCGGCGTTGAAGGCGTCGACGGGCGTGGGCCGGCTGAACGGGACCGAGGCCTCCGCGCCTTCGGTGAAACCGATGATGTGCCCCGCCCCGGCGCCGAGATTGTCGTAGACCACGAGCGAGCTGCCCGGCGCGAGCGGTTCCATCGGCGCGCCGGCGAACTGGGCGGCGACGAGCGGCTGCACGAGCAGGAAGCGGCCGCCAAGATAGGCGGGATCCTGCTCGCTGAGAGTGACGCGACCGATGACGTGGCCCAGGCGCATGGTCAGGCGGCCCCCTTTTCCGGCACATCGACGATGGCGATGATGAGATTGCGCAGCGGCGACTTGGGATCGCCGACGTATTCGCGGGTCTTGGACCCGTCGGTGGTGATGAGGACCTGCTGGTGCTGACCGGCGCTGAGCGGGTCAAGGGCGAGGATCGGCGCGCCCTCGGCGCGGCCGGCTTCGTCCAAGGGCTGGCAGATGGCCGTGCGGCATCCCTCCATGCTCGGGTGGCAGATGGAGGAGACGATCACACCGTCAATGCGCGCTAGGATCATCGGTTCAGTAGATGCGCAGGTTGTCCACCATCACGCAGCGGCGCGTGCGGGTGAAGGTGCCGGGGTTGGTGATGCCCTCGCCGGTCGTGGTGGCGATGGAGTAGCTGAGGTAGCCCTCGCCGCCGAGCCCGAGGCCGGCGGTGCAGGGTCCGTTCTTCACAAAGAGCGTGGTGTCGAGCGCACGGGCCATCTGCGTCATGTGGTCCACGTTGAGCGAATGGATGATGGCGGAGTGCTTGTAGCCGTGCTCGGACTTCTTCGCGAACTCGATGGCCTGGGCGATGCTCTTCACGCGGACGATGGGGATCATCGGCATCATCTGCTCCTCGAGTACGAAGGCATGGTCCACGTCGGTCTCGGCGAAAAGCAGCGGGGTGTCCGCCGCGACATTGGCCCCGGCGTGGCGGGCGAGGACGGCGGCGTCGGCACCGACGAGCGCGCGGTTGAGCACGGCGTGCGAGCAGCCGCCGGCGTCCTTGGAAATCGTGAAGGCGGCCGCGGTGAGCTTCGCGAGCTGCGAGTCATTGAGCTGCGCGGCGCCGGCCTCCTTGAGGGCCTCGAGGAACTTGCCCGCGAACTGCTCGAGGATGAAGACCTGTTTCTCGCCGATGCAGAGCAGGTTGTTGTCGTAGGCGCCGCCGGAGATGATGTCGCGCGCGGCCTTTTTCAGGCAGCCGGTGCCGTCGACGATGACCGGGGGATTGCCCGGACCAGCGCAGATGGCGCGCTTGCCGGACTTCATCGCGGCGCTCACCACGGCGGGGCCGCCGGTGATGCAGAGGAGATTGATGAACGCGTTTTTCGTCAGCGCGTTGAACGAGTCGAGCGTCGGTTTCTCGACGGTGCAGACGAGATTCTCGATGCCGAGCGCGGCGAAGATCGCCTCGTTGTAGGCGCGCACCGCGAGGGCGGCCGAACGCGCGCCGCCCGGATGCGGGTTGAAGACGACGGAGTTGCCGGCGGCGACGATGTTGATGATGTTGCCGCTGAGCGTCGGGACGGAATGGGTGACGGGCAGGATCGCGCCGATGACGCCGAAGGGCGTGTGCTCCTCCATCGTGATGCCGTGGTCGCCACTGAGGCCGTAGGGTTTGATCCACTCCACGCCGGGCACGAGCTTCACGATCTGGAGCTTCTCGATCTTGTGCTCGAGGCGGCCGATTTTCGTCTCCTCGAATTCGAACTTCCCCCACTCCACCGCCTTGGCGGTGACCATTTCCTTGACGATCTCGACGACCTTGGCGCGGCCGGCGACGCCCTTTTCCTTCAGCTGCTCGAACGCCTGTTGGGCGGCGGCGCAGGCGTCGTTGACGTCCTCGAAGACACCGTAGCGGCCGGGCTTGGAGGAGCCAGGGCTGGAGAATGCCGCGCGCGGAGCGCCCGGCCCACCTACGGAAGCGGAGGGAGCGGGGGCGGGCGACAGAATCGGCGAACGGCCCAGGCCGCGCATCACCTCTTCGACGACGGCGCGGACGGCCGATTCATCCAGTTGCAAGGGAGTGCTCATGGCGGTTCAGGGAACAGCGGCAGTCAGGTTTTCGCGGGATAGATCTTCTGGTTCAGGACCTCGACGTTATCGACGATGCCGACGACGACGGCGTCGATCGGCAGTGACTTCATCCCGGTGGCCTGGCGCGCGGAGCTGCCCTGGCAGAACAGCACTACCTCGTCCAAGCCGGCGCCGAGCGTGTCCACCGCGACGATGGTATTGGCGCCGGGACGGAATTGGGTGGGCTTGGCCTCGTCCACCAGCAGCGGGCGCAGCACGAGCAGTTTGCGGCCTTTCATCGCCTCGTCCTTTTTGGTCGAGACGACGGAGCCGATCACGCGAGCGAGGAACATGGGAGGGAGCGGGCCGGGGCCCGGGAGGGATTTACTTCTTGGCGGGGACGGCGATCTTGGGCAGCACGAGGGCGACATCATCATGCGGGCGCGGGATGACCTGCACGCTGACGACTTCGCCGACGGTGCGGGCGGCCTGGGCGCCGGCGTCGGTCGCGGCCTTCACGGCGGCGACATCGCCGATCACGACGGCCGTGACGAGCGCGTTGCCGACCTGTTTCATGGGACCGGCGAGGGTGACGTTGGCGGACTTGAGCATCGCGTCGACGCCGGTGACGAGGGCGGTGAGGCCCCGGGTTTCAAGGAGACCAATGGCTTTGGAGGACATAATGGATGTGGGTTGGAGTTGGGTGGTTGAAAAAGTGGCGGGCGGAAAATCAGTTGCGACCGGTGGAGGACTGGATGCAGCGGCGCGTCTCGCGCGCGACGACGAGTTCCTCGTTGGCAGGGATGACGAACACCTTCACGCGGGAGTTCGCCGCGGAGATTTCGCCCTCGCTGTGGCACGCGGCGTTCTTCGCCGGGTCCAGCACGAGTCCGAGCTGGTCGAGGTCGGCGCAAATGGCGGCGCGGAGGCCGGGGTTGTTCTCGCCGATGCCGGCGGTGAAAACGAGGGCGTCACAGCCGTTCAGCGCGAAGAACAGCGCGCCGATCCAGTGGCGCGCGGAGTGCACGAGCACGTCGAGGGCGAGCTGGGCGCGGGCGTTGCCCTTTTCGGCGGCGGCGCGGATGTCGCGGAGGTCGTTGCTGACGCCGGAGAGGCCGAGCAGGCCGCCCTCCTTCGTCATCTGGCGTTCCACCTCGGCCAGCGGGAGGCCAAGGGTCTTCATGACGAACGGCACGGCGGCGGAGTCGAGGTCGCCGACGCGATTGTTGTGCGGCAGGCCGGATTGCGGGCTGAGGCCCATGCTGGAGCCAATGGCGACGCCATCGCGCATGCCAGCGACGGAGCTGCTGCCACCGAGATGGCAGGAAATCACGCGCAACGTCGCACGGCCGGCGGCCACCGGCGTCGGGCCGGACTGATAGAGCTGGCGCACGCGCTCGGCGATGTCGTCGCGGCCGAGCAGCTCGGCGGAACGCTCAGCAATGAACTTGTGGCTGGCACCGTGGAAGCCGTAGCGGCGCACGCCCGCCTGGTACCACGACTCGGGCACGGCGTAACGGGTCGCGGCGGTAGGCAGCCACTGGTAAAACGCGGTCTCGAAGAGCGCGACGAGCGGCACGCCCGGGAGTTTTTCGCGGAAACGGCGGATGCCCTCAGCGTAGGCCGGGTTGTGGGCGGGCGCGATTTCCTTGAAACCCTCGAGCGCGGCGATGGCGCGGTCGTCAGCAGGCACGCAGCCCGTGAGGTTCTTGCCGAGCACGGCCTTGAAGCCCACCCCGTGAACGTCGGCGGCGGTCTTGACGTGGCCCGCGGTGCGGAGCTCGGCAAGGCAGTCGTCGATCGCGCGGCCAAAGTCGCTGACGCGTTCGTAGCCGCCCTTCGCGAGCAAAGCGGCCTCACCGGCCGGGTCGAAGCGAAACAGGCGGAACTTGAACGAGGTCGAGCCGAGATTGGCGACGAGGATGTTCATTGCGGGACGGCGGTGGCGAACCCTTGTGGGTCGGGGTTTATCCCCGACGGGCCTTTCGGATGTCGGGCGTAAAGCCCGACCCACAAAATTCCGCCTCCACGGGAATCAGGCGGCGGGCGTCTGGAGCCATTTGCCGAGACCGGCGAGCTCCTCGTGCGGGCGCGGGATGACCTGGACGGCGACGACTTCGCCGACCTTGGAGGCGGCTTCGGCGCCGGCGTCGATCGCAGCCTTGACGGCCGCGACATCACCGCGAAAAAAACCGCACACGTAGCCGCTGCCGACTGCCTCGTAACCGGTCATGGTCACGCTGGCGGCCTTCAGGGCGGCGTCCGCCGCCTCGAGTAGGGCGCAGAGACCCTTGGTTTCGATGAGTCCGATTGCTTCTTGGTTAGCCATAAAGAATGGGTGTTGGGGTTGGGATTAGAGTCCGATGGTGCGGACCAGCTCGGCGTGGGGCCGGGCAATGACGTGCGAGCAGACGAGCTCGCCGACGCGTTTGGCGGCCTGGGAGCCGGCCTCGACGGCGGCTTTGACGCTGCCGACGTCGCCTTTGACCACGACGGTGACAAAGCCGCCGCCGATCTGAATCTGGCGAACGAGGGAAACGTTCGCCGCTTTGACCATGGCGTCGCTGGCTTCGACGCTGCCCACATAGCCTTTGGTTTCTACCATGCCGATGGAATCGCTCATAATGTTTGGGTGGATGACGGGTTGAGGATGACGGGAAAGGATTACTTGAGGAGTTCGACGGGCGTGTCGGGTTGCAGCGCGCAGGCGTTGCCCTCGTCGGTGTCGATGTGCACCTCGAGCTTGAACTCGGGGTCCACGCGCACGAACAGGCGGTCGAACGTCGTGGCGCACGGGCCGCCAACCTTGAGCTTCATGAAGTCGCCGGCCTTTACGCCGCTGAAAGCCGCGTCGTCGGGATGCATGTGCACGTGCGGGGCGGCGCGGATCACGCCCTCGTTCATCTCAAAAAAGCCGTTGGGGCCCATGAGCATGCAGCCCGGCGTGCCGGCCACGTTGCCGGAGAACCGGATCGGAACGTCGAAACCGAGGGCGATGGAGTCGGTGAGCGCGAGCTCGACCTGGTTGAGACTGCGGCAAGGGCCGAGGATGCGGAGATTCGAGATTACCCGGCTGCGCGGGCCGATCAGCGTGACCGTTTCCTTCGCGGCGAACTGGTCCTTCTGGTAGAGCCATTTCATCGGCGTGAGCTTCGCGCCGGGACCGAACAAGGCTTCCACCGCCGCCGGCGTCAGATGGCAGTGACGCGCACTGATGTTCACCAGCAGCGGATTGGGCGCCTGCGCCGTGCGCGGCAGGTCGCGGCCGAGCTTCTGGTAAATCGATCGCCGGACGAGATGTTCGATCTCGATTCGGTGGGGCGATGGAGGTGGCAAGGACATGGGGAATGCGCCGATTTCATCCAATTGACGCCCAAAATCTTCCATTTTGTCAATGTTAAGATTGCAATATCTTCCAAAACTTTCCAAGTTTCTCCATATCGATGCAAGCTGAGGAGCGACAATCCAAGATAGAGGCTTACTTACAAAAGGCTGAGTTTGCCTCACTTGAAGAGCTCGCGAGCCAGGTGGGCGTGTCGATTTCCACCGTGCGACGCGACCTGACGTCGCTGGAAGGTCACAGTTCGGTGCGGCGAACCCACGGCGGGGCGCGGACGCTGCAGCAACCGAAGTCGGACGAGTTCGTCTTTAATGTGCGCGACACGCACCAAGTCGCGGAGAAGGACGCCATCGGCGAGGCGTGCGCGGCGCTCATCTCGCCCGGTCAGAACGTCATCATGGACAGCGGCACGACGTGCTTCCACGTCGCAAAATGCCTCGGCGACAAGGTTGCACAGATCATCACCAACTCGCTGCCCATCGCGAATCTCTTTTCCGCCTCCAACCGCCACGAGGTGCACCTGTCCGGCGGCGTGATCTACCCGCGACTCGGCGTGCTGGTCGGACCCAGCGCCGTGGACACGTTCGCCCGCATGCACGCCGACGTGGCCGTCCTGAGCGGCAGCGGCATTGCGGAGGATGGCATCTACAACTCGCACGCCCTCATCGTCGACATCCAGCGCGCGATGATCGCCGGCGCGGCCAAGGTCATCTTCTGCTTCGACCACAGCAAATTCGGCCGGCGCTCGACCTTCTTCCTCGCGGATTTCAAGGACGTGGATGTGATCGTCACCGACTCCCTCGCCCCCGCACCCTTGGTGGCCGCTCTGCGCGCGCAGGGCCTCGAGGTGGTCGTCGCCCCGGTCGCCTCCTCGTAGCTCCAGTCCCCACCCTCCCATGAATCTCGTCGAGCAAGTCCGGCAGGCCGGGGTCGTCGGAGCCGGCGGCGGCGGTTTCCCGACTCACGTCAAACTCGCGGCGCAGGCCGACACCGTCATCGCCAACGGCGCCGAGTGCGAGCCGCTCCTCCACAAGGACGCCGCCGTGATGGAGCGCCAAGCCGTCGAGATGGTGCGCGGCATTCAACTCGCAATGGAAGCCGTGGGCGCCAAGTCGGGCGTCGTTGGCATCAAGGAAAAGAACAAGCACGCCGTCACCGCCGTCACCGCCGCCTGCGAGGGCACCACGGTGAAGGTGAAGCTGCTCGGCGACTACTACCCGGCCGGCGACGAATACGATCTGGTCCACGAGGTCACCGGCCGCCTCATCCCGCCGGGCGGCATCCCGCTGAACGTCGGCGTCGTGGTCTGCAACGTGGAGACCTTCGTCAACATCGCCGCCGCAGCCGACGGCCATCCCGTCACGCACAAAACGCTCACCATCGCCGGCGCGGTGCGTCACCCGATGACTCTCACCGTCCCGCTCGGCACCAGTCTCCGCGAATGCATCGTCGCTGCCGGCGGCGCGACCGTCGCGGATCCCGTGGTCGCCATCGGCGGAATGATGATGGGTGAGACCACCGACGATCTCGACCGCCCGGTCGGCAAGACCACCGGTGGCGCCATCGTGCTCGCGCGTGACCACCACGTGATCGAGCGGAAGCTCAAGCCCGCCGCGCAGCAGAACGCCATCGGCAAGTCCGCCTGCGACCAGTGCCGCTACTGCACCGAACTTTGCCCGCGGTATCTGCTCGGCTACGCCGTCGAGCCGCACCAGGTGATGCGCAGCCTCGCGTTCACCCAGACCGGCACGGCGCATTGGAATGAATGGGCGGCGATGTGCTGCGCGTGTGGCCTCTGCACGCTCTACGCCTGCCCCGAGGAACTCTTCCCAAAGGAGGCCTGCGACCAGTCCAAGGCCGAGATGAAGAAGGCGAACGTGAAGTGGTCCGGCCCCACCACCGTCAAGGTGCACCCGATGCGCGACGGCCGACGCCTGCCGATCAAGTCGCTGATGAAGAAGCTGAATCTCACGCAATACGACGATCCCGCCCACTGGCAGGACGCCGCGCTCGCCCCGTCGAGCGTGCGTCTGCCGCTGAAGCAGAGCGCCGGCACGGGTTGCACCGCGGTCGTGAAAGCAGGCGACCGCGTCACCGCCGGCCAGGCCGTCGGCGCCGTGCCAGACAAGGCCCTCGGCGCCATCGTCCACGCCCCGTTCGCCGGCACCATTGGCGAGGTCACTGCCACGCACGTCATACTAAACCGCAATGCAGGTTAACCACAGATTACACGGATGAACATGGATCAAACTTCGAGTTGGGTAGCTACGAGCGTGAGCGAGTGGTCTGCTTTCCACTCGCTCACGCTCGTAGCTACAAATCTCTATCCGTGAAATCCGTGGTCGCTCCTCCCTTCCTCCCATGACAGAAAAATCCATCGGCCTGGTTGAACTCTCGAGCGTCGTGGCCGGTTTCCTCGTCGCCGATGCCGCGCTCAAGGCCGGCACCGTGCGGCTCGTCCTGTCGCGCTCCATCTGCTCCGGCAAATACATGGTCCTCGTCGCCGGCGACCCGTCGGCGGTGCAGAGCGCCATCGCCGCCGGCTGCGAGGCGGCCACCGGCTGCCTGATCGATAGCTTCGTCATCACCAACATCCATCCCGACGTCATCACCGCCCTCGGCCGCACGTCCGTCGCCCCGCCGGAAGGCGCGCTTGGGATCCTCGAGTCCTTCAACGTCGCCACGCTCATCCGCGCCGCCGACGCCTGCGCCAAGAGCGCGCCGGTCCAGCTGTTCGAGGTGCGCGTGGCCATGGCGCTGGGCGGCAAGGCCTTCGTCACCATGACCGGCGACATCTCCGCCGTGGAAACTGCGGTCGACGCCGGCCGCAAAATCATCGCCGCCGCCGGCATGCTCGTAAACTCCGCCGTCATCACGCGGCCCCACCCGGACGTTTACCGCGAAGTGGTCTGAGGCCGCGCGGCGCGCGGCCGGAGAGGGCAGATAGGAGATCGGGCAAATCCTGGACGGGCACGAAGCACCAAAGCCTGAGCACTTCTCAAATTCTCCAAAGTTCGGCCCGAACCACGACTACACTAATGGCTGGCGCGGATCATCGACCTTTCTAGCCTTCTGGCATGGAGGACTTAGTTTTCCAGCATGATGAGACGGTAGGAGGTGAAATCTTTACGCTCGAGGCCGAGCGACTTGTCATTGCACCTCCTTTCCTTGGTAAGTCGGCCGAGAAGGTCTTTCGGCTAACGAACCTGTCTCCCGATTGCGAAATTACGGTTCGCCGAGTCAAATCGCTCTATTGGGCGCCAGGGGTGATGGCCGTCATCCTCTTGATTGCAACCTACAAGACCTACCGAATCGCAATTCACGTCTCTTACGATTTATGGTTTTTGCCGGGAATCACAGCCGTCGCGATGGTGGGGCTCTTCTACAACGCGATAAAAGGCTACAAACCGCGCGAGGTTGCCCGGTTCCGCGATACGAAAGGTAACGTGGCATTTGAGTTATTCGAAACGAAACGGACGCGGTTCAAGTACGCTGACTTTGTCGCGGAACTGAAAAGGCGCATCCACCAACGGGCGTGGCACTAGAAATGAGGACGCGAAGAGGTGCTCAGGCTTTGGGGTTTGGGGCTGATGCTCTGTTCAACCACTCAGTGTTGATCACCCTTACAGCAGCACGTTGTCCACCAGCCGCACTTCGTCCACCCAGGCGGCGATCGCGAGCATCGTCTTGCCGGCAGTCGCATCGCGCACGGGCTCGAGGGTCAGTGTGTCCACGATCGCGATGTAGATGATGCGCACGCGGCGGTGCTGGCTGAGGATGTGCGTCGCCTCGGCGATCAGGCGGTCGGGATTGCGCACGCCGGATTCGGTCATCTCCTTCACTTTCCGCAACGCCTTGCTGAGCGCGAGCGACTCGGTCCGCTGGCTGGACGTAAAATTGCGGTTGCTCACGCCGGCGGCGAGGCCGTCCGCGTCGCGCACCGTCGGCACGACCACGATCTCCACGCCGAAATTCAGGTCCACCGCCATCTTCCGCACAATCGCCGCGCGCTGGGCGGTCTTCTGCCCGAAGAAGGCGTAGTCGGGGTGGATAAGGTTGAAGAAGATCGCCATCATCGTCGTCACGCCGCGGAAATGCGCCGGCCGGGACAGCCCGCACAGCGTCTTCGCCACCTGCTCCTCGCTGATGTAGGTCGAGTAGCCGCGGGGATAAATCTCCGCCACCGACGGCAGGAACACCGCGTGCGCCCCGCACGCCGCGCAGAGCGCCAGGTCCTCCGCCATGCTCCGCGGGTAGTTCGCCATCATCTCGTTGGGCCCGAACTGCAACGGGTTGACAAAGAGCGACACGATCACCGCGCCGGCCTTTTGCACCGCTGCGCGGATCAGCGCCTCCTGGCCGGCATGGAGGGCGCCCATCGTCGGGACGAGCGCGATCGTCTTGCCCGACGCTTTCCATTGCGCGGCCACGGCGCGCATTTCGGACACGGACTCGATTTTTTGCATGGGGGACGAACCTAGAATCGATGGATATCGTGCAGATGAAAGGCCCAGGTTGAAAGTTGAAAGCGTCCAACTGCCCAAGCCTTTCCCGCGGATGGCGCGGATTAACACGGATTTGATACCGCAGAATTCGCCGCTGTTCCGGTTATCTCAGCCACCCAAGGTAACCTTTCAGGGATTGGATCCGCGATCATCCGCGTAATCCGCGGGAAAATCATGTCTGAATACGAAGATGGATTGCTTCGTCGCCCCGCTTCTCGCAATGACACTGCCCTCAATCTCCATGATCCGCATCAACGAAAATTACACCAAGCTCAAGGCCTCCTACCTTTTCTCCGACATCGCCAAGCGCGTGAGCGCCTTCGTCACGGCCAACCCGTCGAAACCCGTCATCCGCCTCGGCATCGGCGATGTCACCGAGCCCCTCCCGGCCGTGTGCGTCGAGGCGCTGCACGCCGCCACCGACGAAATGGCGAAGCGCGAGACGTTCAAGGGCTACGGGCCGGAGCAGGGCTACGCGTTCCTGCGCGAGGCCATCGCCGCGCACGACTACGCGGCCCGGAAGTGCCCGATCGAGGCCGACGAGATCTTCGTGTCCGACGGCTCCAAGTGCGACTGCGGCAACATCCAGGAAATCTTCGGCACCGACATCCGCCTCGCGATCCCCGACCCGGTCTATCCCGTTTATCTCGACACCAACGTCATGGCGGGCCGCACCGGCGGGAACGTCGACGGCCGCTACACGGGCATCACCTACCTCGATAGCACGCCGGCCAACGGATACGTCCCCGCGATCCCGGCCACCGCCGCCGACCTGATCTACCTCTGCTTCCCCAACAACCCGACGGGCGCCGTCGCCACCAAGGCGCAGCTCACCGCGTGGGTTGCCTACGCAAAGAAGAACCAGGCCATCATCCTCTTCGACTCGGCCTACGAGGCCTACATCCGCGATCCCGCCATTCCGCACTCGATCTACGAGATCGAGGGCGCGCGCGACGTGGCCATCGAGTTCCGCAGTTTCTCCAAGACCGCTGGCTTCACCGGCACGCGTTGCGCCTACACCGTCGTGCCGAAGGCGCTGCAGGCTTTCGATGCGGCCGGCAAGGCCCACTCGGTGCACGCCCTGTGGAATCGCCGCCACACGACCAAGTTCAACGGCGTCGCCTACCCGATCCAGAAGGCCGCCGCCGCGATCTTCACGCCGGCCGGTCAGCAGCAGACGCGCGCGCTGACCGATTTCTACCTCGGCAACGCGAAGCTCATTCGCGACGCCATGGGCAAGCTCGGCCTGCCCTGCGTCGGCGGCGACAACGCGCCCTACATCTGGATCAACACCGGTCGCGACTCGTGGGAATTCTTCGACCTGCTCCTGAACAAGGCCCAAGTCGTCTGCACGCCCGGCGCCGGGTTCGGCAAGTGCGGCGAGGGCCACGTGCGCATCAGCGCCTTCAACTCCCGCGCCAACGTCGAGGCCGCCCTCATCCGCATCGCCGCGGCGCTGAAATAAGCGGGCGGTTAAGCGCAAAGACGCGACGACGCAAAGATCCGAACCATCCGATTCGGGTTCGGAATTCCAAACTTGGCGAGGACTTCGCGCCTTTGCGTCTTCGCGCTTAATCTGTTCGCGAATTTTACCCGGTCCTTAGCGCTTGCCCGGCGATCCGGCGGTCCCGAGCAGCGTGACGATGTGGCCGGCGAGGCCATCCACGGCCTCGCTCAGCTTGGCCGCGAGCTGGCCGTAGCTTCCATCCCAGCCGGGCACTTCGACGACAAAGGTGTCCCGCGCCTTCAACTGCGCCCCGAGCCGGGGCGCGTAAACTTCCACGACAGCGGAAAAGCGGGCGACTTTCGCGTCTTTGTCGCCCTCGCAGCGCAACACGCGCACGGCGACGTCAAAGTCCGCATCCTCGCCCGCCGACTGGATCACGTGGCCCACTTCGGGGCGCGCCTCGAGATCGTCGTGCAACACGCGCCCCAGGCCCGACTCGAGCGACTCAGCCCAGCGGGACTCCTCGGCATAATGGATCTCGTTGCCCGCGCTGCGGACTTGCATCGCCTTGCCGCGCAGGAAACTCGGCACCTCCACCGTCCGCAGCGCGATGCGCTAGTGCGGCGAGTCGGCGGCTTCGGCCGCGGGCTTGGCGGACGTCGTGGTGAGCACGTAATACCGCGTCGCATCCGGCGTGGACGGAGGGATGAGATTGCAGCCGGCGACGACGAAGAGTCCGGCGGAAAGGAGGAGCCCGAGTTGGCAGGTGGATCGCAGTTTCATCGGTTCTTCGCGGGGTTGAGTGGGACCGGAATCATCTCCGCGCACCTTTGCCACTGATGAGCGCCTGCGGGTTGCGTTCCAGAAATTCCGCCAGGCGCTGCACCGCATCGGCCGCCTCGCCCAGCTGCGCAAGCGCGCGGCTCGCGTCCGTGCCGAGGCTGCCCTGCGCGGCCACGAACCGCCGGACGTTTTCGGCCGCGGCATTGAAGGTCGCCAGCGTTTCCCGCGTCTGGACGAGTGTCGCTTGAAGCTGCGTCCCATTGGTGGAAATCTGCGTGTCGAGTTTCGCCAGTACGCCGCGCAGCTCCACGAGGGTCGCGTTGAGATTCGCCAGCGTCTGGCGGGTCTCGGGCGAATTGGCCAGGTTCTCCACCGAGGCGCCCGCCTTTTGCCACTGCACGACCAGGCCCTTGACGTCGAGGCCGTCGAGCTGGCGGTGCGCGTCGACCAGCAGCTGCTTCACCTCGCGGCCGATGCCGGCGAAGTCGACCTTCCGGATGTCGTTGAGGATCTCCGTGAGATTGCTCTGGAACTCCGAGATGGCCGAGGGCACGTAGGGCACGACGACGTAGCGCAGCTCGGTGACACGGGTCTCCGCCGGGTAGTCCTTGGGATCGAGAAATTCCAGCTCCACGAAGAGCAGGCCGGTGGCGAGGCCCTGCACGTCGAGGCGCGCGCGCAGGCCGTTGTCGACCAGAGTCTGCAACTCGGCACGGTCCGCGACGTTGATCGGGCGGCCCTTCGTGTCCGCGATCTTGTCCTGGCTGAACTCGCACACGACGGCGACAACGGAGTGGTGCGTCTTGTTGTCGTAGTGGACGTTGAGGTCCACGACGCGGCCGACCGGCACGCCGCGCAGCTGGACGGACGAGCCGAGGTTCAGGCCGTGGACCGACTCGTCGAAATAGACGACGAACCGCTGGGGCTTCGCGAAAAAATTAATCCCGCCAAACGTCAGCAGCGCCACGATCAGTAGCGCAAACGCCCCGATCACGAACATGCCGACAATGGCGGGACTGACTTTGGTTTTCACGTGCGGCGCAGCGTAGCGATTGCGGAATTGAGGGAAAGGTTATTGCGGGAGCAGGTCGCCCCGGCGGAGAAACTCCGTCACGCGCGGGTCGCGGCTGTTCCGGGCCAGCTCGGCCGGGCGGCCGGTGGCGATGATGCCCTGCTCCCCGCGATCGAGCATGATCACGCGGTCGGCGATGTCGTAGATCGATGCCAGCTCGTGCGACACGACGACGATCGTCGTACCGAACGTCTCGCGGATGGAAAGGATGAGCTCGTCGAGCTTGCGCGACGTCACCGGATCGAGTCCCGCCGACGGTTCGTCGAAGAACACGATTGCCGGGTCGAGCGCCAGCGCCCGCGCGAGGCCGGCGCGCTTGCGCATGCCGCCGCTGATTTCCGACGGGTAGTAATCCTCGAAGCCGGACAAGCCGACCTGGGCGAGTTTCAGCGTCGCGATCTCCTCGATCTCGCGGGCCGCCAGCGTGGTGTATTCCTCGAGCGGCAGCGCCACGTTTTGCCGGAGCGAAAGCGAACTCCAGAGCGCGCCGCTCTGAAACAGCATGCCGAAGGTCTTGAGCAGGTTCCGCCGCGCGGCCGTGTCCGCGTCGGTGAACGACTCGCCGAAAAACTTCACCGACCCGGCCGTCGGGAGGTGCAGCCCGACCATGTGGCGCAGCAGCGTGCTCTTGCCGCAGCCAGAGCCGCCGATGATGAAAAAGATCTCCCCGCGCGCCACGGTGAAGGAGATGTTCTTCAACACCACCTTGCCGTCGTAGCCGCATTCGAGATTCGCCACCTCGATGGCAGGTCCGGCGGCGGGCGGGATCGGTGCAGGGGTGGCCATGGCTCAGAGTCCCAGGGCGTTGAACACGACCGCGAAGATCGCGTCGGCGATAATGATAAGCAGGATGGACGTCACGACCGCCGAGGTCGCCGCCCGGCCCACGCCCGCGGCGCTGCGGTCCGCCTGCAGGCCGCGGAGGCACCCCGACAGTCCAATGATGAACCCGAAGGCGATGGCCTTGATCACGCCGGTGGCGATGTCGGACAGGTCCACGATCGTGAGCATCTCCACCCAAAACGCCGCGGGCGGGATACTGAGCAGACCGAAAGCCACGAGGACGCCGCCGATGATGCCGAGGGCGTTGGCGTAAAGCGCGAGCAGCGGCATCATCACGCCGAGGGCGATGATCCGCGGCAGCACGAGGAACTGCACCGCCGGGATGCCCAGCGTCTCCAGCGCGTCGATCTCCTCGTTGGCCTTCATGTTGCCCAGCGTGGCCGCAAACGCCGCGCCGGTGCGGCCGGCCAGCACCATCGCCGTCATCACCGCGCCCATTTCCCGCACCATCGACAGGCCGATCAGGTCCGCGATGTAAATGTCGCCGCCATATTGCCGCAGCACGACGGCGCCGGTGTAGGCCAGGGTGACGCCGACGAGCAGGCTGACGAGGCTGACGATCGGGAGCGCCATCGCGCCGCACTGCTGCATCTCCGAGAGGCAGTCGCGCCAGCGGAATTTCTGCGGATTACGCAGGAGCAGGTAGGCCGCGAGCACGCATTCGCCCACGAACTGGAAAATTGCGCGGACCTTGCCGAGGACATCCTGGGCCGCCAGCCCGACCGTCGTGATGAAGTTCTCCGACCGGTCAAACGGCACGCTCGTCTCGTGCGAGGCGGCCAGCTGCGTCAGCAGCGTGCGGATCTTCTCCGGCAGCGCGTCCACCTCGCAGTAGGCGCCCGTCGCGCGGCACCATTGCTGCACGTCGAACAAAAAGAGCAGCAGCGAGCTGTCCCATTTGGCCACGTCGTCAACCCGGAGACGCACGCGCGAGGGATTCTGCGCACCGAGGAGCGCCATCCACGAAGGGCGGGTTTCGGTGACCTGCCACGTGCCGGCCAGCGCCACCTCCAGCACCGCGCCCTCGGTTTTCAATGCGGCGCGCGCCGCGAGGGCATCGGGACTGGCGGACATGGGGGTCACTTCACCCGTGAGAGCCCCGGTCGCCAAACCAAATCGCGAAAGCGTCCAATCCTTGGTTCACGCAAAGCCGCCAAGGCGCAAAGTAGAGGGATCTTGGCTTGGCGGCTTCGAGGCTTTGCGTGAAACTCAGGTTTTGTCCCTTTCTGTCCCATGCCCCGCTTCGCCACCCTCCTCTTCGACCTCGACGGCACGCTCGTGGACGCCTTCACGACCATTCACCGCGCCTACGTGCACACGCTGCCGCAGTTCGGCCGCCCGGCCCCGACCTTGCCGGAAGTGCGGCGCGCCGTCGGTGGCGGGCTCGCCAACGCCATGAGCCACTTCCTGCCAGCCGAGCTCATTGATGAAGCGATGAAGGTCCACGTCGCCTACTCGCAGCAGATCCTGCTGGAGGACGTGAAGCTGCTGCCGGGGGCCGCCGAGTTGCTCCGCGACCAGCACGCGCAAGGCGCGCGGCTCGCGGTCTACACCAACAAGCTCGGCAACGCCGCACGCCTGATCTGCGCCCACCTCGGCGTCACGCCCTACCTGTCAGGCATCTTCGGCGCCGGCGACACGCCCTGGCTCAAGCCGCAGCGCGAGTTCACCGACCACGTGCTCCGCGAACTCGGTGCGAACGCCGCGACCACGCTGCTCGTCGGCGACTCGCCCTTCGACGTCGAGACCGCGCGCAACAGAGGCTTTCCCTGCTGGGCCGTCACCACCGGCACGCACGATGCCGCGCAATTGCGCGCGGCGGGCGCGGAACGCATCTTCCCCGATCTCATCGCACTCGGCACGGCGCTGGAGTAAATACTCCGCCATCCACTGTTTGCGGGTTGAGTCAGTGGCTGGACGTGCCGATAATCCCGCCAAACGGCAGCTGTTGGCACCATGAAAACCCGCATTGGCATCCTCACTGGCGGGGGCGATTGCCCCGGCCTCAACGCAGTCATTCGCTCCGTCGTCATTGCCGCCGCCCAACGCGGCTGGGCGACGGTGGGGATCCTGGGCGGCTTTGACGGCCTGCTCCAGCCCGTGCACGCGCGTGAGCTGCTGCCCGAGGACATGGACGGGCTGCTTTACCTCGGGGGCACGATCCTCGGCACGTCCAACCGCGGCCGCTTCACGGCCAAGGTCGGGCACGGCGCCGTCCGGCAAATCGATCCCGCCATCCTCGCGGAGGCGAAGGCCGGCTTCGACCAGCTCGAACTCCGCGCACTCGTCGTGGTCGGCGGTGATGGTTCGCTCACCATCGGGCTGCAGTGCCAGGAGGCCGGCATCCCCGTCGTGGGCGTGCCCAAGACGATCGACAACGACATCGGCGGCACGGTCGTGACCTTCGGTTTCGACACCGCGGTGTCGTTTGCCACCGACGCCCTCGACCGGTTGCGGTCCACCGCGCAAAGCCACCAGCGCGTGATGGTCTGCGAAATGATGGGACGTTACGCCGGCTGGATTGCGCTGCATTCGGGCATTTCCGGCGGCGCGGACGTGATCCTGCTGCCCGAGATTCCCTACGACATCGAGGTGGTGTGCGCCAAAATCCGGGCCCGCGAAGCCGCGGGAAAACACGACTCGCTCATCGTCGTTGCCGAGGGCGCGCGGGCGAAGCTCGGCGACTTCGTGACCACGGCCGGCGGCGCCGAGGCGACCGGCGGCTGGTTTCGCGAGGCGCGGCTCGGCGGCATTGCCACCCAGGTGGCCGAGCAAATCCAGGAGCTCACCGGCAAGGAGACCCGCGTCTGCGTGCTCGGCCACCTGCAGCGCGGCGGCGTGCCGACGACGTTCGACCGGTTGATCTGCACCCGCTTCGGCGTGAGCGTCGTGCGGCTGATCGCCGAGGACCGCTATGGGCGGATGGTTTCGCTGCAGCCGCCGGACACCACCGACGTCGCGATCGCCGACGCGATTGGCAAATTGCGCACCGTTCCCCTCGACGGCGACCTCGTGCGCACGGCCCGCGCGCTCGGCATCTGCCTCGGCGACCGCTGAGGAATAGACCGGCTTGGAATTGTGGGGCGGGTCTCCGACCCCGCCAAAATGCCCGCCATTTTCCGACCGTAGCTACGAGCGTGAGCGAGTGGAGAATCAGCCACTCGCTCACGCTCGTAGCTAAAGGCAGGGTCGGGAGACCCCGCCCTACATCGAATTCACTTCGCCTCCACCAGCACCTTGCGGGCGGGCAGGTCGAGGTCGAACGGCTCGTCCGGCGCGGGCGCGTGGTAGGTGCTGATGATCACGAAGCGGTCCTTGCCCGCGGTGTTCGTGGTCGAGCCGTGGACGAGCCGGTCGGAGAAGATGATGGCCGAGCCGCGCTTGATCGCGCAGACGACCACGTCGCCCTCCTTCCACGTGCTGTCGTTGATCTCATACTGGAAGTCGCCGCTGGGCAGGCCGATCTTGACCATGTTCCAGTTCCGTTTGTGGCTGCCGGGCACGACCGTCAGCGTGCCGTTGTCCGCCAGCGCGTCGTCGAGCGGGATCCAGACGGAGAGTTTCGGCCGCGTGTTGCGCCAGTAGAAACAGTCGATGTGCCAGGGCGTCGCGAATTTCTTGTCGGCGGATTTGTAGACGATCTTGTCGCTCAGGAACATGACGCCGTGCGGCATGACGGCGGTGAGCGGCCCCACGATGCGCGGATCCTCGGACAGGCCGCGATAAAGTGGGCTGACCGCAGTGACGTGGACGTGGACGGATGCGCCGGGCTTAGCGTTCTCGTCGAGTACGCGGCGCGCCTCGACCTTAAGCCGGTCGCATTCCTCCGGGCTGAGCACGTCCTTGAGGATGACAAAACCGTCACGCTCGTAACGGGCGGCGAG
>Ga0316219_1001453_pt1 | contig 25077 bp, 21 predicted proteins | sample TBH18003PmetaG_FD_203635 | JGI IMG/M metagenome (GOLD analysis project Ga0316219, IMG submission 203635) | Freshwater microbial communities from Trout Bog Lake, Wisconsin, USA - TBH18003P | ecosystem: Environmental > Aquatic > Freshwater > Lake > Hypolimnion/Profundal zone | place: USA... | reverse complement strand
GGCGCGGCCGCGGCTTTATCATCTCCACCGTATGCGGCTTTGTCTTGGGTGGGGGCTTCGGCTTCGTGGCCGCCTGCAGCGGCGGCGCCCCCAACAGCGCGATACAAAGAAAAAGGTGCCGCCGCTTCAGGGTGCGTCTCGCGTGAACAGAGAATGGCCGGTCATTGCGGCAGGGGCGGCAATGCCCATCAGGTCCAGCAGCGTCGGGGCGACATCCGCCAGGCGGCCATTGGCAAGATGCCCGCGCGGCGTGTTCGCCGTCCCGCTTCCCACCAGGATGATGGGAACATCCAGGGTGGTGTGGGCGGTGAAGGGTTCGTGCGTCTGCGGGTCTTCCATCATTTCGATATTGCCATGGTCGGCGGTGACCAGCATCACCCCGCCGACTTTCTCAATGGCGGCGCGCAACCGCCCCAGCGCGCCATCGATGGTGCGGACCGCCTGCATCGCCGCCGCCATCACGCCGGTATGGCCGACCATGTCCGGGTTGGCGTAGTTGCAGACGATCAGGTCGTACTGGCCCGACAGAATCGCCGCCTCCAGCCTGTCGGTGACTTCCGGCGCGCTCATTTCCGGCTTCTGGTCATAGGTCGCCACCTTCGGGCTGGGCACCAGGATACGGTCCTCGCCCTCGAACTGGGTTTCGCGCCCACCGTTCAGGAAGAAGGTGACATGGGCGTATTTCTCGGTCTCGGCGATGCGCAACTGCTTCAGGTGGCGGGCGGAAACCACTTCGCCCAGCGTGTCGCGCACATCTTCCGGTGGGAACACTGCGCCCATTAGCGGCTTCAGGGCTTCGGAATATTCGGTAAGACCGGCCGCCGCGGCGAAGCGCGCCACGCGCGGGCGCACAAAGCCGCTGAAACCGGGATCGAGCAGGGCGGCACAAATCTCCCGCGCCCGGTCGGCGCGGAAATTGGCGAACAGCAGCACATCGCCATCGGCGACGCCGGCATAATCGCCCAGCACGGCGGGCGGCACGAATTCGTCGGTGACCTCTTCGGCGTAGGACGCATCCAGCGCCGCGAAACCGTCGGCATAACGGCGGGCATCGGCATCGACGATGGCAGCATAGGCTTTTTCCACCCGGTCCCAGCGCTTGTCGCGGTCCATGCCATAGAAGCGCCCGGCGATGGTGGCCAGCCGCACGCCCGGGATGTCCTTGATGGCGAGGACAAATTTTTCCAGGAAGCCGCGCGCGCTTTTCGGCGGCGTATCACGCCCATCGAGAAAGGCATGGACGAAGACGGGAACGCCGACGGCAGCCCGCACCAGGGCCGCGATCTGATCCTGGTGCGAATGCACGCCGCCGGGCGACAGCAGGCCCATGATGTGCAGCGCGCCGCCATCCTTCTTCGCCGTCGCGATCAGGTTCTGCAACACCGGCCGTGAGGCCAGGGTGCCGTCCTCGATGGCGACATCGATGCGCGGCAGATCCTGCGCCACCACCCTCCCTGCGCCGATATTCATGTGCCCGACTTCGGAATTGCCCATCTGGCCGCGCGGCAGGCCCACCGCCGCGCCCGAGGTCGCCAGCAGCGCATACGGGCAGTCGGTCAGCATCCGCGAATAGTTGGGCGTGTCCGTCGCGGTAATGGCGTTGTCGGCCGCATGTTCGGGCCGCCAGCCCCAACCGTCCAGGATACAAAGCAAAGCGGGGCGCGGCGCGGTCATCGGAACTCTCATGCAGGACGGCGGTGAAAATAGAAAGCCGGGGCCGTCCTGTCCAATCCCGGTTTGCTGGACGTTTCAGCGAAAAGGCGGGCCCGCGGTCCAGATCACCAGCGCCCGGCGCGTCCCCGAGACAATGGGCGTGACACGGTGGATGGCATAGGCGGGAAAGGCGACCAGCGTGCCCCTTGTGCGGGGCGCCGCCCGGATGGCCGGCCCGCACTGCAGTTCCAGGTCGCAGCCATCATAATCGCCCGGGTCGCTGAGCTGCAGCGAAAAGGACAGCTTGCGGTGCGCGCCATTGGGAATCTGGTCGATGTGCCAGCCGAAATGGCCGCCTTCGCTGGCGTGATAGACGGTGTACTGGAAATGTTCGGAAAAGCCCGCCAGGTCGAACTGGTAGATCTGGTGGTTCAGGACGCGGGCGACGCGCTCGATGCGGTCATAGAGCCATTCGGTCTGTGGCGCGCGCGCCATCCAGGCGGTGCGGGTGACGCGCTGGCTGCTGTCATCGGTGGCTTGCGCGGGATCATAGATGACGCCCGCCTTGTCCAGCTGCAGGCTGTCGCCCAGTGCCACGATGGCATCGAGCTCCGCCGGGGTGAAGGCGTTTTCCCAGACCGCGAAGGGCTGCTGATAGGCATAGGGACTGCGGTCGGCCGACATCGGGGCTCTTTTCTGAGAGCTTTGAAAATAAGATCGGTTCAGGCCCGTGTCCATGCTGACACCTCCAGCCTCGTATCGCGCTTGGCCGGGCAAAAGGTCCACGGGACCTTTTGCTGACCCGGCCTCACCCATACGCAAGCCGCAGGAAGCCTGCTATGTTGGCGGCAAATCGGCGCGCAACGCGGCTGCAACAGCCAGTACCGGAGCCAATGGGGAAGCGTACCTTTTTCGGGCGGCATTACGCGCTTGCCGTCACCGCCGTGATTTTCGCCGCTCTGCTGGCGGCGGCAGGACTGCGTTCGACCCCCGGTGTTCTCATGGTGCCGTGGGAGAACGCCTTCGGGTGGCCCCGCGCCACCATCAGCTTCGCCGCCGCCACCGGCATCTTCCTGTTCGGCCTCACCGGCCCCTTTGCCGCCGCCGCCATGCAGCGCTTCGGCATTCGCGCCACGGTGATGACCGCGCTGGCAATGATGGGCGCCTCCAGCCTCGCCAGCCTGTTCATGACCCAGCCCTGGCAACTGGTGCTGACCTGGGGCCTGGTTTCCGGCATCGGCTCGGGCTGCATCACCAATGTGTTGTCGGCGGTGATCGTCAATCGCTGGTTCGTCAAGAATCGCGGCCTGGTGATGGGATTGTTCGCCGCCTCGACTTCAACCGGCACGCTGGTCTTCATCCCGGCGCTGACGGCGCTGTCGGAATGGGGCGGCTGGCAGCCGGTGGTGATGGCGGTGGCGGCGGCGATGATATTGCTGATTCCGCTGGTCTTCTTCCTGCTGCCGGAACGGCCGGGCGATATCGGCGAAGTGCCGTTCGGCGCCGATCCCGATCATCCGCCGGAAGAGCGCAGCACCGGCAATCCCCTGAAGACGGCATTCGGCGCCCTGGGCGAAGGGGTGAAGAACCGCAATTTCTGGCTGCTGTCGGGCACCTTCTTCGTCTGCGGCTTCACCACCAACGGCCTGGTCGGCACCCACATGATCGCGCTGTGCAGCGATCATGGCCTGGCGGCGACGGCGGCGGGCGGATTGCTGGCGATCATGGGCCTGTTCGACCTGATCGGCACCACCGCGAGCGGCTGGCTCACCGACCGGGTGGATCCGAAGAAGCTGCTCTTCGCCTATTACGGCCTGCGCGGGCTGTCGCTGATCTACCTGCCCTTCGCCAATTTCACCTTCATGGGCCTGTCGCTGTTCGCCGTCTTCTACGGCCTGGACTGGATCGCCACCGTGCCGCCGACCATCGCCATCGCCAACCGTGTCTTCGGACCGAAAAAGGCGCCCATCCTGTTCGGCTGGATTTCGGCAAGCCACCAGGTCGGGGCGGCGAGCGCTGCTTTCCTGGCCGGCCTGACCCGCACCCTCACCGGCGCCTATATGGATGCCTTCGTCACCGCGGGGATCGTGGCGGTGCTGGCCGCCTTCCTGTCGCTGTCGATCGGCAGCAAGCAGCAGCGCTACGCCAATATTTAGGACTTCTTTAACCCCCTCCGTCCGCCGCGCGGGCGCTTCGCGCGCAGGACGGGGTACGACCAAGCCCGGAAAATTGCCGGGCAGGACTTGCCGGGTAGCGCTTTTGGCTGGGGCGGCGCCAAATCAAGCTATTGTTTTCATTACAATATTTCTGCGTTTCGGGCGGCACGCTTCTGGCAAGGGATGGTCCGAACAGAAAGGCAGAAGCCGTTCATGCGCCGCGCACCTTATTATATCCGTCTTGCCGCTCTCGCCGTTGGCGCCGCTTTGGCCGCCGCGCCCGGACCCGTTCTGGGTTTCAGCCGGGTCAAGGACCTGGTCGATATCCAGGGCATCCGTGACAACCAGCTGGTCGGCTATGGCCTGGTCGTGGGCCTCAACGGCACCGGCGACAGCCTCAAGAACGCCCCGTTCACCCAGCTTTCGATCCAGACCATGCTGGAGCGCATGGGCACCAACACCAAGGGTGCCACCATGCAGACCAAGAATGTCGCTGCCGTGATGGTGACCGCCAACCTGCCCGCCTTCGCCGCGCCCGGTTCGCGCATCGACATTTCCGTCAGCGCCATGGGCGACGCCAAGTCGCTGCAGGGCGGCACCCTTCTGGTCACTTCGCTCTATGGCGCCGACGGCTCCATCTATGGCGTCGGCCAGGGCCCAGTCTCCATCGGCGGCTTCAGCGCCCAGGGCGACGGCGCCACCGTGACGCGCGGCGTACCCACCGCCGGCCGCATCTCCAACGGCGCTATCGTGGAAAAAGACACCGGCTTCCAGCTCGCCAGCCTCACCACCCTGAAGCTGTCGCTGAAGAACCCCGACCTCACCACCGCAAGCCGCATCGTCGGCGCGGTCAACGCCTTTCTCGGCAGCCCGGTCGCCACCGCCTCCGATCCCAGCAACATCGTGCTGAACGTACCGTCGACCTATGCGGGCGGCGTCACCGCCATGCTGACCGAGATCGAGCAGCTGAAGGTCGACCCCGACCAGCCCGCCAAGGTCATCATCGACGAGAATTCCGGCGTGATCGTGATGGGCGCGGATGTGCGCGTCTCCACCGTCGCCATCGCCCAGGGCAACCTCACCATCCGGGTGCAGGAGACGCCGCAAGTCTCGCAGCCCTCGCCTTTCTCCAGCACCGGCACCACCCAGGTCGTGCCGCGCACCCAGATCCAGATCGACGACAGCAAGGGCAACAAGATGACGGTGCTGCATGCCGGCGTCTCGCTGCAGAGCCTGGTCGACGGCCTCAATGCTCTGGGCGTCGGCCCGCGCGATGTGATCTCGATCCTGCAGGCGATCAAGGCCGCCGGCGCGCTGCAGGCCGATATCCAGGTGATCGGCTGATGGACGCGGGGCTCAACATCGCCAGTTCGGCCATGACGGCGCTGCAGAACCAGCCGCTGACGGCCCAGACCGGCTTCAAGAACGACGCGGCGATGGACAAGGCCGCCAAGGAGTTCGAAGGCGTCTTCATCACCCAGTTCCTGGGCTCCATGTTCGCGGGCATCAAGACCGACGGCCCCACCGGCGGTGGCCAGGGCGAGGAAATGTTCCGCTCCATGATGGTCGACAAATATGCCGAAGGCCTGGTCAAGCAGGGCGGATTCGGCCTCGCCTCCTCGATTAAGGCGCAGATGCTGAAAATGCAGGAGGCCCATTCGTGAACGACCCGGATCGCCTCGAACGGATGATCGCGCTGGCCGAACGGCTGGTAACAGTGCTGGAAAGCGACATCGTCGTGCTGAAAAGCGGCAATCCCGGCGCGCTGCAGAGCGCCGACCCGGAAGTGCAGAAGCTGACGGCGCTCTATGGCCGCGAGGCGCATAATTTCGATATCCGCATCGCCCAGGCGGCACCCCCACCCCTGCGAACCCGCTTCATGGCCATCACGGCGAAATTCCGCGAAGTGCTGCATCTGCATACCCGACTGCTGGCGCGGGTGAAGAACGCCTCGGAAGGCATGATCAAGGCCATCGCCGAGGAAGTGAATCGCATGAATGCGCCGATTCGCACCTATGGCCCGCGGCCCGGCTATGGCAATCAGCCGTCCGGCGCGATGGTGTTCAACAAGGTCGTCTAGGCCTTTTCCCAAAACGCATGTGTGTTGACGCTCCGGGCCAGCTTTGCGCCTGCGCGCTGTTGCGCCGCCGGCGTAAGGCTCACGGAGCTTTTTCGCCTGTCAGGAGCCGGAGCCGCCGCCGTTGAGGATCTGCTGGATGTTGGCCACGGCATTGTTGGGATCGGTGTTCATCAGCCCCAGCGCCAAATTGTAGCTGGCCAGCTGCGACGTGGTGTAGGTCGAGGCCGTGCCGCTGGTATTGCCCACCTTCTGCGCGGTCTGCGCCGGGGTATTGGTCTTCTGGTATGTGCTCTGCAGGCTGGACAGAACCGTGAGCAGCTGCGAGCGCGCCAGGTCGGCGCCGGTCTTGGTGGAAATGTCCAGCGTGCCGGCGAAGCCCAGGCCATAGGTCGTGCCGGTGGTGGGGGCGGCGGTGGTGCTGGCGTTCTTGGCCGGCGCCGTCAGCGTGCCCGCCGGAATGCCCAAGCGCGACAAGGCATCGAATGTGCCGGGGCCCGGGACAAGCTGAATGGTGGTGCCGGCATTGACCTGCAGCTTCAGATTCTCGGCGCTGCCGGTATAGTTGACCGAGGCCTTGCCCAGTCCGCCCAACTGGGCGTTGATCTTGGTCGACAGCGAATCCAGCGTTTCGCCCTGGTCGATGGTGATGGTGGCGGTGCGCGCCGCCGTGCCCATGATCTTGATCTGGAAGCTGTCGCCCGCGCGCAGCGTGGTCTGCGAGGTCAGGTCCACCGACTGATCGAGGCTGATCGTGCTGCGCGGCAGGCCCAGCGCGTCCAGCACGCTGGAGCCGTTGGGATCGATGGCCAGACCGTTGCCGGTGGACTGGCCATCGGTGCCGCCGAACTGGCGCGTCCATTTCAGGCTGCCATCGGCATTGAGGGCGGTGGCGAAGGCGTTGCTGGTGTTCTGCACATTGCGCGACTGGCCCGCGAAGGTGCCCTGGGTGGTGCCCGCCAGATAGACGGTGCCATCCGGGCCCACCGTGACGGCGCCGCCCTGGTCGGTGCCGGCGGTGCCGACATAGGAGACATGATTGGCGCTGACCGAAGTGCCATTGTCGGTAAGGGCGAAGACGAAGGCGTCCATGCCGGAACTGGCGGCGGTGGCAATGCTGGCCGCCCCGCCGGCCGTCAAATTCTGGTTGCTGGTGGTGCCGGAAACATAGACCTGGCCACTGGCGGAAACCGCCAGGCCGCCAATGGCGCCCCCTGGAGCGAGATCGCCCAGATCCTGGCTCCATTGCGGTGCGCTGGTGATGTCGCCGCCGGCATATTTGGAAAGGATGGCATGGCCGTTCTGCACGCTGGCGACATAGAGGCTGCCATCGGCGGAAGTGGCGGTGGCCGCCACGGAATCGGCGCCGCTGGTGCCGAACTGGTTCTCGGCCAGCAGCTTGCCCTTGGAATCGAACTTGGCAAGGAAGGCGTCGCCGTTGCCCTGCGCCGTCTGGCCGGCGCCGATGACGCCGCCCGAAACGCTGCCGCCGATATAGATATTGCCGCTGGCATCGACGCTGACGGTGTTCGACTGGTTGGTGGCCAGGGTCTGAATCTGCTTGATCCAGCTCTGGTCGCCATTGGCGGCATAGCGGGCGACGAAGGAATCATTGTTGCCGGCCGCCACCGAGGTGGGCGTGAGATCGGCGGTGGAAGCGCCGGTGACGACGACGCCGCCGGAGGGATCGAGTGCCAGGCCATAGCCCGAGGCGGCACCGCCGCTGCCCAGCAGCTTGGACCAGGTTTGGTTGCCGGCGGAATCGTATTTGGTGAGATAGACGTCCTGCGTGCCCTGGTTGATCTGGTTGCCGAAATTGCCCGTGGCGGTGCCGATGACGTAGATGTTGCCCGAGGCATCCACCACGGTCTTCTGCGCCGAAGTGGTTCCGGTGCTGGCCTGCTGGTTGACGCTGACGACGCTGCTGGGCGTACCGTCCAGCCCCGACAGCTTGGTCAGACGGCCGGTCTGGTCGGCGGCGCTGGTGGTGGTGGCCGAGGTGGCGCTGTTGGTGACGGTGCTGGTTTCTGTGGCGCTGCCCGAACTGCCCACCATGTAGAGCGCGGGCGTGGAGGCCGCCGCGAAGGTAAGCGTCTCGTTGGCGCCGGGCGAGACCTGGATGCCATAGGTGGCATTCTTGGTACTGGTGGCGGTGTCGCCTTGGGTTGTCTTCTGCAGGCGGGTTGTGAAGCCGCCCGCCGAAAGCTGGCCGTTGATGTAGCCGATGACGTTGCTCAGCGTCAGGCCGCCCTGCACCTGGCTCAGGTCGATATTCACATTGGTGGTGGTGCCGCCTTTTTTCACCGCGATGGTGAAACTGTCAGAGGCCGACAGGTTCGCCATCGGGTTGTTGATGTTGGCATCCGTGACCAGCTGCTTGGTCTGGTAGGTGTAGCTGGAGAATGCGATCGACGCCGTCGAGGTCACCTGATCGGAGGGCTTGGCCGCCTGCAGGGTGAAGTTGTTGAACGACGTCGTGCCCAAATAGCTTTGCACCTGCGCCAGGCCCGTCTGAAAGCGGGTGTTGAGACCGGCAAGCTGGCCGGACGTGGCGGTGGGCTTCTGTGCCATCTTGGCGATATAGGCGAGCGTGTTGACGGCGCTGTAGAGGGCGAAGAGCTTCTGGTTGTCCTGCTCCATCTTGGCGTCGGGCGTGGCGCCCGGCGATAGCGGCACCTTGGACGTATTGAGGAAGTTGGTGGTGGAGAGGACGGCCGCGTCCTGCTTGGCGTCGTTGGTGTTGGGCGTGTTCCAGGGCGGATTGTCGGCCGAGGTCGCGTTGGGCTTGTTGCTGCTCTGCGCCGCCACGCGGTTGCCAGCGGCAATGGCAGACGGGCTCGCATTCAGCTGGGACTGGTAGTAGCCCAACAGAACCGAGGAATCCAAACCGCTGATGCCGGACGAAGACATGGCCGGATAATGACCAGGAGGATATTAAGCGCGGCCTAATGAAAGCCGGACAAATGCGCGCCAAACGTGTTTAACGCCGTGTTAAATGGCCGAAGACGACACTGGCGCGATGCACGCCGCCACCAGTCTCTACGACCAGGGCCTGAAGCTGTCGTCCCAGGGACGGCACCTGGACGCCATTGGCTGTTTCGAGGCGGCGCTTTCGCAGACGCCGGAAAGCCCGAAAATTCTTTTCGCCCTGGGCAACACCGCCTGCGCCTTGGGGATGCCGGCCCCGGCCGAGCTGTTCTTCCGCCGTGTGCTGGCAGCAGAGCCGGGCCGGATCGAGGCGCTGGTCAATCTGGGCAATCTGCTGCGGGCCAACGGCCAGTTCGAGGCCGCCATCGCCTTGCTGCAGCCGGCGGCGGCGCAGAACCCGCAAAGCCCCGAACTGGCGCTCACCCTGGGCTCGGCCTTCCGCGAAAGCGGCGACCAGCCGAACGCCGTTCAGTGGTATCGCGCCGCGCTGGCAGTGGAGCCCCATTTCGCGCCTGCCCTGGCCAACCTGGCCGACCTGCTATGCGATGCGGGCGAATGGACCGAGGCCCGAACACTGTATGACGCCGCCATCAAGGCAGATCCGAACAATCCGCAGGCGCGGCTGAACCGCGCCATCCTGCATTTCCTGAACGGGAACCTAAAGGAAGGCTGGCGCGATTATGAAGCCCGGCTCGCCGTGCCCGGGAAGGTGCCGGCACTTGAACAGCGTTTGCCGGCCTGGAACGGATCGTTCAAACGCACCCGCCTGCTGGTGCGGGCCGAACAGGGCGTGGGCGATCATATTCTCTTCGCCAGCCTGATCCCCGATCTGCTGGCGCGGGCCGGGGCCGAAGGCGGCAGCGTCATCCTGGAGTGCGAATCGCGGCTGGTACCGCTGTTCGCCCGCTCCTTCCCCGGCGCCACGGTGAAGCCTTGGCAGCTGAAGACCATCAACGGCGTGATCACCGCCACGCATGACTGGCTGAAAGCGGCAGGCGGCGCCACCGCCGCGATCCCGATGGGCAGCCTGCCGAAATATCTGCGCCCCCGCATCGACAGCTTCCCCACCCCGCACGCCTTCCTCAGGCCCGACGCGAATGAGACGGCGCGCTGGAAAAATATTTTCGGCGGCCGCGCCATCGGCATCTGCTGGCGGTCCGGCAAATCGGGCGGCCATCGTTCTGTTCAGTATGCGCCGCTGGAAGCCTGGGGCGAGTTCCTGCGCGACCTTCCCGGTTCCTTGGCCGACACGCTGGTCTGCGTGCAATACGACGCCACGCCGGATGAGATCGCGGCCCTGGAAGCGATCAGCGGACGCACGATCATCGTGCCGGACGGCATCGACCAGAAGCAGGACCTGGACCGCGCCTGCGCCCTGCTTTCGGCGCTGGATGCCGTCGTTACCGCGCCGACGGCCGTGTCATGGCTGTCGGCCGGCGCGGGCGTGCCAACCTTCAAGATGCTTTACGATACAAGCTGGACGGCATTGGGCGAGGTCCATGAGCCCTTCGCACCCTCCTGCCATTGCGTGATGCCGCAACGGCGTGGCGATTGGGCCGATACGTTCCGGAAAGCCAAAATGCTCATCGCGCGGCTCTGACCGGCGCCTGCTCTTCCTTCAGCGCCTGGCTCAAGTCGGCGGCGATGCGGGACGCGCCGTCACCATCGATCAGGGCCAGACCAATCTTGCGCATCTGGCGGCGGCGATGGCTGTCCTGCGCCAAGGCGGTGACGGCATCGGCGATGGCTTCGTCGCCAACCTCCGAGATGACGCCCAGCAATTGGCCCATGCCGGCTTCGTCGAAGGCGCGCGCCGACTGGGCGTGATCCTCGCTGAGCCCGAGATAAATCGCCGGGACGCCGAAGGCCGCCATTTCGTAGGCGGTGACGCCAAAGGCGCAAAGGCCCAGATCGGCATGGGCATATTCGATGGCGAGATCGTCGGCATGTTCGACCGTCTCATAGCGGTTGCTCATCGCCACGATGGAGGCGGCGACCTTGCCGCCCTCCGGCATGCCGCCGCCGATGACAAAGCGCACCCGCCAGGACGGGTCGATGCCCGTCAGCGCCTTGGCCGCGCGCAAGGTGAGGCCGAAAGGATCGCTGCCGCCCATCGCCACCAGCAAGGTGGGGCGCGAGGCCAGCGCCCGGGCCGGCGTGAGGTGCGGGTTGAGGCCGGTGAGCGACCATTCCCAGCCGATGCGCGGCACGGTGCGGGCGCCGGTCCAGTCCAGCGCCTTCACCTGCGGTACCGGCGGATAAAAGGCGAAATCGGCCGCGAGGCGGCGTTCCGAGCCGTCATCGATCACGGCGGTCACCGGCACACCCTGGCCCAGCGCGTCCAGTTCGGCGCGCGACGGGCCTTCACGGCAATCCAGCAGCAGCATCTGCGGTTTCAGCCGCGCGATCAGTTCCTTCAGATGCGCTTCCGACGTCAGCAATTGCGCCTCGAAACCGGCGCGGCGAACCGGCACCAGCGCATCGACGGTGCCATTGACGGCAAAGACAACGCCGATGCTTTCGCGGTCACGCAAGGCGCGGGCCAGCGAGACCATGCGCTTGACATGGCCATAGCCGAATTTGCCGCCGCCGTCGCAGCGGATCAGGGCCAGTCCGCCGGTGGGCGCAATCGGCTTCTGTTTCACATGGGCATTGATGCGGTTGAGGTCGGGCTCGCGTTCCAGCAGCAGCAGCAGATCGGCCAGCGAGGCTTCACCGGCGCGGGCCTGCATGCGGGCATGCACGGCTTCGACAAAAACCAGGTCATCGGGCGTATCGATGGTGAGACGGCCGCCTTTGCGCGCCAGGGCGGGATAGGGCGCGGCGCGCACGATCTTCACGAACTCGGGATGCAGCTTGAAATAGCCGGTGACATGCTCGCGGGCGCAGGCGTCGTCACCGGCATCCATCATCAGCTTGTCCAGCGCCCGGCGGGAGAAGGGATCGACGCCTTCATGGGCGCATTCGGTTCCTTCCTGCATCAGGACGTAATCGCCGTCCTGCGCGATCAGGGTGGCGACGAGGTGGTCGACGAAGCCGGCATCGATGAACGGCGCGTCGGAGGAAACGCGCACAATCAGGTCGGCGTCCAGCGCCTCCGCGGCGCGGGCATAGCGGGCGAGAACGTCATCTTCGGGGCCCCGCACCACGGTGACGCCTTCGCCGGCGGCCCATTCGACGATGGCGTCATCGCGCGGATTGGTGCTGGTGGCGATGGCGATGTCTTCCACCAAGGCGCATTGGCGCAGGCGATGGACGATGTGCCAGAGCAGCGGCTTGCCGGCGACGGGCTTGAGCACCTTGCCCGGCAGCCGGGTCGAGCCCATGCGCGCCTGAATGACGGCGACGACTCTTATGTGTTCGCGGTTCACGCCGCTTCGCCTTTGTAGTTCCGGCGGATATGCAGCAGCGGGCGCATGCCGTCGGACGGATCGGCGCGCCAGTCGCGGTCGGACAGTTCGGATGGCTGCGGCCCCTTGAAGCCAGCGCCATCGGCGACCAGGCTTTCGCGGATGCGGGCGATCACCGGCGCGATTTCGTGCGGCAGCCAGCAATGACCGGCGGCATATTCGGCGCCTTGCCCGTCCAGATCGAGGTGAAATTCAACACAGGGCGCGCCCCAATGATGCACGGCGCGCTCGATCACCGCCGGACGGCGGGTATGATCGGACCAGCCTACCGGCAGACCGGTGGCGGCACGGATGGCGGCGATGGCGGCCAGGTTGGCTTCGGCGGCGGGCGTCGGATAGGCCGAGACACAATGCAGCAGGGTGACATCGCGGGCGCCCGCTTGCTTCAGCGTGGCGGCAGCGGCGCTGATCTCTTCCATGGTGGACATGCCGGTGGACAGCACGATGGGCTTGCCGGTCCGGGCGCAGGCGCGCAGCAGGTCGCTGACCAGCAGCTCGTAGGACGCCACCTTGTAGAAATCGACATAGGGGGCCAGTTCGGCCACCGCTTCCAGATAGAAGGGGGTGCAGGAAAACTGGATTTTTCGCGCCGAACAGTGTTCGGCCAGCGGCTTCAGGTGCGCCAGCGGCAATTCCCATTCGGCGCGGGCCCGGTGCTTGGGACTCTGGCGCAGAATTTCAGCGGCGAACATGCGGTCGATCTTGAAAAGCTGGAACTTGACCGCATCGCAGCCGGCATCGGCGGCGGCATCGACGAATGCCAGAGCGCGCGACAGGTCGCGGCCATGGTTGCTGGACGCTTCAGCGATGAAGATCGGTGCGTTTTCCATTTAACCAAATCTAAAGAGCATATGGCTAAAAAGCGGTTAACAGCCTGGGGCAACTTTTATGAGTCACGCCGCATCACCTTCCGAATTCCTGCGCGACGGCGCGCATAACGGCCCGCGCATCGCCCAGGCGAAAGGGCATGACATCATCGACTGCTTCGCCTGCGGCTTCCGTCATGTCCTGCCGCTGCCCGACGCAACGAGCCTGGAACAGGAATATCGCGAGAAATATTATTCCGACGAGAAGCCGACCTTTATCGCCCATGCGGGCGAAGACCAGGACTGGTTCGAGCTGGCGCAGAGCGACCGGCTGGCGATCTTTGAAAGGCTTCTCGGTCCGGAACGGCGCAGGCTGCTCGATATCGGCTGCGGTCCCGGCTTTTTCCTCAAGACCGCCATTGCCCGCGGCTGGACCGCGCATGGCATCGAACCATCGGCCCTCGCCGCCGCGCATGCGCGATCATTGGGTGCCACTGTCACCGAAGGCTTCTTCAATGCGCAAAGCGCCCCGTCGCTGGGCACTTTCGACGTCATCAATCTCACCAACGTGCTGGAGCATGTGCCCGACGCGGCAGACACGCTGAAACGCGCGGCCGGCCTGCTGGCGCCGGGCGGCGTGCTGTGCGCCGGCGTGCCCAATGATTTTTCGCTGCTGCAGATCGCGGCCCGGGGGGCGGTGGAGGTGGGCGAATGGTGGCTGGCGCCGCCGCATCACCTGAATTATTTCGATTTCGAATCGCTCGAAGGCGCGCTGACGCGGCTGGGCCTGAAGCTGGCCGAACGCACCACCAGTTTTCCCATGGAAGCCTTCCTGATGATGGGCGACAATTATGTCGGCGATGCCACCCTGGGCCGCGCCTGTCACAACAAGCGCAAGAATTTCGACCTGGCTTTCGAGAAATCGGGCCTGACCCATCTGCGCCGTGAGTTTTACCGTTCGCTGGCCAAGCTGGGCATCGGCCGCGAAGCCGTGGTCATCGCCGTCAAGCCGTGACCCAGCCATTCTTCATTGTCTCTTCCGGACGCAGCGGCACCGCCATGCTGCACAAGGCCCTGTCGGCCGTGCCGGGCGTGGAGATGCATCACGAATATGCCGTGCAGATCACCCAGCCGCTGGCGGTGAAACGCTACCTTGGCATCGCCGATGCTGCACAGACGCGCCGCGTGCTGGACGAAAGTTTCGGCGCGGCGGTCCGCTTTGCGCAGGGCACGCATTGGGGCGATTCCTCCAACAAGCTGTCCTGGCTGGTGCCCGAGCTGGCGGCGCTGTTTCCGCAAGCGCGTTTCGTGCATCTGGTGCGCGACGGCCGCAAGGTGGCGTCGAGCTATTTCCACAAGCTGGGCGGCGAAAATTACGATGACCGCTCCAACGCCATCCTGCAGGACTGGTACGACGGCAAAGGCGCAATGCCGCCGCCGGAAAAGCCCTATTGGTGGCCGGTGCCCCGCCGCAACGACCCCATGGCCGGAGTTTTTCGGGGTTTCGACCAGTTCCAGCGCATCTGCTGGCACTGGGCCGAGATCAATCGCGTGGCGAAGGCGGCCCTGGCCGTCCTGCCCGCCGAGCGAACACTGTTCGTAAAGCTGGAAGACCTCACCCAATCCCCGGATTTGCTGCGGACATTGTACGATTTCCTGGGCCTGCCCTTCCGCGACAGCGATGCCGCTGTCTTTGCCCGCCCGCACAACGTCAACAAGCCGGAAGACCGGCTGCTGGATGCGGCCCAGACCGCCCGGTTCGAAGCCATCGCGGGCCCGGTGATGGCGGCGCTGGGTTATGCGGGCACCCCGGAGTATGCCGTCGCCTATTAGAGCGGCGTTAACCAATCGCGGACGAACATGGTTACCGGATTATTGACCAGGCCGGCTCATGTCTCTGCATAACGTGTCTCTGCATTGCGACTTCTGCTGCCGCGAGGTGCTGAGCCCTGTCTACAAGCCGGAAGGCGGCGCGCGCGGCCTTACCGTCTATCTTTGCGGCCATTGCGGGCTGGTACAGAGCGCCCCCCGCATTGCCCGCACCAAGGATCGTCATGCCGCCGCCGTCTCGGGCGGTGCCGACTGGGGCAATGTCCGCTACGGCAAGGGCTTTCGCACCGACGTGGCGCTGGAGGCCATCGCACGCCAATCCGACATGACGGCGCCGCTGCAGTTGCTGGATGTCGGTTCCAACCGCGGCAGCTTTGCCCGCGCCTTCCTCGAAGCCGCGCCCGGCGCCGGCATCACGGCGGTCGAACCGGATGAACGCTTCGCCGCCTCCTGCGCCGAGCTGCCCCGCACCGAGCTGATCCAGGCACGGATCGAAGACACGACCCTGCCGCCGAACCGTTTCGACATCGTCCATTCCTGCCACACCATCGAGCATCTGGCCGAACCTTTCGCGGCGCTGAAGGACCATGCCCGGGTGCTGAAACGCGGCGGATTGCTGGTGATCGACGCTCCCAACATCGCCCTGATCGGCGGCCACGACATTGTCGAGGAATGGTTCATCGACAAGCATCTCTTCCATTTCTCGGCCAACACGCTGGGCCGCATGATCGAGGCGGCGGGTTTCGAGATTCTGCGCGAGCCCGATCCGGCCGATGCCGTCAACCTGCTGTTCGTGGCGCGCAAGACCGGCGCCCCTTCTTTTCCCGTCGCTTCGATGAATCTGGGCGATCCCATGGAAGTGGGCATCGCCAGCGCGCAGCTGGAGCGTTACCAGGCGACGCGGGCCACCAACCTGGCGGCGCTGCGCACCGCCGCCGCCGCCATCCATGCCTTGGCGCCGCGGCGCGTGGCCCTGTGGGGCGCGGGCCGCCTGTTCGACCTGCTGGTACGCGAAGGCGGCTTCGATCCCAGGACACTGAGCCTGCTGATCGACGTCCATCTGCGCAAGCACATGGATGAACGCCATGGCGTGCGCCTGGCGGCGCCCGAAGCGCTGGCCGATGTCGATGTCGTGATCGTGATGTCGCGCATGTTCGCCGGCGAAATCACCCGCGAAGTCAAGCTGCGGGTGCCGAACGCCGAAATCATCCTCTACACAGACCTGCTGGACCGCGCCAAGGCGCGCAAAGCCGCATGAGGCCCCGCATGACCGCATTGCCACACGCCATTCGCAAGAACGGGCCCGCCAACGACATCGCCGAAATCGAGATCGGCGTCAGCCTGGAAGCGCAGCTGGCCGACGCCGCGCGCCGCACCCGCATGCATTGCCTGGCCGCCATCTTCCATGCCGGCAGCGGCCATCCCGGCGGGGCGCTGTCCTGTGCCGATCTGCTGGCCTGCCTCTATGGCGCGGAAATGAATGTCTGGCCCAGCGGCGTCGATGACCCGCTGCGGGACCGCTTTGTGCTCTCCAAGGGCCATGCGGCGCCCGCGCTGTATGCCGCCGCCGCCCAGTTCGGCTTCTGCGATCCCAAGGAAGCGCTAGCGCTGCGCAAGCTGGGCAGCAAGTTCCAGGGCCATCCGCATGTGCTGGACCTGCCCTTCGTCGAAACCTCCACCGGCTCGCTGGGCCAGGGCTTTTCCGTCGCCATGGGCATGGCGCTGGGCCTGAAGCGGCTGAAGAACGACGCCCGCGTCTATTGCCTGCTGGGCGACGGCGAATTGCAGGAAGGCGAAGTCTGGGAAGCGGCGATGGCGTCTGCCCATCACAAGCTCGACAATCTCTGCGCCATCATCGACTACAACAAGCTGCAGAGCGACAATTCCAACGACGTCATCATGAAGCTGGAGCCGCTGGCCGCGAAATGGAGCGCCTTTGGCTGGGCCGTCACCGAGATCGACGGCCACGACATTCCCGCCATCCTGCATGCCTTCCGCAGCGCCGCCGTCACCACCGGCGCGCCATCCGTGATCATTGCCCACACCGTCAAGGGCAAGGGCGTTCCGGTCATGGAAAACGTTCCCGCCTGGCATGGCAGCGTGAAAATGACGCGCGAACAGACCGAAGAGGCGCTTCAGGCGCTGGGCGGCAGCGCCGACGAAATCAAGGAACTGCTCGATGTCTAATGCGGCCCCCGCCCTCATCGCCAGCAACGGCGATTCCCTGCGCGAAGCCTTTGGCAAGACGCTGTCGGCGCTGGCCGACGAATTCCCCAAGCTGGTGGTGCTGGATGCCGACATCGCCGGCGGCACCGGCGTGCATCACATCCGCAAATCTCATCCCGACCGGTTCGTGCAGTTCGGCATCGCTGAACAGAACATGATGGCGGCGGCGGGCGGCATGGCCGCTGTCGGCCTGCTGCCGGTCGTCACCACCTTCGCCGTCTTCTGCCTGCGCGCAATCGAGCAGGCGCGGCTGTCGCTCTGCTATGCCCGCCGCAACGCCAAGATCGTGGCCTCGCATCCGGGCCTGGATGTCGGCCCCGATGGCGGCTCGGCCCAGTGCCTGGAAGACCTGGCCGCGTTCCGCGCCATTCCCGGCATGACCGTGATCTCGCCCGCCGATGCCACCGAGATGGCACTGGCCACCCGCGCGATTCTGGAATTCGACGGTCCGGTCTATATGCGCACCGGCCGCAGCCCGGCGCCGCATCTCTTCGGCGCCGATCACACCTTTGAAATCGGCAAGGGCCGCATTATCCGCGCTGGCGGCGACGTCACCATCATCGCCTGCGGCGCCGAAGTCGCCCGTGCCCTGGAAGCCGCCGATATCCTGAAGGAAGACGGCATCGACGCCCGCGTCGTGAACATGGCCACCATCAAGCCGATCGATACCGATTTGATCGCGGCTTGCGCACGGGAAACCGGCGCCATCGTCACGGCGGAAGACCACAACATTCATGGCGGGCTGGGCGGCGCGGTTGCCGAAGCTTTGGCTGCCACCGTGCCGGTACCGGTGGAATTTGTCGGCGTGAAAGACACCTTCGGCGCTTCCGGCGAGCCGGAAGAACTGGCCTATGCCTTCGAGATCGCCGCCCCCTTCATCGCCGCCGCCGCGCGCAAAGTGCTGAAGCGCAAGAAATGAGCCGCTTCTCGCTGGAAGGCAAAACCGCGGTCGTCACCGGCGCCTCGCGCGGCCTGGGCGCCGCCATCGCGCTGGGCCTGGCCGAGGCCGGGGCCGATGTGCTGCTCACCTACCGCGAAAAGCATGCCGAGGCTGCCGCCATCGTGCAGCAGATTGAAGAGATGGGCCGCCGCGCCAGGGCGGTGCCGATGGACGTCACCAGCCGCGCCAGCGTCGAACACGCGGCAGAGCAGGCCCGCGCCTTCGGACCGGTGTCCATTCTCATCAACAATGCCGGGGTCAACAAGCCCACCGATTTCAACCAGATCACCGATGCCGACTGGGACTTCGTCCTCGACACCAATCTCAAGGGCCCCTTCATCGTGGCGCAGGTCTTCCTACCCCTGCTGAAGGACGCGGGCGGCGGCGCCATCACGCATATCGGCTCGGTTTCGGGCCAGTATGGCGGTCCGCGCACGGCGCATTATGCGGCGTCGAAAGCCGGCCTGATCAGTCTCGCCCAGGTGATCGCCCGCTTCGGGGCGCAGCACAATATCCGCTCCAACACCCTGGCCGCCGGCCTGATCGCGTCGGAAATGGCCGCCGCCGGAATGGCCAACGCCGCCGTGCAGAAGGCAGCCGAGACCATCATCCTCAAGCGCATGGGGCGCCCCGGCGAAGTGGCCGATGCGGCGGTGTTTCTGTCATCCGACGCCGCCAGCTACATCACGGCCCAGACCTTGAACGTCAATGGAGGCCTGTACTTCTAATGAATAGGCACTTCCGATGACGTCTGGCAAAACCCTTCTGATCATCTCCGGCGGCATTGAAGCCGCCGACGCGGCCCGCCGCGCCAAGGAGATGGGCCACACCGTGGTGGTTTCCGACCGCGATCCCAACGCGCCCGGCTTCGCCTTCGCCGATTCCTGCCTGATCGCCGATGTCTATGGTCCGACGGAAACCGCCGCCGCCGCCGAACGCTATTCCCGCAAGATCCGCAAGATCGACGGCGTGCTCTGTGTCGCCGCCGACGCCCCCGTCACCGCCGCCACCGTGGCGCAGCGTCTTCGCATTCCCGGCCTGCCGGTGCATGTGGCCGAACTGGCCTGCGACAAGCTGGCGATGAAGAAGGCGTTCCGCTCCGCCGGGGTCAATGTGCCCTGGTTCGCCGAAGTCTCGACGCCGCAGGAACTGCAGCGCATCGCCATCGAGCGCGGCCGCGATCTGGTCATCAAGCCTGTTGATTCGCGCGGTTCCCGGGGTGTGCAGCGCATCGCCAAGGTGGAAGACCTGGGCGCCGCCTTCCTGCTGGCGCGCTCCCATTCGCCCAGCGAGCGGGTGATGGTGGAGCAATATCTGGAAGGGCCGCAGGTCTCGACCGAAAGCATCGTCATGGGCGGACGCTGCTTCACGCCGGGCTTCAGCGACCGCAATTACGAACATCTGGAGAAATACGCGCCCTTTTTCATCGAGAATGGCGGCGACCTGCCCAGCCATCTGCCGCAAGCCATCCAGGACAAGGTCAAGGACCTGGTGGCGCGTGCCGCTTCGGCCCTGGGCGTCACCGACGGCACCGTCAAGGGCGACATCGTGGTGCATCGGGGCGAGCCATACGTGATCGAATTGGCGACGCGGCTTTCCGGCGGCTTCTTCTGCACCCGGGAAATCCCTCTCAACACCGGCGTCGATTTCATCGGCGCGGCGATCAGGATTGCGCTGGGCGAGACCGTCAACGAAGACGAACTGACGCCGAAATTCCAGCATGCCGTGATCCAGCGTTATGCCTTTCCCCAGGCCGGTACCGTCACCGCCATTCGCGGCGAGGAGGCTGCCCGCGCCGTGCCCGGCATCGCCGAAGTGGTGGTGACGGCCCGGCTGGGCGACATTATTCCTCCCGCGGGCGACAAGCGCCCCAGTGCCGCCATGGTGCTGGCCAGCGGCGCCACGCGCGAAATGGCGCTGCAGGCGGCCAATGACGCCCTGGACCTGATCCGGGTGGAAACATCCAGCGCCGGCCAGAGCCTGGGCGAGAAAAAAATCGGATGAACGCGCCGTTCGCCACGACCCAGGCGCGGGCGGGCCAAAACAACGGCGCGCTGACCGGCTTTGCCTTCTTCCACCTCAATCTCGCCTTCTCCTCCATCGAGGAAGCGCGGCGCGATGATGTCATCGCCCATTGCTACCATCCCCTGCTCGATCTTTGTGAGAAGCGCGGGCCGCTGGGCGTGGAAATGTCGGGCTACACGCTGGAAGAAATCGCTGCCCGCGATCCCGCCTGGATTGTCCGCGCCCGCGCCCTGATCGCGGCGGGAAAGATGGAACTGGTCGGCTCCGGCTACAGCCAGCTGATCGGCCCGCTGGTGCCGGCCCGCGTCACCGCCGAGAATTTGCGCCTGGGCAACGAGATTTATCAGCGCCTGCTGGGCGTGGCACCGCGCGTCGCGCTGGTGAACGAGCAGGCCTATGCCGCCGGACTGGTGCCGCTTTATCGCGCGGCGGATTATGACGCCATCCTCATGGACTGGGAGAATGCCGCCGCCAACCATCCCGAATGGCCGGACGCGACCCAGTACCTGCCGCACCATGCGCTGGGGCCGGATGGGACACGCATCGCCCTGCTGTGGAGCAACACCACCCTGTTCCAGCAGATGCAGCGCCTGGCCCATGGCGACACCGATCTGGAAACCTATCTGGGCTTCCTGCGGCGCAAGACGGTCGCGGGCGGGGCGCTTTGCCTGTACGCCAGCGATGCGGAGATTTTCGACTTCCGCCCCGGCCGCTTCCGCACCGAAGAACGCCTGGGCGAAAAGCGCGAATGGGCCCGCATCGATGCGGCGCTGGCCGCCCTGCCCGGCGAAGGCATCCGGCTGGCCAAGCCCTCCGCCGTACTGGCCCTGCTGGACGCGCCGGGCGCAGGGCAAGCATTGGCGCTGGAAAGTTCCGCCTGCCCGGTGCCGGTGAAGAAGCAGCGCAAATACAATCTTGCCCGCTGGGCGGTGACGGGGCGCGACAACACCGCCATCAACGCCGCCTGTCAGCGCATCCATGACGGCATGCTCTTGGATGAGGGGCGCGCCGACTGGAAAGAACTTTGCTATCTCTGGGCCAGCGATTTCCGCACCCATATCACCGAGGCGCGCTGGACCGCTTATTGCGAGCGCCTGCGGGCGGCCGAAGTGCGCTGGGCCGTGCCTGGCGCCCCCGTACCGGCGGCACTGACGGGCGAACCTTTTGGCGAACGTCATATCGAGATCGCGACACCAGCGCTGAAAGCCCGGCTGGACCGGCGGCGCGGCCTGGCGCTGCAAAGCCTGCATTTCGCCAGCCAGGCGCAAGCGGTGCTGGGCGGCCTGCCGCATGGCACATTCGACGACATCGCCCTGACGGCAGACTGGTACACCGGCGACAGCGTCTTCGAGGCGCCGGGTGAGCACAAGGTCACCGACCTGGAATGGTGCGAGACACGGCTGGAAACCCAGCATGACGGCGCCGTGATCGCGGAAGGGCGCATGGAAACGCCCCGGGGCGCGATCCGCAAAAGACTGCGTTTCGCCGCCGACAGGGCCCGCGTCGATTTCGATCTTGGCTTCGACTGGCCCGACTGGGGCAAGGGCGTATTGCGGCTGGGCCATTTCACCCTGTTGCCCGACGCCTACGATCTTTCTCGCCTGACCCTGGCGACCTGCAATGGCGGCGGCCCGGAACGGTTCGCGCTGGCGGGCGCGCGCATCGAACATGGCGCGCCGGTATCGTTCCTGGTGTCGTCGAGCCACGGCTTCGGCATGACCGAAGGTTGGGCCGAGATCGGCGATGGCCGTGCCGGCTTTCGGATCGAAGTGGACCGCGCCACCGCGCCACTGCTGGGAATGCTGACGCACCGGCCTCTGCTCAGCCGCGACGGCGGCCGCAGCCTGTTCTGCCAGTTGCAGCTTTCGGCGCTGGAGCTGGACGACACGCGCAAGCCGTCCGCCTATCAGGATGGCCCACGCCGCTTCCGCTTTTCGGTCAGCGCGATTTAAAGCATTCTTTTTCTGGGATCGAGCGCCGCATTCCGCGGCGCGACCTTCTGCATCCTCCAGCTTCCTTCCCGCGCGAGCGAAGCGACGAGCCGGGCAGATGGGGGCCAGCAAATGCAGAAACGGGTGCATGCCCCCCGGCATGCACCCGTCCTGCAAAAACCCACCAGAAAACGATTCCCTTCGCCCCGGGGCGGGCGCCGCTTTTTGCGGTCGCCCGGCAGCGGTTGGCGCCGGGCGGGAATTGCTTCCCGCCCGGCCCCCTGGCTTAGTGGAACAGAGACAGGATGGCCTGCGGCGCCTGGTTGGCGATCGACAGCGCCTGGATACCCAGCTGCTGACGGACCTGCAGGCTCTGCAGCTTGGCGCTTTCCTGCGCCATGTTGGCGTCGACCAGGTTGCCGATACCCGCAGTCAGGGTGTCGGACAGCTTCTGGGCGAAGGTGCCCTGGATCGAGAACTTCGCGGCGCCAGCCGACAACTTGGCCAGGGCCGAGTTGACGTTGGTGAGCGAGGCCTGGATCGTGGCCACCAGGGTCGAAGCCTTGGTCTGGGTCGAGATCGTGTTGGTGGACGTCACCGTCACGATGGAGCCCGACAGGCTCAGCTTCTGCGCCGAAGTGGTGATGCGGCGGCTGCCGTCGGCCGAGGCCAGAGCCGTGATCTGGTTGGTCGAACCGTCCACCAGGTTGAAGCCGTTGAAGTTGGCGTTCTTCACGATCGTCGAGATCTGGTCACGCAGAGCGGTGAAGTTGGCGTTCAGGGCCTGACGGCTGGCGGTATCCAGCGAACTGTCGGCGGCCGCAAGGGCCTTCGACTTCATCTGGATCAGCAGGTCCGAGATCGACTGGCCCGCCGAAAGGGCGACGTCGACCGCGGAGGTCGCGTTGTTGATGGAATTTATGACGGCAGAATAGCCGGCCACCTGGCCGCGCTGGTTCTGCGCGATGGCGTAGATGGCGCCATCGTCACGGGCATTGGCCACTTTCAGGCCGCTGTTGATGGCGGACTGGGTCTGGGCCATCTGGCCCTGGGTGGCGGTCAGGTACTGCAGCGCGACGGCGGCGCCGTTATTGGTGTTGACGCTAAACGACATTTTGGTCTCTCCGTTCTGGTATGAAGGAGCAAATCCCATTGCTCCCGGACCTTTTGGTCCGACGAATGCCTTTCAATGCGCGTACCGGAAAATTTGGGCGAAAAAATTTGAAATTCATTAGGGATGGTTTTTGCGCGCGGTCGCGTCCGCCGCGTCCCGCCGCCCTGCCCGCGCCCGCCGCGGCCGGATGCTGCTGGGAAAAAATTGCCGGGCGGATAGGCAATTGTTGCCGGGCAGTGGGTACAAGTTGCCGGGCAATTGAACCAAATGCGCTGCCGCTTCCGGGCAAACCCGCGCGATTGCGGCTAGCGGCGGCCGCTGGGGTTCGTTGCCACCCAGATGACATGGCGCACGCCACGGCCCTTGTTGGCGCGGGCCTTGATCTCCTCGACCGCGAAGCCGGCGCGGCCCAGGCGGGCGACAAACCCCGCATTCGGCGCCGCCGACCACACCGCCAGCAGGCCGCCGGGTGCCAGCGCCCTGCGCGCCGCGTCCAGACCCCGCCCATCGTAAAGCCGGTCGTTGGCGGCCCGGCTGAGACCATCGGGACCATTGTCGACATCGAGCAGGATGGCATCGAAGCCGCCCCGCGCCGCCGCGATCCGTTCGCCGACATCGCCCTCATGCACGCTGACCCGGGGATCGGCCAGGCCATTGGCGGTCAGTTCGGCCATGGGGCCGCGCGCCCAGGCCAGCACGGCGGGCACCAGTTCGGCGACCGTGACCCGCGCATCGGGTCCAAGCCCGGCCAGGGCGGCGCGCAGGGTGAAGCCCATGCCATAGCCGCCGATCAGCATGCGGCACTTGCGGCGGCCGCGCAGCCGCGCACAGGCAATTTCGGCCAGGATGACTTCGGAACTGCTCATGCGGCTGTTCATCAGCGGCGTGGCGCCCGCGAAGATGGCGAACTCGCCGCCGCGCTGCATCAGCCGCAACGCATCCTTGCCGCCGCCGGGCACTTTCGCCGTGTCGAGATGAACCCAGGGAATCATGGCGACTCCATAGGCGCTTGGCGGTGCCGATGGCAAATGCGCCTGCCCTTCACAAAGGCACCATCGCCATTACCGCCCTTGCCCGCCGCTTGAGGGCGCGGATGCGGGCCCGCAACGTCGAGAGCGGCGGGAACGGCTTGGCCGCGTTGCGGTTGCCGATGGGTGGCCCCAACCATGGTTGCCATACCTGGTCTGGCCGCAACAGCTTGATCGTTGTTTTGCGTTTCTCGCTCACCCCCTCCCCTCCCCCAGACGCTGCACGATGATGCGATACGTGGTTTCGCCGCCGTGCCCACGCAGGCGCGCCACCGCTTCGCCGGCCAAGGCGGCGATCTTCACCAGATCGGAAACCGCCCGGGCGTATCCCCATTGGGTATCGGGATCGTTTTCCGCCTCCAGGCCCGGCCGCAACTGGCTGCGGATAATGTCGCCGCATTCCACGATCAGGCCATGCAGCAGGGCTTCGGTGTCTTGCGGTGTGTTCGAGGGGTGCGCCATGCCTGCTCCTTTGTCCCGGCGGGGCAAAGACGGATGCCTGCCCGAACGGGGCGGGCAAGGTTAGGCGGGTTTGGGCGAAGCGAAAGAGGCGGAAAAGATTTCCCCCGCCTATCCACGCGGTGGGGTTTGGAAGGATTGGGGAATTCCGCCGAAAATCCCTCAGCTATGCGTGCGCAGCGCGGCAACGCCAGATGAGCGGGACGACATGGCCAATGAGCAGCGTCCGCTTTGCGCCAATAGCGGACATTCGCCGGTATTCCGACGATGGCATGGACAAAACCAGGAGTGAGAAGCCTAGCCTCGTGTTGCCACAATTGCAGGTCCAGCGCGGCAGATTCGTCGCTTCAGCGAGACAGACGGGCGGGGCTGAAACCCGCTACGCCGCATACGTTGCAATGCTCGTAAGGCCGCCATATTCAAGTTCACACCTTGCAGGCGCAGCGATTTTGGCCTCGTCAATTCCCAGGCTTCTTTTGAAGTCCTCAAAAATA
>Ga0316219_1001449_pt1 | contig 25108 bp, 20 predicted proteins | sample TBH18003PmetaG_FD_203635 | JGI IMG/M metagenome (GOLD analysis project Ga0316219, IMG submission 203635) | Freshwater microbial communities from Trout Bog Lake, Wisconsin, USA - TBH18003P | ecosystem: Environmental > Aquatic > Freshwater > Lake > Hypolimnion/Profundal zone | place: USA... | reverse complement strand
GGCTCCAGCCTCCCGTTCCTCACCGGTGCGCTGTGCTTTTGGAGGTCCGGCAGGAGGCTGGAGCCTCCGGGAATACTGCATTCCCAGGCAGGAGCCTGGGAACGAGCGTTACTAGAGCCTCCAAGCTTAACTTAATGGCAGTGAGGCAACGCCCTAGGTCTTTGATTTACAGGCGATTAGCCCTGAAAGCGCGTTCCATAGCCCCGGCGGTATGGAACGCGCCTTCAGCCCCAAAACCCGGCGAGGTCGGGTAAACGGCAGCCAAGTCGATCGAAAAATAATTCGTCGCCTTGGGAGTTGCAAGCGCTACCGTTGGTCCAAACGAAACCGAGCCTCGGCCACCGCGGACATACGAGTCTCGACGCTGAGCTTGAGAAAAATCGTTTCGACGTGTTTCGCGACGGTTCGGGGGGACGCTGCCAGGATAATCCCAATCTCGTTGTTGGACTTGCCCTGGGCGATCCAGTGTAACACCTCGGCCTGTCGTTTGGAGAGGCCAATGCGCACCAAGCGCTCCGGCGTCAAGGCTTCTGCGTCGCTGAGGCTGGAGCCATGATCCAGGGCTTCGTTCAGATCGGAGATCGTGCGTTGGGCTTCGTCGTGACGCTGGTGTTGCATCATCGCGACTGCAATGGCCGACCTCAACTGGGCGACACTGAAGGGCTTAATGAGGAAAGCTTGGATATTGAGTTGCCGGGCGTCGTCCAAAGCCTCGTTATCGGTCCTGCCCGTGCTGATAATTACGGGAATGCTGAAATGTCGCAAAATCCGCCTGGTCGCGGCGATTCCGTCCAACCCCGGAAGATCGATGTCCATGATCGCCAGATCCGGCTTCAATTGGCCCGCGAGCGAGACGGCTTGCATCCCGTCCGTTGCGACGGCTGGCACAGAATGCCCCAAGCGCTGGAGAGCGGTCACCAGAAATTGAGCGACTTCAGGGTCGTCCTCAGTCAACAAGATCGAAAGTTCGCAGGGGGTCGTGGATTTCATGGAAACGATGCGCGCGAGCGCGCTAGACATGGCACTACGGCCTCAGAAAGGGCAAGTCAATTTCAGGCGAATTTCAGCGCGCGTTACGCCCCGGCTCGGTTCAAGTTCAAAACAGAGCGTCATCGGCCTGAAATGGCCAGAGGCAGTGTAAACCAGAATGTGCTTCCCTGCCCGGGTTCGCTCTTGACGCCAATCCTTCCGCCGTGGGCCTCGACAGCCAGGCGGCAGAAGGCGAGGCCCAATCCAGTGCCGAGGTTCTTGTGCATCCGGACATCCAATCGCGCGAACTTCTCGAAGATCTTCTTGTGAAATTCACGCGGAATGCCGCAACCGTTGTCTGAGACTGAAACGCGCGCTTCCTTGCCCGCCGCTGACTTGGCGACCGTCACCACGCAGTTCCTGGCGGCAAACTTGAGTGCGCTGTCGATCAGGTTGCCAATCACTCGCTGGACAATGTTCTCGTCGCAAAATACCTGAATTCCGGCATGGACGTTCATTTCAATTACGCACCCGGCACTTACAATCGCCATCGGTTGAACCACTCTCTCGATGACCGCCTTGAGATCGCAGGCTGTCTTGTCGAGGGGCATCTCTCCCGCTTCCAACCGATTGACCGCAAGCAATTGTGAAACCATGTCGGAGAGCTTCCAGGCGCTTGTAAAGGCAGTTGGAATCAAGGCCTTGTCGGACTCATCCAGACGGCCCTCGGGTGAGGTGTTCAGGATATCCAGAATCCCCAGAATGGCGGTGAGCGGGGATTTCATGTCGTGAACGATCATGTGAACCAAACTGTCGCGGTAGGCTTCGAGTTCCCGGAGCTTGTCGTATTTCTCCTGCAAACGCTGTTTTTGTCGATAAAGGTCCACGTGCGCCTTGATGCGGGCTTGAACTTCTTCGGCCTGAAACGGTTTGGTGATGTAATCCGCGCCACCGCATTCGAACGCCTTCAGCTTGTCTGCCGTCTCGCCGAGCGTGCCGACGAAAAGCACGGGGATTTCCTTCAACGCGTCATCCGCTTTGAGGCGCCGGCAAACCTCGTAGCCGTTGAGGTTCGGCCTCTGGACGTCGAGCAGGATGATGTCGGGTTTCACGCGCTTCGCCGCACGCAAGGCAAGCGCCCCGCTGGCCGCCGGGCGCACTCTGTACCCCCACGACTTGAGCATGACACTCAGCAGTTTAAGAGTGTCCGGGGTGTCGTCTACGAGAAGGACATCCACCGGATCGCAAACCCCTGTATTCTTACCCATGCCTGCCTGATTTTAGAAGATCGATTGAAGGTTGATAATCGAACCCGCCAACAGGAGTCAACGGTTTATTTCCAACACTCGATGAGGAGAGCGCGGGACAAATTTCTTCCGGCGGATCGCAATCACCGGGAGGTCTGTATATACCTGGGTATATACACGGAGTAAGAAAACGGCGTCGGCCTGCAACTCTGGGCAGCAGACGTGCCCTCGCCGAATTTTTGCTTCATCGAAACCACGGATTTCACGGATTGGCACGGATGAAACCTATCCGTGTTCATTCGTGTAATCCGTGGTTGATCGGTTGAATGCGAGCTTCCTGAGAGAAGATGCCTTTGGCGGGGCGCCAAAGGCCGCACGCGAGGGCGCGTGCGCTCCCCGGAACCCGGTCTCCGACGTTTTCGCAAGAATCGGCGGGCCAAATAATAGAAGAAATTTGTCCTGCGGCGGTGGGGGGGGCGGGCCGAGTTGACCGGCGAAGGACCTGTGGCGAGGCTCGGCCCCGTGGCTCTTAAGGGCCGAGAAAGGGGGAGAGAAAAAAGTTTGACGTCGTCCGCGAACATCTGCACGGTTTCTCAGGTATTTTATGACCGCATCGCCAGCTATTCCCTCAGACATTTCACCGATTTCCAAGGCTCGTTACATTATGATTGGCGGCTTTCTGGGCGCCGGCAAGACCACCGCCGTCGCCAGGCTCGCCAAACGCCTTTCCGACCGCGGTCTGCGCGTCGGCCTCATCACCAACGATCAGGGCCGCAATCTCGTGGACACAGCCATGCTGCGCTCCCACGGGTTCGCGACGGAGGAAATACCCGGCGGCTGCTTTTGTTGTCGCTTCAATTCATTGCTCGACGCCTCGCGCCGCCTGACCGAAACCACCCGCCCGGAGGTCTTCATCGCCGAACCGGTGGGAAGCTGCACCGATCTCGCTGCGACGGTGACCTATCCACTGCGCCGGCTCTATGGCGACAATTTCATTGTCGCGCCGGTGAGCGTGTTGGTCGATCCGATTCGCGCCCTGCGCGTTTTCGGCGTGGAACAAGGCGGCAGTTTTTCGGAAAAGGTGCTCTACATTTACCTCAAGCAGGTGGAGGAAGCGGACCTGGCGATCATCAACAAATCCGATTTGCTCGATCCGCAGCGGTTGGAATCGTTGCGCCAGGCGATCGTGGCGAGATTCCCCGGCAAAGAGATTCTCACCGTGTCGGCCCGCGACGGCCACGGTCTGGACGATTGGTTCGCGCGAGTTGAATCCGGCGAGCAGGTGGCACGCACGGCGATGCAGGTCGATTACCAGATTTATGCCGAGGGCGAAGCGCTTCTGGGCTGGCTGAACTGCACGGTGCACGTCAGCGCCACGCAGCCGTTCGACGCCGAGGCGTTCCTGAAAGAACTGGCCGGGGCGATCCAAACGCGCCTGGAGTCCGAGCACGCTCAAGTGGCGCACTTGAAAATGACGCTCAGCCCGGATGCGAGCGCCACGGGCGAGATTGCGGCGGTGAACCTCGTGCGCAACGACTACGTGCCGGAGCTGTCGTATCGGCTCGAAGATGCGGTCACGAACGGGCAGTTGATCGTCAACCTGAGGGCCGAGGGCGCTCCCGATGTGCTGGGGACGGTGGTGCGCGAAGGGCTTGCGGCGGCAGCGGCGAAGTTTCCGAGTATGCGGGCGACGCTCGATCACCTGGAGCACTTCCGTCCCGGAAAACCGACGCCGACGCACCGCATCGAGCAGCTCCCGGCCTGACAATGAAGACCGAGAATCGCATCGGGCCGGCGCCGAAATGGTTTACCGGCGAGTTTGTGGGGACGTTCCTGCTGGTGTTCTTTGGCTGCGGCAGCATCGCTTCGGCGGTGCTGACGGGTGCGCAGGTGGGCGTCTTCCAGGTGGCCATCGTTTGGGGGCTTGGCATCGCGACGGCCATCTACCTCACTGGCGCATTGAGCGGGGCGCATCTCAACCCCGCGGTGACGGTGAGCATGGCCGTGTGGACCGACTTTCCCAAGAACAGGGTGGCGGGCTACATCGCCGCGCAGCTTCTTGGGGCGTTCGCGGCGGCCGCCGTGCTGTTCTTCATCTTCGGGGACGCGTTGACGGCCTTCGAAAAAGCCAATCATCTGGTCCGGGGCCAGCCGGGAAGCGAAGCCAGCGCGATGGTTTTTGGCGAGTATTTTCCAAATCCAGGCGGGCACGCGCTCACCGGCGAAGCGCGGTTGCGGATGTCCCCGTGGGCGGCGTTCGGCGCGGAGATCATCGGGACAGCCATCCTGCTGCTTGTTATCTTTTCGGTCACCGACGAGCGGAACAAGGCGCGTCCGCAGGTTCTGACCGCGGCGACGGTCGGCCTCACCGTCACGTTGCTGATCTCATTGCTCGGGCCGTTGACGATGGCATGTTTCAATCCCGCCCGCGATTTCGCGCCGCGCGTCTTCTCCTCGCTGGCAGGCTGGGGCGGCGTGCCGTTTGCGACCAACGGCAATGGGTGGCTGACGGTCTACATTCTGGCGCCGATCGTTGGCGGCATTCTGGGCGGAGCGATTTACCGAGTGTTTCTGAAGGGCGGGTACGAGATTTAGCCCGAGTTTCTCAAAAACAGAGCCAAAATCGGCTTTTTTTGGAAAAAGCTGCCCTAGGCTCCCTAGGCTGGTATTGGTCGCTAAACGGATACGAGGCTCCAGCCTCCTTCTGGACCCCCGACAGCGCAGCCCGTGTTGAGCTCCCAGACTAGTGGTGTGTCCAATAAATGACTAGACCTTTGCTAGGCATTTATGGGACACACCACCAGGATGACCTACCCACCCACCGCCTGGTAACGGCGAATCCCCATGCCCCAGAGCGCTCGGGCGATCCCCCACATCGCCACGACCCAGAGCGCCTGGATCGCAAATGCCTGCCACAAGCGCGGCCCATGAATTTTCTCCATGAACACCTGCACGGGGAAAAACAGCTCATACGGAAACGGCAGGAACCATAAGACCCGCTGCACCCATTCCGGCATGATATCCACCGGAAACGTTTGCCCGCTCAGGAAATACTCGAAGGAGAAGAAGATGAAGACGATGGTGCTGATCTCCAGAATCCAAAACGCCATCATGGCCAGCGAATAGGCAATGAGGAACGAGATGCCCGCGGCCATCGCCGTCGCCACAAAGAAGAGCGGCCAGGTGACAGCCTGCTGCGGGAGCTGGATGTAATCCCGGAACCAGAAAAAAACAGCAACCAGGGGAACAAACGTTACCAGAGTGTAAACAATCCGATACGAGAGGAAAAGCGAGATGCGGTAGGCGAGGTAGTCGAGCGGTTTGACCATGAACACGCTGATTTGCCCCTCGCGGATGTCCGCGGCGATCTGCCACTCGTCTTCGGTGGGCGTCACGAGGTGATCGACGACGATGGCCAGCAGGAAATACCAGATCATCGTGGCGTAGTCGTAGGTTCCCACACGGTTCCCGGCGCCGGCAAAAACGGCCCTCCAGATAAAGACCGTCCCGGCGAGGGGCACCATGCCGAAGAGGGAACGCAGCAGGAAGTTCCAGCGGTAAACGAACGTATTCTGGAGGCCGATTTCGAAAACCTTCAGGTATTTTGCAAGCACGGTGAAGATTGTCGGCCGGATTTTTCGGATGGCAAGCCTTCGTCGGCGACGGGATTTTATTGAAGATGGCGGTTTATTCACATAAAAGTCATCGGATTGTCACAAATTACGGACACCCTTGAGCGGATCGTTATCCGTTTTGGAGTGGGCGTCTACCGCGGTCCGACAAGCCGCACCCAACTCAAAATAGAAAAACCGATGTTCAACCATAAAATCACCGCTCTGGCGCTGACCGCAGCTCTCGGTCTTGGGACCGGAACCGCCGCTTTCGCTCAGGGCGATTGCGGAGCGCTTATTGACACCCTGGTTCGCAAGAAGATCCTTACCGCCCAGGAGGGCGAGGAGGTTCGAGCGGACTTGATCAAGGAGAGTGGCGCCACTAACGCGGGCAAGCTCAACCTTTCGAGTTCGATCACCGAGTTGAAGCTCTACGGCGACATGCGCCTGCGCGAGCAGTACGACAACTACGAGCCGCAGGTTCCGGTGCCGCAGAGCACCGTTCCGGGTTCCACAGCCACCGGCAATCCGCAGCATGGCGCCCAAGAAAACCGGCTGCGTTTCCGATTGCGGGTGGGCGCGGACGTCAAACTGGGCGAGCACTGGTTTGGCGGGTTTGGCCTCCAGACCAACGCGGCTTCCGACAGTGGCAATCAAACCTTCGACGGCGCCTTCCCGAACTACGGCATCTATATCGACCGGGCGTTTGTCGGCTGGAGAAACGATTGGTTGATGGCCGAAGGCGGCAAGTTCTCCAATCCGTTTTACACGACCGATCTGGTCTGGGACCCGGACATCAACCCCGATGGGTTTGCCGAGTCGATCGCTTTCCACAACCTCTTTTCGACGTCGGAGACCGGCTACAGCAAAGACGGCAAGACCGTGTTTACCACGGTACAAAAGCCCCGGTGGGAGTTGACCCTAAACCTGGGCGAACTCATTTATGGGGACAACAAAGAAGACACCTTTGGCGGATACCGCTGGAACACCGACGTGTGGATGTTCGTCGCGCAAATGGTCGCCGGTTTTCAGGTCACTCCGGACGTGAAACTGACCGTGGCTCCGGGCGGCATGACGTGGATTGCCGGCAATCTCAACAGCGCCAACGACGCCGTGCCGTTGTTCAATCAGCCGGCCACCGAGCTGGTCAACGGGAAGCTGATCAACACAACCACCCCGCCGTATTCCGCGGTGGGCGACCTGATGCTCATCACCGCGCCCGGCGACGTGTCGTTCAAGCTCGCCGGCGTGAAGGTCAGGGTTCTGTGGGATTTCGCCTACAACACCGAAGGAAGAGCGCGCGATGCCCGGGAGCTTTCCGCAATCGATTCAACCACGCACAAAATCAGCCATCTGACCAGCCACAGCAACCTGGATGACCGCGCATGGCTGGCCGGTTTTGCGCTCGGCGAGAACAAGGAACAAGGGGATTTCTCCTTCTTCGCCAACTTCCGACAGGTCGGGATCGCCGCCATCGATCCGAACATCAACGACTCGGACTTCGCCCTCAGCTATATGAACGTGCAGGGGTACAAAGTCGGGGTCGCTTACAACATCACCAACTTCTGCGTCGGCGCGGTCACGTGGTACGACGCCTGGAATCTGCGCAAGAACCTCACCGGGGGAGAAGCCACCAAAGACGCCAAAATCGCCAATGCCAACCAAGTCCAGGTTCTCCAGGTGGACCTGAACGTCAAATTCTAGACCCGGCCCCAACCAGCCGATAAGTCGAGCCCGGCGTTCGTGTGTGGCGCCGGGCTCATTTTGCGATACACTCTCCACACAGCCATGTCAGCCAACCACCTCCTCGCCGCAGTGACGAGCTTTGCCATCGGAGTCGCCGTTGCAAGCGCGGGTCAACTCGTCATCAAGGGTTCGGACACCCTCGGCGCCAAACTGGTTCCCCAGCTCACCGAAGCCTTCAAGGCCGAACATCCCGACACCACTTTCAACATCGCCGCCGAAGGCTCTTCGACCGGACTCGCCGCGTTGATCGACCAGACCGCCAACATCGCGATGGCCAGCCGCCGTGCCAAGCCGCTCGAAGTCTCCGAAGCGCTCTCCAAAGGAGTTACCGTCCGCCCGACCATCATCGCCTGGGACGGCATCGCCATTATTGTCAACGCGCAAAACCCGGTCACCAAGCTCACCCGCAAGCAGGTCCAAATGATTTTCACCGGCGACGTTACCGACTGGTCCGCCGTTCACGGCACTGCCGGCAGGATTTCCATTTACACCCGCAACACCGCGTCCGGCACTTACGCGGATTTCAAGGAACTGGCGATGGCCAAGCGCGACTATGCGTCCTCGGCTCAGAAATTGGTCGGCAACGAGCAGATCGCCTCGGAAGTGGGCAGGAACCCGGCGGGCATCGGCTACGTCGGACTCGCCTACGTCAAGGCGCCCGGCATCAAGGTCATCGCCGTCGACGGCAAGGCGCCCAACCAGCAGGATGTGCGCGACAAGAGCTATCCTTATTCCCGGCCGACCTTCTTCTACACCAACGGCCAACCGGCGGGCGAAGTGAAGGACTTCGTCGATTTCACCCTCAGCGACAAGGGCCAGAAAATTATCGAGCAGGTCGGCTTCGTGCCTGTCAAATAGCAGCGGACCCACCGGCAATCGCCCTTTCCGACAGCCCGTCGGACCGCATCCCGCGGGCAATCCCTACGAAACTCTTTCCTTGCCCTTCATAAGCGACAGCAACCGGTTCGAACGCAAGCGCCTGCGGCTGGATTTTTTCATCCGGGCGTTCTTTGGCGGCAACGCCATCCTGGCGATTGTCATTCTGCTGTCGATCACCGTCTTTCTTTGCCGCGAAGGCTACGGTTTCTTCCCGCAGCATTTGCAGAATCTGCGCTGGTACCGGCTGGCGGGGTTGGAATACGTCGATTTCATGCGCGAACAGGTTGCGGGGCATACCGCCCTTAACCGCACCCTGCAAAGCCTGCGCGTGGAGCAGATCAACGCTCTCCTCGCGCGCAACCCCGACGCCGACGCTGCCAACGCCGCCCTTGGCGCCTTCGACCAGTTTGCCGGGGAGTTCGATAGCGCCGTCGAAGAACTGCGAAACGTTTCCTCCGACCTCACCGACACCGTTACCGAGATCAAGCAGAAGGCGCGGCTGCGCGAAGACGCCATCGAGCAGCGCAGACTGCTCCGCTCCAGAGGAAGGGGCGCCGATGGAAAGGCGGCTCAATCGGCGTTGCCCCCGGAAATCGATTTTGAGAAGGAGGTTCGCCCGGTGCGGGCGACGTTCCCCCTCTACGAAAAGACCGCCGGCGCCTTCGAAGTCAGGCTGCGGAAACTCCTGGCAGAAATGCCCGCTCCGAGCATTCCGTCGCTCAAGCCGAAATTCGCCGCTTTCACCAAAGCCACGGAGGCGTACCTGGGCGCTTTCCCGGAGACGGCAAATAAGCTGAAGCACTGGAATCAGTTTCGCCCGGTGAACCGGTACGAAGCCGTCAGCTCGTTTCTCACGGGAAAAGAGTGGATCACCAACAGCTTCTGGCAGGACTTTTTTGGAATTCTGCCGCTGTTTACGGGATCGCTGCTGGTGTCGGCCATCGCGCTGGCGATTGCCGTGCCCTTCGGAGTTGCCGCCGCAATCTACGTCAGCGAACTGGCCCGCCCCGCCGAACAGGCGCTCATCAAGCCTTATATCGAGTTCATCTCCGCGATCCCATCCGTTGTGCTCGGGTTCTTTGGCGTCGTCGTTCTGGGAAGCACGCTGCGCGACGTCACCCACTGGCATGCCCTGAGCTGGGTGCCCGGATTTCCCATTTCCGAGCGCTTGACCGCCGCCACCGCCGGTTGTTTGCTGGCGCTCATGGCCATCCCCACTATCTTCTCCCTTTCCGAAGACGCCCTCAACAGCGTGCCGCGTTCCTACCGGGAGGCCAGCTTTGCTTTGGGCGCCAGCCGGCTCCAGACGATTTTTCGAATCCTGCTGCCCGCTGCCTTTTCAGGCATCGTTTCCGCCATTCTGCTCGGGTTCGGCCGCGTCATCGGCGAGACCATGGTGGTTTTGCTTTGCGCCGGCAACCGCATCGCCATCCCCGATTTTACCCAGGGGCTCAGCACCATCTTCCAGCCCGTCCACACGATGACTGGAATCGTGGCCCAGGAAATGGGTGAGATTCCGCCCGGCAACATTCAATACCGGGCGCTTTTCATGGTGGGCCTTGTCCTGTTCGCGCTCGCCCTCATCATCAACGGCCTCGCTCAGGCGGCGGTTCGCCGGTTCAAAATTTCCATCGGCTGATGCACGCGCCCGCCAATCCCTTTGTTCGCCAGGCTTCGTCCTTCGCCCGCATGGCGGAAACCGCCGTCGTCTGGGCGTTTCGCGCGGCCACTTACCTGGTGCTGGCCGCCGCCGCGGTGATCTTCCTGCAAATCGGCATCAAAGGCGGACGGACCGTGTTCACAACGCGCGCCCCGTTCGTTAACATCGCGTTTCTGACCGAGAAACCCTCGACGCTCTACGTTTTCGACTGGCAAGGCAAACACATGGAACTGAGCGACGCGCAGTTCCGAAAATTCAAGGCCGACCGGCACGTCGAGGATATTCCGGCCGCCTCCTATGCCTATTCCGCGGGGGGAATCTGGCCGTGCATCGTCGGTACGATTCTGCTCGTGATCGGATCGATGGCCATCGCGCTATTCCTGGGGGTGTGCAGCGCCATTTTCCTCAACGAATACAGCCGGCAGGGACCGGTTATTGACTTGATCCGGCTGGCGATCATGAACCTTGCGGGGGTTCCATCCATCGTCTTCGGTCTCTTTGGTGTGGCCCTTTTCGTCGTGGCGGCACACTGGGGGCAATCGTTGATCGCGGGTTGGTTTACGCTCGCGTTCATGGTGCTGCCGGTGATCATCATCGCCTCCGAGGAATCCCTGAAGGCCGTGCCGCGGGGGTTGCGCGAGGCGTCGCTGGCGTTGGGAGCCACCAAGTGGCAGACCATCCGCACCAGCGTGCTGCCCTACGCGCTTCCGGGCATCCTCACGTCGTCCATCCTCGGCATTGCGCGCGTGGCGGGAGAGACCGCCCCCATCATGTACACCGCAGCCTTTTCGATGAAGGACAAGTACCCGTGGGAAGTGGAGAAGTGGACGGACTTCTTTTTCCAGGGCGTGATGGCCCTGCCTTACCACATCTATGTCGTGAGCTCGAAAATCCCGCAAAACGAATACACCGAGCGGGTGCAATACGGGAGCGCCTTCGTGTTCCTCTTTGTCGTGATGTCGATCGCGCTCAGCTCCATCCTGCTGCGCAATCGAATTCGGAAAAAGCTCAAATGGTGATTGCTTCTGATATGGATACGACGCTTCCAACCAGCCATCCGGTGAATGCCACATGCCGGACCCCGGCGCCGGCGGCCGTAGAGATCGAGAACCTCGACTTTTACTACGGCAGCCACCAGGTCTTGCACGGCATCACCATGAAGATGCCCAAGGGCGAGGTGACGGCGTTCATCGGCCCGTCGGGCTGCGGCAAGAGCACGCTGTTGCGCTGCATCAACCGGATGAACGACCTGGTGCCCATTGCGCGAATCGGGCAAGGATCGGTCCGCGTCAATGGCGCCGACATTTACGGCCCCAACATCGACTCCATCGAAGTGCGCAAGCGCGTCGGGATGGTCTTCCAGAAATCCAACCCGTTTCCGAAATCCATTTACGAGAACGTGGTGTATGGCCTGAAAGTTCAGGGCAAAACCAGGCGCTCCGAACTCGACGCAATCGCTGAGCGCTCGCTGCGCCAGGCGGCTCTCTGGGACGAGGTTAAGGACCGCCTGTACACTTCCGGGACGGCTCTTTCCGGCGGCCAGCAGCAGCGCCTCTGCATCGCGCGGGCGATCGCCGTCGATCCGGAAATCCTGCTCATGGACGAGCCGTGCTCGGCTCTCGACCCGATCGCTTCCTCCAAGATCGAGGAACTAATTTACCAGCTCAAGACGAAGTTCACCATCGTCATCGTCACGCACAACATGCAGCAGGCCGGGCGCTGCTCCGATCACACCGCTTTCTTCTACCTGGGGAAATTGATCGAGGTCGACCGGACCGACAAGATCTTCACCAACCCCGCGCAAAGGCAGACCGAAGACTATATTACCGGGCGTTTCGGCTGAAGCGTAAGAATTTAACCTGAACCTGGAAACGGTGGTTAACCCGCGCATAACGCAGATATTCGAAGCTTTTCCGCAAGGGAACTGTCGATGCTGGCTCGGACTCACGGGTGAGTTCTTGCGCGTCCGGCTGCGAAAGCGGCGGAGCGGACAAGCCACCCCGTGAAAGTTGCGCTGGCCGCGCGGTTGCGCTCGGAAACGACAATGACCTCGCGCTGGATCGCCGAAAACCTGAAAATGGGCACGTGGACCCACATCGCTGAATAAAGCACCGACCGGCAAGGCGGGGTGATTGGAAGAGCGAAGAGGATGTGGAAGCCCGCGCTCCCCATCGGCTCGACGCTTTGTTTGTGAACAATGCGGGCTAACGCAACGGTCCTCTGAAGCCGTCGCGCCTCAATGCTCGTTTCATGTGCCGCGCATCGAAGAAACCGCATCGGTTCGCAATCTCCCTAAGCGGCAGGGCAGGCTTGGATAGCAGGAGATCGCTGGCGCGCACGATGCGTTGACGAAGCAGAAACTGGTGCATGGAAAGCCCCATCGCCCTGGAAAAGCGATCGTCCAGCGTGCGCCGACAAACCGAGAGCCGCTCGGAAATCACCTTGCCGTTAATGTTTTCGCACGAATGCTCCAGAATGAATTCAACGGCTTTTGCCGCCATTGGATCGTCGACCGCCAGCGTATCGGTGGAGCGGCGCGCCACCACTCCGCGCGGCGGAATATACAACGTGCGTTGAGCGAGGGGTTTGCCATTCATGAGGCGGTCCAGGCAGCGGGCCGCTTCAAGCGCCACGATATCTTCGCCATAGTCCACGTGAGTCAGGGGAGGCTCGCAAAACTCGAGGCTTTCCACGTGCCGAAATGCTGCGATGACGGCGACATCCTGGGGAATTCGCAGGCCTTCCGCGCGACAGGCATCCAACAATTGCGCAGCGCTTTCGTCATCGGTAAGAAACAAGCCAACGGGACACTTCAGAGTCGAAAGCCAGGCGCGAAAGCGTTTGATTTCGTTTCTGCTGAGGTCAATGGTCGCGGAGTGTTGCTCGAAGTAGCTCACATTTTCCCCGAAACCGGCTGTCTCGATCGGCTTGCGGAATCCGACCATCCGCGCCTTGGAAAACCAACCGCTCCGCAATCGCACCGCGCCGAATCGGCGAAATCCCCTGGCCAGCAGATGCTCGGCACAGAGACAACCCAGCGCTTCTTCATCGCTGCGAACCGAGGGCACGCCTGCGTCTTCGAGCCATCCGGAGATGTTCACAAGTGGGAACCCCACATGGAGAGCCTCCTCGCGCATCTCCTGCGTAATGATGCGAACGATCGCGCCATCGCACTCGAGTTCGCGAAGAAACCGAAAAGTTTCCATGTTCGCCTCACCACTGAAAAGGAAGTGCCAGAGACTCTGTTCCTCGGCGTACCGGATGAGAGCGGCGTTAAACGGGCTTTGGGACCGCAATACCGGAAGCCCGAGAATCGCAACCCGCTTGGGGCATTTTCGCGTCGATGGGGATTTCATGGATCGATGAAACCGATTATTATGCAAAATCCGCCAGTTGACAGCATGGAACGCAATGCACGCTGCAAGATTTTCTGGAGGGATGGATTCCCGCAGCGCATATTAACGTGGAAACCTTGATCGCCTGCCAGACCAGCGCGCCACGCCTGCGCATGATCTTCGACATCCAGACCGCCATGGCCCGCGGTTACGCTGGCTGGAAAGCCGGCATGGATGAAGACGTGCTCGACGCGTGGCCGGCGCAAGAGTTGGTGTGCATGGAAGGCCGGCGCGTCCCCCGCGACTGGCCCGAGCGCTGGATCGAGGCCGGCGGCAAACCCGTTCAGGGCCGCATGATCGCCCTCAAGACCGACCCGGTCTGGGCGCGCATCAGCCGCTTCGGCAACCCGTGGTCGCCCTTCGACTTCAATAGCGGCATGGGCCTGCCAAGACATCGGACGCACCGAAGCCGAAAGCCTCGGCCTCCTCGGTCCCGACGACCGCCTCGAACCGCAGACCGAAGCCTTCGACGCCCATCTGCAAGCCAGCGTCCAAGGCATCCCCGAACCCTTCCTGCGAGCCCTCAAACGCTACTTCGGCGACCAAATCGACATCACCGGCGACACCATCCGTTGGACCGGCCAACGTGCCCCAGGCGTCCCGCCTGAGAGTCCTATTGCAAACACCGCCAATTTCGGGCGCGAATCCACTGGCAAGGCAACCCGCAAATTCATCCGCGATCACCTTGGCCGGTTCGCCGCCGATGGCAGTGCCCTCTCGTATGAAGACAATCTGCACCGAGGCAATAATGCCATCGATTACGCCGACCGCAATCGATGCGATGTGGCAAATGCAATGAACGTCGAAGGCCTCGGAAAAATCTCTTTCCCTTATGGAACCCCCGGAGAACGAGCAAAGGATTTCGTTGGCGGAAGTGGAGTCTCTCACGTTCGCGAAAAACACGGCGAAGACGACATGAAAGCCATCCCTCGCATGATTCCCGATGCCGAGACTCGCGAATTTCGACAGGAAGTTGTCAAACCATCTGAAGATCCCATCCTAAGCGGCTACGTGCGCCGCCTTGGGCGTATGAAAGCAGCCAAAGCCCAGCGCCAACGCAGGGTCGATCTTCGGGGCAACGACGCCAAAGGCGATTACATCGTCAAGCTCATCCAGCAAAAAACAACCAGTCAGCATGGCTGCTGACTGGTTTTACAAGAAAGATGGAATAGTGAGTCAACTCCACGACTACCCCTACGCTGCGTCGCCTTGTTATGGGCTGGCGCCGCAGGTTGCTTACAGGATGTCACCAAACTACCTCCAGTTTCCCCTTCCGTCAAATCTGCGTAAATCTGCGTAATCTGCGGACCAATCTCTTCTTCCCATGAACCTCACCTTCGCCGACTCCGCCACACCCGCGCTGGAAAACGCCATCCGCGCGCTCATGAACACGCGCCCCCTCATGGCCGCGTGCGGAAAGCGCGTCCAGGTCGAGCTGGTGAAATGGTTCCAACTTCGCCAGTCCGAAGGCAACAAACAAGGCTGGCCCGACCGCAACTTTTGGTATGGCGCGACCAAGCAAAGCGTTTCCCAAAACACCAAACTTGAAGAAGTCTCCGCCGCCGGAGCCACTGTCCACATCGACGATCCCCGGCTCGCGTTCCGCCTGCGCGGCGGCACGATCACCCCCAAGCGCGGCGACTACCTCGCACTGCCCCTCACCGAAGCCGCCGCCGCCGCCGGCTCGCCGCAATCTCCGCCGCCAACACCTCGGGGACTGTCACCAAAAACATTCTTTTCGCGATTGCCGCCTCTTCGGTCCCCGTTATCCCGTCGCTGATCACCTCATCGTCCGCAGCCGTGTCGCAAAAAGGGTCTTTCTCGCCCCTCTTTTCCACATCCTCCTCACGTCACATCCCTCATCGTCCACTCGTTTCCACCCCTTTCCCTCATATTCCTTGGCTGTGCCAATCGCTTCGAAAGCGGTGGAGATTCCTTTCCATTACTCACTAGTTTGCAAATCGGGCGCAGGAGTGAGAACGGAGCCCCGAACGTTGTCATCCTGAGCCTGCGAAGGATCTCACGAGGCAATCGCGACGTTCGTTTCAGTCGGCACGTAATCGGGACGGACGGCTCATCGGGCGGCGCTGTCAGCTTCGAGAACGGTGAACGGTGACCTAACCCCGGCTGGCCCGCCGTGAGATCCTTCGCAAGCTCAGGATGACAAATAATATGGGCCGCTCCGGTTTCCGTACTCGGCTTCCGTTTTGTGGGCAATGGAAAGGGCACTTCACGGCAGTCCACGAGCCTCCTCTGCCGTTTTGGGGTCGTCCATTTCGGACCGCGCCGGCGTTGGGCTCATTTTCATTCTTCAATTTGGCCATTCTTTCCAGAAGAGGTCAGGATGTCTGAGCCTGCGAAGGATCTCACGAGGCAATCGCGACGTTCGTTTCAGTCGGAACGTAATCGGGACGGACGGCTCATCGGGCGGCGCTGTCAGCTCCGAGAACGGTGAATGGTGACCTAACGCCGGCTGGCCTGCCGTGAGATCCTTCGCAAGCTCAGGATGACAAATAATATGGGCCGCTCCGGTTTCCGTGCTCGGCTTCCGTTTTGTGGGTAATGGAAAGGGCACTTCACCGCTGTCCACGAGCCTCCTCTGCCGTTTTTTGGGCATCCATTTCGGACCGCGCCAGCGTTGGGCTCATTTTCATTCTTCAATTCGGCCGTTCTTTCCAGAAGAGGTCAGGAGGTCTGACGATGAATTCCTTGACCGCCATGTCGTGGTTACGTCCGAATATACCGTCACCCACCGGGAAAAGCACTTGAGAACCTCGTGCGAAGAGCCACACTCACTGCCGGAATCTGCCGGAATGCTTGCCTCCACGCTGCCAACATCGACGCATGAAAACCAACTCCGAAAAACTGTTCCTTTCGCACGCAACTCTCAGAGTGCCAGTCTCCGCCCGGCTTCCTTCAGGAAGAGTCGGTGATACTCCGGCACCAGTCCCCTCGTGTCGGGGCCAACGTTGAGAAGCAGGTTTGCCCCACATTGACGGGCGCGGGTGTGCCAGTCGCAGATGGTTGCCACCGATGGATGAAGCACATGCTTGTTCGGAATGTAAAACCAGTCGAGATTCAAGCTCGTGGTGAATTCCAGCGGCAGATAGACGCTTTTTCCATCGTCGTCCTTGAACAAGGGCTCCGTATGGGCTTGGTGTATCCGGTCGTTCCAAACGAAGTCGTAATGCTCGCTCGTGCGCACGTCGACCGGGAGGTAGCGCGGAATGCCGGGGCGGTCGCTGCTGGAGTTGTTGATGACCAGGCACTCGGGCTGAAGCGCGTGCGCAAGATCGTAGAGTTCCCGCCAGTGCCAGCGTCCTCCGCGCAAAACATCCGCGGGCACGCTTTCACGATACGAGTCGTTCCACGACCACTCGCGCGTGGGGAACTCTTTGTCCCAGCCGCCATCGAACCAGAGTTCCAGAATCGGGCCGTACTCTGTAAGCAGTTCGCGGATTTGGGCCTGCATGTACGCCGCATAGGCTGCGTCATTCTCGTATTCGGCGAAATTCACGTCCCATAGAGAGTAGTACAACCCCACTTTCATGCCGGTCGCGCGGAAGGCATCGACAAAGGCGCGCACGACATCGCGCCGACCCGGCGCGTTTTTTATAGAGTATTCCGTGTGCCTGCTTGGCCACAAACAAAAGCCGTCGTGGTGTTTGGTGGTGAGGACTGCGTACTTCATGCCGGCATCGGCGGCGACATCGGCCCATTGACGCGGGTCCAAGTGGCTCGGGTTGAATGCCTCCGGCGGCAGCTTTCCGTCGCCCCACGCTTTGCCTGCGAAGGTGTTCGGGCCGAAATGGATGAACATGCCGTAACCCAATTCCTGCCAGGCGCGCTGGGCGTTGGATGGGGTGGCTGTGGCGGCAACTGCTTGACCGAAGGCGGTTGTTGGTTCTGGTTGGATCATGGTTGGTGTTCGCTGGTAAACGTCGATGGGCTGAAAAAATGGGTGCGCTTCATGCGCGGCACCTGTGCGGCTTGTTGCTGGATGCCGCCATCAGTGCTTATGACTATTTCATCGTGCTGCTGACGGGTCACAGACCAGCCCTTCTCGCCAATCTGGATCACTGCGGCGTGGGAAGCCAACTGAACGCACGCCTCCACAACGTCGTCGGGAGCGGTGGTCACGGAAACGCTCTTGGCAAAAGCTCTTGAGATCGAACTTGGGATCGGAGAGGGATTTGGAGAAGTAGTCGAGGGCATCAGTCTTGCAGGCGGGGTCGCCCGTTTTTTTCCAGAGGAGATAAGCGGCTTGAAGAGAGGTCGCAAAAAGACAACTCGCAAGGGCAACCAGATACAAAAAACGAATATGCGTGGTTTTATTCATAGTTTCCGGCTTCGTTCTATTCGGTAACTTTGAGATTCATCAGAAAGAAAGCGACGGTCCGGCGCACGACTTCTTCGTCAGAGGGATTATTCTCTTTGCCGTCAAAGCAATGTTTCGCACCTTTGCAAATTATGCATTCGACGCGGACGCCCTCTGCCAGGCAGGCATCCCGCATTTTGATCGCGTTGCTGACGGGCAGGACATCATCGTTGTCCCCGTGTGCAATAAAAATGGCCGGGCTGTCGGCGCGGAGAAGCTGGATGGGACTGAGTGTCCTGATCGTTTCGCTTTTCTCCTCCAAGGGGCCGCCAAGAATTCTCTCCAAGTCTTTCCGGACTCTCTCCAACGAAAACCTTTGCGTCGCCAGCAGTTCGGGATCGGAAAAAGAAACCCGGGGATAAAACGCGGCAACACACCGAACATTCACAGGCGAACCAGCGATGGTTCGGTCACAGGGATAGTTCTTTTCGTCGCCAAGTGCGGTGACAAGGCAGAGATGCCCCCCCGCCGATTCCCCGAAAACGGCGATGCGTTCCGGGTCGATACCGTAGCGCTCGGCGTTGTTCACAAGGAAACGCAAGGCATCCTTGCAGTCGGCGACACTATCCATAACGGTCGCCATCCCGGGTTTTGCAAGCCGGTAATCGATGCTCGCACAGGTCACCCCCTTCTTGTTCAACCCACGCAAGACGTTAAAGATGTGGGGGCGAAGGACCTTGTATCGGTCTCCGCCTGTCCACCCCCCGCCATGGATATAAACAACCAGTGGAGACCCACCCTTTCTCTTCACCTCCGGCGCAAACAGCATCATTACGAGCTTCTGTTCACCTGCCTGCTTATAGACAATGTCGTTGACTACCTTCAGGTCGGAGGGCATGTCCTCCGCTTTCATGTGAAGCTCGTCCGCCTTCTTATCGGCGGCCTTCACCGGATAAGCACCCAGCAGCGCAACAATGAAAACGATTCTGCCTATTCGGTAATATAAGTTCTTCATAGATCTCAAAGTGTCATCTTGTGAGTTGGAAGGCGCGTTCCACAACAGAAGCCGTCTTAACGGCTGGCTCGGAGGCGCGTCCCCATTGCCATGCCACCACTGTCACTGTTAGCGGCAGTTTGCTGCGCGGCGGAATGGGCGTGAACATCAACCTGTCACCACGGATCTCCGCCGGCCCTGCTTTCACAAAGAATTTCACGGGCATGCCGGCATCCGAAGTCGCGTGCAGGGGTATTTCCCTCACGCCAATCGTCTGGTCGGGAATGGTATCAAATGTGATCTTCTGCGGTTTGCCGGTTTTGTTCGGAACCAGTTTCAAGCCTCCGGGATTGGTGCTCAGCCGGAAGTTGGCGTCGCCGGGATGGATGACACGGAGGATGGCGCTTGAGGCTTGAAGCCCGCTGCGATCCATGGCGACTTGGAAGCGGTTTTCTCCCAAAGGAATGACCGGCCCGCAGACCCATTCGATCGCCGGTTTGTTCGCCACATGGCCCAGCGGCGTGCGGCCTTTCACGGAGTTCACGGGGAGCTTGTCGAGGAAGGTCGAGTTCAGGCTGAAGGTGATGCCATCCTTTTCGGCAGTGTATGTGAGGTCGGTAATCCCTGAGTCTTTGTTAAATGGAATCGGATTTCCCGTGCTGTCTGCAAAAACTGGTTCCTGGGACTTTGCATTCCAGTTGACGTTAGCCATGTCATAAGCAGCCTCGGCTAGTTCCTGGTCGAAATACCAAGGCAGGCTGCGTTCCTCAGGGGTGCATTCGGAGTATTTCTTGGGCTTGATGGGAGTGGCTGCGGGCGTGGCAAGTCCTGAGACGTAGCCGCTGTTCAGATCGACGGGGCGCAGGGTCGGGCTGCCATCGGCAAAGAGGCGCGCTTTGACCGCGGCGCGGATGTACTTGGCAAAATACCGGCACATGGGCTCGGTCACTGAGAAGTGGGCGCTTCCCGCCTCGATCAACAGGCTGCCCGGCCAGGCTGGAACCGCGGCTCTCTTCTCGATATGGCTATCGAGGTCGTCAATCGCCATGTCCCGCCAGCGCGTGAATAGATCATAGGTGTGGTGGCCCCATTCAGCGGCGGTGCCGCAGGCCTCCAGCATGGGGACGTCCGCCGATTTGATCTGGCTCCAGCAACCGTCTTTGATGTGGATCCCCGCAATGCAACGCTGCGGCGCGCCGTTGGTCACGTGGGTGACAATCATGAGCGACATCGACTCGCCCATCGGCAGCCAAGGGGCCGTGCTCAGTTCGTCATAGCCGGACTCCTTCGCCAGCGCATCCATGATCTGCTGGAGGAAATCGACGTGCGCCTTGGCTTTGAGTTCCTCGGGATAATTCCCCTCGTGGCACACTGCGCACAACCGAAACGAACCGCACGTAAAAAGTATGGCCAGGTCCTGTTCCGCGCAAACTTGGCGGATTGCCGGATGCCCCACCATCCAATGTTCGGGCACGTTGTAACCGAAGACCAGAACACCGCGCACCCGCTTGCAGGTGGGAGGAATCCACAGATAGGCATTGGTGGACTGGGGGCGGTACTTTGTAATATCAGGCGTGAATTCCTGCCTGGTCATGAACTGGAATACCTGGTTGTCCGCCGGCGAGCGCGACACCAAATCGGCGACTTTGGCCAGGGCCGCCGCGCCGGATAGAACACAGGCGTTACCGCTCTTCGGCTCCACGACGGGCGCGCTTGCAGCGATGACGTCATCATTGACATCGAGTTCGCCGGTTCCCTTGTTCGTTACTGCTACGGCGCAATCGATTCCATTCACCTCGGACGCGGGCAGGAAGGCGCACTGGCTGAATGAAGCCTTGAAGCGTCCACGCTGAAATGCAAGCGGCTGATTGCCATTCTCCTTGAAGTCGCACTTGGTGAACTTCACGGCGATGGGGGCGGGCTTGCCGCTCAAGAGCCAATCGGTTTTCAACACGCCGCCGTTGCTAGTGAACCTGGCATTGGTGGCATTGATGGATAGTCCCGCACGGCGGTTCGACCATTTCTGATTGGATCCCAAGTCGAAACAATAGCCCGAGTTGTTGTACATTGACACGGGTTTGGTTTCCGTGCCATTCAGGTTGATGCGAATCGTCTGATTATTGCCGCCGGGCCACACCATGAAGGGCGAAGCTTTGAAATCATGAATGGAGCACCCTTCATTGATGTTCCATTCGAATCCTCTTTCGCCCACCATACATTCAAACAACATTACCTTGAAGTCTGCCAGTTCCGTCCGGGTCATGTTTACAACCACTCCTCCCGTGGCCCAGGTTCCCATGGGTCGGGCATTCTCGGGATTCGACTCGATCATTTTGGAATCTGTGAGGTTGATCTTCAATCCGCCGAGATTCGCGTTTGTGTAGCACAGGTTCAACCCGTAGCCGTTGAGCTGGGAAAAGGTGCAGTTTGCAATATTCACGGAGACATCGGTGAGGTTATTCCAGGTGGCTCTTGCGAACTCCACGCCATGCGCCCAATTCGTGTCGGCTTTCGAAAACGCGTTCTCCACGGGAACCGGGGCGTCTCCTCCCGCGGATGCGGTCACCGTCAGGTTTTTGAGGATTGCAGAAAAGCCGATGGACCCATCGACAGGTTGAAAGTAAACCGCGGCCTTTTCGTTGGTTGCAAGGCTGGCGTCAAACTGCGGCACGATGACGCCGTTCTGGATGGTGTAACTGCACGGCGTTTCCAGAAACGGCGGCTCGATGGAAAACCCCGCCTTGGTCACTGTCTTTGGAAAGACGATGGTACTGGGCGAACCGCCGGCATTCAGGTTGATGACGATGGGGTCCTTTCCGTTGATGGTGACCTGTCCAGGCTCCATTACAATGGGAGTCGTGACATCGATCGCGTCGGGTTCGCCATCGTTCCGGTCGAGCATCGCCATCGCCGCGCTGATGGTCTTCACGGCAGAGCCATCCACGACAATGGTCCTGGCCATTGCCGGACAGGCGCCGGTCACGAGGACCGCAAGACAGAGATTACGCAGGAATTGGAACGGTTTGTTCATGATGTGGTTTCAGAGTTTAATCCGGATAGTTGGCGGGCGGCACCTGCTCGGGCGTCACGAACGGCGGCAGCCAGTAGGCGCTGCGGCGCTTGTAGGGCAAGGAGGTGTCGGGATTCCAGTTCCGCCACGAGGCTGGATCAGTGTCGGCGATTGGCGATTTGCCGCTCTCTCCCACTCCGCGCCAACGGAGTGAAGAAAGGGGTTGCCCCCTCTGGTTTCCGCCTGCGCGGAAGCGGCGAAGGCAAGCAGCAACAATATGAAACGACAAATCTTTCTCATTGGGTTTCTTGGGACGAAAGTGTCGGGGAGGTGCATGCCGAAGAATTTCATAAAGAGGAGCAAACGATAGAGGATACCTTAGCAAATAGCGAGAATTGGCGTCTGACCGGAATGGCACTGACTTAAGGAGACTTTCGGTGGGCACGGGAAACACGAAGAAGCTGAGGAGCGTCGGATGCGAGTTCCGGGGAGCGCACCCGTCCCGGGTGCTGGTCGAGGCGTCCCGCCTCGACGAACTTCTGGCTTGAATGCGCCTACAGCCTTCGGAGTCTGAGGACTGGACGGCAATCCGATGGCCGGAAGTTCGCGCCGGCGGGACGCCGGCGCCAGCACGCGAGACGCGTGCGCTCCCCGGAGTCCCCCGCCCGAGCGCTGTCTGTAATATGAGCCAACAATCATCCAAAAACGCCCTTAAGTTAGTGCCATTCGCGTCTGACCGCAACTCGCATCGGCTTCAGGCGGACCGGCGGGCGGATGCAAAGCGCCGTTCTCCACGTTAACTGTATTCGATTGGACAGCCCACGAACAGCCCGCTTCGTAAAAGCTTAGCTCTTCCGCAAACATCCTCTCCATAAGCGGATGAATGCCGCAAATGTACCGGTTGATGTCGCCGGCTTTCAGGCAGTCGTCGTCTCGGAGCACATGCGTTGCCCCGACGCATTCTCCGGGGACGTCAACGATCGGTCCCGATCGAAAGCTCTCTTCAACACACAGAACCTGTTGAAGACTGTTCTGGACCATCGCGGCGGGAACGGTCCCGTTCCGAATCGCCTCGCATACTCCCTTGTAAACGAACTCAAAAGGATTCGCGCGACCATCCTCAATGCGCTCAACCTCCACGTACCTGCCGTCAATCTTGCGATAAATCACGGCTCCCCCGAGCTGTCGCCACTCGATCTTGCCATTTTCAAAAAGATACTCGGCATAAGGGTCCACCCGGACGTCGGTGGAATGGGAGGTCATGAACAGCAGCTTGACGCCGTTATCCGTGACCGCTCGCAAAAACTGAGTGTCGCACGATTCGATCTCCTTGACCCGATAATTCTCTCCGTAAATCGAAACCGGTTGCGCGGCTTCGTGGAGGCTTTTTCCGGCGACATAAAGCAGGTTGTTTAGAAAATGGGCGGTCGCATTCATCAAGGGACAATCGTTGATGGTTTTGCCGTTATAAACAAGCTTTCCTCCCCATGCCGCTCGCCTGTAATACGAATCGGCGCGCTGCCACAACACCAGGGATTTGGCCGACTTCAACGCTCCAAGCTCGCCCCCCAGCGCCACCTGCTTCATCCGCTGAATGGACGGCGAATAGATGCTTTGGAAACAGATCGCCAGCAACCTGCCGGATTTCTCCTGGGCATCCTTCATGCGGTTGCATTCTTCGATCGTTCCGGCCACCGGCTTTTCGCAAAGCACGTGATAGCCCGCCTCCAGCGCGGCGATGCTCATTTCACAATGTTCGCCGATGCCGGCCGGAAGCACGACGAGATCGACCTTTCCCCGCTCCCCCGCCAGCATCGCTTCGTAGGTTGTATAAACCTTAACCCCGCCGGCTTTCAGCTCTTCCGCCATGGGGCGATACCGATCCATGGATGCGGCGCGAATCATCACGGCGCAAAGCTTCAATTCTTCTTGGAGTTCAAGCTCCTTGATCCGGTCATAATGGTACCGGCTGAAGCCTCCGATCCCGACCAGTGCGACTCTTCGAACCTCTTTCATAAATTAAAAATTAAGGCGCCTTCCCGACCCCCATCGGGAAGGCGCCACGCCGTTCTTTCCGGTCCCCTAAAACCGAAAAGCCGGCGGTTATCGTTGCGCCTCCCCATCAGGTCCCCACCTGATATAACGCAACGCTTGGATGGCATTGAGCCCGCCAAAATGTATTAACCGTTCCTCCGTTGGCGGCGAAGGCCCAGCATTCCCAAAGCGCCCGCCAGCAGCATCCCCAGCGTCCCCGGCTCGGGCACCGCCTCGGCCGGGGCCGGGTCGCCCGCCGCCTGCGCCACCGCAAGACCCGAGTCCGTCAACACGCCCGCGTTCTTCTGACCGGCGATGGCAACCAAAGTATAACCGGCGCTTTCGACCGCCGCGTTGTTGGCTGCGGAAAGCGCCGAGGTGAATCCGGAGATTGCCAGTGACGATACGTTTAACACGTTATAGGTGCTGCCGCTGTGCGCCGCCATGGAGAGGGTCGCACCCGAGGCGACATTCACCGCGCCGACCGACCCGGATTGCGTCAGTTGCGTCGTGCCCGCGGCCACGTTCAGTCCGGCGATGGAGAGCGCCCCGCCGAGGATGACAGTCCCCGCTCCTGAATTGGTGAGGACAACGGAACCGGCTCCGTCGGCGATCGCGCCGTTGTAAACCGAAGTGCCGCTGGTCGCGGTCGCCAGGGTTGCGGTGCCGCTGACGCTATTGGTGATCAGGCCCGCCGAACCGCCCAAGACGGGCGCCGTGACGCTGGTGTTGTTAAGATCCAGTGTGCCGTTGTTCACAGTGAGGCCGCCAGAGCCCAGGGCGTTGACATTGCCAACCTGGAGCGTGCCTCCGCTGACCACTGTTCCGCCGCTGTAACTGTTGCTTCCCGCGAGAATCAGCGTTCCGGCGCCGGATTTCCCGAGAGAACCGGAACCGCTGATCGCCCCGGCGTAGGTCTGATTGCCGATCAGATTATAGTTGAGCGTTCCCTGATTCACGACGCTGGCGCTCGCAATCGAACCATCGTGTCCGTCAGTGCCATCGCCAAGTTGGAGCGTGCCTGCGTTGATCGATGTCGCGCCGCTGTAACTGTTGCTTCCCGCGAGAATCAGCGTTCCGCCGCCGGATTTCCCGAGAGAACCGGAACCGCTGATCGTCCCGGCGTAGGTCTGATTGCCGATCAGATTATAGTTGAGCGTTCCCTGATTCACGACGCTGGCGCTCGCAATCGAACCATCGTGTCCGTCAGTGCCATCGCCAAGTTGGAGCGTGCCTGCGTTGATC
>Ga0316219_1001442_pt1 | contig 25251 bp, 24 predicted proteins | sample TBH18003PmetaG_FD_203635 | JGI IMG/M metagenome (GOLD analysis project Ga0316219, IMG submission 203635) | Freshwater microbial communities from Trout Bog Lake, Wisconsin, USA - TBH18003P | ecosystem: Environmental > Aquatic > Freshwater > Lake > Hypolimnion/Profundal zone | place: USA... | reverse complement strand
GGACGGGGCCGAGTTGCTCGCCTCCAGCCCCATGTACGCCCATCAGGCCTTTCGGCGCGGGCGCAATCTGCTGGCGCTGCAATTCCACGCCGAGATGGGCGAGGACCCACGTTTCGATGCTTGGGTGGCGCAGTGGCCGGGGGCAGTGGTGGAGGCAGGCGGCGATGAGGCTTCGCTGCGCGCCGAGCATGATGCGCATGGCCCGCGTGCGGTTGCCGCCGGGCGTGCGATGATCGCGCAGTGGTTGGCTGAACTGGATTAGGCCAAGGCGAAACCCGATCGTCGCGAACCCCAAGCAAATTTTGCGATTGACGATCTACAGTCTATCAATTAAGTAGAGATTGTTCGGTACGGAAATCGGCGGGTCAAGCCCGCCGTTCAAATTGATGTAGCTGATCCGCGGCATATTTGAGCAAACAGCTTGCTCCGCGTTACCAACGGCTAAGCTGGCGATGCTCAGGCGACAGCGCCAGGCACCGTGTTCTCCATGAAACAGGGGTAATACGATGCGTTTCCACATCCGAATGTAGCGATTTTCGCGTGCGGGGGCGATGCTCGCCCTCCCCGCATGGGCGCGCCAAACGCCGCCAATCATCACACATCAACCGCGGTTATGGCCACAATCTTGCGCGGCCATACGCGCGGAATATATCACTTTGTATTTCATGTAAAAAACTGCCGGCCACAGGCGAATTTGTACCTGGACCACCGCAGAATTCAACATTTCGATATCAGTGGCGAGGCGCCAATGTCGGCGCCCGAGCTAACAACAGAAGCCGGAAAGGGGGAAGTCATGCCAGATATTGCCTCTGGTATCCCGTGCGTAACCGTTGGCCTGTCGTTTTACGCCAGGCTTCGCGGTAGACTATGGAGCAGGAATGGGCTGTTCCTGCCCGGGCGCCGTTGGGCGATTCTGGCGCCATGCCCCGGCCACGTAAAATCCATCCAACCGAACAAGGGCGATCCGTCATAACAATCTGTAATTACGCCAAATATCAGGATATAACCAACGAGGGCGGACAGGCAACCGAACAGCAAACCGGACAGCAATCGGACAGCGACCGGACAGCAAAAGAACATCCGGCCGGGCACATGCTGGATGAATTGAACGGCAATATTGAAAAGAGGATGGCGGTTAAGGCGCACCTGATTCACGGCTAGCGCCGACTGGTCGCCATAGGCCTAATCTGCGCGGCAAGCGATGCGCCGAATTTGACGCATCGCTTGCGGGCGGCTGGCCTTGGGATCATTCGCCGCTACTTTATGAGTGCGACAACAGACGCGAAGGCAGCAATAATGGCGGCGAACGTTCCCCACATCGACCAACATAGCGCCTTATTGGCTGTTCGCTGAGACATGGCCATGCCGATCACGACCCGCCGCTGCTGTTCGGCTGCAATAATGCTGACGAGATTTATCGCGTGACCATGGCGGGAGTGGAAAAATTGGGCTGCCAATTGAGCTAGCGCCGCATCGCTGGTCTCGCGCATACGGTCCCCATTGAGAAAGTCGTGAAGCATTTGCTCAAAGTGCGCGCCTGGATCAGTTGTATTATTTAGCCGCCACTGGGCCTGTGCGCTTGAGACCACTGTTTCGTAAGACAAGCCTGCAAGATTGTTATTCATTTCCCAACGCCAGCGCTGTTAGGCGGCGTATCGCTTCCGGTCGTGATGGCAAGTCAGGCTGTGCGCCGCGCCAAGCATCGATGGCACCCAGTAAATCCGGCTGGAATCGGGTGCCAACAAGCTCACCAGTCTGCGCCGAGCGTTGCCTTCGTGTTTTCGTGTTATCACCAGTTGACTTATTCATGATGTCGCGTTAACACGAAAATCAGGCCGAGGCAAGGTTGCACCCTCACCCCGACCCTAACCGCAACCGTTCACATGGAGAACGATGATGGCTGATTTCAGCAATAGCATTCCTGCGCCCAGCGCAAACCCAACTTTTGACCCGATCGATTGGCTGGCTCGCTTTGAGGCTGCCGGCGGGGGATGGCTTATCAACTCCAACTCCGAAATGGCATTTACCCTGCCAAAGTTGGCTACGGCTAAGGCTGTTTTGAACGAGGTCGACCATAGCCCCGAAAAACGTGAAGCCGTGAAACAATGTGTCCTTACCGGGGCGCGGCAAGTGCGCGCCAACTGTGGACATATGTGTACGGTTGCCGATAATCACGAAAACGACGTCGCGGCGGCTGGTGCCAATCGGGCCGAAATGATTGGCGCATTCAATCCCGTGCGCAATCTAAAGCCACAGGAAGGTGAAGGCACAATTTGGGCCCGCGCCGTCTGGTCATCCGCCATGACGCGGCTGGTAGACGCGTGGGGCTATGAGCGGGGGTATGACCAAATGGAGTGGACGCCCGAACATGATCGGGCCTGCGCGCGACGTGAGTCAATGGCGGAAGAAATCGACGTGTGGATGGAACGGCTAACGGATGAGCGTTGCCAAGCAGAGTTGGAGCTGATCCAAACCCCGGCGCCATCGCTGGCCGCCACGGTGTGCAAAATCAATTACGCCCGCCTTCGCTGGGCCGATCAACCCGATTTTCCAGAAGAGTGGTGGGAATCCATCTTGGCGGACCTCACCAAGTTTGGTGAGATCGATGGGGTAGCGATTCGTGCGGCTGGCTGCGAAGCCACCACAATTGCCCCAGAGGGCGGCGGTGATGCCGCAAACAACTTTATGGGGGAGATTGATGCTCTCGACGCCTATACGCGCCAGCTGGACGCCGCGCCCCATCCAGAGGGCGAGTGGGAAAGCTGGACGAAGGTTCATGCGGAAGTTGTGGCAAAGGTCGAGGCGTTGCCGAACACCCCGGAAAACATAGAGGTAAGGGCGCGGCTGGTCTGGTCAATAATCGGCGGTGATCTGGATGACCTAAATGACGGCGACCTTCCATGCCACCGCCTCGTGCGCCAGATAATCGCCAGCCTCGCAAAGCAAGCTGCGCCGCCGGTCCAGCAGCTGAGCGGCGTCGGCCAGATTGCGGAATTCTTGGGATTGCCGAATCGCGAAGTCCAGCACCTGATAAATCAGGACGCACTGCCGACAATGCAGCAAAATGGCGCTCCAATCGCCACGGCCGGCGCGTTGACGGATTGGAGGGCTATCCGCGCGGCTGGCAGTCGATAGTTACCTATGCGTTACCTAGACGCCGCTAGGTAACGCATTAAATCATTGAAATTATGGTGCGCCCGACTGGATTCGAACCAGTGGCCTCAAGCTTAGAAGGCTCGTGCTCTATCCAACTGAGCTACGGGCGCACAACCGGTACACGCCCCATAGCCACAGCTTGCGCAGCGCGCAAAGCCGGTTACTGATATAGCCCATGAATCAGCCCCTCACCCGCATCGATGGAGAGGGCGGCGCGCGCCGTCACTTCCGTTATTTTGACTATATGATGGCGGCATTTGTCACCATTTTGCTGCTGTCAAACCTGATCGGCGCGGCGAAACAGGCGGTGATCACCCTGCCACTTTACGGGCCGTTCACCTACGGCGCGGGGGTATTGTTCTTCCCGGTCAGCTATATTCTGGGCGATGTGTTGACCGAGGTCTACGGCTACGCCAACGCAAGGCGCTGTATTTGGGCGGGATTTTTCGCGCTGTTATTCATGGTGGTGATGGCGCTGGTGGTGGTGGCGGCAACCCCGGCGCCGGGCTGGGCGCTGGCATCGGGCGATTTTGTGGTGGCGGGGCGCCATGTCACCGCCCCCAATCAGGCCGCGTATGAAGCCGTGTTCGGCCAAACCCCGCGCATTGTTTTTGCCAGCATGACGGCGTTCTGGGCGGGCGAATTTGTCAACAGTTTCGTGCTCGCGCGGATGAAAATCTGGACCGAGGGACGCGCATTATGGACCCGCACCGTGGGTTCGACCGTCGTCGGGCAAGCCGTCGATTCGGCCATGTTCTACCCGCTGGCCTTTTGGGGCGCGGCGGGGTGGACGGGCCATTCGGTGCTGATCATCTCGCTCACCCAGTGGGCGCTGAAGGTCGGCTGGGAGGTCCTGCTGACCCCCGTCACCTATGCCGTGGTGGGCTTTTTGAAGCGGCGCGAGGGTGTCGAGGTCTTCGACACCGGCACCCGCTTCTCGCCCTTCGCCAAGGCGCCGGTCGCCTAATCCGCGATCAACGCGACGCCCAGATAGACCAGCACCAGCGGATGGATCACCAACGAGGCCACCGCCCAGCCGATCCGCGTCATCTTGACATCCCAGCCGAAATAATCGGCCAGCCCAGCACAAACGCCGAAAACCTTGCCATGGGCGCGGTCGCGGTGAAAGCTGCGGCGGGCGGGGCGGATCGGGTCATTGTGGTCTTGCAACATGGTAAGTCCCCTTGGGCTCAGCCGGGCGATCCGGCGATTACAAACCCCATCGCAAAGCCCGTGCCAATTCACCGATGGCCCGCAATACGGGCGTTGGTGCCTCACCCCGAGGGCGCCACTTGGTGAAATACCCCAAACATTGGCAATGATTCACAGGTTTCGCCCTCGCCAAAAACACTCTAGAGCCCGCGCATGACGCTCGATCGCATCCGGCTCAGCGATTTTCGCAACCATCGTGACAGTGCGCTGGACGGAACCCGGCATTTCAACCTGCTGACCGGCGACAACGGCGCGGGCAAAACCAATGTGCTGGAGGCGATCTCGCTGCTGGCACCCGGTCGCGGCCTTCGGCGCGCCGCGCTGGCGGAGATAGCCGCGCAGGCCGGCAGCGGCGGTTTCACGGTCAGCGCGGAGCTCAGCGCGACGCCAGACAGCGAGCCCTCACGCCTCGGCACCGGCATCGCGCCCGAACGCCCCGGCCGGCGGATCGTGCGGATCAACGGCGCGGGTGCCTCAGGCGTCGCGCTGGCCGAATGGCTGGGCGTGTTCTGGCTGACCCCGGCGATGGACCGCCTGTTCACCGATGGCGCCAGCGCCCGCCGCCGTTTCCTCGACCGGCTGGTGCTAGCGCTCTCCCCCGCGCACGCCGGCCACGCCGCGCGGTATGAGGGGGCATTACGCGAACGCAACCGCCTGCTGGGCGGACCCAGCGAACCCGATTCCGCATGGCTGGACGCCATCGAAGCACAAATGGCCGATGCCGGTGCCGGGCTGAACGCGGGCCGGGCGATGATGGTGGCGCGGCTGGATGCGGCGCTGCGTCAGGCCCCGCCCTCGGCCTTTGCGCGCCCCGAACTGGCGCTGGCGGCGGGCGGCCCGGCCGAGCAAAACGCATTGGCCGACGCGCTGGCGGCATCGCGACCACGCGACCGCGCGGCGGGGCGCAGCCTGATCGGCCCGCACCGCGACGATCTGATCGTCACGATGGCGGCGAAAAACCAACCCGCCGCCGCCTGCTCCACCGGCGAGCAAAAGGCGATGCTGATCGCCAACACGCTGGCGCACAGCGAACTCGCAGACGCCGAAGGAAAAGAACGCCCCCGCCTGCTACTGCTCGACGAGGTCGCCGCCCACCTCGACCCGCTACGCCGCGCCGCACTGTTCGAACGCCTAGCAGCAGGCCGCGCGCAGGTGTGGATGACAGGTACCGAGCCCGCCCCCTTCGCCGACATCACCGGCGACATGGCGCATTGGACCGTCGCCCATGGCCGCGTGGCTGAAGCCTAGCGTCCCAGAACCTTGCGCAAGCGCCCCCATACCATGCGCATCCTCACCAGCGGAGAGGACATCCCCGCCTGCCCCTCGCGCATCCGCTGCACCAACAGTTCCGGCCCGCAAGGCAGTCGCGTCACCGGATCGAGATAGCGCGGGTACAAAATCAACGTCGCGGCCACCAGCATATCGAGGCTGACCGGGCGCTGCGCCGCCGCCAACCGCCGCTCTGGCACCATCGCCAGATCGCGCGTCAGCCCCCAACCCGCATAAAACGGCAGCCCATGGGTGATCACCTCGCGCCCGCGCAGCAAGGCCTCAAACCCCGCCAGAGAGCTGATGATATGCACCGCGTCCGCCTCGGCAAACAGCGTGGTGATGGGGGCGGAACGTTCGGTACGGGTCGCCAACCGCGCCACATCCGTCGCCGGAATCGCGCCCTTGCGGTGCCCAGCCTCGACATCCGGATGCGGGCGCCAGATGATCTCCGCGTCGGGCTCCATCGCGCGGGCGCAGGCCAGCAGGCTGGCGTTGGTCATGCCTGCCCCGCCCAGCAACACCGCGCGGTCGTCCTCCACCTGTCCGCAGACCAGCACCTGCCTTCTGGCTTTGCGCGCAGCCTCCAAAGGCACCGCGCTGCCATATTTGCCGATACCCGACGCCACCAATGTTTCGCGCAAAGCCGCAGCGCGGACCAGCAATGCAGATGGAAAATCCGCCGTGGCGATCAGCGTCTCGATCGTCGAGGGCCGCGAGGGATCGACATGCGCGCCCAGAACATCCACCACCACCGACAGCGGCGGCACGCAATTGGCCCCCAGCCCCGCCGAGCGGATAAAGCCATCCTCAACCTCGCCCACCCGCACCCCGCGTGCCGCCAGCCGCCCGGCCAGATCGCCCGGCGCGCGCGCCGCCCAGATCAGCGCCTGCCCGCCTGCCAGCACCGCCTCCGCATTGCGGGCATAGCGAGTTGGCCCGGTGCCATCCCACAGCATCGCGTCCATCGTCTCGCGCTTCCAACGGGCGATGCCAAAGGTGGCGGAGATATCGCGGTTCGCCTCGATCAGCTGGCGCCATTCGGCCAATATCGCCACCAATTCCAGCCAGTCGATTGGCGCGCCGGTATAGGGGTTTTGTGGAAGCCAAGATGCGACGATTTCGTTCGCCGCCGCCCGAGCCGCGTCTCCGCCAGCCGCCAGATCGCGCGCCAAAGCAACCTCCTCGGCAGGCCCCTCCCCGCCCCAAGGATCGCGGGTGGGATTCCAGAAATCGCCCCCCACCCGCGCCCGCGCCAGCGCGGCGGCCAAATTGTCCAGCTCCGCATCGGGTAAGTGTGGCGCCGCTGTGTCGGATGTCACCAACGCCCGCCCCCGCGCCCTGGGAAACGGCGGCATACGGAGGAAAGGCTTGCTCAGCGGATCAGCCCTTCACCGCGGCATCGACCGCCTGTAACTGCCGCAGCAACCCCTCCAGATCATCCAGAGGCAGCGCACAAGGCCCATCGCATAGCGCACTGGCGGGGTCAGGATGCGCCTCCAGAAACACGCCTGCGATGCCCACCGCCACGCCAGCACGCGCCAAGGCCGCGGTCTGCTCGCCCCGCCCGTCGGCGCTGTCGGCGCGGCCACCGGGGCGCTGCAAGGCATGCGTCACGTCGAAAATCACCGGCGCGTCGGCCTTCATCAGGTCCATCCCCAGCATATCGACGACAAGGTTGTTATAGCCGAAACAGCTACCCCGCTCGCACAGCAAGACGCGGGCGTTACCGGCCTCGGCGCATTTGGCGATGATGTGGCGCATTTCTTGCGGCGCCAGAAACTGCGGTTTCTTGACGTTGATCACCGCGCCCGTTCGCGCGATCGCCGCCACCAGATCGGTCTGCCGCGCCAAAAATGCCGGCAGTTGCAGAATATCCGCCACCTCGGCAACGGCGGAGGCCTGATCGGGTTCGTGGACATCGGTCAGGATGGGAACGCCAAACTGCGCCTTGACCTCGGCCAGAATTTTCAGCCCCTCGTCCAGCCCCGGCCCGCGAAAACTGTGCAGCGAGGATCGGTTGGCCTTATCAAAGCTGGCCTTGAACACGTAAGCCATGCCCAGCCGCTGGGTCACCTCCACAAAATGCTCGGCGACGCGGAGGACAATATCGCGGCTCTCGATCGCGTTCGTGCCGCCGATCAGCGCGAGCGGGCGGTCGTTGGCGAAAGTGACTTTGTCGTTCAGACGAATGGTGTGGGTCATCGCGGCTGTGTAACCGATCATGCGCTGAATGCCAGCCTAAGCAATGCCTCTTTGCGCCAAAACCGCCTCGATCACCGGCACATCTTGCGGGTTGTTCAGCTCTATGCAGTCCCAACCGACGGGGGCGAAGGTCACCACCCGGATCGGCGCCACGCCTTCAAAAAAGCGCAACTGCTCCAGCCCCTCCAGATCTTCGAGCGGCGAGGGCGCGGCAGCCGCATAGGCCTCCAGCGCCGCGCGGCGGTAGGCATAAAGCCCCAGATGCAGCCGCATCCGCGTGTGGGCATCCACCGTGCCGGGCGCCACATAGGGCACCAACCGCTTGGAAAAATACAGCGCACGGCCGGCGCCATTGACGACAACCGTGGTCCCGCCAACACGCCCCGCCTCCACGTCCGCCACCAGATGCGCATAGGTGGAGGCTGAACACTCCAGAGCCGCCGTCGCCATGCCCGCCCCGCCGTCTGCCAGCGCGGGCTCCGCCGCCAGTGCCTTCACCAGATCGGCGGCGACAAAGCCCGGCGTCAAGGGCGCATCGCCTTGCAAATTCACCCAAATGTCAAAATCATGCCCTTGCGCCGCCAGCTTGCGCGCCGCCTCGGCGCAGCGTTCGGTGCCGTTGCGGCATTCAGGCCGGGTCATCACCACCTGCCCGCCGAACGCGGTCACCGCATCGACAATCCGCGCATCATCGGTCGCCACCCACACGCCGCTTGCGCCCGGAACAGCCTTTGCGGCCTCCCAACTGCGCTGGATAAGCGGTTTCGGCGTCCCGCCCGCGCCCCGCAGCATCGCCAAAGGCTTGCCCGGATAGCGGCTCGACGCATGACGCGCCGGAATGATAATGCCGAATTGGGGAGCTTTCATTCCAGCCCGTAATTCAGCAGGTCATGGATATGAATGATGCCCACGGGATGCGCCGGATGCTTCGGGTCCAAGCGGTTCAGCACAAAGGCCGCGGTGATCTTGGCGTCATTCAGCACCATCAGCGCGTCAGAGGCCATCATGTTGGTGGCCAATGAATGCGGCGAGCGGGTCATCACATCACGCGCCCGCGCGGTCTGCAACTGGTGGAAATGGCGGCGCAGATCGCCGTCGGAAATGACGCCGATCAGATCGCCCGCCGCATCGACCACGCCGGCCAGCCCAAACCGCTGCTGCGTTATCATCGAAATCACATCGGGCATCCCGGCATCGGCACTCACCAGCGGCATATGCTGGGGCCCTTGCATCAGTTCGGCGACGGGCGTCAGCCGCAGCCCAATGCTGCCGCCCGGATGCAGCGTGCGCAGGCCGTTCAGCGTCACCCCACGCATATCCATCACCGCCATCGCCAGCGCATCGCCCAGCGCCAATTGCAGCGCGGTGGAACTGGTCGGGGCGACATTGGCGGCGCAGGCCTCGCGGATTTGCGGCAGGCACAGGCGCACATCGGCAAAATCCATCACCATCGACATCCGCCGCGAGGCAACGCCGATAATATGCACCCCCAACCGCCGCGCATAGGCCAGTACCGAGCGCAATTCGGTGGTATTACCAGAATTTGACAGCACCAGCAGCACATCGCCCGCGACCAGCATCCCCAGATCGCCATGTGCCGCCTCGGCGGGGTGGAGGAAGGTGGCGGGCGTTCCGGTGGCGGCAAAGGTGGCCGCCAGCTTGCGCCCGATATGCCCCGATTTGCCCATGCCGGTGACGACAACGCGCTGTTTTACGGCCAGGATCACCTCGCAGGCGGCGACGAAGTTTTCGTCCAGCACAGCTTCCAGTTCGCCCAGCGCCATGGCTTCGATGCGGATGACTTCGCGGCCCCGTTCCAGCACGGCTTCGCGCCTAATACTTGCTTCGGGGGGCAATACGATCTTCGAATTTTTCACGGGGTTTCCCGAATGTTGAGCCTGAACCGACACATTTGCGTCAATGCAGTCGTTGAACCAAGATTACGAGCCGCCCCCGCGTCTCTGCCCACCACGCTCAAATCACTAAATTCGTGCAATTTCGTTATAGTTATTTATCGCTGCCCCGATACTAATTGGCAATAGAGGAACGTTCTTAACCGCACCGTTACAACACGGCCCAACTGGCCAGATGCACAGTTCGCCGCACTGCAACATTAGTTTACACATTCGGGCGGCCATCACCGCTCATTCCGTGCAAAGCCTGCACCAACAAGCACACGCCCACAGAATCAATCGCAACATCTGCGACATTCGCCGCCAAGGCGCAGGCCCCCGGCGCCACGACCTCTAGCCCCACCCTCACTTCGCCGGCCAAAGGCACCACCAGCAGCGGCCCCCCGGCATAGCGCGCGCGCAGATCTTCGCCCATCGCACCCACCGCCCGGTCCAGCCGGAAATGGGGGCCATCCACCAAGGCTGCGGCTTCGCCCGCAGCCAAATTGCGGTGCCAGCGCGCCAGATCATAGACCTCACCCCGCGCCACAGCCACGCCGGCATCCAGATGCAATTCGCGGGGGCGCCCCTGATCCAGCCGGCCATAATCATACAGCCGATAGGTAATGTCGCTGTTCTGCTGCACCTCCACCAGACTGACCCCGCCGCCGATCGCGTGGACCGTGCCGGCGGGAATGTAGAAAAAATCGCCCGGCGCCACATCGTGCCACGCCAGCAGATGTTCGATACTGCCATCCAGCGCTGCGGCGCGCATCTCTGCCGCGCCGATATCGCGGCGAAAACCGATGCCAAGCTTGGCCCCCGGCTCACTCGCGATCACCAGCCAGCATTCCTCCTTGCCCGCCAGCCCCCTCTCACGCGCCTGCGCATCATTGGGATGCACCTGCACCGACAGCTTGTCAGAGGCGAAGATATATTTGACCAGCAGTTGCGGCAGCGCGGCGGGCGGCTCAAACCAGATCTCGCCAATGCGCGCTGGCACGGGGGCAAAGGGCGCCGGCAATTGTGTTACGCCCCAAGGCTTTGCAACCATGCGGGTGGGCAGTTTCACCATCGCGGCCTACTGGTTCAACGCGCCAGAAAGCTTGCCAACCTTCTGCACCCCGGCAATGCTCGTCACCAAAACCTCGTCGCCATCGACCACCACGATGACATCGCTCAGCCCGATCACCGAAACCCGCGGCCCATCGCTTTCGACCAAGACGTTGCGGCAATCGACCAGTTCCGCGCGGCCCTTCACGGAATTACCCGCAGCGTCCTGCTCACGCGCCTCATGCAGCGCCTGCCAATTGCCAATGTCGGACCATGCCATCGCGGCGGGCACCACGGCGGCGCGCGCGGTATTTTCCATCACCGCATAGTCCACCGATTCGGAAGGGCAGGCCGCAAAGGCCGCCGCATCGGGGTGGAAACGCTGCCCATCCCAGACGCCCTTGGCCACCGCATCCTTCACCGCCGCCAGAATGGCCGGACGATGCGCGCCCAGTTCGGCCAGAAAATCGCCCGCGCGGAAGGCGAATATCCCGCCATTCCAGCTGTACCCCCCCGCATCCAGAAAGCTTTGCGCGCGCGCCAAGTCTGGTTTTTCAACAAAACTGGCGACACGAAAGCCCCCCGTCGCGCCAATCGCCTCGCCTTGCCGGACATAACCAAAGCCGGTCTCCGGCGCGGTGGCCTCGATGCCAAAGGCGACCAGCCAGCCGTCCTTCGCCAACTCCGCCGCGCTGCGCGCCGCGCCCAGAAAAGCCGCCGCATCGCCAATATGGTGGTCCGATGGGCAAACCAGCATCACCGCATCCGCAGGCAGCACCAGCGCGGCCAGCGCGATCGCTGCGGCGGTGTTCTTCGCGGCGGGTTCCACGATCACCCGCGTGCCATCGGCGGCGGCGCTCTGCGCCTCCACATGGGCCAAATGCGCGGCGCCGGTCACCACCAGCGGCGGCGCAAACACAGAACGCCCCCCAGCCCGCGCCCCAGCCCGCGCCAAAGTCGCCTCAAACAGGGTTTGGTCGCCCACCAGGGGCAAAAACGGCTTGGGATGGGCCGCACGGCTGCGCGGCCACAGCCGCGTCCCGCTGCCCCCACACAAAACCACTGGAGTGATCGTTTGCTTATCGCTCATCAAACTTCCTCGTCGGCACCTTGCGGCACTGGACGCAGCGCTGGCCGCCTGTCAACCTTGGCGCGTGTTGAACCACCTCCATTTCAGCCACTTTCGCTGCACTGTGATCGCAAAGCACCTGTACCCCCGCCAAGCATGCCAGCAGACCGCCCGCCCCTTGCGGCGCGCCCCGCCAAGGTTTACGGGCTGGTCTCAAGTACGGGCGGTTGCCTAATCCTTGGGGGTTCCATTTGCTAGACTTGCCACCAAGCCGGCGCAGTTTTCTGTTTCTGCAAGGGCCGCCGGGGCCGTTTTTCAGCCGTTTGGGTATGGCAATGGCGATGCGCGGTGCGCGCGTGCTGCGCATCAACCTGAATGGCGGCGACGAGCATGATTGGCCGGCCACCGCGCCCGATGCCGATGGTGTGACCAGCCTGTGCTATCGCGGGCGGCCCGCGCATTGGCCGACCTATATCGATCATTTCATGCGGACGCGGATGATCACCGATCTGGTGCTGTTTGGCGATTGCCGCCCGATGCATCTGGCCGCCCACCGCCTCGCGCGCCTTGCGGGTATCCGGGTACATGTGTTCGAGGAAGGCTATATCCGCCCCAACTGGCTGACGCTGGAACGCGACGGGGTCAACGGCCATTCCAGCCTGCCCCGCACCCGCGCCGAGATCATGGCCGCCGCCAAAGGCCTGCCGATGCCGCCCCAATTACCGCAGATCGGCGCGGATCTGGGGCGCCGGGTGGCGGATACATGGGCCTATTTTCGGCACATGGTCTGGGCCAGCCCGCGCTATCCTTTCCACCGTTCGCACCGAGCCGGCTCGATCATTGCCGAGGGTCTGGGCTGGGTCTGGCACAAGGCGAAGGCGCGCCGCACGCTGCGCCAGTCGCAGACCGCCATCGCCGCCATCGCCAATAAGCGTTATTTCCTGTTCCCGTTGCAGCTGTCGACGGATTACCAGATCCGCGTCCACTCGCCGTTTTCCAGTATGCGTCAGGCGGCGGAATATGTGCTGGAAAGCTTCGCCGCGCACGCGCCGGCGGATGCCTGCCTCGTCATCAAGGAACACCCGCTCGACTTCGGCTTTTTCAACTGGGAGGGTTTCGTCACCCATGCCGAGCGGCGTTACGGCATGGAGGGGCGCCTATTCCACCTCGCCGGCGGCGATCTGCGGGCGCTCAGCGCCGGGGCTTTGGGCATGGTGGTTGTCAATTCCACATCGGCAACCTTTGCGCTGGCGGACGGCGTGCCGGTGATGGCGCTCTCCACCGCAGTGTATGCCATCGACGGGCTGGTACATCAGGGCACGCTCGATACTTTCTGGACCGGCCCCACCCCGCCCGACCCGCAGGTATGGGACGCCTTCACCCGCGTGCTGCACAGCCGCTGTCTGGTGCGCGGCGGGCTGGGCAGCGAGGCCTCCATCGCCATTCTGGTGGAAAACGCTCTGGCGAGGCTGCTAGACCCCAAGGTGTGACAACGACCTGCGCCCATGCTAGCGGAGCGCCATGACGCTGACAGTCAACCGCCGGATCGCGCGGATTCCCCATCTGGACGCCTTCCTCGCCGAGCACCCCCGCGCCGTCGTCGGCTGGGGCCGCAAGCGTTCCGGGCGCAACGCCCGCCTGCTGGCCAGCCTGCTGCGCCGCCCCTGCTTGCTGCTGGAGGACGGATTTCTGCGCTCGGTCGCGCATGATGGCCCGCTGCTATCGCTGCTGATCGACGACATCGGCGCCTATTACGACGCCACCCGCCCCAGCCGCATGGAACGCACCATCGCCGCCGGCACAACCGAGCCCCAAGCCGCCCGCGCCCGCGCCTTAACCGAGGCATGGGTCACGGCGGGCCTCTCCAAATACAACGGCGCGCCCGAATATGCCGGCGCCCTGCCGGAGCGCTATGTGCTGGTGGCGGACCAATGCTTCGGCGACCTCTCGCTCGGCTGGGGGCGGGCCACGGCGGCCAGCTTCGCGGCAATGCTGCAGGCCGCATTGACCGAACACCCCGACGCGCAAATTCTGGTCAAGGTCCACCCCGAAGTCCTCGCCGGGCGCCGCCAAGGCTGCCTCACCCAAGCCGCGCTGAGCCATCCGCGCATCACCGTCATCGGCGATGCCTGCCACCCCTTGCGCCTGATCGACCACGCCGATGCCGCCTATACCGTCACCTCGCTGATCGGGTTTGAGGCCTTGCTGCGCGGCAAGCCCGTCCGCTGTTTCGGCATGCCCTTCTACGCCGGCTGGGGCTTGACGCGCGACGCATTGCCCCCGCCGCCCCGCCGCCATCCCGCCCGGCTGGAGGACCTCGTTCACGCCGCCTTCATCGCACTTCCCCGCTATGTCGATCCGGCCACGGGAGCGTTATGCACGCCAGAGGCCGCCATCGCCCTAGCCGCCACCGCGCGTTCCACGTTGCTGTCGCGCCAAGCCTGAGAAAGCCGTCCGTGCCGCCCCTGCCCTCTACCGATCTCTATTTCACAGGCGCGCTGGGCGATCAGATCACCCGCCGCTGGCAGCCTTGGCGCCGCCGGCCCATCCGCCGCATCGGCGCCAACAGCTTTACCTGCGGTGATTGGATGGCCCTGATCCGCCAAGACCGCCCCCGCCTGATGCGAGAGGCGCTGGCTTGGCCGGGCCGCCTCGCCTATCTGATCGACGACGACGTGGCGGGCGCGGCCACCTGCGATTATCTGCCAGAGGCTTACCGCGCCAAATTGGCCGCGTTCGACCACGACTTCCACCGCCCCCTGTGCGAGCGCGCCGATGCACTGCTGGTTCCCGCCGACGCGCTGGCCGAGCTGCACGGCGCGGCGCACCAGATACGCGCCGACATTCACCGCATAGAGCCGGGGTGGCGCCTGCCGCTGGCCGATCAAGCGCATTTCGCCCCGCTGGCCCAGGGCGGCACGCTGCGAATCGTCCATTTGGGCAGCGGCAGCCACGCCGCCGCGCTGGGCGAAATCGCTCCCGCCATCGCGCGGCTGCTGACCGATGATCCCTCGGCGCATTTCACCTATTTTGCCGGCTCTGCGGTGCATGCCGCATTGGAACACCACCCCCGCGCCCGCCGGCTGGAGCCGAAACCTTGGGGCGAATATCAGCGTTGGTTGGCCCGCCAGCGTTTCCATTTGGCGCTGTATCCGCTGCTGGCCACACGTTTTGACCGCGCACGATCCGCCAGCAAGCTGACCGAGCATGCCATCATCGGCGCTGTGGGGGTCTATCCAGAGGACTGGGCGCCGGCGGCTGCGCTGGGCGGTGGCGCCATCCTAGCGCCCGCATCGCCCGCCGAGTGGGGCGAAACATTGGCCAAGATCAACCGCAGCGCGCTGGCGACAACCGCCGCCTGCGCCGCCGAAACCCTGCGCCAAACCAATGCGCTGCCCCGCCAAAGGGCGTTGTGGCAGCAATTGCTGGGGATCATATAGTGGAGAAATGGGGCGACTGATGGGGCTCGAACCCACGACCCTCGGTACCACAAACCGATGCTCTAACCAACTGAGCTACAGTCGCCACATGGGGGGGCGGGCCTGACCTGCCCCCGAAATTCCTGACCCGGCCGAACCGCCGGGTGCGGGCTTGCGCCATTTACACAACAGCCGAGCTTTGCAAAGCGAAAACTTCGCCAGCCGCTGTGTGCAGGAGCGCGAGGCCAAAGCCCCACGCCCCCGTAAAATCAGCCCTTCTTGAGCGACAAGCCACCAAAGCGCTTGTTGAACTGAGCCACACGGCCGCCCTGATCGAGCTGACGCGTGCCGCCGGTCCATGCCGGGTGCGAGGTCGGGTCGATGTCGAGCGTCATCGTGTCGCCTTCCTTGCCCCATGTGGAGCGGGTTTCGAACACGGTGCCATCGGTCATCGCGACCTTGATGGTGTGATAGTCGGGATGGATATCGGCCTTCATGGGTCTATCTTTCGTTGCGACCGGTTCCGACCGGCCTCAAATGGAGCGGCGCGCATAAACGTAGGCCGCGCGGAAATCAAGTGTTGCTTGCAATCAATCAGCGGGCGCGTCGGCGATCATCGCGGTGAAATTGACCTCGCAGGCCAATTTATCGCCCAGCATGGCCTTCCCCCAGAATTTGCAGACCCGCGCGCGCTTTTGCACAAAGCCCACATGCAGGTCGAGCAGACATCCGGGTTCCACAGGGTTGCGGAACTTGGCGTCCTCAATCCCCATGAAATAGACCAGCTTGCCGCTGCCCGACAGCCCCAGCGACTCGACCGCCAAGACGCCGGCAGCCTGCGCCAGCGCCTCGATAATCAATACGCCGGGCATGATCGGACGGCCCGGGAAATGCCCCTGAAAGAAGCTCTCGTTAAAGCTGACCGCCTTGACCGCGTGGATCGTCTCGTCTGGCACGAGATCCACCACCCGGTCCACCAGCAGCATCGGATAGCGATGCGGCAAGGCCGCCATAATGGCCTTGATATCCATCGTGCGCGGGGGTGTGCCCGCGTTGTCCGTGCTCATCGCTATGCCTCGATTGTCAGATCAACGGCCGGTATCGGCGGTGCCGCGGCCAGATTGCGCGGCTTGCTGAGCCTTCTGGGCGCGCACTTCGGCAGGCTCCCAACCGGCGGGGGGCACGATTTCCACGTGCGGCAGCTGGGCATCCAGCTCAGCCAGAACGCCCGTGCTCAGGTTGGCGGCGGGGCCAAACACCACGGCATCCTGACGCAGCAGCAGCGTCACGCCGGCCTTCTGCATCACCGCGGGGACAACGGTTTGCAACTTGGCGGTGATCTGCTCCTGCCCATAGGCCTCGGACATCTGCTCGGGCTGCATGATCTGCGCCAATTCCTGCTTGGCGCTTTCCTGGATCTGCTGGATCGCGGTATATTCCTGCTGCAAGGTGGCCGGTGCCACGCCGGCGGCGCGATCCTTCTGGAACTTTTCGGCCAGCGGCTTCAGCTGCGCATCGAACTGCGCGGCTTTGGCGTTATAGGCGTCGATCTGCGGCTTATACGTCACCTGACGCTGGGCAAGCGCGGTTTTGAATGCGGCGGAGTTCTGCATCACGGCTTCAAGGTTGACGAAACCAACCCCATTGGTGCCGCCAGCAGCCGGCGCAGGCGCGGCCATCGCCTCGGTAGAGGCCCCAGCGAGCAGAAGAGCAATAGCGAGCGGCTTGATAAGCTTTTTCATCAGAACTGGGTCCCTACGTTAAAGGTGAAGAGTTTGGTTTGGTCGCCGTTGGCATGCAGGATGGATTTTGCAAGATCAATACGGAACGGCCCGAAAGGCGAATTCCAGTTAAAGCCCACACCGACCGAAATGCGCGGCAGCGCGGTGTCGCCATAGAAGATCTCTTGATAGGCCGGGATAGATGCACTTACCGCCTGGCTGACATTCGTCGCGTTGGTCGGAATCTGCCCCTTGATGCCTGATCCCGCCGTACCATTGGAGTTGGTCCAATTATACAGATACTGCCCGGCGGAATTTTTGGTATAAATTGTCTGCGTACTTGCGGAATAGGTCGTTTGGGGATGGGTGATGCCCCATACCGCGCCCATCGTCGCATAGATTGACGGGCGAATTCCCATTTCCTTGGCGCCAGATCCCAGCGGAATTTCCAGCTCCGCCTTGCCAAGATAGTAGTAGTCGCCGCCCAGCGCGTTTTCGGTCCACTGGGTTTTGTCGGTTGTCGGCACCAGCAGGTTGGAACTGTTGGTCACCAGCGGCTCGCGAATCACGCGCGGGCCGACGCCGCGAATATCAAAGCCGGCGATCTGCGGTTCACCCAATTGGAAACGGTCGGTCAGGAAGATATCGTCGGTGTTGGCCAGATCACGGTGGCGCAGCGCCTGAATAATCCCGCTCTCGCCCGTCATCGAGAAGATGAAACCCTTGCCCAGCGGCCAGTATTCGGCGCCATTGGCCCGCATCCGCGCATAGCCCACCGAACCGCCAAAGCCCGCAACATCCACACCAATCGATGCCACACGCCCCTTTGACGGGTGCACGCGGTTATCCAGATTGTCATAAATCAGCGACGCGCCGAGGATCGAGCTGATGCGATGCCCTTCCTGATCGCACAGGTAATATCCGGCCAGAACCGGGCTGCACGCGCCATTGATATAATATTGCCCCGGATTGAGGTCCACCGAATCGGAATTCAGCGTATAACGCCCCACCAAGGACACATATTCGGTCAACGCCAGACCCAACCTTGCGGTAAAACCGGTGGTCGATTGCGAATAGAGCGTATTGCCAGAGTTCAAATAGTTGAAGCTGTTGGTGTCGCGCCGATAGACATCCCAACCGAACGACACGTTTTTGTCGAACAGATAAGGCTCGGTAAAGCCCAGATCGATGCTCTTGGAATATTTGGACACCGACCCCGACAGGCTGAGTGTCTGCCCGCGCCCACGGAAGTTATGCTGCGCAATCGACGCCTGAAACACAAAGCTTTCCAAGCTGGAATAACCTGCCGACAGCGTCAGCTCGCCGGTGGGTTTTTCCTCGACATTGGCCTCCAGCACGACGCGGTCCTTGGCGCTGCCGGGCTTTTGCTCCACCTCGAACTTCTCTTGGAAATAGCCGAGCGATTTGATGCGGTTGGTCGAACGCTTCACCTGCAACGAACTGAAGGCATCGCCCTCCGCCGATCGGAATTCGCGCCTGATCACCTTGTCCTGCGTCAGGGTGTTGCCGTTGATGTCGATCCGCTCGACATATACGCGCGGCTGCTGGGCGATGTTGAAGGTCACCGACATCGTCTGATTCTTGCGATCCGGCGCATAGCTGGGCCGGCTGTCGGCAAAGGCATAGCCAAAGGCGCCGGCCGTCTCGTTCAGCTTGTCGATGGTGTCTTCGACCTGCTTGGCGTTGTACCAGTCACCCTTGTGCATCGGCAGCGCGGCGGCCAGCCGCTTGCTGTCGAAATCGCGCAGCTGGCTGTCCACCTTCACATCGCCGAATTTATACCGCTTACCCTCTTCCACCACATAGGTGAGGATGAAGTCCTTCTTGTCGGCGGTCAGTTCTGCCACGGCGGAGACGACGCGGAAATCGGCATAGCCCTGCGTCAGATAGAATTGCCGCAGCTTTTGCTGGTCGAATGCCATCTTGTCGGGGTCATAGCTGGTGCCGCTGGTAAACAGATGTAACGGGCGCGCCTGATGCGTCATCATCACGGCGCGCAGCTGCTTTTCGTTGAACGCCTTGCCGCCGATGATATTGATCTGGCCAACGCGTGACTTCGGCCCCTCGGAAATCACAAAGACGATGTCGACCCGGTTCTGGTCGAGCGAAACCATCTTGGGATCGACCTCGGCGCCGAAACGGCCCTGACGCTTGTACAGCTCGATGATGCGGTTGACGTCGGCGCGCACCTTCGACCGGGTGAAAATCTCACGCGGAGCCAGTTTGATCTCCGGGTTGATCTTGTCTTCCTTGATGTGCTTGTTGCCTTCAAGGATGATGCGGTTGATCACCGGGTTTTCCTTGACCGTGATCACCACATTGCCATTGGTGTTGCGCACTTCGGCATTGGCAAACAGCTCGGTGGCGTAGAGGTCTTTCAGCACCTGGTCGGCGCTGGCATCGGTCCACTGTTGGCCAACGCGCATCGAAACATAGGACAGCACGGTGTCCGGCTCCAGACGCTGGGCGCCCTCCACCCGCAAGGTTTTGATGGTCACCGAGGCGCCGGGCGTCGCTGCAACTGGCGCCGCCACGGGCGCGGGCGCAGGCGCGGGCACTGGCACAGCCGCCGCCGTTTCGGGATGGCGCGGTTTGAAGATGCCCAGACGCGCGCTGGCCTCCACCGGCACGCCGGCCAGAATAGTCCCGCCCATTAGCGCGAGGCTCAGCCTACAGGCGCGGTTTTTACGCGACAAATTCGTGGCCGCAGCAGTCTCACCCATATTCCGTCCAATCTTCGCCACGGCAGTTCCCGTATTTGAGCGGCCCCGGCGCAACCGCCAGAACCAGACTAACCCCGATTTCGCCCCCATGTGCTCGCGCACCCAAGGACACTCCGCCAAGCAGGTGCCCGGCCCTCTGCCCTATGCGCAGGCCGCAATCAAGGTGCATTGGGCCCATGCCCCCACCTCGCCGGCCCGCCTATCCCCCAAAGATATGCAATTGGGCGACATCGTTGACCGTTTTCACCAGCATCAAGGCCAGAACGAACGCCATTCCAGCCTTAAACACCCATTCCTGTTTGCGCGCATCCAAAGGTTTGCGGCGGATGGCCTCGGCTGCGTAAAGCAGCAGGTGCCCTCCATCCAAGGCCGGGATTGGCAGCAGGTTGATGAATGCCAAGTTAATCGACACAAACCCCACCAAATAGACAAAGTTCTGCCAGCCCAGCGACATTTGCTGCCCGGCGATCTGGGCGATTTTCACCGGCCCCGCCATCTCGCTGAACGACCGCGAGCCGGTCGCCACCTGCCGCAACCCCGTCACCATCATCCGCATCATGCCAAAGCATTGGTTCAGCGCCAGATGGGTGGCGCGTAATGGGCCGGGATGAATCAGTTGCCAGCGCCCCGGAGCAATTCCCAGCCTTCCAACACGCTCAGAGTTGCCAAAATTGTCACGCTCCACCCGTGTGCCCACAATGATAGGCAGTTCGAAGTGGCTGGCCCCACGCTGTATGACGAAGGTTAGGCGTTCACCCGGAACCGGGGCAACATGCGCCATCACCTCTTCCAAAGTATCCACTGACGCACCATCCACCGCAATGATACGGTCGCCCACCTGCAACCCAGCTGCACGCGCCGACCAAGGTGCGCCAAAGCCCGCTATCACCGGCGGAGTACCCATCGTGCCATAGGCCATGTTGAACGCCGCAAAAATCACCAAGGCCAGCAGGAAATTCGCCGCCGGCCCTGCGGCCACCACCAGCGAACGCTGCCACAAGGGCTTGTTCTGCAACCACCGCGCGGCAACCTCAGGCGGAACGCTGCCGTCCGCCACCGCCGGCATCGACGTCACATTGGCGTCGCCGGCAAACATCACATATCCGCCCAGCGGCAGCATCGACAGCTTCCACCGCGTGCCGTGTTTGTCGGTCCGCCCCCAAATCTCGCGGCCAAAGCCCACCGAGAACGCGTCCGCCTGCACCCCGCACCAGCGGCCCACCAGATAATGCCCCAACTCGTGGATCGTCACCAAGGGGCCGAGCAGCGCGATAAACGCCAGCAGCGTCACAAAAACCGAAGGACTATGCATCATATCAGGCTGTTACCAGTAATTCACCGGCGCGGGCGCGCGCCTCGCTATCCACGGCATAAACATCGGCCAGGCTGCGCGCGGGCGGCGGGGCGTAACGCGTCAAGACCTCCTCCACCATCGCGGCGATCCGGGTAAAGCCAATCGCGCCGGCCAGAAATGCCGCCACCGCGACCTCATTGGCGGCGTTCAGCACGGCGGGCACACAGCCCCCCGCCTCTGCCGCTTGGCGGGCCAGACGTGTGGCTGGAAAGCGCGTTTCATCGGGCGCGCGAAAGGTCAGCTCGCCAATCGCCGCCAGATCCAGCGCGGCGGCCAGCGGCGTATCCATCCGCGCCGGCCAAGCGAGGCACGAGGCAATCGGAACTCGCATATCGCTCGGCCCCAATTGCGCCAAGGTGCTGCCATCGCGGTATTCCACCATCGAATGCACCACCGATTGCGGGTGAACGATGATCCTCAGGCGCTCCAGCCCCACCGGGAACAGATGATGCGCCTCGATCAGTTCCAGCCCCTTGTTGAACATGGTCGCCGAATCGACGCTGATCTTGGCGCCCATGCTCCAATTGGGGTGCTTGACCGCCTGCGCCGGGGTGGCGGCATGCAGCTGCTCCATCGTCCAATCGCGAAAAGGGCCCCCGCTGGCGGTCAGCGTGACCCAGCGCACATCTGCGGCGCGCCCGCCCGCAAGGCATTGGAAAATGGCGTTATGCTCGCTGTCCACCGGCAGCAGAGTGGTGCCGTGGCGCGCAACCTCGGCCAGCATCACCTCGCCCGCGGAAACCAGCGCTTCCTTGTTGGCCAGCGCCACGGTCCGCCCCTGCCCGATCGCCGCCATAGTCGGCGCCAACCCCGCGCAGCCAACAATCGCCGCCACGGTGATGTCGGCAGGCCGCACGGCCGCCTCCACCAAGGCCTGCGCCCCGCCCGCCGCCGCAATCCCGCTGCCCGCCAGAGCGTCTCGCAGCGCCGGCAGAGCAGCCTCATCGGCCACCACCGCAATTTCCGCGTCAAATTCGCGCGCCAAAGCCGCCAGCGCCGCCGCATTTCCGTTGGCCGTCAGCGCAACCACACGCCACGCAGCCCGATCACGCCGGACCAAATCAAGCGTCGAGGCCCCAATCGAGCCGGTCGCCCCCAACAGGGACAGATTGCGCGGGGTTGAAACAGTCATCGGGCGGTAAAGATACCCGTGTTGCCCGAAAAACCCAAGCCCAACATCCCCAAAACAAAACACACCGCCAGCAGCCCATCGACGCGGTCGAACAGCCCGCCGTGTCCGGGGATCAGGCGCCCGCTGTCCTTGACGCCGGCGCGGCGTTTCATCCAGCTTTCAAAGAAATCGCCGCTCTGCGCCAGCATCGCCGCCAGCATGCCATAACGCACCACCCGCCCGATCTCCACCGGATCATACAGCACCGGCACCGCATAGCGCGAATGGAGCGACATTTGCCACCCCGCCTCGCCCACCAGCGCCCACAGCGCCAGCCCCGCAAACACCATACCGCCGATCAGCCCCGACCATGTTTTGGAAGGGCTGATGCTGGGCGCGATCTTCGGCCCGCCAAAACGGCGCCCGGCGAAATAGGCGCCGACATCGGTCGCCACCACCACCACCACCGGCATCAACGGCCCCCACCGGCCATAGAGTATCGGCAGCGCGGTCAAAGTCGTGCCGGCGACGCCGATATAGACCACGCCCGCCACAAACCACAAAACCCGCCCGAAAAAGCCCCGCGCGATGCCAAAGGACAGCTTCACCCATTCCCACAGCACCCCGGCACAGATCAGCAGCACAAAGCCCGTCCACACCATGCCGCCCGCCCACAAGGCCGCCCCCGCCACCGCCACCATGACAATGGCCGATGCCGCCCGCACGCCCAGATCGGATTTTTTCGGGGCTGCCCCCAGCAATGCATCACCCTGCGTATTACCGTCCACCAAAGCGTCGCTCCCTTTGGGCAAAGCTGTCCATCGCTGCCTGCAAATGGGTCAGTTTGAAATCGGGCCACAGCACCGGGGTAAACCACATCTCGGCATAGGCCGCCTGCCACAGCAGAAAATTCGACAGCCGCACCTCGCCGCTGGTGCGGATCAGCAGATCGAGCGGCGGCAGGCCAGCGGTATCCAGCTCCGCCTCGATGGTTTCGGGGGTGATCGGTCCTTTGGCGGCAGCGGCGGCGGCGGCGCGGGCGATCTCTGCCTGCGCGCCGTAATTCAGCGCGATGGCCAGGATCATGCCGCTGTTGCCGGCGGTGCGCGCCAAGGCGCCCTCCAGCAGTTCAACAACATCATCGGATAACGCCTTGTAATCGCCGATAATCTTCAACCGCACATTGTTGCGGGCGATCTCGTCCAAATCGGCCAGCAGAAAGCGCTTCAGCAGCCCCATCAGGTCGCTGACTTCCTCCGCCGGGCGCCGCCAGTTCTCGCTGGAAAAGGCATAGAGCGTCAGCGCCTCCAGCCCCAGCGCCGGGCAGCCGCGCACCAATTCGCGCACCGCCTCCACCCCGCGCTGGTGGCCGATGACGCGCGGCAAAAACCGCGCCTTGGCCCAGCGCCCGTTGCCATCCATGATGATCGCAACATGGCGCGGCGCATCCGCACCCGCACCGTGGGGAGCAGCAGTAGGGGCGATAATGGGGCTCACTTGCCCATGATTTCCTTTTCCTTGGCGGTGGCGGCTTCGTCGGCCGATTTGATCGCCTCGTCGGTGATCTTTTGCACCTCGGTTTCGGCGCGCTTGCGCTCGTCTTCGGCGATCAGCTTTTTGTTTTCATCGGCCTTCAGCATTTCCATGCCGTCGCGGCGCACATTGCGGATGGCGATGCGGGCGTTTTCGGCATATTTGCTGGCCAGCTTCGCCAGTTCCTTGCGGCGTTCCTCGGTCAGGTCGGGGATCGGCAGACGCAGCGTGTTGCCGTCGTTGATCGGGTTCAGCCCCAGCCCCGCGCTGCGGATCGCCTTTTCCACCGGGCCAATCGCCGATTTATCCCACACCTGCACGGTCAACATGCGCGGTTCCGGCGCGGAGATCGTCGCCACCTGATTGAGCGGCGTGTGATTGCCATAAACCTCAACCATCACCGGGTCGAGCAGCGCAGTATTGGCGCGGCCCGTGCGCAGCCCCGAAAGGTCGCCCTTCAGCGCCTCGACGGCACCCTTCATCCGGCGTTCCAGATCGACTTTATCGTATTTGGCGGCCATGTTCGGCTCCTTTACTTCACGATGGTTTGCGTGCCCGATCCCGCGAGTACAAGGGCAAGGTTGCCCTTCTCGCGGATCGAGAACACGACGATGGGAATGCGGTTGTCGCGGCACAGCGCCACGGCGCTGGCGTCCATAACCTTCAGGTTTTCTGCCAAAACAACGTCGTAACTGACGGTTTCATAACGCTTTGCCGATGGCGATGTCTTGGGGTCGGCATCATAGACGCCGTCGACGCTGGTGCCCTTCAGCAGCGCGTCGCACTTCATTTCCGCCGCACGCAGCGCCGCGCCCGAATCGGTGGTGAAATAGGGGCTGCCAACGCCCGCCGCAAAGATCACAACGCGGCCCTTGGCCAGATGCCGTTCGGCGCGGCGGCGGATGACCGGCTCGCAGACCTCGTCCATCTGGATGGCGGATTGCACGCGGGTTTCGACGCCGATCTGCTCCAGCGCGTTCTGCATCGCCAGAGCGTTCATCACCGTCGCCAGCATGCCCATATAATCGGCCTGTGCGCGGTCCATCCCCTTGGCCGCGCCCGCCACGCCGCGGAATATATTGCCGCCGCCGATCACCAGACACACCTCAAGGCCCGTATCGCGCGCCGCCTTCACCTCCTTGGCCAGTTCCGCCACAAAGCTGGAGTCAATGCCATACTGCTGATCGCCCATCAGCACCTCGCCCGAGAGCTTGAGCAGGATGCGTTTGAACGGAGGGAGGTTCATAGGGTGGGTCACTCGCTGAATGGGGGCGCTGATGGGGGCGTTGTCGGCCCTTATACCGCGCGCGCCTTCATGCCAAGCCGGGGGTGAGGGATTAAGGGGAAAGAGGAAGGTTCTTGGGGGTGTTACACCCCCAAACCCCCAAACTTTTAAGAGGGTCGCTGCCATCTCGGCTTCAAACCTTCGCCGCGAAGCGGCTATAAAGCCTGCGGCGCTGCAAGGTTGCGCTGCCGGCGAGCGGCACGCCCCACCGACAAGTCTGGGGAGCGC
>Ga0316219_1001437_pt1 | contig 25402 bp, 3 predicted proteins | sample TBH18003PmetaG_FD_203635 | JGI IMG/M metagenome (GOLD analysis project Ga0316219, IMG submission 203635) | Freshwater microbial communities from Trout Bog Lake, Wisconsin, USA - TBH18003P | ecosystem: Environmental > Aquatic > Freshwater > Lake > Hypolimnion/Profundal zone | place: USA: Wisconsin... | reverse complement strand
GATTGCGGTGGTGGCACTTGAGCTGCCGTTGTTCAGCGTGATGTTGCCCGCGCTGGTTTGCAGCACGATGGCGCCATTGCTGCTGGTCATCAGTGCCGACTGCAGCGCATCCGTCACCAGCGTGGTGGTGCTGTTGGCATTCACCTGGTTGGCACTTACCGTGACATTGCCCACTGTGGTGGCTTTGTCGTTGTGCAGGAAAATACCGCCACTGCCAGCCCGACCGCTCAGGGTATTGACGTCCAGCGCCAGCGGCAGCAGTGCGCTGCCGATGCCGTTGGCGGCACCCAGCCACAGACCATTGCCATGCACATTGGTCACGCTGCTGTTGGCGACGTTGATCGAACCGGTATGCGCCTGCACGCTGACGTTGCCGCCGGTGCTGATGAACGCAATATTCGCGCTGGCATTGGCATCGAGCCGGACCGCGCCGCTGCCGTTGCTGTTCTGCACCACACTGCTGCTGTTCATGGTGATGTTGCCAGCGGCAGCCACCAGATCCATGGTGCCCGTGCCACCGGTCAGCACCGAGGCGGCGCCGGTACCACCCAGCAACAGGTTGCCTGCGGCAAGCAGGCTGACATTGCCGGTGGCGCTCTGCACATTCGCGTTCACCGTGATGTTGGCCCCGGCACCCAAAGTTTGTACCAGCACGCCACCAGCGCCATTGGCGCTGATGGACTGGTTGTTGGCACTGCCGGTACCGTCCGTCAGCGTGATGTTGCCCGCCAGGCTTTGCAGCACCAGCCAGCCACCGTTGCTGCTGACCAGATCCGACTGGGTGGTGAAATTCACCGGTGTGGTGATCAATGTATTCGACAGCACCCGGTTCACGCTGACCGTCACGTCGCCGACGCTCAGGTCACCGCTGTTTTGCAACAGATAGGTGCCGCCCGCGCCAGCGCGCGAACTCACGGTATTGACCTGGGTCTCCAGGGCCAGCGTGCTGCTGCCAATGGCGCTGCTGCTGCCGGTGCCGCTCAGGCGCAGACCGTCTGCCACCACGTTCACACTGCCGTAGGCATTGGCATTCAAAATCGAGCCGCCAGCAGTCAAGGCCACCGTGCCCAGGGTTTGGATGTCGCTGACGATGACGCTGCCCAGGGCCGTAGCCACCGACACATCCCCCGCCGCCAGACTTTGCAGTTCACTGCCGGCAGCCATGGTGATGTTGCCGGAACCCGCGCCCACAGACACATCAATGGTGCCGGAACCTCCGGTTTGCACCAAAACCGTCAGCGCACCGCTGCCGAGGTTGACACTGCCGCCACTGAGGCTGATATTGCCGCCGACGGTGGTCACGTTGGCATTCAGATTCAAGGCAGTCGTAGCGTGCAAAAGCACATTGGAAGTGCCGCTCAGCGCGATGCTCTGGTTCAGTGTCAGGAAGCCACCCGAGGTCAGAATGACCGGGGAACCGGAGGCCGAAGCGGCCGAGCTCAAGGTTCCGGCATCGCTCACACTCGACAACGTGGCGCTTCCAGCCACCACCCGGTTGGCGCTCACTGCCGCCAGCGTATCCACGGTGATGTTGCCCACTGAGTTGACGAACACGCCACCTGCCAGTGCACTGTCGGCACTCAGGTTGGCATTGATGATGACTGCCGAAAGCGTGCTACCAATCGCAGCACCGGCGCTCATGCGAACCGCGTTGCCGTAGATGTTCGCCGATCCGTCGTTATAGTTGGCAATAATGTTGCCGGCCGCGTTGATGCTCACATTGCCGGCGGTCGAGTCCACCACGCCCAGCACCACGTTGCCACTGCCCAGCGCATTGATCTGGATGTTGCCCGCGGCAGCCACCGATGCATTGGAGCTGAAAGTCACCGTCGATCCGCCCTGCAGGTCCAGCGTCTGGTTGGCACCGCTGGCGCTCACGGCAATCGTTGTATTGACACCTACATTCAGCGCACCGGCCGACAGCACACTGATGCTGCCGTAATTAGAGCTGACGTTGGCATTCAGGTTCAGCGCTTGCGAGCTGTTCAGAGTCTGCAAAAGCAGGTTGCCGTTCTGACCCGCGGTGACATTGCTGTCCAGGAAACTCACATTGCCGCGCACCGTCAGTGCGCCATCCTTGGCGACGATATTGGCCATGCGCGTCTGTCCGCTCAGGGCAGCGCCCTGCACCGCCAGGCTGGTGACCGCATCGGTCACGGCCACATCGCCGGACAGGGTATTGATCAGGCTCAGCGAGGCAATCTGCGTCTGCAGCGCATAGGCCAGGGTGCCGATGCCGGTAGCAGCCGACAGGGACAGGCTTGCATTGCTGCCCAGCACGTTCAGGCTGCTGGTGTTGTTGAAGCTGTCGGTAATGGCCGCGCCGGCCGTCACCGAGATGCTGCCATTGGACTGCAGCAGCGCCAGCGCGACATTGCCGCCGATGGCGTTGAAGGTGATGTTGCCAGCGCCCAGTGACGACACCGAAGTGCTGCTGGCCATGCTGATATTGCCGGAGGCGTTCAGGTTGACCAAGCCACCCGCTGCATTCAACTGCGCCGAGGATTGCAGGTTGATATCGCCGGTACTGGAGGTCAGGCTGATGCCGCCGCCAGTGGTGTTCACATTGGCACCGGACACCGTGATGGCACCAGTCGCCGTGGCAAGCACATTGCCGCCCTTGGCACTGACCAGGTGGTTGATATTGAGCGTTTGCGCGCTTCCCGCCACGGTCAGGTTGATGGCACCGGAGCCGAGCGTGGAAATGCCCAAACCACCGGCCGCCGCCACCATGGAGCCGTTGGCCGTCGTCAGATTGATGCTTCCGCTGCCGCTGGCGTTGGTCTGGCTGACCTGCTGTATCGACAGGTTGCCACCGGCCAGCGGCGTGCCACTGGCGGCGTCTTCGTTCACCGTGATGTTGCCGGTCGGGCCGGTGTTGATGGCGATCAAGCCGGCCACCTGCAGATTCGGCAGGCTGATGCCACTGTAGGCGGTGGCTGTCAGGTTGGCGCCAATGATCGGCAGGTTGCTGCCGCCATAGGTCGAACTGGTGACTTCGGTAATGTTGCCGGTCGCCGAGTACAGGCTGATGTTGGCGAAATGCGTGGCATCGGCCATTGCCGTAACGGTGTTCTCGATCAGGATATTGCCGCTGGCATCCAGATTCAAATTGCCGTCAACAAACAGCGTCAGACCGTATTGCGGTGCCGACCACTGCACCGTGACGGTGTTGCCGTAGAAATACATCGTGTCGGCAAAGGTCGCCGAGGTGCTCAGGCCATAGTTCAGGTTGGCACCGATGTACACCGCGCCCGAAGAGGCCAATGCATGTCCGCCTGGCGTGAAGCCATTGGACTGGTAGCCGATGGTGATGCTGCTGAAGGTGCCGGACCAGGCCGCCACGTTTTGCTGCGTCAGGTCGAGCGAGTTGACGGTCGTGGCGCCCGGAGGATCGGCGACATAAATCGTCTCGCCCTGGTTGGTCGGCTCCAGAATCATCCAGTTGGTGCTGCTGAATGAGCTGGCACCGCCACCAAAACTCATCTGGTTGGCCTGCACGAAGACGTCACCGGCAATGTTGCCGCTGCCATTGAAGACGGCGCTACCAGCGTTGTAGATGTCCAGATTGCCGGAAGCAATATTGCCACCGTTGTACACATTCAGCGCGCCACCCACCGACACCGCGCTGGTGTTGCCAGCGGTCAGCGAGACATTGCCCGTGACATTCAGTGCCGAAGCAAAATTGATCGAGCCCGCGGTGGTGATATTCACGCCACCACCCACCAGCGCAGCGCCGGTCACCGACACGCCATAGGCACCGGTGTCATTCACCGTCATGGCACCACTCAGGTTCATCGAACCGCCCAACGCGACACTGCCGCTGGCGTTGATGCTGACATTCGCCGCAAACACCGACGCGCCGTTGGCGAAGGTGATCGACTGGCCGCTGCCGGTATCGACGATGGTGATGTTGCCACCAACGTGGACAGAGCCATCAAAATTCACCGGTCCGCTGGTGTAGATGGTCAGGTTGCCCGCAATCGACACGCCACCCATCAGGGTCACGCTGGCAGGCGGGGTGTTCTGGCCAATTGTCAGATTCTGGATCTGGTAGGTGCCATTGCCATAGGTGCCGACCGTGTTGTCGAGCGTGACATTGCCGGGGGCGTCCAAATAGACCGTGTCGCCTGCGGCGGTGCCGTACATATAGTTGCCACCAACGCTGCCACCAATCGTCATGTCCTGGCTGGCATTAAGGTACAAGGGCGCAGAGGTGTTGACGGCCACCGAGTCGGCGATCGACATGGTGCCATTCACGCTGATGTTGGAGCCGACGTAGAAGGTGTGGCCGGAGCCCTGTTCGACAAAATTGCCGGCCACGGTCAGCGGCTGGTTGATAAAGGTTTCGCCGCCCAGCTGCGGATTCTGAATCGTCAGATTGTTGTTGACGGCCAGCGTGGTATTGCTGCCCGAGGCGCCAATATCGATCACCGAACCCTGGTTCGGTCCACCGATTAGCACATTGTTGAAACCAGATTGCAGCGAGCCCATCGCCGTGCTGTTGACCACCAGTGGCGTCGAGTTCACCGGCGTATTGCCGGCCGAGCTGGCACCGAAGATGATCGGCGTCGAAGCCGTCAGCGGCATGATGGTGAGCACACCACCAACGCTCGAAATATTGCCACTCAGCTCCATCTGCGATGCGCGCAGCACCACGTTCTGGCCATTACCATTGAAGTTGCCGCTGATGACCAGGGTACCGTTCTGGGTATAGGCCACATAGCCATTGAGCAAGGTCTCAATGTGCGTCTGTTGGGCCGCGCTCAGACTGCTCCAGGGCGTGTAGGCCACCGGTGTCGAGACGGTCTGCACCGGCCCCATAATGATGCCCACCGACGCCAGCAGGGACAGATCGGCAGCCGACAGCGTGACCGGCGCGCCGGTCGCATACAGCGGTGTCGAGAGAATCAGGTTGGCGTAGTTGGTCTGCGACGATCCGGTAGAACCGGCCAGCCCGTTGGCGCTATAAACCACGCCGTCGTAGGACGTATTGCCATTGGTAGCGATCGACAGCACCGAATTCGGGCCGGTAATGACCGGCGTGGTGCCGTTCAGCACCACCCCCGCCAGCACCGTGCTACCGGCATTCAGGCTCACCGAAGTCACGCCATTCAGGCTGACCGTGGACAGGTCGCTAGGCGCGCTGAGCATGGCGCCGGACTGCAAGGTGAGATCGGTACCCGAGACCACATACAAATAGGAATTGGCGCTCGGCGTGGACACATTGCCGGAGATATTCACGCCCGACGAACCTGTCAGTGACAGATTGCCAGTGGCGTTCAGCACTTCAATCACGCCACCGGTGTTGACCACAAGGCTGTTAGCGCCGCTGCTGCCAATCATGCCCACATTGACACTGGTATTGCCGACCAGGGCACCCGACACGGTCAGCAGGCCATCGCCCAGCACCTGGATGCTGTTGGCATGGATCGAACCGGTCGAAGTGACCGTCATATTGACCACATTCGCCAGCACCGAGGTCGAGGAGCTCAGATTGCCGTCTACCGTGAGATCGGCCGCATTCATAATCAGCGGCAGCACCATATTGTCCTGGTAGCTGCTATTGGCGTTGTTGACATCGCCCACGTGCATCACCACACCGCTCAGGTTCTGGCCGATGGTGATGCTGGTGAAATGCTTGTCCAGCGCGGCAATGTCGCGCAGTCCCAGATTCAGGTCGCCGCCGGGCGCTGCGGTGGACAGGTCGGCGCCGGAGCCGTTCTGCGCATCGGTACCCAAGCGGTAGCCATCGCTGGCGGTGTAGGAATTCAGTGTCAGGGTGCCGGTGCCACTGACGTGGTTGACACCGGAAGTGAAGTCCATGTCATCTGCCACCAGACTGATATTGCCACTGCTGTTGGCGGTCGAAATCACCCCGGAAGCCAGTGTCATCAGCGAATTGACGCCCGATACCGTCACAACTATGGCGCCGTGGGCGGTATAGATGCCGCCGTTGCTCACGCCATCGGTGACCACGCTCATGTTGCCCGATTGGAACAGCGTGATGTTGGCGTTGGCGTCGGCGCTGGTGTCGGTATTCACCAGGTTCAGCTGCGACACATTGGTGTAAATCGCGCCAGCGATGCCATTGGCCTGGATGTCCAGCAGACCGGTCGGAATGGTGATAGTCGCGTGGGAGGCATTCAGCACACCCGCTGTAGTCAATTGCAGCGCCACGCCACCCCAGCTCGGCACTCCCGAGCTGTTCGAACTCACCAGGTTGGTGCGGTTCGAAGTGTCGGACAGAATGACCCGGCTGGCGTCCTGGTCGAAGGACAGGCTGCCATTCATGGCGCCAGAGGTATAGCTCAGTCCATTGGACAGGAAATTGATGTTGGCGCCGTTGCTGGTCAGCGGGCTGATGGTGATCAGATTGCTGTGCGTGCTACCGCCCAGCACCGAGTCCACACCGCCGGCGCTGGCGTTGATGGTGTTGTTGCCAGCGCCATCGGTGATGTTGTTGTAGCCGTGGCCGATGCTGATGGTGTTGTTGCCATCGCCGCCGTAAATCGTGTTGTTGCCATTGCCCAGCGTCAGGTGGTTGTTGGCGCCACCGTCATACACCGTGTTGCTGCCGTCACCCATGGTCAGGTTGATCAGGCCACTGGCCACCGAGCCCGAGGCACTGCTATTCGACGTGACGTTGATCGACAAATTGGCAGTGGAACTGCCGCTGCTATTGGCCGCCACGCTGTTGGCAATGAAAATATTGTCGCCACCGCCAGCCGTCAGATTCAGGCTGTTCGACGAGTAGTCGGTAATGTTGTTGTTGGCACTGCCGACATTGATGCTGCTGCCGGCACCGGCAGAAATCAGCGTAATCACATTGGCCCGGTTGGCACCGGCAATCGTCACCGGCGCGGTAATGCCGGCGCCAAAGAACAGGGTGTTGGAGCCGGTGCTGTCGTTGAACGCGGTCGGGCTCAGCACGTGAATCGCTGTGATCGCCGGACCACCGGCAGCGCTGCCATAGGTCTGGGTCACGCCCAGTCCGGTGACATTCACCGAGCCGCTGCCGTCCTGGAACACCGACTCAGCTTCACTGCTGTAGTTGCCATAGGTGGCATCGCCATACCCGTAGGTGCCATTGCCCTGGCCGATGCTCAGCGTCAGCACGCCATTGGCATCTTCATGCGCCAGTACTGGCGGTGGTGGCGGCGTACCAAAGCTCCAGGTGTAGGAGATCGGGAAGTTGATGCCCAGCAGATCCAGATCGGCGCTCAGGTGTGCCGTGGCTTGCGGAATATTGAAGCCGATGTCACCCGAGATGCCGACACTGGCAGAAATACTGAAGAAATAGAAGTCCAGCGTCAGGCTCAACTCGGCGTGGAAACTGGCGTCCATGCTCTCGATGCCATTGCGGTCGCCAGTCACCGTGAGCGATGCGCCCATATTGAAATCGACCGGGCCCCAGCCCAGGTCAATGCCACCGGAGCCGGTAAAGCCCCAGCCGCTGTCGGCATGGATGTAGAAGTCGACGCTGATGTTGAATACATCGAAGAAACTGGTAGTCGCATTCAGTTCCATCGAGAAGCCGGCCGAGCTTTCCTGGATGTTCGCGTTGACGCTGGCGATCTGGAAGTCCCAAATCGCCATGCTGCCATGGACGCTCAGATCGAAGGTGGTGTTGGCGGCGACGCTGACCTGGTGGCCGGTCGGACCAAAGCTGTGAGCCACCGAGTCGGTATTGATCTCCAGCGCACCGGAGAAGTCGAAATGCAGCACCGAGGCCACCGAGACGTTCATTGATACATTCGCGTCGAGCGCGAATTCAACACCATGGCTGGTGTTGTAGAAACCGAAGCCAGCACCGATGGTGGCCGAGCCGAGCGAACCCAGACCCAGCGTCAAAGTGGCGTCGGCATCAATTTCATTCTGCGTGATTTGCAGGCTGGCATAGCCCGTCATATTGATGGTCGACAACACCGACAGATTGATGTTGCCTTCGATCAGGAAGGACTGCGCCGCCACACTCACGGTGGTGTTGTTCAGTCCGGTGACGTTCTGGCTGACGTTAGAGGTATTGATCTCCAGCGTGAAGTTACCGCTCAAGTCCAGCACACCTGTGTTTTTCAGCAGGTGCCCGGATAGGAACAAGTCGCCGTACAGCCCGGCCGAGGTGTTGCTGCCGCCGCCCTGAATCGTCAGGCTGCCCTCTGCCTGCAAGGGCTGGAACATGTCGCCCAGCGACAAGGTGGCGTTCACATCCACGGCGACGCCGCTGCCGCTGATCAGAATGCCAAACTCGCCGTTCAGCGAAATGGTGTTCATAAGCGTCAGGTTGGCAGCGCCCTGCAAGTCCACCCAAGGCGTGGCGCCCCATTGCGGGTGACCCAGCGGATAGGCCGAAATGTCGTAACTGGTTACAACATTGCTCTGGTTGATCGCCGTGACCAGGTTCTGCGGCACATTGAACACCACTTCCTCGTTGGTGGTGTTGATTTCCAGGTTGAACAGTCCGTTGAACTGCACTGCCGACGAGATGTTGATCGAACTCGTCAGCGACACATCGGCCGCCAGGCCGCCCGAAGTAATTTCCAGGAAGCCATTCGACGAAGCCGTGAAGGCGCCGTTTTCGATGCTGATGTTGCCGTTTTCCCAGATCTGCACGCCCGAAGTGCTGGCACTCAGGTAGAAAGCAGCGGAAATGACGGCGGTGCCGTTCAGCACATTCAGGCTGGCGGCGCCTTCCACCTGCAACAGCTGGTCGGTGAAATTGAGAACAATATTGTTCACACCACCGGCCGGAATCGCAAAGCCGCTGGTCGTCACATTGCCCGCCGCCTGGTAGGTGCTATGTGAGAAATTGATGGCGTTCAACGAGAAGCTGACACCGGCATTGGTGTACTCGTAATCGCCGTTGGCATCCTGGGTATAGCCGGCCGTGATGGTGGCGGTGCCACCGGCGTTGAGGTCGAATTCCAGGCTGGTGGCATTGAAGGTCACCACCGAAGCCGGGATGCCCACCAGGTAGGCGGCCTGCAAGTCGACCTTGGCGGCAACAAAAGCGCCAATCGTCAGGCTGCTGGTGGAAACATTCAGATTGAATTCATCGGCCACCAACAGGCCGACGCTGAGGTTTTGTATCGCCAGGCCATAGCCCTGATTGGTGCTCACGGTCTGCTGGCTCGAGGTGCCGACGCCGGTGGTGCTCCAGTACGGGCCACCGACGCCGATGAAGCCATAGGCGTCGCTGATGCCGATCGACAGGGCCGTGACATTGGCCTGGCTGCCATCGTGCAGTGTGACGGGCACCGGGCTCTCCAGTGTGATCGCCATCGAGGCCGACAACTGCAAAATGCCGGCGACATCAATTTCGGCGAAACCGACCGAAGCCTGAATGATGGCGCTGCCAAAGTCCAGCGCCACGCTGCTGCTGCCACCGGCAGCCACGGCATAGCCCTCTTTGCCGACCGTGACGTTGGTGGTGATATTGCCCGTGCTGCCGGTCACCGTGGTGGTGCTGACGGTGCCATCGAGTTGCGTCAACGTTTGGGTGGAAACATTGCCGGCGGTATTCTGCGTGTACAGGCTGCCATTCGACTCCAGCACACTGCTGGCGTTCAGCGTCACAAAGTTGCCGCTGCTGGCGACCGAGCTATTGCTGGAATTGACCAGAGGGAACGAGTTGCTCCAGTCGATGAAAGGCGAACCTGTGGCCTGGATCACGCCATTGACCACCGGACCGACGCCCGGAATCACGAAGGTGTTGATGTTCAGCGCGACATCCTGCATCGTCGCCGTCAGCGTCGAGCTGGACACGCCAACCAGTCCGGCACTGCCGACAAAGGCGCGTGCCGAAACAAACATCGGCATGTCGCTGGACGGTGCGCCCAGGGTCGTAGCAATGAAGGCGGCATCGTCCGGAATCGCCAGCACCACGCCGAAGCTGACGTTGCTGATGCTCAGGCCGGTGGCGCCCTGGTTGGTCTGCTCGGCGCTGATGATCTGCGACGCATTCAGCGAAGCGTTGTAATGGGTCGGGTCAAATATCTGCACCGGGCCATTGACACCAAAGAATCCAGTCAGGTCACTGCCGCCCAAAGTCATGGCGCTCAGATCCATCTGGTATTCATGGGTGGTGCTGTTCAGCGTGGCGAAGTTGGCCGCCACCAAGCCCGAACCGAGGACGGAATAGGCATTCAGATTGACCTGCGCGCTCAGCGCCGTGCCGGACGAGAAGGCCAGCGAGCCCTGCAAATCGAGGAACTGCGAAATCTGGATATTGGCAAAGCCGATGTCCAGACCGATGTAATTGGTACCGCTGTAATTCAGATACACCGCGCTGCCATTGGCCGCGCCAGTCGGCACGGCATAGCCGGCCGGGGTGGAACCGTTGGCCGGGAAGGTCGCGGCGAAATCCGGGTTGGTCAGCACGCGGCCACCGAACAGGCCTCCGCCATCGTTGATGTTGATACTGACGTTGTAGGCGTTGACGCTGATCACGCCGGCCATGCCCAGCACTTCGGCGCTGTCCACGTGGGCGGCAATCGAATAGGTCGGCGTGGTCTCATTGGCCAGGCCGTAGCTGCTCAGGTTGGGCGTGAATTTGGACACGCCCAGGGTCAGGTTGGTCATGCCGAAGCCGACCAGTCCGGTGTCCGAAGCAAACGGTGTCAACAGTGCGCCGGTGGTGCTGTTGACCGCCATCACCTGCGTCATATTGGTTCCGCTTGCGGCCACACCCACAAACATATTCGCCGCTGTGGCGCCGAAGGTCACACCATCAAAAGTGATGTTGGAAATCTGGGAGGCGTTGACATTGCCGACCAGCGAGTCGACTGCCGCGGTCAGGTTGGCATCCAACCCCAGGGCATTGACGAATGTCGCCACATCCAGGTTGGCCGGAATGCCGGTGGCCATGGAGCCGGTGAATTCCTGGCCCAGGTTGAGTTCAAAATTACCGGAGATGTAAACGCTGTCGGCAATCGAAATTTCGACCCCGGTCAACGACACCGAGCCGACGATCAGCGGTTTGAAATCGGTGGTGATGCCGATCGTCAGATTCAGGTTGCTGCCGCCGCTGAAGCTGAGTCCGGGCACGCTGAAGTTGGGCAAGCTGCCCAGCAGCTGGCCGAGGTTGAAATCAACCAGGAAGTTCACCGACGGCAAACTCAGATTCAGACTGCCGAAGCCAGGCAGGCTGGGCAGCGTCGGCATGGTGATGTCCGGGAAGTCCAGCTTCAGCTGGTCAAAGGCCGAGAAGAACTGCTCGAAACTGGCCAGACTGAAATTGGTCGACAGGCTCGGAAAGGTCAGGTTCTTCAGCGGGTCGAGCAGGTTCGAGAAGGCCGACAGATCGGGCAGGCTCGGCAGCGTCAGCGTCGGCAGATCTGCCTTCAGCAAGGCCCACAGGTCAGGCAGGTGCTCGATCGCATCCAGGTTCAGGTGCGGTGCCGAAATGCTCGGCAGCGACAGATCCAGCGACGGCAGACTGATGTTGAAATTGGTCAGCCACTGGTTCCACACCGGAATCGCAATCGACGGCAGATGAAGGTCATTGAACTGGAAGGTCAGGGTGTCGAGCAGGCCGCTGAGGTTGGGCAGCCTCAGGTTCGGCATCGACGGCAAATTCATCGACGGCAGGGTCAGATTGAAATGCACCGGCACTGTCAGGTTGAACAGATTGAACAACCCGAAGTCACCGGTAAAGCCCAGGTCAAAAATATTGCTGCTAAAATTCAGCGACTGCACCGAGTTGATCTGGAACGCGCTGCCGTTCATGGTCGTGTAATTCACGAACATGCCGGGCACTGGCAATTCCTCGCCACCGGCACCGACCAAGGCGCCGTTGATCTGCAGCGTCACATTGGTGGCGTTGAGCGTCAAGAACGGATCGGTGCCGACCAGGCCGATGCTGGAAGCATTGGCATCCAGACTGATGAAGTTGACACCCGGCAGCTTGAACGAATCCACCGAGGGCGCCAGAATCGCCAGCGCGAAATTGAAGCCGGTGATACTGAAGCCGACCGCGTGCGCGCCCAGCGGAATGGTGCTGTTGACCGCCACCGGTGCGGACCAGTTGGCGTCGCCATAGCCAACGAACGCACTGACGTTGTGCCCGGCCAGCACCAGGCCCTGGGCCGTGCCGATAATTTGTATTCCCGGCAAATTGATGCCGACATTCTGCAGCGTCTCGTCGTCGAACGTGAAACTGCCGGCAATGCCGACCAGATCGGCACCGCCCAGATTCAGGCTGGCAACGCCCCAGCCGATGTCCACATGGATCAGCTGTTGCGAGAAATTCAGGCTCTGGCCGCTGATGTTGATCGGGTTTGCGGACAGGTTGGCATACGACCCGGCGACACTGCCCTGGTCGATCGATACGGTGACGTTCTGCAGTTCCAAATTCAGGAAACTGCCGATGCCGACCACCTGGATATCCGCCGCGCTGGCTTCCAGCGCGACAAATTTGTTGCTGCCATGCTGTTCCGTCATCAGCGACAGGCCGAAACTGAAATTGCTGACAAACAGACCAATCGCGTCGCTGGGCAGATCGGCATAACTCAGCGCACCGCTCACCGGCGCGGCGCTGGGGCCGTGCAGGCCGACAAAGGCCGACACATTGCTGGCGCCAATGTTGAGTTCGCTGACCGCCACATTCTGGCTGGCAATACCATCGACATACGTGCCGATGGTGGTGTTGGTCTCGGCAATGCTGAAGTTGCCGGCGACATAGACAAACTGGGACACTTTCAGCAAGGCATTGCTGATGTTGGCCGCTACCAGCGCGCTGCTCATGTTGAACGCAATGGTGTCGGCGGTGCCGTTGGTATAGCCGGTGGTGACCGCCAGCGCAGTGTGGCTGTAGTCGATCGCGTGGCCGGTATTACTGTTGACCTGGTTGACTTCGACACCGAAGCCACCCGCCGTCATGGCAAAGCCCGAAGGCAGTCCGATAAATCCGGCCTGTCCGCCCTTGACCTCGGCGCTGACCCAGGAGTTGGTGCCATCGCTCAAAGAGGCAAAGGCAAAGCTGATGTTCTGCAGATTCAGGCCGACCGCGTTGGCGGTGGCCGCCGGGTCGCCGGCAGGCGCCGACATGTTGTAACCGACGCCAGCAAAGGCGTACACGTCTTCCGCGCCAATGCTCAGCACGTTGACCGTGGCAGCGGCATGGCCACCGCCGACCAGCGTCACGCTGGACGCGGCCATCTGGCTCTTGGTAATGGCAAAGCTGCCACTGACGGCAAAGAACTGGCTGACATCCAGCGTCATGTTCGCGGACACTTGCTCGAAGTTGCCCAGCGAACCGGCGATGCCAATGCTCAGGTTGGTGGTCGGGCCGGTCGCCATGACCAGCGGTGTCGTCGCGTAATCGACCACCGAGCCGTCGCTCGCAGCCTTGTTCACCAGCACATTGATGTCACTGACATTCAGCGTGAACAGCGAAGAGCCGATGTTCACCGGACTGATGGTGCCGCCGGTGCTGTCCACCGTGATCCAGCTGCGGTGACTGGCGCTGGTTTCGGAAAACTGGACCAGGCCAAAGGTCACATTGGACGCCTGGATGCCGGTGGCGTTGGCGATGCCGTTGGTGAAATTGGCAGCGCTGGTGTTGTATCCATAACCGGCAAACACGCTGACATTGGTGGCGCCGATTGCCAGTTCGTTGGCCGTGGTGTTGGCGGCACTGCCATCCGAATTCGTCAGGTTGACGCTCTGGTTGCTGGCCGAGGTCATGGCGAAGCTGCCCTCGGCATGGATGAATCCATCCAGGTCCAGGCTCAGGTTGGCGGCAACTTCTTCATAGCTGTGCATGGCGCCACTCATATTGAGTGACACCGTGGTATTGGGGCCGCTGGCAACGCGGGTGGTGGTGAGGGCATAGTTCACCACGCTGCCATCGCTGGCGGCCTTGTTGACCTCGACCACAATATTGCTGACGTTGAGGCTGAAGTTGCTGGGCAGGCCGACCAGCTGGGCGTTACCGCCGTTGCTCTGGACGCTGGTCCACTGGCGGTGCGTGCCGGCAGACTCCGACAACAGCGCCACACCAAAACTCAGGTTCGACAGCTCCATGCCGGTGGCATTTGCCGTGGCATTGGCCAGATCGGGCGCCGAGGCGTTGTAGCCGATGCCAACAAACGCGGTGATGTTGTTGCCGCCAATCATCAGTTCATTGACGGTGGCATTGCTCTGGCTGTTGTCCCTGGCCGTCAGGTTGACGGTTTGCAAGGCTTCGCTGGTCAGCGCGAAACCACCGCTGACGAACAGGAAGCCGTCCATGTTCAGGGTAAGGTTCGCCGCCACCTGCTCGTACGCATGCAGCGCGCCGGCCATGTTCAGCGCCAGCGAGGTGTTCTCGCTGGTGGCCACATTCAGGTGGTGCACGGCATAGTCAACCACCGAGCTGTCGCTCGCCGCCTTGTTCACGCCCACCACAATATTGCTGGCGCTGACGGTAAAGTTGCTCGGCAAGCCGACCAGCTGGGCGTTGCCGCCGGTGCTCTGCACGCTGGTCCAGTGGCGCTGGTCGATGCCGGTGCCCGAAAGCATCGCCACACCGAAGGTCACGTTCGATACTTCCATGCCGGTGGCATTGGCAATCGCCGCGCTGGCGTTGTTGGCCGTGGCGTTGTAGCCATAGCCGGCGAACACCGTCACGTTGCTGCCGCCCAGGGTCACTTCATTCACCGTCACGGCGCTATCGCTGCCAGTCACATTGGTGATGTTGACGCTTTGTGCCGCCGACGAGGTAAAGGCAAAGTTGCCGTCCGCGTACAGGAAGCCGTCCAGATTCATCGTCAGGTGCGCCGCCACCTCTTCATAGGCGTGCAAATTGCCGTTCAGGTCAATCGACACCGTGGTGTTCGGGCCGCTCGCCACCGACAGCGATGTGGCGCTGTAATCAACCACCGAGCCATCGCTGGCGGCCTTGTTGACCTTGACCAGAATATTGCTGGCATTGAGACTGAAATTGCTCGGCAGACCCACCAGCTGGGCATTGCCGCCGCTGCTCTCGACGCTGGTCCACTGGCGCTGCGCGCCCGCCGACTCGGACATCAGTGCGACACCAAAACTCAGGTTCGACAGAACCATGCCGGTGGCATTCGCCGTGGCATGGGTCAGATCGGGCCCCGAGGCGTTGTAGCCCATACCGGCAAAGGCGGTGATATTGCTGCCGCCAATCGTCAGTTCGTTGACGGTGGCATTGCTTTGGCTGTTGTTGCTGTTCGTCAGATTGACGCTCTGCGCGGCCTCGCTGGTCAGCGCGAAACCACCGCTGACATACAGGAAGCCATCCATATTGATGGTCAGGTTCGCGGCGACCTGCTCATACGCATGCAGCGCGCCGGCCATGTTCAGCGCCATCGAGGTGTTCTCGCTGGTGGCCACATGCAGGCCGGTGGCGGCGTAGTCGATCACCGAGTTGTCGCTCGCCGCCTTGTTCACGCCGACCAGCAAATTGCTGGCACTGACGGTGAAGTTGGCCGGCAGACCCACCAACTGGGCGTTGCCGCCGCTGCTCTGCACGCTGATCCACTGGCGCTGATCGCTGCCGGTACCGGACACCACCGCCGCGGCGAAGGTCACGTTCGACACTTCCATGCCGGTAGCGTTGGCAATCGCCGCGCTGGCATTGCCGGCACTGGCGTCAAAACCATAACCGGCAAACACCGTTACGTTGCTGCCACCCAGGGTCACTTCATTCACCGTCACGGCGCTATCGCTGCCAGTCACATTGGTGATGTTGACGCTTTGTGCCGCCGACGAGGTAAAGGCAAAGTTGCCGTCCGCGTACAGGAAGCCGTCCAGATTCATCGTCAGATGCGCCGCCACCTCTTCATAGGCGTGCAAATTGCCGTTCAGGTCAATCGACACCGTGGTGTTCGGGCCGCTCGCCACCGACAGCGATGTGGCGCTGAAATCAACCACCGAGCCATCGCTGGCGGCCTTGTTGACCTTGACCAGAATATTGCTGGCACTGAGGTTGAAATTGCTTGGCAGTCCGTCCAACTGGGCATTGCCACCACGGCTCTCGACGCTGGCCCACTGGCGCTGCGCACCCGCCGACTCGGATATCAGTGCAACCCCGAAACTCAGGTTCGACAGCTGCATGCCGGTGGCATTCAGCGTGGCATTGGCCAGGTCCGGCGCCGAGGCGTCGTAACCGACGCCGGCAAAGGCGGTGATATTGCTGCCGCCAATCGTCAGTTCATTGACGGTGGCATTGCTTTGCATGCCATTGCTGAGCGTCAGATTCACCGACTGCAAGGCCGTGCTGGTCAGGGCAAAGCCACCGTTGACATACAGGAAACCATCCATATTGATGGCCAGATTGGCTTCCACGTGCTCATACGCGTGCAGTGCGCCCGCCATGTTCAACGCCAGCGAGGTGTTCTCGCTGGTGGCCACAGTCAGCTCTGTGGTGGCGTAATCGACCACCGACTGGTCGCTGGCGGCCTTGTTCACCGCGACCATGATGTCGCTGGCGCTTACCGTAAAGTTGCTTGGCAAGCCGACCAGCTGGGCACTGCCGCCGGTGCTGCTGGCACTGATCCAGTGGCGCTGGTCGCTGCCGGTGCCGGACAGCAAAGCCACACTGAAACTGGCGTTGGCAACCGAGAGGCCGGTCGCATTGCTGGTGCCATTGGCAAAATCAGCGGCGCTGCTGTTGTACCCGTAGCCGGCAAACAGATTCACACTGTTGCCACCAATCAGCAGTTCATTCACCGTCGCCTGGGCCGGCGAGCCATCGGCCTTGGTCAGATTAACACTTTGCCCACTCAGGCTGGTCAGGGCGAAACCGCCTGACAGGTCCAGGAAGCCGTCCAGATCGATGGTCAGATTGGCCTGCAGTTGGGCGAATTTACCCAGCGCGCCCGAGGTGTTGAGCAAGACCGGTGCGCTGCTGAAGCCGGTGCCCACGCTTAGCGGCAACTGGCTGAAGTCAATCACGGTATTGTCGCTGGCCGCATCGTTGATGCGCAGGGCGATATTACTGGCACTGACGGTGAAATTGGCTGGCAGCCCGTCTACCGTAGCGCTGCCACCGTTGCTTTGTACGGCGGTCCAGACCCGGCTGGCGCCATCCTCGCGCAGTATCGCGATGCCGATGTTGACCCCGGTCACTTCAATGCCGGTGGCTGCGCTGGTGCCGCCACCGACGCCGGTGAAATTGGCAGCGCTGCTGTTGAAGCCATAACCGGCAAACACATTCACGGCCGAACCGCCAATGGCCAACTCGTTGACCACGGCGGAACTGCCGTTGCTGCCATTCAGCAGCGTTCCGCCCAGACCCTGCTTGGCGGTCAAGGCAAAACTGCCTTCCACCACCACAAAACCATTCAGGTTCAGCACTAGGTTGGCGCTGGCTTCTTCATACGCGTGCGCCGTGCCCGACATATTCAGCAACACCGCCGAGGCCCCTGGACCGGTAAACACACTGACCGGCGTGGCACTGAAATCGACCACGGTGCGATCAATCGCAGCCTTGTTGATCTGCACCACAATCTGGCTGGCAGTCATCTGGAAATTGCTGGGCAAGCCGACCACGCTGGCGCTGCCGCCAGCACTTTGCACGCTGGTCCAGTTGCGCCCGGCACCGCCGACCTCACTGAACAGCGCCAGCCCGAGGTTGGCGCCGCTCAATTCAACGCCGGTAGCATTGGCGATGCCGGCGCTAAAACTCAGCGCCGAGGTGTTGTAACCGACGCCAGCAAAAGCGTTGATGTGGTTGCCACCAATCAGCAATTCATTGACGGTGGCGGTGCTGGCCTGGTTGATCGGTGCAAACCCGGTCAGATTGACGGTCTGCCCCTGGCTGGCGGTGATGGCGAAATTGCCATCCACATGGACGAAGCCGTCCAGATCGATGTCCAGCGTGGCTGCAACCTGCAGCAAACCGTGTTGGCTGCCGGCCATGTCCAGCGTCAGGCCCGGAGCGCCGGGTCCGGTGGCCACGCTCAAATTGGTATGGCCACCGGCGTAGTCCACCACCGTGCCATCGCTGGCCTGCCGGTTGACCTGCACCGACACATTGCTGGCGTTCAGCACAAAGCCGCTCGGCATTGCCCCGATCACGCTGGCGCTGCCGCCAGAACTCTCCAGCGAACTCCACTGGCGCGCCGCGCCACTGGTTTCGGTCATCAGGGCCAGGCCGACGCTGGCGCCGCTGAGCTGAATGCCCGAGGCATTCGCTATGCCGTCATTGAAATTGCTGGCGGAGGCGTTGTAACCGACGCCACCAAACACATCGACATTGCTGGCGCCCAGCGTCAACTGGTTGACCACCGCGCTGCTGCTGGTGTTGGCCGCATCGCTCAGATTGACGCTGACGTTTTGCTTCAGCGTGATGGCCATCAGACCGCTGACTTCGACAAAGCTGCCGATGCCCAGGGTCAGGTTGCCCATGGCCAGCATTTCAGCGCCCTGCGAGCCATCAATATTGAGGGCCACCGAGGTGTTGCCCGTGCAATTGGGAACGCTCAACAGCACCGGGTTGGCAGAAAAATCGGCAACGCGCTGGTTGTTCGTCGCGGCGTTGTACTGCAACGACAAATCGCTGGCCGATACGCTGATGTTGCCAAAACCGGACGTGCTGATACTGGCCGCGTTGGCCGACACTGCAGTCCAGGCGTTGGAGGCGTTGGCGACCGAGGTAAACACGCCCATCGCCAGGTCCAAGCCGCTGGCGTTGAAGCCAACAAACTGTGGCGTGCTGTCGACATTCATGCCCACCATGGCCGACAGATTGGCGCCGCCAATCAGCAACTCGTTGACCGCGACCTGGGTCGCGGCATTGTCAGCCAGCGTAAGGCTGGTCTGGCCCCACTGCACCAGCAGATTGCCGGACGCATTGACAAAGCCCGACAGGCGCAGCGCCGCGTTCGGAATCGACATCGACTGGGTGCCAGCAGTCAGTGCATTGTCAAAGACCAAGGAACTGCTGCCAATCGCCAGCGTGCGGCCGGCAAAACTGACATTGGTGGTGTCGATCAGGATTTCCGCGCCGCTGGAGGAGAGCGACAAGACGCTGCCCAGATTGCTGCTGAAGCCGCCCTGCATTTGCAGGGCAAAGCCGGTGGCGCTGTAGGCCAGTCCCAGCGTAGCATTGGAAACGTCCAGATTAAATGCACCGGCGCTCAGGGTAGCCGACACATTGCTGGCCAGCACATCCAGAGTCGACAGGCTGCTGTCCGAAGCCACCGCCAGATTGCCTTGCAGCACCAGGCCATCGATATGTATCGAGACGCCCTGCAAATTGACCAGGTCTGTGGCCGCAGCGGCCAGCACCAGGTTATAGCTTTGGCCAATGCCGTCGCTGATCTGCGCCGCCGCCACACTGGTGTTGTAAGAGTTGTAGACCAGGGTCACCGAACTTGCCGTCGCACTGCCCAGGTCCTGACCCGAGAGCGCAGCCGTGCCAGTGGCCTCAAATACGGTGCCAGCGCCGCTCACCTGCATGCCGAAACTGCCGTTGGTAATACCAAAGCTGGCTTCGTTGGCAATGCTCAGCGTGGCACTGACATTGCTGCCGACCATGGTGAAGACGCCGTTTTCCACCGCCGCGCCCACGGTGCCGGACACCGTAAAGTCGGCCACCTGGCCCGTCAGTGTGCCCTGCACCGCAACGCTGGTGCCAGCCATCGTGGTGCCAATGAAGGTGCTGCTGCCAACCACCAGCGGGTGCGCGGAAAGGTCCAGCACCGTGTTGTTGGCGCCACCACCGGAGAGCGTGCCGAGGTCTGAATTGACGGTCAAGGTCAGGTTGCTGCCGGTCAGCGTGACACCGCTGATGCCGACCAGGGAGACATTCGCAACCGAAGCGCTGCCCATCAGCCAGCCGTAGCTGCTGGAGGCATCCGGCACCACCACTGCCAAATTCAAATTGGCGCCGCTGACGCTGACGCCCTGCTGGTTGATCCCAATGAAGCCGGAGCCATTGCTGACGCTCAGGGTCAGCTCGTCCATGGTGCCGCTGTGGCCCGGGTTGGCCGGATCGTTGACACCAGAAACCTGGCCAAAACCGAAACTCAGATTGCCCGATAAATAGAAACGGTTGCCCACCTGAACGCTGCCGCTGAGGGTCGGGAAATAGCCGTTGCTGGGCTGTGTCGCCCCGCTGGTGTCGCTCATCCACTGGCCAAGCGCGTCGTCCAGGCTGGCCGGCATCAACTGGGCCGCCACGTCAATAGCGCCGAGCAAGGTTGTCGAATTCAGCGCGTGCGCCGTCAGCGTCACCGAGGTGGCGTTCTGCGTGACCTGGAAATAAACGCCATCGGCGAGGTCCAGCAAGCCGCTGGCATTGCTGAATTTGCCGCTCACGGAAGCAGCATTCAGTATCGTGAATGACTCGCCGTCGGTCGGCTTGAAGCCATTCACTACAGACACCGCCAACGTTCCCGCCAGCGACACGTTGCCGCTGCTGCTGAGCTGGTCATAGTTGCCGCTGCCGGAACTGGTGCTGGCGCCGCCAATCTGAATATCCAGCTCGCCGCTGCTGCTCTGCGTATAGTTGGCGACCTGCAGGGTTCCGGCATTCTGTCCCTGGCTCACCACCGCGTTATTCACCAGCGCCAGGTTGATGTTGCCGGCGCCGCTCAAGGCCTCGCCAGAGGCCACCGTCAGGGTGGAGCTCAGCAAGCCGGCGTTGGCGGCATACATGCCGGCGGAATAGACCGACTGGGTCGAGGTAGTCGTGGAACCGTTGGCCGCCGGCGCACTCACGATGGAGCGCACCAGGGGCACGGTAATCGACACGGCCGAGGACTGTGCCAACAGCTCGTCATAAGCGCTGGTAAGGGTCTGATTGGGCGGTGGCACCATCGCCAGAGCCAGTGGAGTCAGGATCGGATCTGCCGACAGCAGAACCCTGGGCTCCAGAGGCTCAAGTCGAAACGCTTCCCGAACCCGAGACAGGAGAGAGATTTTTAGCGTTTTCAATGGCCGCACCTTTAGTACTTAATTAATTCATTTATTAACAGGTAACACTATCCGCCGATTCATCGACGGAGTAATCCCTTTACCCGCTAATTGTAAAAGACAGAAGCCGAATAGTGTTACAAGCGGTAACAAATAGCGATTGCTCAAACTTTGGACAGTGACACGCAGCCAACAGCCGCGAGGATGTCAATTTGCTTTCACAATCCGGTCACAAGATTGATAAAGCGTCTATTCACCGCACACGGCTATCCAAATAGCAACGTGCTAATTGAGAAATTGACGTTTGTCAATCATGGTATGTCTGAGGGTCGTCTAGCCCCGCCCGGCGGTGCCGCGCGCAGATATTGCCGCAAATTTATGACCTATACTGGCTCGCTCTTAGGCTATCCAAGGCAAGTGCATGTTCCAATCCATTGTTCCAGTCAACAAAGAGCGCCATCTCAACAAACGCATCAAAGAGATCGTCAGTTTTGATTTCGCGGCAAAACACCACATTTGCTACGTCACCATGCACGAGTTTGCGCGGGTCGCCTCGACCTTCCCGATCGTGTTCCTGGAAGACAAAGACAAGGACGAATTCCGCCCGGTCGCGCTGATGGGTTTGAATCCTGGCGAAAACCTGTTCGTCAACGCTGACGGCAAATGGGGTGCGTCTTACGTGCCCGCCATTATTCGCCGCTACCCGTTCGCCCTGGCACCCAACCGCGACGAAGGCCAGTATGTGGTGTGTATCGACGAAGGCAGCGATCTGCTCAATGAAACCTCCGGTGCCAGCCTGTTTGACGAAAACGGCGAACCGACCCAGGTCATTGAAAACGTCAAGCGCTATCTTTCCGAACTGCAGCAGATGGACGCCATCACGCTGCAATTCTGCAAGTTCCTGGCCGAGAACAATATGTTCACCACGCTGAACCTGAAGGTTCAGGACAACGACACGGTCAAGAGCATCACCGGCTGCTATGTGATCAACGAAACCCGTCTGAACAACCTGTCCGACGAGCTGTTCCTGGACATCAAGAACAAGCGCTACCTGCCCGCCATCTACGCCCACCTGATCTCCCTGGCCCAGACCGAACGTCTGGTCAAGCTGCAGCAGGAACGTGTCGCCGGCAAACCCGCCACCGAAGTGGTTTAAACACCCAGGGCGAAGCGGCGCAGCCGCGCGGTTTCGCCCTGGTCTGCTGGCTGACTAGGAGACTGGGCGGTAGAAATCGCCGAAGCGAAAAGCGACCCCGGCGAGGCCAGTTTTCTGCCGCCCAGCCTCCTAGCGCCAGCGCGTAAAGCTCAGCAGCTTGCGCAATTCCTCTTGCAACTCGGCCATGTGGCGCCGCTGCCGGGCCGCCAGCCGCTGTGCGAGCCATTGCGCCAGCCACAGCAGAAAACCCATCAGTAGCGGCAACACCGCGTCCGGCACCGAAGGCCGCAGCAAGGGTTTCAAAGAGGCCGGAAGAAACCGCACCAGCAACTCGTCTTCCATAGACACAAAGGCCTGCGCACAGCCTCTGGCGCCCTGCCGGCCGGCCCGGCCAAACAGTTGCCAGTCGACGCGCGCCGATTCATGCGGATCGAACATCAGCACCTGCAGACCGCCCAGCGGCTCGGCTAGGGCATCAATGCCAATGTCGGTGCCGCGCCCGGCCATATTGGTGGCAATGGTGATGGCGCCAAGCCGGCCGGCGCGCTCAATGATGGCGGCTTCCTGCTTGTGCTGCTTGGCATTCAGCACCTCACAGGTATAGCCGCTCTGGCGCAGTGCCAGCGCAATATCCTCGCTGTCCTGTATGCGCCGGGTGCCGACCAGGATCGGTACGCTCTGGCTGTGCAGCTGCTGCACGCGGGCGATCAGGCCGGCCAATTTCTCCGCCTTGGTGCGGTAGTTCTGGCGTGGCAGCACCCGCAACTGGCTCTTGTTCTTGGGTGCAATCCGGAAAATGGTGGCGCCATAGGTGCGCCAAAGTTCGATGTCCAGACCATGCAGGGTGCCACTGGCGCCGCCCAGCACATGGTAGTGGCGAAAATATTCCTGGAACGTCATGCGCGCTACGGTGCGCGTTGGCGCCGTCGGCGCAATGCCCTCTTTGGCTTCCACCGCCTGGTGAATGCCCTGGCTCCATTTGCGCCCCGGCATGACGCGCCCGGTGCTGTCATCAACGATCACCACCTCGCCATCCTGAACAATATAGTGCTTGTCCAGAATGAATTGCTCTCGCGCCAGCAGCGCCGTCTTGAACAGATCTTCGAGCCGGTTTTCACGCTGCCAGTAACTGCTGAAATGGCTGGCCAGTTTGCGCAGCTTCTGGCGCCCGGCCTCATTCCATTCGATGTGACCGACCGGATGCAGATAGATCGAATAGTCGACATCTTCATGCAAATACTCCAGCAGTTCCCGCACCACCTGGATCGCCACCACCATTTCCGAGCGGTCCTGTTCCGCATTGGCAATGATCAGCGGGGTCGTCGCCTCGTCCACCAGCACACTATCGGCTTCGTCAATAATGGCCGCATACACGCCCCGCGTTGCCGGGGGCTTGCCGCCAAGGCCCTGGCGCAGACCCCATAGACCGCGCGTCAAGGCACTCTGGGCACCGTCCAGCAACAGGTCATCACGCAAAAAGTCGGCCAGGTACTGCGCCGCGGTGGCATACACCACCGCGTGCTGGTAGGAAGCGCGTAAATCCTGTGGCGCAGTAGTGTGCGTCACTGAGCACACCGAAACGCCGGCGGCGCCGTACAGGGCCTGCATCAATACCGCATCGCGCTCGGCCAGGTATTCGTTGGCAGTGACCACATGGCAGGGCCGCCCCTGCCAGGCCAGAATCACGCCGGCCATGGCGATGGCCAGGGTTTTGCCCTCACCCGGCGCCAGCTGGATCAGCCGTCCACGGCAGATCGCAATGGTCGCGGCAATCTGCGGCACGGAAGGCTGCAGCTGCAAAGTCTGGCGCGACAGATTGACCAGCAGCGCCACCGCATCCAGCAGCACCGACTCCAGCAACTCCGGCTTGGCCGGCACCTTGTGCAGCAACGCACGGCAGTGCTGCATCTGCCGCTGCAGATCGGCGGGTGCAAGCGGCTCGGTGGCGGCGATGTGGCGCGCCGCGCGCACCAGCGCGCGGCTTTCGGCGCCGCCAAAATGCAGCAGAAAGCGCCACAAGCCGGGCACGCTGGTCCAGCCAAATGCCTGCGGATCCTGGGGCCGGAACCAGGCCCCGAACGACGGCGCGCTGGCCATCAGAGGCTGTACCGCTTCTGCACCAGCTGCAACAGGAACTGCCGGAACTGGTAAGCCAGAGGCCGCGCCGGCCGTTCCACCCGCACCATGCAGGTCAGTCCGTGCATCGGCGTGAGCTCTTGCGCCGGCAGGCTGGGCAGGGCACCGTAGAGCAGGAAATACGGCTCCTTGGTGCGATTGCCGGCCTTGTCATCGACCTGCACAGCGATGTCACCACCGCCCATCCAGCCCAAGGCTGGCGAGACCAGTTTATCGGACTGGTAAGGAATCACTGTGAGCTGGTCGATGCGGATCAGCTGATCGGCCTGACCGGAAATGCGTACCTCGGCGGCTTGCAAGGGGGCGTTGAACAGGTCTCGGGCCTGCTCCTGCGGAATCACGGCAGAAAAACGAAAATGCTGGCTATTCACCAACTGACCAATCAGCTGACCACGCTGCACAAAAGCCGCCTGGTATTGCTCCAGACTGGGTGAAATCCACTGCCCGTCAAAATGCGCCCGCACCGTCAGCAGGGACTGGCGCCGCTGCAGTTCCGCTTCCAGCTTCTGTAGGCTGGTAATGCGCTGGTGCGCCTGCTCGATGTTCATATAGGCCCCGGACAAGGCCTTGCGGTATTGCACGTCAGCATCGCTCAGCTCGTCCTGCACCAATTCCAGATCGCGCCACAAATCGGCATTTTGCAGCTGCGCAATCACCTGGCCGGATTTGACAAAGTCGCCGCTCCTGACCGGGGTGCTCTGCAGCACGCCTTCGCTTTCAACAAAATAGTTTTCGAACTGCGCGGCTTCCAGAATGCCGGGCGCCTTGATCGCATAGGGAAAGGGCACCACAAATAGCAAGAGCAGGGCCAGCGCAATGGTGCCGGCCACCACCGACCAGGCACGCGTGCGGTTCGGCAGTATCTTCTGGCTGTTCAGATGCTTGCCCAGGCGGTACAGCGGCAGCACGACCTTGGTCACCAGGATCACCGCCAAGGCCAGCAGGCCGAGCGGAAACCACTTGTCCAGCAGAAAGAAAGTGATGCCCAGGGATACGAACATCAGATAGAGAAAACTGCTGACCCCGTAAATACCCAGAATCCGTGCCTCGCGCGGCTCCTGGCTCTGCGGCTGCGCACTGCTGGTTCCCAGAATATATTTGTCGGCCAGATACAGGGCCCCTCGTCGTTCTGTGTGGAACTTGACTGTCTGAATTCATAATAGTAGTGGAGCCCGGTGGGGCTTGTGGGGAACTCGGTACTCCGAGTTGTCCACAAACCCACGGGGCGGCGTTGAAACA
>Ga0316219_1001433_pt1 | contig 25426 bp, 30 predicted proteins | sample TBH18003PmetaG_FD_203635 | JGI IMG/M metagenome (GOLD analysis project Ga0316219, IMG submission 203635) | Freshwater microbial communities from Trout Bog Lake, Wisconsin, USA - TBH18003P | ecosystem: Environmental > Aquatic > Freshwater > Lake > Hypolimnion/Profundal zone | place: USA... | reverse complement strand
TTCGGCTGGCGCTGGACAAGCCGCTCACCGGTATCACCAGCCTGGAAGCGCTGGCTGCTGCCGCCTGCGCGCAAACCGGCGCGCTGAACGCAAAAATGCCGCGCGCCGCCGCCATCCATGACGCGCGCCGCGATGAGGCCTATCTTTCGCTGGTGGAAGATGCCGTGGCCAGCGCGCCTGTCGTCCTGCCATTCGTCCGCGCCGTCGAAGCGATCCGGGCGTTCGGGCCTTGCGTGCTGGCGGGCACCGGCGCGCCCGCCGCGCAGGAGGCGCTGGGCGCGGGCTTCGTCCTCTCCGGCATTCGCCAGCCCGATGCGCTGTTCGTGGCGCGTCTCGCCGCCGCGCAGGCGCCCCCATCCTCCGATGCGCCGCCGCCCGCACCGCTCTATCTGCGCGCACCCGATGCCAAGCTGCCGGGCGGGCGCGAACTGGTGGCGCTCTTCAAGGGCGATGTTGCCGATCTGGCGTTGCTGCATGCCGCCTCGTTCGACCATCCTTGGGATGCCGCCGCGCTGGGTGATCTGCTGGCCGGTCCCGGCGTCTTCGCGTTCGCTGCCCCGTCGGGTTTTGTGCTGGCGCGCGCGGCCGGCGGCGAGGCCGAAATCCTCACTTTGTCGGTGTTGCCTTCAGCGCGGGGCAAGGGCCTGGGCCGGGCATTAATGCAGGCCGCCGCCGCGCGCGCTGCCTTGCTGGGGGCCGAAACACTCTTTCTGGAAGTCGGTACGGACAATCCGGCGGCGCTGGCACTTTACAATGGGCTGGGCTTGTCGCGTGTCGGCAGCCGCAAGGGCTATTATGCTGGCGGTTCGCAGACTGGCGGCGTGCGAGGCCAGCCGCCGGGCGGCGGCGACGCGCTGGTCCTGAAGGCCGCGCTTCCGCTGGCGGGCAATTTGGCCTAACGTGCCGGCCTCATCTGCCAAGGATAGTTTCGCGTGACCCGTATCGAGAAGCTCTGCGTTGACAAGGGCTTGCGCATGACCGACCAGCGCCGGGTCATTGCCCGGGTGCTGTCGGATTCCGGCGACCATCCCGACGCGGAAGAGCTGTATCGCCGCGCCGCCGCGATCGATCCGCATATTTCCATCGCCACCGTCTATCGTACGGTCAAGCTGTTCGAGGATGCCGGCATCCTGGAGCGGCACGATTTCCGGGATGGCCGCTCGCGCTACGAGGAGGCGCCGGAAAACCATCACGATCATCTGATCGACGTGCAGACCGGCAGCGTCATCGAATTTCGCAACGAGGATATCGAGAAGCTGCAGCGCCGCGTCGCGGAAGAGCTGGGCTTCGAACTCATTGACCACCGGCTTGAGCTGTATGGTGTCCCCAAGGTCAAGCGTCCCACCTGATTTGGCGCCCCTCTTCCCCCTGATCGCACGCTTGCGCGCGGGCGTGGTCATCGCCGCATTTCTGGCCGTCACGCTGGCGGGCATGCCCTGGCAGGCGCTGCTGCTGCGGGTCGCGCCCGCGGCGGCGCGGCGCTTTCCCAATCGCTACCACCGCCTGGTGGCACGGCTGTTCGGTCTGAAGCTGACGGTGATCGGCGCGCCGGTGACAGGCGAGGGCGTGCTGCTGCTGGCCAACCACACCAGCTGGATGGACATCGTGCTGTTCTCGGCAGTGACACCGCTGTCCTTCGTCGCCAAGGCGGAGATCGCCCGCTGGCCCCTTTTTGGCACCCTGGCGCGGTTGCAGCGCACGGTCTTTGTGGCGCGCGAGCGCCGCGCCCAGACCGGCGCGGTGGCGGAAGAGATCGGAGCGCGGCTGGCGTCGGGCGATTGCCTGCTGCTGTTCCCTGAAGGCACGTCCTATGACGGCAACAGCGTGCTGCCGTTCAAGAGCGCTCTGCTGGGTGCGGCGGAAGCCACCCGCGCCGATGGCCGCCATGTCACGGTGCAGCCGGTTTCCGCCGCCTATACCGGCTGCCAGGGCATGCCGATGGGGCGGGAAATGCGGCCGTTTTTCGCCTGGTACGGCGATATGGAGATGGTCCCGCATCTGTGGGAGGCGCTGAAGGCGGGGCCGCTGGATGTGACGGTGGAGTTTCATCCCCCCGCGACCCTGGACATGATGAGCCGCAAGGAACTCGCGTTACGCGCGCGCGCCCAAATCCAGGCCGGATTGAGCCGCGCACTGGCAGGACGGACCTGAAGGCTGTAAATCGCATCTGATGAAGAAACTCCCTTTCAAGGCCCATGGCCGCCGGATGAAGGCGTCCGCGCGCCCTGGGCGCGCCGTGGAAAAGCGGACATGAAAAAACTGTTCGTGAAGACCTATGGCTGTCAGATGAACGCCTATGATTCCGCGCGCATTGCCGATCTGCTGGCGCCGCTGGGCTATGGCGCGGCGATGGGGCCGGAAGACGCCGACATGGTGGTCCTGAACACCTGTCATATCCGCGAAAAGGCGGCGGAGAAGATCTATTCCGAACTGGGCAAGCTGCGCGAATTGAAGGCAGAAAAGGCCGAACGCGGCGATCCCATGCTGATCGCCGTTGCCGGCTGCGTCGCCCAGGCCGAAGGCGAACTGATGCTGAAGCGCGCCCCCACCATCGACCTGCTGGTGGGGCCGCAGACCTATCATCGCCTGCCGGAGATGATCGCGAGGATTGCCCGCGCCGGCGGCAGGGCGCTGGAAAGCGATTTTCCGGCGCTGGAAAAATTCGACGATCTGGCAAAGCTGGAAGCGCCCGGCGCCGGCACGCGCGGCGTCAGCGCGTTTCTCACCGTGCAGGAAGGCTGCGACAAGTTCTGCACCTTCTGTGTCGTGCCCTATACGCGCGGCGCCGAACTGTCGCGCGCGCCCGAAGCGGTGATTGCCGAGGCCGGGGCGCTGGTGGCGGGCGGCGTGCGCGAACTGGTGCTGTTGGGCCAGAACGTCAACGCCTATCGCGGCGCCGGCGCCGATGGCAAAGCCTGGTCGCTGGCGCGTCTTTGCGAAAAGCTGGCGCAGATCGAGGGCCTGCATCGCATTCGCTATACAACCAGCCATCCCCGCGACATGGGTGACGATCTGATCGCGGCCCATCGCGACAATGACAAGCTGATGCCATTTCTGCACCTGCCGGTGCAATCGGGTTCGGACGCCGTTCTGGCGGCGATGAACCGCCAGCACCGGGGGGAAGACTATCTGCGCCTGATCGAGCGCATTCGCGCCGCGCGGCCTGATATTGCACTGTCTTCCGACTTCATTGTCGGATTCCCTGGTGAAACCGATGCCGACTTCGAGGCGACGATGGCGCTGGTGCGGACGGTGAAATATGCCCAGACCTTCTCGTTCAAATATTCCAAGCGGCCGGGTACGCCTGCCGCCGCGGCGCTGAAGCAGATTTCGGAAAGCGTGAAATCCGAACGGCTGCAGGTGCTGCAGAAACTGCTGCTGGAGCAGCAGGACGATTTCAACAATGCCGCCATCGGCAAGACCATGGATATCCTGTTCGAGAAGCCGGGCCGCGAGGCCGGCCAATTCGTCGGCCGCTCGCCCTGGCTGCATCCGGTCCATGTCGAAGGCGACGCATCGCTGATCGGGCGCACGGCGCAGGCGCGGATCGAAGCGCGCACCGCAAATTCTCTCAAGGGCACGCTGCTTTGAGCGCCAAGAAAATCCAGACGACGCTGGAATTTCCCGACAACAAATTGCTGGCGGCGCTGGGCGGCGCCCATGGAAAGCATTTCGCCCGCCTGGAACAAGTACTGGGCGTGCACCTGGCCAGCCGCGGCAATCTGGTGGCGGTGGAAGGCGCGGGCCGCGAGCGGGCGGCGGCGATCCTGAAGTCGCTCTATGCGCGGCTGAAGGCCGGCGAAAGCATCACCCTGGCGGAAGTCGATGCCGAACTGCGCTTTACCGAAGCGGGCCGCGACGCCGCCGGCGATGAAGGGCGGGGCGGCGCCATCCGCACCGCCTCGGGCCGTGTCACCCGCCCGCGCACGCCGGCCCAGGCCGCCTATCTGGAACAGATGCGGGGCCATCCGCTGGTCTTCGGCATCGGCCCCGCCGGCACCGGCAAGACCTATCTGGCCGCCGCCTTCGCCGCCCACATGCTGCAGGAGCGGCGGGTCGAGCGCATCATCCTGTCGCGCCCCGCCATCGAGGCGGGTGAGCGGCTGGGCTTCCTGCCCGGCGACCTCAACGAGAAGATCGATCCCTATCTGCGCCCCCTGTCCGACGCGTTGTTCGATGTGCTTGGCGACAAGGCGGCCCGCCTGCGCGAGCAGGGCGTGATCGAAGTCGCCCCGCTCGCCTTCATGCGTGGCCGCACCCTGACACGCGCCTTTGTCATTCTTGACGAGGCCCAGAATGCCACCAGCGCCCAGATGAAGATGGCGCTGACCCGGCTGGGCGAGGATTCCCAGATGGTGGTGACAGGCGACCGCACCCAGAGCGACCTGCCCGGTGGACGGGCCGAAGGCCTGGAGGAAGCGTTGGAGATTCTTGAAGGCGTGGAAGGTGTTGGCGTCGCCCGCTTTTCCGAGGCCGATGTGGTGCGCCATCCCCTCGTCGGACGCATCGTTGCCGCTTATAATAAGCAAGATGCGCGGCGGTGACGGTGGCCGAGGGGACGATTACGGTGGTGGTGGAAGAGGCGGCCTGGCGCGGTCATCGCGGCCTGCTGCCCAGGCTCAAGGCCGCCGCCGAAGCCGCGCGCCGGGCGGCGAAGCTGCCGGCGAAGCGGCGATTCACCATTCTTCTGGGCGATGACGCGCGGCTGAAGGCGCTCAACCAGGGTTTTCGCGGCAAGAAAAAGCCCACCAATGTGCTCTCCTTTCCATCCGATGATGCGGATTATGCCGGCGATATCGCCCTTGCCTACGGTGTGACGAAAGCCGAGGCGGCGGCCGGAAGGAAGAATTTTGTCGACCATGCCCAGCATCTGGTGGTGCATGGTGTGCTGCACCTTGCCGGTTATGACCACATGACGGACCGCGACGCGAACATCATGGAGCCGCTGGAGACGAAGATCCTGGCGAAGCTGGGCGTGGCTGACCCGTATGAGGGTTCGTCGTGAGCAACGAAGGCGAGACATCGCTGTGGAAGAAGATTGTCCGCGCCCTGCAAGGTGAGGACCGCGCCGACCAGGCCGCGATGCGCGAAAGCCTGCAGGAGGTGATCGAGGAAAGCGAGCGCCAGTCGCCCGCTCTTTCCGAAGCCGAACGGGTGATGCTCTCCAATCTGCTCAAGTTCGGCGAGCTCCGCCTCAAGGACGTCATGGTTCCGCGCGCCGCCATCATCGCGGTGGACGAGACCGTGTCGATGAACGAGCTGGTGACGCTGTTCCGCGAGGCGCAGCATTCGCGCCTGCCCATGTATCGCGAGACGCTCGACGATCCCACCGGGCTGGTGCATGTGAAGGATGTGCTGGCGCTGCTGCAGGACGCGCCGGGCGGCGGCTACCGCCTGCCCGATGTGCCGATCGCGGGCCTGCGCCGCCCCATCCTGTTCGTGCCGCCTTCGATGCGGGCGCTGGACCTGCTGCTGAAGATGCAGACCGCCCATACCCATCTGGCGCTGGTGATCGACGAGTATGGCGGTACCGACGGGCTGGTCTCGATCGAGGACATCATCGAGGAGATCGTGGGCGACATCGCCGACGAGCATGATGACGAACCCATCGCCCTGAAGCAGGAGGACGGTTGTTATGTCGCCGATGCCCGGCTGGAACTGGAGGATTTTTCCAAGCAGACCGGTTACGACCTGACCGTTCCCGCCGAACTGGAAGAGATCGACACGCTGGGCGGCCTGGTGGTGACGCATCTGGGCCGCGTGCCGCAGCGCGGCGAGATCGTCGAAGGCCCGGCGGGCTTCACGTTTGAAGTGCTCGAAGCGGATCCGCGCCGGGTGCGGCGCCTGCGCATCCGCCCGCCGCGCGCGGACTTTGTCACGTGAAGATGTGGGGTTATGTGGACAGGTTGGCGCGGCTCGGTGACGGGATGCGCGGCCTGCGCGGCTGGCGCCGCATTGCCTGCGCGATGGCGCTGGGCGCTTTCTCCGCCGCCGCCTTCGCGCCTCTAGACCTTTTTCCGGCGCTGCTGCTGGGCTTTGCCGGGCTGGCGTTGCTGCTGGATGGCGCGCTGGAGGCGCCGCATCGCCTGCGGGCCGCCGCCGCCACCGGCTGGGCCTTCGCCTTCGGCCAGTTCTTCGTCGGGCTGCACTGGATTGCCTATCCTTTCCTCGTCGATCCCAACAATCATTTGTGGCAATTGCCCTTCGCGCTGAGCCTGCTGCCGGCGGGGTTGGGCCTGTTTGGGGTGTTGGCTGTGCTGCCCGCCGCGCTGGTGCGCCAGAGCGGCACTGCACGCCTGCTGCTGCTGGCCGTCGGCTATGCCGGGGCGGAGTGGTTGCGTGGTCATGTCCTCACCGGCTTTCCGTGGAACCTGCCCGCCTATGGCTGGGGCGCTTCGCTGGCGGTGATGCAGGCGGCCTCGCTGATGGGCGCCTATGGCCTGTCCTTCCTCACCATCCTGCTGGGTGTTTCGCTAGCGGCGCTGACGCGGCGGTGCCTGTTGCTGCCCGGCGCGATGTTTCTGCTGTTCGTTGGCCTGTGGGGCTTTGGTGCGCTGCAACTGGCCAGGCCTTCCGCCCTGGTGCCCGGTGTGACGCTGCGGCTGGTACAGCCCAATGTGCCGCAGGATGAGATGCATGGTCGCTTCATCAACCGCAACTGGCAGCGGCTGATCCGTCTCAGCAACCGCCCGGGCCATCCCACGCACATCATCTGGCCGGAATCGGCGGCGGCATTCGACCTGGCGCGCACGCCCGCGGCGCTGGAATGGATCAAGGGGCTCACCGCCCAGGGCGCGACCCTGATGACGGGCGCCATCCGCGTCGACGGCACGCCGCAACACTTCAACTGGTACAACAGCCTTTACGCGTTTGGCCCAGGCGGTGCGCCACTGGCCGTGTACGACAAGGTTCACCTGGTGCCGTTCGGCGAATATCTTCCATATCCGGGCTTGATGAATGCGCTGGGTATCAGCCAGTTGACGGGCATGGGCCCCGGCGCCACACCCGGCAGCGGACGCCATCGCTATGCCCTGCCGGGCGCGCCGAACGTAACGCCGCTTATCTGTTACGAGGCTATCTTTCCCGGTGCGGTGACGGCGCCGGAAGGCCGCCCCGGCTGGTTCGTCAATGTGACCGACGATTCATGGTTCGGACCCTGGGCCGGTCCGGCGCAGCATCTGCTGTCGGCGCGGATGCGGACCATCGAAGAGGGCGTGCCCATGGCGCGGGCCGCAAATACTGGCATCAGCGCCGTGATCGACGGCCGAGGCCGCATCCTTGGCAAACTGGGCCTTAGCCAGATGGGCGTGCTCGATATGCCGCTGCCGGGGGCGCTTGCCCCCACGCCTTATGCCCATTTTGGAGATTGGGTTTTTGTAGTGCTTCTAATCTTCACCACTGCCGCGGGTTTTCTGGCTGCGCGCAAGGCTGCCTGACATTTTGATACCAAATTCTGTTTCGTTTTGATGACCGTTACCGCTAAGTTCCCAGCCATACGGGTGCGTTTCTCCCGTTCCCAAGGGTGTGTTCTGGTGCCGAAAAAGCAAACCAATCCTGTCGACATTCAAGTCGGCAACCGAGTCCGCATTCGCCGGATGCTGATCGGCATGAGCCAGGAGCGCCTGGGCGAACTGCTCAGTCTCACTTTCCAGCAGGTGCAGAAATACGAAAAGGGCGTCAACCGCATCGGTGCCGGTCGTCTGTTCGACGTCTCGCGCATCCTGGGTGTGCCGATCGACTATTTCTATGAAGGCGTCGGCGCACAGCTGGGCCAGGCAGGCTTCGCCGAGGAAAGCGCGCCGCCGGTGATGGAATTTGTTTCTTCCGGCGAAGGGCTGCAGCTGAGCCTCGCCTTCATGAAGATCAAGGACGCCAAGGTGCGCAAGCGCGTGCTGGACCTGGTCAAAAGCCTCGCGGAAGAAGAAGCGGAAAAAAGCTAGCTACGGCGCGCTTTTTGCGCGCGATGCTTTTTCCGCCAGGCCCGACTGGGCCTGGCGCGCCGTCAGCACGGCATAGACATCCTCGGGCGTGAGGCCCGCCGCCGCCCACAGCACGGCCAAGTGATAAAGCACATCGGCGGATTCCGCGGCCAGCGCCTTGGGATCGCGCGCCACCGCCGCGATCACCGTCTCGACCGCTTCCTCGCCGAATTTCTTGGCGCATTTCTCCACGCCCGCGGCCAGCAGTTGCGCGGTGTAGGAGGTGCTGGCATCGGCGTCCTTGCGGGCGGCGATGGTGGCGAACAGGCGATCGAGCGTGTGGTCGGTCATGGCCCGCCTCCCTAGCACGGCGGCCGGGATGGGCGGAAATCCCGCCAAAAGAAGTCTTGCCAAGCGCCAAGTCTCAGATTACTCTATTACACAGAGTTATCTACAAAAGGTTGGCCCATGACCCTTTCTCCCGACCAGGCGGCGCAAAGCCTGCAGGAAATCGAGAAAACCGCACGGCGCAGCGCCCAGGCCCATGAATACGCCCACTCCAGCCCCCAATTCATTCTCTGGGGCCTGATCTGGATGGTGGGCTATACCGGCAGCTATCTGCTTCCCAATTACGGCTTCATCCACGGCATCAACTGGTTGTGGTTCGCGCTGGTGGTGGCCGGCGTCGTTGGCAGCAGTATTCTCGGCCGCCGCCGCTATCGTGATCTGGCGCCAGACGCCATCGCCAAGGCGAAAGCCATCGGCTTTCGCTGGGGCATGACCTGCCTGGTCTTTTATGTCTTCCTGATCGCTACCTTTGCCGTGATGCGCCCAACCAGCCCAGCTGCCTCCGGCGCGTTCGTCCCGCTGATCATCGCGGCCATCTACGCCGTCATGGGTATCTGGCGTGGCCTGCGCTTCCTGTATGCCGGCATTGCCGTGGGCGCGCTGACCCTGGGCGGCTGGTTCTGGCTGCCCGAATATTTCCTGCTCTGGATGGCGGCGGTGGGCGGTGGCTCGCTGATCCTGGTCGGCCTCTGGCTGCGGAAGGTGTGAGATGGCCGAGCTCAACACCATCATCCACCAGCCGGTACGGCTGAAGATCATGTCGGCGCTGAAGGCGCTGCCGCCGGGCGACATGCTGGAATTCGTCCGCCTGAAAAAAATCGTCGAAGCGACGGAAGGCAATCTGGGCGCCCATATCCAGACCCTGGAGGAGGCGGGCTATGTCACGGTGGAAAAAGACTTCGCCGACAACCGCCCCCGCACCCGCGTCAGGCTGAGCAGGGAAGGCCGCCGCGCCTTTGAGGATTACGTCGCTTTTCTGCGCGGCATCCTGGAGGGCTGAGCCATGTTGATCTCCAACATCTCTCTGATCGGCTGGTGGTATGCGGGATCGATGCTGGTACTCAATCTCAGCGCCGAGTTGCTGAAACTGGGCTTCGGCTTCGCCATGGACGAGCCGCTGCATTTTGTGGATCAGAGCGCCAGCCTGGTGCGCACGTCCGATGGTGTGGCGCCGGATTCGCGCAACGCCGCCAAAGTCACGGCCTGATCGCGCTTGGAGAATTTCTTTCCGCTTTCGTCCAGCACCAAAGCGTGATGGGCATAGTCCGGCTCGGGCAGGGCGAGCAACGCCTGCAGCAGCCGCTGCACATGCGTAGCGGCCAGAAGGTCTTCGCCCCGCGTCACCAGCGTCACGCCCTGGAATGCGTCATCCACCACCACGGCGAGGTGATAGGCGGCCGGCAGATCCTTGCGCACCAGCACGATGTCGCCGAAGCGCAAGGGATCGACGGCCTGGACCTTGCCGTGTTCGCAGAAGGTGAGAGGGCCAGCCATCGCCGCCGCCTTTTCCACGTCCAGCCGCAGCACATGCGGCTTGTCGGCGGTCACACCGGTCCGGTGACGGCAGGTGCCCGGATACAATGGGCCGTCAGGGCCATGCTGCGCTTCGCCCGCCCGCGCGATCTCGTCCGTGATCTCCTTGCGGGTGCAGACACAAGGATAGGTCAGGCCCAGGGCGGTGAGCCGGGCCAGCGCGGCGTCATAGGCGCCACCCCGGCGTGATTGTCGCAGCACCGGCTCGTCCCACGACAGGCCCAGCCATTTCAGGTCGCGATAGATCGCCTCGATGAAATCGTCGCGGCTGCGGCCCTGGTCCAGGTCCTCGATCCGCAGCAGGAAGTCGTCGCCGCTTTCGGCGGCGGTGATGGCGGCGAAGGCATGGCCCAGATGCAGCAGGCCTGTGGGGCTGGGCGCAAAACGGGTGACGATCATGAAGGGATACTAAGTGGTCGCGCGACCGGACGGAAAAGTGCCTCTGGAAGGAAAAGAGGGCGCTTTTCCTGGCCGCCGCTCCGTGGACTGGGCGCAAATCGTGTGACAATCATGGCCGGATTTTAAAACGCCCGAGGCCGAATGTCTTTGCCGCAACTTGATGGTCCCCGTCTCGCCCCGCTCAGCGGCACCGCCCGCCAGCTCATTGTTCTGCTGCACGGCTATGGCGCCGACGGCAACGACCTGATCTCGCTCGGCAGCGCCTGGCAGGCGCGCTTTCCCGATGCCGCCTTTGTCGCCCCCAACGCGCCCCAGCCCGCGCCGGGGGGCCCGGGCTATCAGTGGTTCGCCCTCGACCGCATCGACCCCCAGGAATATGTAACCGGCGCCGCCGCCGCCCATCCCGGGCTGGAGGCTTTCATCGACGCCGAGCTGAAGGCCCGGAACGTCGCGCCGGAGAAGCTGGTGCTGATGGGCTTCAGCCAGGGCGCCATGATGGCCCTGTATGCGGGCGTGCGTCGGACGGTGGCCCCCTTGGGGATCCTCGCCTATTCGGGCCTGCTGCCGGGGCAGGTGCCCATGCCCGCGCCGGGCGGCAGCTATCCGCCGGTCTTCATCAGCCATGGCGACAGCGACACGGTGGTCGCGCCCCAGGCGATGTTCCTTGCGGCGGGTGCCTTGCAGCAGGCTGGTGCCACGGTGGACTGGCACCTGGCCCGCAACACCGGCCATGGCATCGATCCGGAAAGCCTCGAATTGGGGGCGAAATTCCTTGAAGCCGCCCTGAAGCCGGGGCCGTAACAGAGCTGTTGCATATAAGGTCTTGAGTGTTGCGCGAATCTCCCCCTAGATTTGGTGCGAGAGGAGAGCCGCCTTCACAGGATCCAGTCCGTGTTAGCGCCCAGCGTGACCTCAAGCGCCTGTCCGGCGCTGGTGCTCAATGCCGATTACCGGCCTTTGAGCTACTATCCGCTATCGCTCTGGTCCTGGCAGGACACGATCAAGGCGGTGTTCCTCGACCGGGTGAGCATCCTGGAGGAATATGATCGCGAGGTGCATTCCGCCCGCTTCGCCATGAAGCTGCCTTCGGTCATTGCGCTCAAGACCTACATCCGGCCGGCGCGCAATCCCGCCTTCACCCGCTTCAACGTCTTCCTGCGCGACGAGTTCGCGTGCCAGTATTGTGGCGATGAAAGGGAGCTCACTTTCGACCATGTGGTCCCGCGCAGCCGGGGCGGGCGCACGACCTGGGAAAATGTCGTCACCGCCTGCAGCCCCTGCAACCTGGCCAAGGGGGGGCTGATGCCGTCGCAGGCAAAGATGTATCCCCGCCATCGCCCCCATTCGCCCACGGTGACGGAATTGCGCGAGCATGGACGCAAATTCCCCCCCAATCATCTGCATGAAAGCTGGGCCGATTACCTGTATTGGGACTCGGAACTGGAACCGTAACCGGTCAGATTTTTTCCGACAGCTTGATCGCCACGCGACAGCCCGCCTTGATGGCGCTGCTGAGCAGGCGGTAGCCCGGTGCCTGTTCGGCGCCATTCTGCAGCGCCGTGTCGCGATGCTCGGCTTCCTCGGCGCGAAAATCCGCCACCGTCGCCCGGAGCGCTTCATCCTTGCCTTCCAGCGCCTGGACCTGCCCGGCATAATGTTCGTCGATGACTTCCTCGACGGCGGCGGTGCAGGCGAAGGCCGCCTTCTCGCCCATCAAGGCCGTGCCGAAGCCCAGCGCGAACCCGGCCACCCGCCAGACCGGTTCCAATGCGGTGGGGCGTACGCGCCGTTCATTGACCAGCTTGTCGAAGGCCTTGAGGTGCCGCTCTTCCTGCTGCGCCATGTGGCGGATGGTGTCGGCGGCGGCGCCATTCTTCAGCACCGCCAGCTGGCCCTGGTAGATCCGGACCGCGCCAAATTCGCCGGCATGATCGACGCGGATCATCGCCTCGGTATCGACGGGGCTGCCGGGCGCGGCGGGCTTAGCTTTGCGTGTCATCGGGTTTCCGCAGAACGAAAATCGCGGCGCAGGCGAGCAGAAAAGAGAAGATGGCGTTCCAGGCCGGCAGCGCCAGCCCCAGGAAAAACCAGGTGGGAATGTCGCAGCGCGGCTCCGGCGGTGCGTCGCTGCCGATGATATAGGCATGGGTGACGGTGCAGGCCTGCGGTCCCGGCAGGATGTGATACTGCATGCCGGTCTGCCACAGTCCGATCAGACCCGACGTCGCCACCAGCAGAATTGTCACCATCACCACCGGCACGCCATAGCGGCGCGGCAGGAAGCCGCCGCCCAGGATACCGACAATGGCCGCGGCGATATGCGGCCAGCGCTGCCAGTGGCACATCTCGCAGGGCGCGAGCCTGCCAAGATACTGAAAGCCCAGCGCGCCCAGGATCAGCGCCAGCGAACAGGCGCCCAGCGCGATCGCGACAAGATCAGCGCGCAAAGATTGCGGAGTCGTCATGGAATGCCTTGAACTCCAGCGCATTGCCGGATGGGTCGAGAAAGAAGAAGGTCGCCTGTTCCCCAGGCAGGCCTTCGAAACGAATCTGCGGTTCGATGATGAAGCGCGTGCCGGCGCCGGTGAGCTTCGCCGCCAGCGCTTTCCATGCGTCCATTGTCAGGATTGCGCCGAAATGGCGCACCGGAACTTCCTCACCATCGACATGATTATGTTCTTTGTGTCCGGCCTCGTCCGGGCTTAAATGCGCAACGATCTGATGGCCGAAGAAATCGAAGTCCACCCATTCGGCGCTCGAGCGTCCTTCGGGACAGCCGAGCAGGCTGCCATAGAAGGCGCGGGCTTCGGCAAGATCGCGCACCGGAAACGCAAGATGAAAGCGTGGTCGTTCTGACATGATTTCCCTGTTCCGCCGCAAGCCTAAGGCCGCGCCCGCAAAAAAGCGAGGCGCCACCAGTAAGGGCGACGCCAAAGAAAAGGAACAAAGCCTGCACCTGGCCATAGATGGGGCCGCGGTGGCCGTGACGCTGCGGCTCAATCCCCGGGCGCGGCGCGTGATCGTCAAGGTCCATCCTGTCACCGGTGAGGTCACCGTGGTGGCGCCCTCGCGGCGCGGGCTTCAACAGGCTTTGGATTTCGCCCGTGGCGAACAGGACTGGATCGCGCGCCAGCGGGCGCGGGTGCCCGCGCCTGTGGTGCTGGCGCCGGGGGCGAAGCTGCCCTTCCGCGGTCAGACGCATGAGATCCGCCATAGCGGCACGCGCGGTCCCTTGCCGGTGTGGCGCGACGGCGACGGGCCTGTGATCTGGGTCACGGGCCGAGCCGAACACGCGCCGCGCCGCATCGCCGACTTCCTCAAGCGCGAGGCGCGTGCCCTGTGCGAGGCGCAGGCGTTGGACTATGGCGCGCGCTTGGGCGTGCTGCCGGCCCGCATCACCATGCGCGACACCGCCAGCCGCTGGGGCTCCTGTTCGGCGGCGCGGGCGATCTCTTTTTCCTGGCGGCTGATTTTCGCGCCGGATTTCGTGCGCGACTATGTCGTGGCGCATGAAGTCGCGCATCTGAAGGAAATGAATCACGGGCCGCGCTTCTGGAAGCTGGTGGAAAAACTGCACCCGGATTTTGAAGTCGCGCAGGCCTGGCTGCGAACCCATGGCCGCAACCTGCAGCGCTACAAGGTCTAGAACAGGCTGTTCAGGATAGCCTCGATGGTGCCGGGCTTTTTTGGCTCTTCGGGCTTGTCCGCCGGCGCAGTCGTGGGCGCGGTTGGCGGTTCCGGCAGGTTGGCGGCGATGGCGGCGCCCGCCAGCGGCCGCACCGGCAGATTCTGTTCCGCCCCGGTCATGAAATCCTGGAAGATGCGTGCCGGCAGGCCGCCGCCGGTCGCCCGTTTCATGGCTGAGGAATCGTCATTGCCGATCCAGACGCCGCAGACCAGGTCGGCGGTAAAGCCGATGAACCAGGCGTCGCGGAAATCCTGGGTGGTGCCGGTCTTGCCGCCGACGGGACGGTCCGGCAGTTTCGCGGCTTTGCCGGTGCCGGTGGCGACGGTTTCGTACATCAGCCGCGTCATTGCCGCATTGTCCTGCGGGCGCATCACCGCCGCGGTGGCGCGGACCGGACGGGCATAGAGAAGCCTGCCGGAGATGGTGCGCACCTTCATGATGCCGAACGGCGTCGCGCTTTCGCCGCCATTGGCGAAGGTGGCATAGGCCCCGGTCAGTTCCAGCGGCGTCACGCCCGAGGTCCCCAACGCCAGCGAGGCGACTTCATACAGCGGCGACGTAATGCCCAGCCGCCTGGCCGTCGCCGCCACGGCGTGTGGGCCCACTTCCTGGGTCAGTTGCGCGGCGATGGAATTGGACGACACCGCGAAGGCCCTCACCAACGGCATGTCGCCGGCATATTCGTCCTCGAAATCGGTGGGCGTCCATTTGCCGATGGTGACGGGGCCGTCATGCATCACATCGTCGGGCGTGCGGCCATGCTCGAAGGCGGTGAGATAGACAAAGGGCTTGAAGGCGCTGCCGGGCTGGCGCACCGCGTCGCTGGCGCGGTTGAAGCTGGACTGGGCATAGGAACGGCCGCCCACCATGGCACGCACGGCGCCGTCGGGCGTCATCGCCACCAGCGCGCCCTGGCCCGCCCGCAGCTTCTCGCCGTCGCGGCTCAAGGCCCGCTGCATGGCGGCCTCCGCCAGTCCCTGCGTCTCCAGGTCGAAGCTGGTCTCCACCACCACGGGCTCGGGGCTGGCGCCGATCAGGCTGTTCAGCTGCGAGATAATCCAGTCGGTGAAATAGCCCGAGCCCGGCGTGGCGCTGGCCCGCATCACCCGGGGGCGGGTCTGCGCGGCGGCCAGCCTGGTGTCGAGATCGATGAAACCGGCGTTCTCCATCGCTTTCAGCACCAATTGGGCGCGTTGCTGGCTGGCATCGGCGTCGGCGAGGGGATTGTATTTCGCGGGCGCCTTGACGCTGCCCGCCAGCATCGCTGCTTCGGTCAGGCCCAGTTCGGAGGCGTGCTTGCCGAAGAATTTTTCCGCCGCCGCCTCGATGCCGTAAACGCCGGCGCCGAAATAGACCTTGTTGAGGTAGAGGCTGAGGATCTGGTCCTTGCTGTAGCGACTCTCCAGATAGACCGCGAGCGCCGCTTCCTGCAGCTTGCGCTCGAAGGTGCGTCTGGGCGTCAGGAACAGGTTCTTGGCCAGCTGCTGCGTCAGGGTCGAGCCACCTTGCACCACATGGCCGGTCATCATGTTGCGTATCGCGGCGCGCGACAGGCCGACGGGATCGATACCGAAATGCGAACGGAAGCGGCGATCCTCGATGGCGATGAAGGCGTTGGGGACATAAGCTGGCAATTCCGCCACCGGGACCATCTCGCCCTGGATGAGGCCGCGCCGCGCCACCAGGCGGCCGCGATCATCCAGGATGGTGACATCCTCCTGCGGTCCGCGTGCCATCAGGTTGCGGATATCGGGCAGGCCGGAAAGAAAATGCGAGAAGAGCACCGCCCCGAAAATCAGCCCCCAGACCGCGAACATCACGACGATGAAAGGCCAGCTCGACCGGCGTCGGCGCACCTGTTTTGGCGGCGGCGCGTCATCTGCCGCGGGCGCAGGCCCGCGCTTGCCGGGCGGCGGTCCCTTGCGCTTTTTGGGCGGTGGCTTGGCCATGCCCCGGTTTTAAGCGGCAGTGGTTAACAGCCGTTAAATATTAGATTCTGTAGCGCGAGCCCGGCAGCGCCGCTGCCGGGCGACGCTCAGCATCCGGCGGATGGGGCAATAAATCAGGCGCAGAGCCTGTAACCGCCGTCTTCGGTCAGCAGAATCGGGGCATCCGGGTCGGTTTCGATCTTCTTGCGCAGGCGGTAAATGTGGGTTTCCAGCGTGTGGGTGGCGACCTGCGGGCCATAGCCCCAGACCTCGCCCAGCAGCGTCTGGCGTGGCACGATGCCGGTGGCGGTGCGCAGATAGCGCAGGATGTCGGTTTCCTTCTCGGTCAGCCGGATCCTGCGTTCGCCGTCGACCAGGAGTTTGGCCGAGGGATGGAACTCGTAAGGCCCGATGCGGAAAGGCGCGTCGCCCCCGGGATGGGCCAGCAGCTTGCCCAGCGCCTGCACCAGGGCGGTGATGCGGAAGGGCTTGGCCAGCCGCGCCAGGCCGTCCCGGGTTTCGGCACGGTCCGCCGATACCAGCAGCAGCACCGGGGCGCTGAAGCCGTCCTCCTCCAGTGCCCGCGCCGCTGCGGCGCCATCCTGGTCGGGAGACGCCTCGTCGATCACGGCGAAGGCGAACAGCGAATCTCCGGTCAGGCTGCGGGCCTCGCCAAGGTCCGATGCCGCGACAATGTCGCTGCCTTCCTCGCCCGCCAGTTGCTGGGCGAGCTGGTCGCGGAAGATGCCGGGCGCGGCGATCAGAAGAGCTTTGGGACGGGGCATGGCAGGAGTCTAGACAAGCCGCGCGTTCGGGGCGAGCGAAAGGTCCGCTGGACCTCTGGTCTTTTCGCCTTCGCGGGCAATTTCTGCCGGGTTAGGCGAGAGCCGGTCCGTAGAAAACGCCCATAAAGCCCGGCTTCCGTGCTGGCGCGGGGCTTGCTTCATCAGGAGTGATGCCCGCGCCCGCCTTCCTCCAGACCGCCGCCACCGCGCAAGCCATGCGCCAGGCGGCTATTGCGTCCGCCGCCACCGCGCCCGCGGGCAAGAGCGATGCGGGCGGCTTCACCCTGAACACCGCCTTCCACGATCTGCTCGACATCGTCAATCCGCTGCAGCACCTGCCGGTGGTGGGCACGCTCTATCGCGCCATCACTGGGGATACGATGGGCACGGTGGAAAAAATCGCGGGTGACGCCCTGTATGGCGGCCTGTGGGGCGCGGTTGGCGCCGTCGCCGACACCGCCTTCACGGCAGCGACGGGCAAGGATTTCGGTTCCACCGTGCTGGCCTTCGCCGAGAGCGCGCTGGGCTTCGGCCACCAGGACGCGCCGGTGCAGGTGGCGGCGAGTACCCCGGCCAAATCCGCCACGCCGCTCCAGACGGAAAACAGCACGGCCGATGGCGCCGATGTGCAGGCCTTCGGCAGCGCCCTGGCGGCGAAGGGCGTGGACAGTGCCCTTTCCGTCCGCGCTCTGTATGCCTATCGCCGGAGCCTGGGGCTCACCGCCGATGCGGCGGCGCTGAACTAGGCTATAATATTTTCATGGATCTGCATCTTCACATGCGCGGCGATCAGGCCGTGCTGGACTGGGGCGCGGGCGCGCGCCGCGCCGCCATCGGGCCGGCCGGCATCGGCGTGAAAGGCGGCGAAGGCGATGGCATCACGCCGCGCGGCCGCTTCGTCGTGCGCGAGATTTTCTACCGCGCCGACCGTATCGCCAGACCGGCGGTGAAATTGCCGCTGCATGCGATCCAGCCCGATGATGGCTGGTGCGATGCGCCGGACGACGCCTGTTACAATCGCCGGGTGACGCTGCCCCACGGCGCCAGTGCCGAGACGCTGTGGCGCGACGACCCGCTTTACGACCTGGTGGCGGTGCTGGGTTACAATGACGATCCGGTGGTGCCGGGCAAAGGCAGCGCCATCTTCCTGCACATCGCGCGGCCGGATTACGCCGCCACCCGGGGCTGTGTCGCGCTGGCCTTCGCCGACGCGCTGGCGGCGCTGGAGCAGCTTCAGCCCGGTGATGCTGTGGTGGTGGAATAGCTTTTGTCATTTCCCTCGCAAAGTTGACGCTTTGCTTGGCCGGGGAGTGACGGTTCAGGCTAACTACGCGCCCCAAAGATCGCGCTGCCCACGCGCACGTGCGTCGCTCCGAACTTGATCGCCAGTTCGAAATCGCCGCTCATGCCCATGCTGAGATTGGGTAGGCCCAGATCACGCGCCCGTTTCAGCAGGAAGGCGAAGTGCGGCGCGGCGTCGTCATCGACTGGTGGGATGCACATCAACCCGTCCAGCGGCAATTGCAGGGCGCGGGCGTGGGCGACGAGCGCATCGAGTTCGGCGGGCAGCACGCCGGCTTTCTGCGGTTCCTCGCCCGTGTTGACCTGGATGAAGAGGCGCGGGCACCTGGCCCCCCTGTCACGCTCCACCGCAAGCGCATCGGCCAGCTTTTCCCGATCCAGCGTCTCGAGACAATCGAACAGCGCCATCGCTTCCTTGACCTTGTTGGTCTGCAGGGGGCCGATCAGGTGCAGTTCAAGGTCGGGATAGTCCGCTTTCAGCGCCGGAAACTTTCCTTGCGCTTCCTGCACCCGGTTTTCGCCGAAGCGGCGCTGGCCTGCCACCAGCGCGGCGCGGATGCCGCTTTCGGCGACGGTCTTGGACACCGCCACCAGATGGGTGGCGGGTGCGGGATGGATGGCGGCCTTTCGCGCCGCCTCGATGCGCGCCAGAATGCCGGCGAGATTGTCAGGAATGGTCATGTCGGCGGGGAAACTAGCAAGGCAGCAGCGCCGCCTCAATGCGGCGATGCCCCTTGTCTTGTTCACCGATGACAGCAATCGCGACTGGATTGCCGCAGCGCGCCGCCTGCCGCGCGGAAGTGCTGTCATTATCCGTGCCCGCGACAGCCAGGCGCGGGCGGCGCTGTTCGAGCGCCTGTCGCCGCTGCCGGGCCTGCGCCTGTTGATCGCGGACGATCCTGCGCTGGCGCGTGCGGCGGATGGGCTGCACCTGCCGGAAAGGCGGGCGCGCGAGGCGGCACATTGGCGCGTCCGCCATCCGGATTGGATCATCACCGCCAGCGCCCATTCGCTGCGGGCGCTGATGCACCTGGCGCATGTCGATGCGGTCTTCCTGTCGCCGGTCTTCGTCACCGCCAGTCATCCCGGTGCGTCCGCGCTGGGCGCGGCGCGCGCCGCCTTCATCGCGGCCGCTTCACCGGTGCCGGTCTATGCTTTGGGGGGCGTCGATGGCCGCAACGCGCCACTGTTGGCGCCCGCCTTTGCCGGCATCGCCGCCATAGCGGCCTTCATTTCTGATCCGAAGTCCGCAGGCTGAGATGCAGAAAGACCGCATCCAGCGACAACCGGTTTGAGCCGTCATAGAAAGCGCCGCTGCTGCGGCCATAGATCAAATGCTGCCAGCCCAGCGAGGCCAGCACGCCGTCGCTGAACGTGCGGGCGAGCTGAGCTTCCATGCCGTTCAGGCCCAGGCGCGAATTGCCCGCGGCGCTGCCGGCGACGCCGGTGCCATATTCCAGCGAGCCGCTCCAGCCGGCATACGAGATGCCGCCGCTGAAATGGGCGATGCGGGTGGTGGCGCCGGCGTAGGCGCGGTTGATGTCGAAGGCATAGGCGTTGGTGGAATGCCAGGCCCCGCCCAGCGAGACGGTGACGTCGTCACTGACGCTATAGTCGCCACGGATGCCGGCGGCGGTGTCGCTGACGCCTTCCTGTCCCGGCAGCTTGTGTTCCGCCCGTCCCACCGCGGCGCCGCCATACGCCGACAGGCTCAGCGGTCCGAAATCGTCGGTGTAGCGCAGGCCGCCTTCCCACATGTCGGCCTGGTGTCCCGCCACCTGCGGTCCCGCCGCCAGGAAAGGCAACACATTCTTGCCTTCGCTGGGGGCGAAGGAGAGGCCCAGCTGGACCCCGAAGATGTTGGGACTCTCATAGACGATCTTGGCGTAGTTGGAGGAAGGCCCGCCCGGCGTGCGCAGGGTGAAGATGTTGGCCACCGCGCCGCCATTGCTGTCGCGGAACAAAGTGATGCTGGGATCGTTCAGCGACACCGCCGTGTCGGCCACCGGCCCCGCCACGGCCAGGTCGGCGCTGGCGCCGTCGGCCAGGCCCAGCCGCAGGGTGCCCAGCCCGGTGCGGGCCTCGCCATAAAGCTTTTCCAGCAGATCGCCGTCATAACGGCCGAAGGAGAGACGGTCATGGACGGCCAATGTGCCGTTGAGAGCCAAAGTCAGGCCGGTATCGTCGGTCTGCTGCAACCGGGCGATCAGCTTGGCGACCCCTCCCAGGCTGGCGGCGGAACCGGGCTGGTCGGCGGCAAAAACCGCTCCGCGCGCGGTCCCGCCCAAGGTCAGTTCGGCACTGCCCACCTCCGTGGTGAAGGGGGGTAGGGTCTGGGCCCCGGCTCCGGACCCCAGGGCCGCGGCCGCCAGCACTGCCAGCCCGCCCATGACTTTGCGCTTTTGCAATCCCATCCCCGCCTTAAGCCATTCCAAAATAAGCCGAACCTGCCCCGGTGGTGCAAGGGGCGCGCCGTTGCGTGTGAGGGACGCCGCCGCTATAAGCGCCTGCAGGCGGGGCGCCACCATGGCAAGGCCGGTCCAATTCCGGCGGCGCCGGTCAACTGTAGGGTTAAAGTCGAGCCGATGCGAATTCTGCCTGTCCTGCTGTGCGCCGGCATCCTGGCCGGTTGCGGCTCTTCCAACGATTCCTCAAAATATCTGGAAGAAGGTTCCACCACCATCGCCGGCACCACGGGCCGCGTCACGCTGGGGGTGAATTCCTTCCTCTGGCAGGCGACGCTGGACACGCTGTCCAGCCTGCCGCTGGTCTCGGCCGATCCGTTCGGCGGCGTCATCATCACCGACTGGTACACCACCCCCGCCTCGCCCGATGAGCGGCTGAAGGTGACGGCCTATATCATGGACCGCAATCTGCGCGCCGATGGCCTGCGTCTTGTGGTGTTCCGCCAGACCCGCGCCAATGGCGTCTGGGGCGACGCGGCGCCCAATCCGGACACGGCGCACAAGCTGGAAGACGTGGTCCTGACCAAAGCGCGCGAATTGCGGCTCGCCACCCTGAGCACGTCCAACAAATAGGACGGGTCCTGGCATGGCGCGCTACAACGCCAAAGAGTCTGAAAAGCACTGGCAGCAGGTCTGGGACGAGAAGCAGTCCTTCCTGACACCGCCCCACGATTCGGATGGGGCCCAAAAGCCCAAATGCTATGTGCTGGAGATGTTCCCCTATCCGTCGGGGCGCATCCATATGGGCCATGCGCGCAACTACACGATGGGCGACGTCATCGCCCGCTTCCGCCGCGCCCAGGGCTACAGCGTGCTGCATCCGATGGGCTGGGACGCTTTCGGCCTGCCGGCGGAAAACGCCGCCCGCGACAAGGGCGTCAATCCCCGCGACTGGACCTATGACAATATCGCGGCGATGCGGCGCGAGCTGAAGATGATGGGCCTGTCGATCGACTGGACCCGCGAATTCGCCACCTGCGATCCGGAATATTACGCCAAGCAGCAAAAGCTGTTCCTGGAGTTCTACAAGGCCGGTTTCGTCTATCGCGGCGAAGCCGATGTGAACTGGGACCCGGTCGACATGACCGTGCTGGCCAACGAGCAGGTGATCGACGGCAAGGGCTGGCGTTCCGGCGCGGCGGTGGAACGGCGCAAGCTGAGCCAGTGGTTCTTCAAGATCACCGACTTCGCGCCGGAGCTGCTGGACGCGCTGGACACGCTGGACCGCTGGCCGGAAAAGGTCCGGCTGATGCAGAAGAACTGGATCGGCCGCAGCGAAGGCCTGAAATTCCAGTTCACGCTGTCGGACACGCGCAAGCTGGACGTCTTCACGACGCGGCCCGATACGCTGTTCGGGGCGTCGTTCGTGGCGCTGTCGCCCGATCATCCGCTGACCCAGGAACTGGCGGCGAACAATTTGCAGCTGCAGGACTTCATCGCCGAATGCCGCAAGACCGGCACGGCGGAAGCCGAAATCGAGAAGGCCGAAAAGCTGGGCTTTGATACCGGCCTCACCGCCGCGCATCCATTTGATGCGAACTGGAAGCTGCCGGTGATGGTGGCCAATTTCGTGCTGATGGGCTATGGCACCGGCGCCATTTTTGGCTGTCCGGCGCATGACCAGCGCGATCTGGATTTCGCCCGCAAATGCAAGCTGGCGGTGACGCCGGTGGTGGTGCCCGAAGACGCCGACGCGAAAACCTTCACGATCGGCAGCGAGGCCTATACCGGCCCCGGCAAGCTGGCCAATTCGCGCTTTCTCGATGGCATGAGCGTCGAGGATGCCAAGAAGGACGTCGCATCGCGCCTCGAAAAGGCGGGCATCGGCGCACGCACGGTGAATTACCGCCTGCGCGACTGGCTGGTGTCGCGCCAGCGCCCCTGGGGCTGTCCCATCCCGATGGTGCATTGCGCGGCCTGCGGCGTGGTGCCGGTGCCGGAAGGATCGTTGCCGGTGCTGCTGCCGGAGCAGATCGATTTCTCCCGGACCGGCAATCCGCTGGACCGCGACCTCGACTGGAAGACATCCGTCTGCCCCAATTGCGGCGGGGCGGCGGTGCGCGACACCGACACGCTCGACACCTTCGCCGACTCCTCCTGGTATTTCCTGCGCTTCTGCGACCCGCAGGCAGCAGAGCCGGTGAACAAAGACGCCGCCGGTTACTGGATGGCGGTGGACCAGTATATCGGCGGCATCGAACACGCGATCCTGCACCTGCTCTATGCCCGCTTCTTCACCCGCGCCATGAACAAGCTGGGGCTGGTGGGCGTGGCCGAACCCTTCGCGGGCCTTTTCACCCAGGGCATGGTCTGCCACGAGACCTACAAGAACGAAGCCGGTGAATGGGTCCAGCCCGACGAGATCGAGAAGCGCGGGCCCAAGGCCTACCTGATCGGCACCGACACGGAAGTGACGGTCGGCGCCTCCGAGAAGATGTCGAAGTCGAAGAAGAACGTGATCGCGCCGGAAGCGATCATCGACGAATACGGCGCCGACACCATCCGTTGGTTCATGCTGTCGGACACACCGCCCGAGCGCGACATCGAATGGACCGATGCCGGGGCCGAAGGCTGCTGGCGCTTCGTTCAGCGCGTCCATCGTCTGGTGACGGAAGCCGAAGGCCTGGTTCCGCCTGGCACCGCGCCGTCGGCTGACGATGCCGCCTCCAAGGCGCTGCGCCAGGCCACGCACAAGGCCATCGCCGCCGTCACCGATCATCTTGAAGGCCTGCGCTTCAACAGCGCCGTCGCCCAGCTCTACATGCTGGCCAATGCCGTCCAGGATGGGGCCGCGGCCAATCCGTCTGCCCGCCGCGAGGCGTTGGAAGCGCTGGTGCTGCTGTCGGCGCCGATGATGCCGCATCTGGCGGAAAGCTGCTGGCAGGGGCTGGGCCACACGGTTTTGGTGGTGGAAACCGCTTGGCCGAAGCACGATCCCGCCCTGCTGGAAAGCGACAGCACCACCTATCCGGTGCAGGTCAACGGCAAGCTGCGCGCCAGTTTCCAGATCGCCAAAAGCGCCGACAAGACAGCGGTGGAAGCCGCCGCACTGGCGCTGGAGGAGGTGCAGCGGGCCTTGAACGGGGCGGCGCCGAAAAAAGTTATCGTCGTGCCCGGGCGGATTGTTAATATCGTCGTATGAAGAAGCTGGTCGCACCTGCACTGACCGTGGCGCTGGGTTTCGCGCTGGCGGGCTGCGGCTTTCAACCCATGTACGGCCCCAGCCTGTCGCCGCAGCTTTCCAGCATCTATGTCGAGCCGGTGGCCGAGCGCGACGGCTATGAACTGCGCAACAGCCTGATCGACCTGCTGGGCTCCAATGGCGAAATGCGCGGCAAGCGCTACCGGCTCACCATCACCATGCGCGAAAGCAACCAGGGCGTGGCGCTGCAGGGCGACGCCTCCATCACCCGCTACAATGACACGGTGGCGGCCAGCTTCGTGCTGGCCGACCTGGACGGCAAGATCGTCACCCAAGGCAGCCAGACTGGCCTCACTGCCTACAACGTCACGTCTTCGCCCTATTCCACGCTGGCGGCGCAGCAGGATGCCGACAAGCGTGCCGCCCAGGACCTTGCCGAGCATATCCGCCTCGACCTTGCTGCCTTCTTCCGGCAGCAGCGGCGATGATCGTCAAGAGCCACGAGGCCGACAAGTTCGTTGCCGCCCCGCCCAAGACACTGGCGGCGGCGCTGGTCTTCGGTCCCGATGCCGGGCTGGTGCAGGAACGGGCGGAAAAGCTGCTGAAGACGGTGGTGAGCGATCTCACCGATCCCTTCAACTCCGTCGATCTCAACGAGGCTGCGCTGCTGGCCGATCCGGCGCGGCTGTTCGACGAAGCCGCCGCCATCTCCATGATGGGCGGGCGGCGCGTCATCCGCGTCCGCGGCGCGGGCAACGAGTTGGCGGATCTGCTCGAATCCTTTCTCGAGGACCATGCCGGTGACGCGCTGGTGGTGCTGGAAGCGGGCGACCTCAACAAATCATCGGCCCTGCGCAAGCTGTTCGAAGGCGATGCCAAAGCGGCCGCCATTCCCTGCTATGCCGATTCCGAGCGCGATCTGGGCGATGTGGTGCGCGAGGAGTTGCGCGCCCAGGGTTTCACGCTGGCGCCGGGCGCGGTGGAGGAAGCCGTATCGCGTCTGGGCAGCGACCGCGGCGTCACACGGCGCGAACTGGAAAAATTGGCGCTTTATGCCCATGGGCAAAAACAGATCGGGCCTGAGGATATTCGCGCCGTGATGGGCGATGAAAGCCAGGCCCGCAGCGAAAGCGCCTTCGACGCGGCCGGCAGCGGCGACTATGTCCGGCTGGACCTGGAACTGGAGCGGCTGTGGATCGCCGACACCCAGCCCGCCCAGGTGATCCGTGGCGCTTTGGGGCATTTCCAGCGCCTGATGCTGGCCAAGGAAGGCATGGCGCGGGGCGAACAGCTGGACACGGTGATGCGCAAATTCTTCCCGCCGATCCATTTCTCCCGTGCCGACAGTTTCAAGGCCCAGGCCCGCAACTGGAACCCAGACCGCCTGGCCGATGCGCTGGACATGCTGCTGGAAGCCGAAGCACTCAGCCGCACCACCGCCGTGCCGGCGCACGCCGTCACCGGCCGCACCCTGCTGACCATCGCCGCCCTGGCGAAAGCGAGAAACTGAATGTTCCCGGAATCCGCATGCTGAAAGTCCGCGTCATTCCCTGCCTGGATGTGAAGGACGGCCGCGTCGTCAAGGGCATCAATTTCGAGGGCCTGCGCGATGCCGGCGATCCGGTGGAGCAGGCCATCATCTATGACCGTGCCGGGGCCGATGAACTCTGCTTCCTCGACATCACCGCCAGCCATGAAGCGCGTGGCACCTTGCTGGATGTGGTGCGGCGCACGGCGGAAGTCTGTTTCATGCCCTTGACGGTAGGCGGGGGCGTGCGCAGCCTGGACGACATCCGCAGCCTTTTGCTGGCCGGGGCGGACAAGGTCTCGATCAACACGGCCGCCGTGGCCCGCCCGGAATTCGTCGCCGAGGCGGCGGAAAAGTTTGGCAGCCAGTGCATTGTCGCCGCCATCGAC
>Ga0316219_1001423_pt1 | contig 25657 bp, 21 predicted proteins | sample TBH18003PmetaG_FD_203635 | JGI IMG/M metagenome (GOLD analysis project Ga0316219, IMG submission 203635) | Freshwater microbial communities from Trout Bog Lake, Wisconsin, USA - TBH18003P | ecosystem: Environmental > Aquatic > Freshwater > Lake > Hypolimnion/Profundal zone | place: USA... | reverse complement strand
TAGTCGCCGAATTTGACCGGCATCAGTTCCGCCGGCTTCGTCATGCGTTGGCCTTCGCCTCGATCACGTCACGGTGGGCAAACCAGGTCAGCCAGAACGTCGTCGCGAGCGTGAGCGCGCCGACCAGCACATGGCCGGTGGTCACGGCCGCCGCGCGGTAGGTCCAGATGATCTGCGCACCGAGGGAAATCTGCAGCGCGAGCAGCGCCAGCAGCACCACGGCGCCCAGGCGAAACCGGAAAGCCGCCCCGCGCTCGTTGAGCAGCGTGAACGCGAACCACGGCAGCGCGATGCACAGCACCAGCGCCATGATGCGGTGCGTGAAATGGATGCCGATGCGGAAATTCCAGGCGTGCGGAATGAGCCCGCCGTCGAAGTTCGACGCCGGAAACGTGGGAATCGCGAGCCCGGCGAAGCTGTGCCGCATCACCGCGGCGATCGCCAGTTGGAGGAAGAGCAGAACCACGCACAACCGGCCCAGCGCGCGGGTGCGTGCGGCGAGCGGCGCCTCAGAAGCTTCGATCCACGTCCGGGAGCAGGCGGTGGCGACGCCGATCAGCGTGCACGCGAAGAACTGGGCCAGGCACGCGTGCAGCATCGCGAAGAGCCGGCCGAGGCTGGTGTCGACCAAACCGACTTGCTTGCTGTCGTAGAGGACCCGCAACCCGCCCACGACGGCCTGCACCAGCACCAGGGCCACGGCGAAATAGGCGAGCTTGCGCAGCCACCCGCGCTGCTCGCTGCGCCAGAGCCAGAGGGCGAGGATGATCGTCACCGTGCTCATCACACCGGCACTCAGCCGGTGCGAGTGCTCGGCAAACATCGCCAGATTCGTCAGCCAGCCGTGTGGGTTGAACGAGCCGTTGGAGGTCGGCCAGTCCGCGAACGCCATGCCCGCACCGATACTGGTTGTGAACGCCCCGAGCGCCACCAGCAGAAAGACCCAAGCGCTGCCGAAACCGGCGAAGGCGGCGAGGGCGGGCTTGTAGGCCGCGGTGCGGGATGAGCGATCGGAGGAGGACATGGGCCGGGAGACCCGCCAGCAGAAGGGGGCGGGCTTAACTGAGCAAACCCTTTGACAAATTTATCCGGCGGCGAATCCGTAGTGTCATGAAATCTTATGCCACCCTGGCTGTGGGCCTCATTGCACTGCTGGGTGCAACCGGATGCAGCCGGCCGGCGGGGGACGCTCCAACGGCCGCCGTCCCGCAGGAAAAGCGCTATCCGTTGACGGGCGAGGTGGTGTCCGTGGATGCCGCCCACAAGGTGCTCGTCGTCCAGCACGACGCGATCCCCGGGCTCATGCCCGCGATGGTGATGGAATTCAGCGCATCGGCCAGCGATGTCGCCGCGGCGAAACCGGGGGAGCGCATCCGCGCCGAGCTGATTCCCAGCGAGAAGGGCAACTGGCGCCTCGAAAAGATCTGGCCGAACGACCAGGCCGCCGCCACTGCCGTGGCCGCGCAGGCCATGGCGTTGCGGCAGGACACACTGATCCGGGGCCAGTCCGCTTACCGCGAGGTGGGCGAGAAAATCCCGGACTTCGCGCTCTTCGACCAGGAAGGCCGCGTGGTGCAAAGCGCGCGCTTTCACGGAAAATTGATCATGTTGAACTTCATCTATTCCCGTTGCCCGGTGGCCACGATGTGTCCGGCGGCGACGATGAAGATGATGGGCACGCAGGCGCTGGCCAGGAAGGCCGGCGTGCCGAACCTGGAGCTCGTCTCGATCACAATGGACCCGGCCTACGACACGCCTGCCGTGCTCAAGGAATACGCCGCCGCCCGCGGCATCGACACGTCGAACTTCACTTTCCTGACCGGCCCGGAGAACGCGATCAAGGACCTGCTCACGCAGTTCGGTATCATCGCGGAGTTCGACGGCAATATCCTGAAGCACACGCTCGGAACATTGCTGATCGACGAAAACGGCCGCATCATTCACCGGGCAGACGGCGGCGCGTGGGAGCCGGAGGATTTCGTGGCGAAGATGCACAAGGGATGAGCGCGACCGCCCAGCCCCTCGATCGCCGGGCGCGCCGCCAGGTGATTATGATCACGGTGAGTGCAGTGACGCTCTTTGCCGTGTTCCGCTGGCTGCCGACGGGGACGAACCTCAGCCACATGGACTTTCGCGCGACGGGCACGAATTCCATCGAGTTCTGCGACCCGCTGAATCCGCAGTTCATTCCGGTGGTGGCGGTGAAGTCACCGGTGACGATGACGCTCGTGCGCGCTGACGGCACCGTCACTCCGCCGACGCCGGGCCAGGAAACGCGGTTCGTCCTCACGTTGAAAACCGCGAGCGGCAAGCCGATCGCGCCCGAGGATCTGATCGTGACGCACACGCGGCTGCTGCATTTGCTGATCATCGATCCTTGGCTGAACGACTATCAGCACGTGCATCCCGAACCGGGGGCGCGACCGGGGGAATGGACCTTTGCCTTCACGCCGCAGCGCGAGGGGAACTACCGCGTGTTCGCGGATTTCACGCCGGTGGCGACGGGGCGTGGGCTGTATGCGTCGACGGACGTGCAGGTTGGGCGCTCGGGACTGCCCGCCATGTACACCCTCGTGATGAGCCACAAGACTTCCTGGGTGGTGGAGAAAAATGGCCTGCGCTGCGCGCTGGTGCCGGGGGCACAGCCCGTGCGGGCGCGCCAGCCGGTGGACCTGAAGCTCATGCTCAGCCGCGCGGACGGCGGACGCGTGCCCCTGGGGCCGGTGATGGGGGCCTTCGCGCACCTCGTGGCCTTCGACGAGGCGCGCAGCGGGTTTGCCCACCTGCATCCCACGGAGACGAATCTCCTGCAGCCGCCGGACGCTTTGAAGCCGGTGCTGAATTTCAAGATCACGATCCCCGCGCCGGGCAAATACGTGATCTGGGCCCAGCTCAACGTCGCTGGCCGCGAGACGTTTTTGCCGTTCTGGTTCGACGTCGAACCGTGACGCGGCGCGGCCGCAGCCGTCGTTCGAGTTCGTCCATGGTGGAGTGAAACGCGGCCTCGAGGTTCACGTCGCAGGCCTCGGCGAGCACGAGGAGACACCAGAGACAGTCGCCAAACTCGTGCCGGAGGCGCGCATCGAGCTGCGCAGCCGGACGCAGGCCATCCTTCGCCATGAGCAGCTTCATCAAGTCGCCAACGTCGCCGATGAACCCTTGGGCGAGCTCGGCGCGGGTCCAAGGGCGGCCGCCGCGTTTCGTCTCAAGGGCGGCGTAAAGTTCGCGCACGCGCCGGGCGCGCGCGGAGAGGGCGGAGAGCGACATGGCTTGAGAGCATGGAGCTCTTGCTCCGGCATTCAACTTCGGAGGCAAAGCCGGATCCGAATTTCACTGCGAAGATTGCCAAGGCCACGAAGCCCAAGACAGGCCTTGGCCACCAAGAGGCACACTAAGTCACAAAAAAGCAGCCTCGGTCTTGTGCCCTTTGCGCCTCTTTGTGGCGACCGACTTCAGCCTTCGCGTCCTTTGCGATCTTCGCGGTGAACCGAACCGTCCTCGCTCAGTGGCCGTTCTTGCCGTGCTTCGCGCGGAAGCGGGCGAGCTCTGGGTAGGCCTTCTTCGGGTCGCCGTAGACGTTGCCGGCGCGGTCCTGGCCGCGGGCGAGGTAAATGTTGTGGTACTTGCCGACCATATCCTGGTTGAGCTTAACGCCCGCGCTGATGTAGCGCATGGTGTAGCCGCAGCGGCGGATGGCACTCGTGTTGGGCGCGCTGCCATGGATGATGCGGCCGTCGTGGAGGCTGCACTGGCCGGCCTCGAGCTCGATGGCGACGGCCTTGCTCGGGTCGCGCTGTGCGGCCTTGATCTCGTCGTTGAACACCGCGGTGCCGGGCGTGAGGTCGTCGTAGTCGGAGAAGCCCAGCTTGCCGGTGTTGTGCGTGCGCGGGATCACGTTCATGCAGCCGTTCAGCTTGGTGGACGGGTCGATCGCGAGCCAGACGGTGACCACCTCCATCGGGGTGATCATGGTTTTCCAGTAGTGGGAATCCTCGTGCCACGGCACGCGCTGGCCGTTGCCGCGGGGCTTGCAGATGAAATGGCTGGAGAACAGGGCGATGTCGGGCCCGAGGATCGGCTCCACGAGGTCGAGCACCTCGTCGGCGAGCAGCCACTTGAACAACTCGGGGTGCTGGAAATGCGGCACGTCCATCGACTCCGGGCGCACGCCGGTTTCGAGGCCGTTGAGGATGTCCTCGAACGTGGACTTCAGGCCGTCGAACTTGCCCTGCGGGAACAGCTGCTCGCGGAAGATGTGGTAGCCCTCCGCGTTGTAACGGGCGACTTGAGCGGGCGTGAGACGGTGGTGGGAGGGGGTGGAGGAAGTGGGTGCGACCATGCTTATGTTATATCACCCTTTGAATGAGAAATCTTGCCATAAAAGCGCACTTTCTGGTGGTATATTGATGCAATGCCCATGTCCTGCGCGCACTTCAAGCTGGCCGATTTCGTCCGTCCGGGGGAATCCTACCACTTTGCGCGGACCGAGCTGACCGCCGGCAACGCGGCGCGGTATCACGATCACGATTTTCACGAGCTGTTCTGGGTAACCCATGGCCGGGGAGAGCACCTGCTCAACGGCCGAAAAGAGCCGCTGTCGGCGGGGCGGCTTTACCTGATCCGGCCGCGGGACCGGCATCACGTGACCGGGTCGGATGCTGCGCCGCTGCGCATCCTCAACCTCGCGTTTCCCAGCCGCAGCTGGGCGGAGGTGCGGCGGCGGTATTTCGCGAAGGAGCCGGACATTTACGAACGCTCGCCCCGGGATCGGGCCTGGGTGCTCGACACGCGGGCGTCGGCGGCCCTGGAGCACTGGGCCGCGCGGCTGGCGCTGCCGGAGCGGAGGCGGGTGGTACTGGACGGATTCCTGATGGAGCTGCCGAGCCTGCTCCATCTGCAGACGCGCGGTCCGAAGCCGGCGCCGGAGTGGCTCGAGCGAGCGCGGCGCGAGATCGCGTCGCCGGCGCATTTCGCCGGCGGCACGGTGGAATTGGCGCGGCTGGCGGCTCGGAGCCCGTCCCACGTCGCCCGCGCGGCGGTGCGGTGGTATGGGCAGACGCCCACCGACCTCGTCAACTCGGCGCGCATGGAATTCAGCGCGCGGCAGCTCGGGGAAACGTCGCGGCCCATCATGGAAATCGCGCTCGACTGCGGCCTGCACAACCTCTCGCACTTTTATGCGCTGTTCCGGAAGCGCTTCGGCGTGAGCCCGCGGAGATACCGGCTGCAAGCCCACCCGACGGTCAGGGGATGAGGATTGTTCTCACGCAAAGCCGCGAAGGCGCCAAGCCAGGCTCTTCTTTGCGCCTTCGCGGCTTTGCGTGAGCCAAAATCCCGCTCAGAACCGCAGGTGCTTTACCGTGAGGCCCTTGTTGATGAGCTGCTTCAGGGCGTCGATGCCGATGCGGAGGTGGTCGTTGACGTAGGACTCGTCCACCTGCTCGTCGCTCCGGGCGGTCTTCACGCCCTCGGGGGTCATCGGCTGGTCGGACACGAGCAGCAGGGCGCCGGTGGGAATTTGGTTGTAGAAACCCGTCATGAAGATCGTCGCGGTTTCCATGTCGATCGCGAGGACGTGGATCTTCTTCAGGTATTTCTTGAAATCCTCGTCGTGCTCCCAGACGCGGCGGTTCGTGGTGTAAACGGTGCCGGTCCAGTAGTCGCGCGCGTGGTCGCGGATGGTGGTCGAGATGGCCTTCTGCAGCGCGAACGCGGGCAGGGCGGGGACCTCGGGGGGAAAATAGTCGCTGCTTGTGCCCTCGCCGCGAATGGCGGCGATGGGCAGGATGAAGTCACCGAGCTCGGCGCGGTGTTTGACGCCGCCGCACTTGCCGAGGAAGAGCACAGCCTTGGGTTTGATCGCGCTGAGCAGGTCCATCACCGTCGCGGCCAACGCGCTGCCCATGCCGAAGTTGATGATGGTGATGTCGCCGGCGGTGGCGCTGGACATCGGCTTGTCCTTGCCCAGGACGGGCACGCGGTGCCACTGGGCGAAGAGTTTTACGTAGCGGTGAAAGTTGGTGAGAATGATGTATTCCCCAAAATCCTTGAGCGGCACACCCGTGTAGCGGGGCAGCCAGTTTTCGACAATTTCGCGGCGGGATTTCATGGGCGGGGTCAGTGGCCGGCCAAAGCGTTGGCGGTGTTGAGATGTTCCACGCCGGTGTATTTCTGCGACTGCTCGTCGGCGTGGTAACTCGAGCGAACCAGCGGGCCGCTCTCGACGACACCGAGGCCGATGGAGAGGCCGTATTCCTTCCAGCGGACGAACTCCGCGGGTTCGACCCAGCGGGCGATCGGTAGGTGCTGCGGCGTGGGCTGCAGGTATTGGCCAATCGTGAGAATGTCGGTCTTGTCCGCGGCGATGTCCCGGAGCGTCTGCTCGATCTCCGCCTGCTCTTCACCGAGGCCGAGCATGATGCCGGTCTTGGTCACGAAGCCGCGGCTCTTGGCATGGCGGAGGACGGAGCGGGAGCGCTCGTAGCGGGCCTGCACGCGCACGGGCTTCTGGAGGCGCTCCACGGTCTCGAGGTTGTGGTTGTAGATGTCGGGCTTGGCGGCGAGCACGGTGTCGACGAGTTCCAGCTGGCCCTTGAAGTCCGGCACGAGCACCTCGATGGCGGTGGACGGGTTGCGGTGGCGGATGGCGCGGATGGTGGCGGCCCACACCCCGGCGCCGCCGTCGGCCAGCTCGTCGCGGGCGACGCTGGTGATGACGCAGTGCTTGAGATTCATCCGGGCCACGGCATCGGCGACGCGGGCGGGCTCGCCGAGGTCGAGCTCAGTGGGCCGGCCGGTCTGGATCGCGCAGAAGTTGCACGAGCGCGTGCAGATGTTGCCGAGGATCATCACGGTGGCGGTACCGCGCGACCAGCATTCGCCGAGGTTGGGGCACTGCGCGCTCTGGCAAACGGTGTGGAGTTCGTTCTGGTCCACCAGCCGGCGCGTGGCGTTGTAGCCCGGCCCGGCGGGCAGTTTGGCGCGGAGCCAGGAGGGTTTGCGCGTGGTGTCCATCGGTTGAAGGGAAAACGTAAACATGGAATGCGATTTTGGGCACGTTTTTTTAGCGTGTCTTTTTTGGCCGTGCTGGGCCTAATCGCGGTTTGATGAAAACAATCGCCGTCCCGTTTTTCCGCCCCACGCTCGGCAAACTGCTCCTGTTGCTCGCCGCGACGCCGTTGCTGGCGGTGGCCGGGGACATCCAAGCGTGGCTGATGATCAACACCGGCAATCCCGCTTTGCCCGAGACGATCATGTCCACGGACGTGCTGGAGAAGTCCGGCCTCGTCCGCGGCAACTGGAAAGTCAGCGGCATAGGCCTGATGCAGGGCGACCCGGTACCCGGCTCGGCCCAGCTCTTCCGCATGTTCCATCCCTTGTCGAAGGGTGGCGTAGTCCGAATGCTGGCGGTGACCCGGGAGGAAGCCGATGCCCGCACCAAGGTGGGCTACGTGACCGAAGGCGCGTTGGGCTATGTTTCCGTGAAGGCGGGCCCGAATCTGGTGCCGGTCATTCGCTTCAGCAAGGAAGGCAAGTTTCTCTGGGTAATCAGCGCCGACGACCAGGCTTGGGCGACCAAGAACGGCTGGACGCGCGAGAAGGTGGCGTTCTGGCTCTGGCCGGACACCTACCGCTGAGCGGTCCCGTCTTAATTTCCCCGCAGGAATTCCGGCCACAGCTGCCAGAATTCGCGCGCGAGCACGGCCTTCACTTCGGCCGGATCGATCGTCTTCCCGAGTTCGGCGGACAGTGACGTGACGCTGCCATCGGCGGCGTTGATGCCGCACGGAATGATGCCCGAGAAGTGACTAAGGTCGGGCGAGACGTTGAGCGCGAACCCGTGATAGGCCACCCAGCGGCGCACGGCGACGCCGATGGCGGCAATTTTCCGCGGACCGATCCAGATGCCCGTCTTGCCCTCGCGGCGTGCGGCCGCAAGCCCGAGCGAACCGACGCTGTTGATCAGCACCTGTTCGAGAAAACGCAGGTAGGCGTGCAGGTCGGGCCGTGGGGCGAGAGACACGATGGGATAACCCACGACCTGGCCGGGCCCGTGATAGGTGATGTCGCCGCCGCGATTGGTCTTGGCGATCTCGATGCCCTGGCGGGCAAGCTCGGCGGTGTCCCAGACGAGGTTGAGCTCCGAGCCGCGGCGCATGCCCAGCGTAAAAACCGGGGCGTGCTCGGTGAAGACGAGCGTGTCGCCAATTTCGCCCGCAATCCGCTGCGTCACCAGCTCGTCCTGCCGCGCGCGCGCCGCCGCATACCGGGTGTGACCCCAGTCAACGGTGGTGTGGGCGGGGAGGGTGGTGGGAGCGCTCGGCACGTGCGCAACCTCGCGCAACGCGGCCGACTGCGCAAGTTTTGGAAACGGAGTGGATCCGGCTTCCAGCCAGAGGAATCAGCCGCTGGAAACCGCTGCTACCGGGGCGATTGAAATATCACCCGTTGTGAGCTTGCGCGCTGCGCCCGGCTGCGGCTGTTTGACCGGACCCGCCCATGGGTAACCTCTTATGCCCCTGTCCTCCTCCTTACTGCAACCGACGGCGCTGGCTGACAGCTTGCCGGCGGGTGATCTCCGCCGCCGCCTCGAGCTGAATTTCGGGCGGCTCCATGACGCGGAGTTCTCGTTCGAATACGCTATCACGGCCTTTACCGCGCGCGAGGCGCCGGGCGACTGGCTGGGGCGGACGCTCCTTGGCCTGACGCTCGACGCGCAGGCGCTGGATCGCGAGGCGCCGCGGGCCGAGGAAACCGTGCGCCGCTGGCCGGAGGCCTGCAACGAACGCGGCTACATCGGGGTCATCCATCCGTCCGGCCGCGCCGACGAAAACCAGGTCGGCGGCCACAACGCGATGCTGCGCGGTCTCTCTGAATACTATCTTTGGAAAAAGGATCCGCGCGCCCTCACCGCCATCCGCGGGATCATCAATAACCTCATGCTGCCCACGCGGCCGCTTTACGGCGCGTATCCCGATCATTTGATGGACAAGCTCATGGGCGGCCCGGTGTCCGGCCTCACAGTGGCCCATGACGGCGTGTGGCTGGGGCTGTCGACGGATATCGGCACGCTCTTCTTCACGCTCGACGGACTCACGCAGGCCTACCTGATCGACCCGACGCCAGAGCTGCGGGCGCTGATCGAGACGATGATCGCGCGCTACGCGGAGCTCGATATCCTCAAGCTGAGCGCGCAGACGCATGCCACGCTGACGGCGTTGCGCGGCATCCTGCGCTGGCACCTCGAGGTGGATGCCCGGCCGGAATACCTGAAGATCGTCGTCGACCGTTTCCAAATCTACCTCGACCAGGCGCGCACCGAGCACCATGCGAATTTCAACTGGTTCGGGCGGCCGGACTGGACCGAGACCTGCGCCATCATCGACTCGTTCATGCTCTGCGTGCAGCTCTGGCAGCTGACCCGCGCGACGACCTACGTGACGGAGGCGCACAAGATCTACCACAACGCCATCTGCCACCACCAGCGGCCCAACGGCGGGTTCGGCACGGACTTCTGCACCGGCTCCAACGGCGAACAGTTCGTGCACGCGTTCAAGTGGTTCGAGGCACCGTGGTGCTGCTCGATGCGCGGGGCCGAGGGGCTGAGCTGCGCCGCGCGTTACGCCGCGTTCACCGACCCGGCGGCGCCGCGCGATGTGTGGTTTCCGTTCTATTTCGAGGGTGCCGTGACGGTGCGCGCGCCCGGGGGCGAACTCGGACTGCGCGCCGCGGGCGAATATCCGTACACCGGCTCGGTCTCGTACACGGTGACGAAGGCCACGGCGGGCGCGCCCTGGCGGTTGCGGTTCTTTGTGCCGCCGGGCGTCGAGGCGAAGTCGTTCGCCGTGAAAAAGGGCGCCACGGCTCTGCCGACGCAGGTGGAAAATGGTTTTGTCGTCGTGGAGACGACGCTCGCAGTCGACGACGTGCTCACGGTCGAGTTCACCATCGCGCTGGTGGCCGAGTCGGCGAAATACCCGACGGATTTCCCGCAGGGCCGGCACTACATGCACGGCGCGCTGCTGCTGGGGGCAGAGACGGACGTTGCGATCGCGATGCCGGCCGCTGCGGACCTCGCCCACCTCGGCGGCGGACGCTACCAGTGCCGGCGCACGCGGGTGTTGCTCACGCCGATCGACGGGATAACTTATCTCCCCGAAGCGAAGGCCCGCACGCGGCAGTTGCAGTCGGTCTTCGCCCGCTGATTTCCCATGACGCCCCTGATGATGCAGAACCCCCTCGGGCAGCTCCCGTTCCAAGGCGGCGCGGTCACCCGCATGATCAACGCCGAGAATCCCACCGGCGAAAAAGGCGGCGGCGCCAAGTGGGACCCGAACCCCGACGATCCCTTCCTCGCGCACAGTGGCCCGGCGAAGCACCTCGGCCGCGGCTGGAAAGTCCGGCCGTTCATCAGCCTCAAGGCTGGCGAGACCGCCACGCTCGCGGACATCAAGGGCCCGGGCTGCATCAACCAATTTTGGATCACAGCCAGCGCCGAGGAATTCCGCACGCTCGTGCTGCGGATTTACTGGGACAACGAGAAGACGCCGTCCGTCGAGGCGCCCATGGGCGATTTCTTCGCGATGGGCTTCGACACCCAGCCGCACCAGGTGACCTCGATGCCCGTGGTCGTCGCCCCGCACCGCGGCTGCGGCTGCTACTGGCAGATGCCTTTCCGCAAGCACGCGCGCATTACGCTGACGAACGACGACAAGAAGGACGTGCGCATCATCGCGTTCAAGGTGCTCTACAAGCTCCACGCGATCCCGGCCGGTGCGGCGTATTTCCACGCGCAGTGGCGTCGCAGCCTGACGACGCGCGAGCACCCGGAGCACACGATCCTCGACGGCGTGAAGGGCAAGGGGCTCTACGTCGGCACGTATCTCGCGTGGACGGCGCTGTCGCGCGGCTGGTGGGGCGAGGGCGAGGTGAAGTTCTACCTCGATGGCGACAAGGAGTTCCCGACAATCTGCGACAATGGCACGGAGGATTACTTCGGCGGCGCGTGGGGCTTCTTCAAGCACCCGCAGAAGGACCAGGTCGAGCAGGCGTTCAACGCCCCATTCTACGGCATGCCGCTCGCGCACACCGGCAGCGCAGACGGCCCGCGCTACTTCAGCCTCTATCGCTGGCACATTTTCGACAGCATCGGCTTTGCGAAAGACCTGAAGGTGACGGTGCAGACGCTCGGCTGGTGGCCGGGTCACATCTATCAGCCGCTGACGGAGGATGTCGCCTCGACGGCGTTCTGGTATCAGAGCGAACCTCACGTGGCGTTCCCGGAATTCCCCACGGTCAACGCACGCTGGCAGCGGTGATGGTCACCACGAAACGCACGAAAGACACGAAAGCCGGAGTTCGATCAAGTGCTCACGGAACACACGGAGGACACGGAAGCTTCAGATTATGGCTCTCACGGTCTTAGGTTCAGGTGAGAACGGCCTTTTCCGTGTCCTCCGTGTGTTCCGTGGGCAAATTCCGATGGCTTCAGTTTCGGATATTTCGTGTATTTCGTGGTGAACCCTCATGATTCCGACCAATCCCGACTACCAGTGCTACCTCGACGCGGTGGCGCGGCAGCGGGTGCACCAGGAGGACTGGCTCAAGGTCGGCTACGCGCCGTTGGGATTTTACCTGAAGGATTTCTGCCTGCACGAGGTGGGTGGCGTGTGGCACCTTTACCACATCGCCGGCACGCCGGGCGTCAGCTGCTGCCTGCCGGGGAATGAAATCTGGTTCGGGCACGCGTCCACGCGGGATTTTGTGACGTGGGAGACGCACGAGCCGTGCTTTTTCATCAACCCCAGCGGCTGGGACCATGGCCATGTGTTCGCGCCGTATGTGGTTTCCCACGGCGGCCAGCACTGGATGTTCTATACCGGCGTGGCGACGGACAACACGCAGCGCATCGGCGGGGCGACGTCGACCGACCTTCAGCACTGGCAGCGCGTGGGCGACCGGCCGGTGATTCGGCCGGAGGACTACGGCTGGGCGTTTTGCCCGACGAGCGGCGGCGCGGCGTGCCGCGACCCGCACGTCATCGCGCACGAGGGTCGGTGGCTGATGTATTATACGGCGGTCACCAAGGACGGTCGCGGCTGCGTGGCGCGTGCGTCGTCGCGCGACCTGATAGCGTGGCAGGACGAGGGCATCGCCTACGCGTTCTCCGGTTGGAACCAGTGCGAGTCCTGCAACGTCCAAAAGCGCGACGACGGCCGTTGGCTGCTCTTCTTCGGCGGCCACCACGCGTGGAGCGTGGTCGAGTCGGACAACCCTTTGCGCTGGCCCGACGTTGCGCCGCGGGTGCTGCGGGCGGATATCACCGGGATGGAAGTCATCGCGCGGCGCGGTCCGCGCTGGCTCGTGGCGTATTTCGGCCTGCGTTATTACCGCTTGCTGCTTGGGGTGCTGGATTGGTCGGCGGCGGAGCCGGGAATCGCGCAGATCACGCAGTCAGCCGGGTTAAAGGAATTTGGCTTCTGAAGATTTCCCCGGCGGGATCGATGGTAGCTGCGAGCGTGAGCGAGCGGACGGCATACCGCTCGCTCACGCTCGCAGCTACGACACGACTTACGATTTCACTTCGCCGGTCACCGAGTTGGCCGCCACCCACCGGCAGAAGAAGGGGTTGTCGAAGACGAGCGCGTCCTGCACCCGCGTCAGGAGCTGGCTGTCGGTCAGCGACACGATGGCCGTCTGCGCGCTGGACGCGCTGCGGATGCCGAAGGCTTGGAGCGTGTCCGCGGCCTGGGGCGGCCGGCCGGCAGCGATCGCGCGCAGGACGACGCGCTGCACGCTGGTGCACGGGCGCCACAGGCCCACGAACTCGTTGTGCAGTTCCTTGAGCGCAATCTCGTCGAACGCGTCGCGGACGGAGCCCTTTTTACCGGTCGCGCGGAGCTCGAAAACGGTCTTCGCGAGACGCACCACATCCCCCGTGCAGGGCCCGGCCAGTGCAACCACTTCCGCGCCGAAATCCGGGTGGGCCAGACCGCCGCGCTGGGAGCGCTCGTTGATCCACGTCGCCAGCTTGTCGGTGGGGATAGGGCCCACCTCCACCGGTTGAACTTGCTTGTAGAACGCCGCGCGCGGCTCGGTCATCCAAGGCAGGAGGCGGTGGTCTGACCCGGAGAAGAAATAGTTCACCCGGCGGTGCGGCTGGATGATGCCGCGCAGCTTCCACTCCGCCTTGTCGCCACCGAGGGTGCGGATGTCCTGGAACTCGTCGAAGCACACGCTCACCGGCCGGTCGATCAGGCCGGCATAGTCGTCGATGTAGTTGAGCACCGACTCGAGATTGGCCTCGGCGGACGCGGGGCGGAGATCGGCGGACAGCTTCCATTTGCCGCCCGTCATCGCGATGGCCTGAAAATGCTTTCGCACGAGCTTGACCGCCTTGTCGGCCAAACGCGTTTCCGGTTCGGGCACGGCTTGGAGAAGCTTGTTGGCGGCCTCGGTCAGGTCGCTCGCGGTGGACAGGTCGGAGTAGAGCAGCTCCGCCTTGGCCTTGCGCGCGGCGTTCTGGATCAGCGAAGTCTTGCCCATCCGTCGCCGGCCATAGAGCAGTATCCGCCGGCCCTGCTCGGCCATGGCCGCCTGGAGCACCGGCAGCAACTCCTCGCGGTCGGTGAAGGCCCACCGGTCGGCCGGGGATTCGAAGAAGAAGGGGTTAACAAGCGTCGGCATAGCCACCACGCACAACAACGTGACGTAAGATTACATGACGTAAAAGTACGTGATGGCAAGCGGGATCGGGTGCGAGGAGAACGGACCGGGAGGTCCGTTCTCCCCCAACACCCACGCGCGGGGTTGAACTTGCCGCCTGCTTGGATAACACGGTTCCAAGCCACGCATGACCCGCCGCCTGAATCTCCCGGTTTTTCCAGCCCTCCTGGCGCTGGCTGTTGCACCTTTCATTGCACGCGCCGCGACCACCCCGCCGACCGCGCTGACGGCCGAGGAGCAGCGGCTCATCGCGGCGGTGGAGGCCGGGAAGGCTGACTTTGCCACTGATCTCGAGCGGGCGGTCGCGATTGACAGCGCCACCGAGAATCTCCCGGGCGTCCGGCAGGTCGGCGAACTCTTCCGCGGGCAACTCGCGGCGCTGGGCTTTGATAGCCGCTTCGTCCCGCTGCCGGCGGCGACAGGACGGGCGGGCCACCTCGTGGCGGAGCATCGGGGCACGAAGGGCAAGCGGGTGCTGCTGATCGGCCACCTCGACACGGTCTTTCCGGGGGCGAATTTCAAGCGTGACGGCGACCAGGTCGCGGGCTCGGGCGTGGCGGACATGAAGGGCGGCGACGTGGTGCTGATCCACGCGCTGCGGGCGCTGCACCGGGCCGGCCTCCTCGCGGACACGCAGATCATCGTCGTCATGAGTGGCGACGAGGAAGCCGTGGGCAGCCCCAGCGAACTCTGCCGGCGCGAGCTGGGGGAAGCGGCCCAGCGCAGTGATCTGGCCCTGGCCTTTGAGTCGGCGATCGGCGACACGGGCACGGTGGCGCGGCGCGGCTTTGCCGGCTGGATGCTCGAGGTTCAGGGGGCCACGGGGCATTCCGGCGGTATTTTTTCCGCGGCGGTCGGCAGCGGGAGCGTGTTTGAGACCGCCCGCATCCTGCAGGGTTTTTATGAGCAGCTGCGTCAGCTGGACGGCGTCACGATCAATCCCGCGATGATCGCCGGTGGGACGGAGGCCGAACTCACCCGCACGGGCGGCACGGTGTCGGGCAAGAACAACATCATCCCGCAGCGCACGCTCGTGCGCGGCGACCTGCGGTGCCTGAGCCAAGCGCAGTATGCCGAGGCGCGCGCCCGGATGGAGGCGGTGGTCGCCAAGCACCTGCCCCGCACCTCGGCCGTGCTCACCTTCCTCGACGACGCCTATCCGCCCATGGACGCGACGCCGCAAAACTACGCGTTGCTGGCGCAGCTCGACCGGGCCAGCCGCGACCTCGGCTATGGCGCGATCACCGCGTTCGACCCGCGTGGCCGGGGCGCCGGCGACATCGCCTTCGTGTCACCCCCGCTGCCCGGCCTCGACGGCCTCGGCCTGGGCGGCAAGGGGGAACACACCACGCACGAGACCGCCTCCATCGAACGCGCCCCCGAGCTGGTGAAACGCGCGGCGCTGCTGATCTACCGGCTCACGCGTTGAGTAAAATTGGGGTCCCGATCAGCCGGGTCATGTCGGCTTGGAGCGCTCGTTGGGCGAGATCAGGTAACGGAATTTCTCCGTCGCGTGCTGATTCAGGCCGGGGTCACCGCTGCGATTGAGCAATTCGTGGAAGCTGAAGGTGTATTTGAAGGTGTGACCTTCGTCCCACTCGCAGTGCGTGAAATCCTGGAGCCAGTATTCCGGTTCGGTCGGCAGGAGCGCGCTGCGGGTGGCGGGGGTGTAGAAGCTGAGGGGCGAGGAGCGGTGCGGCTGACTGTCCTTCAACAGGAGGAAGCGGCACTCGAGGGAATACGAGCCACGGTTGGCCAGTTCGGGAAACCCGAGTTCCCGGAGCGTTACGAGCGCTTGGGATTGGGTCAGCAGGTGGCCGATGTGCGACTTGCTCCCCATCTGGGTGTACACGTGTTCAAACTTTGGCAGCTCCGAGAGGATGATCCGGGCCATCGCGGCGGCGGGCAGGTTGTCGGTGAAGATCATCCGGTGCGGGATGGAGAATTTCCTCGGATCGTGGCCTTTGCCGATGCGGAGCCAGTAACGGGCCGGGCCGTCGTGGAAGGTGCGGATAACGGCGGCGATATCGCGGATGGCCTCGTCACGGCGAAAGGCGCCGAGGTCCTTCAGGGCGCGCAGCGCATAGGCGCTGAAGATGCAGTTATGCCCCAGCTCGGAGAATTTATCGACGCTGGTCTCCAGCGCTTCCACCACGGGCCCAAAGGCGTCAGCCACGCGGCCGTTGTGGGTGTAAGTCTCAAAGAGCGCGGGCTTGGTTCGGATGAGGAGTCGCAGCTGCGCCTCCAGATTTCGCTCCGTGTCGGCCGACAGGCGGTTGTTCGCCGAAAAATAGAATCCGGCCAACACTGCGGCGGCAAAGTGCGCGTCCCACGGCGCATGGCGGCAACGTCCGAGCGCGGTCAGGCCTTTGTCCAGGAACTCCTCGCCGATCATAGCAGCCAGCACGCCGCGATGCCCGCGGCGGCGGTCAGGCCGAGGACGATCGAGACCTCGCGGCGCAGCGTGGGCGAGCCAAGGCAGACGGCGATGCCGGCCTTGACGACGGAGTTGGCCACGGCGGCGACGATGATGGCCTGACCGGCCAGCCGCAGTGGCACGGAGCCGCTGGAATGGCTTCCGGCCATGGAAAGCGAAATCGCGTCCATGTCGGTGAGGCCCGAAATGAAGCTCAGCGGCAGCAGGCCGGATTGCAGGAGATGCTGGCTGGTCAGGACTTTGACGAGCAGGCCGATCAGCGCGTAGAGCAGGGCAAACTTGATCGCGATTTTGAGATTGAGCGGGTTGCCGATCTGGGGCGTCGCGACCTCGCCCGTGCCGGGCTGGCGACGAAACCACAGCCACGCACCGTAGAGGACGCCGGGCAGCGCCATCATCGCAAACGGCGCGATCAGGGTGACGGCGAGCTCGAGATTCAGCACGCCCACGGCGAAGATGACGCGAGGCAGCATCACGCTGCACGCGATGACGACGGCCAGCGTGTAGTGTTGTGAAAACGCCGGGTCGTCCTTGCTGCGCCGGCTGAACGCGAGCGTCGTCGCCGTGCTGGAGGCGAGTCCGCCGAACAGGCTGGTGACGAGCAGCCCCGCGCTGGCGCCCAACGACCGCATCGCGAGATAGCCGAGAAAGCCAAGGCCCGAAATCAACACCACGAGCAGCCAGGTCGTGTAGGGGTTGAACGCATCGTAGGGACCGAAGCTGCGATTCGGCACGAGGGGCAAAATCACGCCGGTGATCGCCACGAACTGCAGCGTCGCCCGGATGTCCTCCGGGGTGAAATGGCGGGTCCACGCGTGCAGCGGTTGCTTCAGGCCGAGCAGGACCATGGTCGTGGCGGCGACGACGACAGCGGCCTGGTGATGCTGCCAGAACACGAGCGCCCCGATGAGGACAGTCAGCAGGACCGACGCGAACGTCGTGCCACCGGGCCGGTAGCGCGCGGGCATCTTGGCCATGGCGACGACCTGATGCACGCCGACGAGGACCACCGTGGCGGTGAGTAGGGCGGGGGCGGCGGTGTCGCCGAGAAACGCCCCGAGGCAGCCCAGCATGGCCCAGAAGGCGTAAGTGCGCACGCCGCCAAAATCCCCGCTGCCCTTGGGTGAAGCCTGGTCGCTCCACTGCCGGATCAATCCCACCAGCGCGCCGAGGCAGGCGCTCACGATGATCGAGACGAGCAGGTTGGTCACAGCGAGTCAGTCTGGGCTCGCGCGGCGGGGCGTGCAAGGCAGAGGTAGCAGATAGGCGTCGGTGGGTCCGGCTTTCTGAGGTAGGGCGGATTATCCTAATCCGCCATGTATTGGACGGCTTCGTCATTCGAACCCGGCGCGTTAAGGATAACGCGCCCTACCTCGGAATAAAATCCATTTGCCCCTCGCCACGTCGCGTGGCTATGTCCTCCGGTTCCATGAGCGACACCCACTCCGATATCTCCCACGACCAGCATGCCGTGCGGCGCCAGAAGCTCGCCGACATGCGGGCGGCGGGGTTTGACCCGTTTCGCGCGAGTTTCGCGACCACGCATTTCTCGGGCGACGCGATCAAAGCCTACGTGGACGGGCAGGAAAACGTCGTGCCGGTGGCCGTGGCTGGGCGGTTGGTCACCATGCGCGACATGGGCAAAAGCCAGTTCGTGAAGGTTCTCGACCAGCAGGGGCAGATCCAGCTTTACGTAAAGAAGGACGTCGTCGGCGACGACGCTTACGCGGCGTTCAAGAAGCTCGACCTCGGCGACATCATCGGGGCGAAGGGCACGCTGTTCAAAACCAAGACCGGCGAGATCACCGTCCGGGTGGACAGCTACACGCTCGTGAGCAAGGCGCTGCGCCCGCTGCCCGAAAAGTGGCACGGGTTGAGCGACCCGGAGCAAGTTTACCGCCAGCGCTACCTCGATCTCATCGTCAACGAGGAGTCCCGCAAGCGCCTGCTGCTGCGCTCGCGCATCGTGTCGCACATCCGGCGTTTTCTCGAGGCCCGCAACTTCATCGAGGCGGAGACGCCGATCCTGGAGAGCACCGCGGGCGGTGCGGCGGCGCGGCCGTTCGTGACGCACCACAATGCGCTCAACGCGGATTTCTTCCTCCGCATCGCGACGGAGCTGCGTCTCAAGCGCCTGCTCGTCGGCGGCTACGACCGCGTGTTCGAGATCGGCCGGATCTTCCGCAACGAGGGCGTTTCCCGGAAGCACAACCCGGAGTTCACGATGCTCGAGGTCTACCAGGCCTACAGCGACTACCGCGGGATGATGACGTTGATCAAGGACCTGCTGACGACGCTGTGCGCCGACGTGCTCGGCACGACCGAGATCAAGCACGCCGCGAGCGGGCAGATGATCAATTTCACCGGCGACTGGCGCGAAGTGAAATACAAGGATCTCATTCGCACGGAGACGGGCGATGCGGGCTGGTTCGAGCGCTCGAAGGCCGACAAGATCGCCGGCGCCGAGAAGCTCGGCTTCGCCGTCAACCCGGCGTGGGAGGAGTTCGAAATCACCAACGAGATTTTCTCCAAGAAGATCGAGCCGAACCTGATCCAGCCGACCTTCGTGACGCACCTGCCGAAGGAGCTCTGCCCGCTGGCGAAGATCACGCCCGACGACCCGACGACGCTCGATGTGTTCGAACTGTGCATCGGTGGCATGGAAGTCGCCCCGGCCTATTCGGAGCAGAACGACCCCGACGCGCAGCGTGCGATGTTCGAGGCACAGGCCGGCGAGGAAAAGCAGAACATCGACCAGGATTTCCTGCTCGCGCTCGAGCACGGCATGCCCCCGGCGGGCGGCATGGGCGTGGGCATCGACCGGTTGTGCATCCTGCTGACGGGAGCCGAGAGCATCCGCGACGTGATTCTTTTCCCGCAGCTGCGATCCGCGGACAAACCTTGAAACGACTGAAAGAAGAAATCTAGAAACCCGGCTTCGTTTCTTCTTTCCCAAGTTTCAACGGTTTCCTCTTTTCCGCCAATGCCCTGGTATCTCTACCTCGCTTTCAAGCAGCTGTTTCCCACGGGGCGGAGGTTTCCGTTTTTCACGGTGATTTCGGCCGTCAGCGTGGCGCTGGGCGTAGCGCTCCTGATCGTGGTCCTCGGGGTGATGGGCGGCTTCGGCTACCAGATCCGCGAGATGATCACGGATACCGAGGGCGAGATCCAGATCAAGGCCCAGGGTTCGATCAGCCATTACCGCGAGGCGGTGAAGAAAATCGAAACGGTGCCCGGCGTGGCTGGGGCGACGCCCTACGCGGCGGGGGTGCTGATGGTGCAGTATCAGAACAAGCCGGCGTTCCCGCAGATGCGCGGGCTCGATCTCGGCAGCATCAATCGCGTGGTCTCCCTCGACCGCTTCGTGCGGCTGGGTTCGCTCGACGCGCTGGACGATGACTCGGTCATCCTGAGCGGCGGGCTGGCGGACGCGCTCGGCGTGCGGCTCGGCGCCATCGTGGACATCTACACGCCACTCATGCTGTCGCGAAAGGACAGCGAGGTCATCCTGCCGCGCACGGCGAAGGTGGTCGGCATCCTCGAGATCGGGCACCAGCAACTCGACAGCTCGACGCTCTATTGCACGCTGCGGATGGCGCAGGACCTCTACGGACTCAACGAGGACGTGCATGGCATCAACGTCCGGGTGAAGCCGGGTGAGCGGGAGGACGAGGTCGTCACACGAATCAACGAGATCCTGCCGGCGGAAGTGCGCGCGTTTTCCTGGCGGGACAGCTTCGCGGACTTCCTCTGGGTGCTGCAGCTCGAGAAGAACATGATGATGTTCGTGCTGCTCTTCGTGGTGCTGGTGGCGGCGTTTCTCACCATGAGTCTCCTGCTGGTGCTCGTGTTGAAGAAGACCCGCGAAATCGGCGTGCTCGGCGCGCTCGGCGCCAGCCGGCGGCAAATCGCCCTCTGCTTCTGCCTGCAGGGCGTGGGTGTGGGCGTCGTGGGCACGGGCGCCGGACTCGCGCTGGGCTTCACCGTCCTGCATTTTCGCAACGACTTGGTGCGGGCGATCACGCACGTCACCGGCGGGCAGGAGTTGCTCGCGCGCTTTTACCAATTCAGCGAACTGCCGGAGCACCTTGAGAACCGCGACCTCGCCCTGATCGTCGTCGCCGCGCTCGTGCTGTCGACGCTGGCCGGCATCATCCCTGCGATCCTGGCGTCGCGGCTCAAACCCGTGGAGGCGTTGCGCAGTGAGTAACCCGATCCTCAGCGCCAGCGGGCTCGTGAAGACCTTCCGCAGCGGCGACCGCCGCATCGAGGTGCTGCGCGGCGTCGACCTCGAAATCGCTCCGGGCGAGAGCATTTCCATCCGCGGCGAGTCCGGCTCGGGCAAATCCACCCTGTTGCACCTGCTCGCGGGGCTCGACGTCCCTGACGCCGGCACACTGGCGTGGGAGGGCGTGGCCGACACCGGCGCGAAGCGCCGCGCGGCCTTCTTGGGCATCGTGTTCCAGTCGTTTTATCTCATTCCCGAACTCGACGCGCTGCAGAACGTGCTGATGGCGCGCCGCATTCTGGGCGCACCCGGCGCGGCGGACCGAGCCCGGGCGGCGGACCTGCTCAAGCGCGTCGGGCTCGCGGAGCGGATGACGCACCTGCCCGCACAGCTTTCCGGCGGCGAACGTCAACGCGTGGCGGTGGCGCGCGCCCTGATGAATTCACCCCGGTTGATCCTCGCCGACGAGCCGACGGGAAATCTCGACGAGCAGACCGGCGCGGCGGTCATCGAGCTGCTCCTCGGCCTCTGCCGCGAAACCGGCACGACGCTCGTGCTGGTGACGCACAACGCTGAGCACGCCGCCAAGTGCAGCCGTCGCCTACAGTTGCACAACGGGCGGTTTGTCTGAGGGCGTTTGGTTTTGGGAGCTACGAGCGTGAGCGAGTGGGGGTTCAGCCACTCGCTCACGCTCGCAGCTACGATCAGATCCGCGCGAGCAGGCTTGCTGCCTGCGCCGGCCGACTATCCGAGTCGGACCGTCACGATCTGCTTCGGCTTGAGCGCCACCTTGATCTTGCCGCCGGTGATAACGAGCGGACCCAGCGGGCGGCTTTCAAAATCGACGCGCTGGGCGGTGGTGGGCGGCTTGGCGAGGCCGGTCTTGTCCGCGAGGTGGAGCGTGGCGGTAATGGTTTTCGTTTCGGGATTGAACATCCGGAGTTCGAGCGCGGTGCCCGCCTGGCGCAGGCTCGTGACGACGGCGGGGCCTTCCACGCGGAGGAAGCCGGCGGTGGGCGGTAGCGCCTGCGGGGTCTGGTAGAGTTCGACGTCCTCGCGACGCAGCTGCACCGCGCGCAGGCCGGCGGAGAGGCGCTGGCCGAGCTCGCAGAGCTGGCTGCGGTTGGGTTTACCGGCGAGGGGCATCACGAGGTAGCGGAAGGTCATCTCGCCGCGCATCTGGCCGTCCGGCTCGCCGTTGGTGAACACGGTGCGGCGGGTGGCACGGAACAGCGTGAGCGCGATCGGGCGTTCGGGGAGGTCGCGGACGGCGGTCTCGAGGAGGCCGTCGGCGATGACGGCGAGCCCGGACTTGGCGTCGTGCACCGCGGTCCAGCTCTGCTGGGGCTGGGTCTCGACGTTGAGTTCGCGGTATTCGTGATTGTCCTTGGGCAGCGCAATGGGGCGCTCGACGACGTCGAAGGCGGTGTCGGTAAGGTAGGTCTCGGCCTTGGCGACGCTGGGAAACAGCACGCGGACGCGGTGGTCATTCGCGGGGTTGTCCACGGTGGTTTGCACTTCGACATACGCCTGGCCCGGCCGGAGGCTGACGAGGCTGTCCAAGACCATCGGCACGAAATCGGACGACCGGGTCTGGCTTTCGCCGACAATACCCGCGGGCACGGGCATCATGGTGCGCACGCGGAAGGTCGTCAGCATCGGGCCGTTGTGCACGAGCGCGACGTCGGCGCGGCAGGCGGACGACACGAAGATCAGGTCGTTGATCGCGAGGCCGTGATACCAGCCGTCGCCGATGTCGGCGCTGTCCTCGAACGTGAGCAGGCGGCGGTAAACGCGGCCGGTGTGGCGGTCGGTGAGCGTGAGGGTGCCGTTGTCCTCAATCACGACGTCGAGGTGCTCGTTGGCCATGGAACGCTCGCTCGTGGCCAACGCGGGCTCGTCGGGGTAGCGCGTGGAGCGGCTGGCCGCGACGGCGCTCACGGTGAGCGTCGTGTAGCCCTGCGCCGGGATCGCGAGTCGGAGCGAGACGGGGATGTGGTGGCTCATCACCACCTCGGGGAACTTGGTCGGCCGGATCCGCTGGCGGATGCGGTTCAGCGTCTGCCCGAGCCGTTGATACGGCACTTCACGTCCGTTGGCGTCGTGGATGAGGAAACCTGTCTTGGGCTCGAAGCCGAAGAACTCGTTGAACATCGGCCAGCTGGTCGGCACCTCGAGCGTGATCTCGGTGACGCCGTCAAAGTCGCGGGTGAGGGGATTGAAGACGGTGACGCGCAATTCCTGGTCGGTGACCCGGCCGCGGACGCTGGCGGCGATCTGGCTGGTGGCGTCGACGATGAGCTTGTCGGCGATCATCCGGACTTGGTCGAAGCGATACGCCATGTCCTTGTGCACCTGATCCGGACTGCAGCCGTCGATGGAGTCGTGCGCGTGGTTCTGCATCAGCAGCCGCCAGGCGTGCTCGAGGAAACCGGGGGCGAAACTCGCGCTGACGCTCGCCTGCGCGAGGGCGGTGAAGGGCTCGGCCCACTGGCAGAGCAGCGTCTGACAACGGCTGTTGGCCTGCTTCAGCCGCACGCGGCTGGAGAGCACGCCGGGGATGACCCATTGGTTGTCATACTTCTCGACCTCCGGTGTTGCATGCTGGCGGCCTGCCATGCGGAGTTCGCCCTCGAGCACCGTCGTGATCTTCCCCCGCTGGGCCAGCAGCTCGAGCAGGTAGGCATCTAGGCTGGTGTGGACCAATTTGTACTTCGGGCTCCGCGCCAGTTGGGCAAACAGCAGGGCGTAGCGCTTCGGATTCCACTCCTGGTGGTCGCAGGAGTCGTGGAGCAGGATGGCGTCCACGGCGGTGACGGCGGCCTCCTGGTCGAGATACTGCTTGGCGCGGCGGGCGTGTTCCTCCGGCCGGTCCTCGACGGGCCCGTTGTACTCGTGGCCGCGGCTGACCGCGTGGGCGAAGGTGCCGTAGCCGACGTTGCCGAACTTGTGACACGGCATTTCGGTGCCATCCGCCCCGCGCCAGATGAAATTCCGCTGCTGCAGGTTGATGCCACGCCAGACGTAGCCCACTGGGATGTCGAAGCCGGCGAAGATCTGTGGCAGTTGGCTGGTGTGGCCGAACATGTCCGGCACGTAGCCCGCCCGCGACGGCTCGCCGCCGGCGGCCCGCGCCGCCTGGCGGCCGACGAGCAGGTTGCGGATCAGCGCCTCGCCCGAGACCGTGAACTCGTCCGGCATTGAATACCACGGGCCGACGACCAACTTGCCCTCGCGTGCCAGCTTTTCGACCTGTGCCCGGCGGTCGGGCCGGATTTCGAGGTAATCATCGAGGAGGATGGATTGCCCGTCGGTCTGGAATGGTCCCTTCAGCCGGCCGTCCTCGAGGCCCGCAATCACGCGGTCCATCAGGCCGACGAGCGCGTAACGGATGCCCTGGTAGGGCTCACGCCACTCGCGATCCCAGTGGGTACTGAGCGTGTAATGAACGAGGCGTTTTTTCAGGGAGGGCATGGCGTGGAAGGTGTCTCGCGACGGTCGCGACGAGCGCGACGGCCGATTGGGATATGGTTTTTTTGAAGCGGATGGTTCGTCGCGTCCTTCGCGGACGTCGCGAGACCACCTCGCATTATATCACGCGGTCGTTGCCGCCGTCGACGGGGACTTGGGAAGCGGTGGTTTTGGCGAAGAGCGGGCCGCACATCTCGGCGGCGAGCTCGGCGACGTCACGGCTGGTGACCTCGGTCTTGAGGACATTGTTGGTTTTGTAGGCCTCGACGGTGAGGCCGTAGTGCTGGGCGCGCGACGCGAGGATCTCCGGCGTCCACAGCGCGGTGTCGAAGACCATGTTTGGGTGGACGGAGTTGAGGCGGATGCGGTCCTTGCCCCATTCGAGCGCGGCGACGCGGACGAGCTGGTTGACGGCGGCTTTCGACGCCGAGTAAGCGGCGGCGCCAGGGCCCGGAGCGGGGACGTTTTTCGAGCCGATAACGACGACGCGGCCGCCGTTCGGCGCGAGCTTCAGTAACGGATGACACTCGCGCAGCAGCAGGAAATTGGCGTCGAGGTTGACGGTCATCACCTTGTGCCAGAGGTCGGACTTGAGGTCCGCGATCGGCGCGCCGGGCGGGAAGATGCCGGCGTTGAGGATCAGCAGGTCGAGCCCACCGAACTTGCGGACGGCCTCCTCGAGCGCCGCGGGGAGGGCGGACTCCGAGGTCAGGTCACAGACGATGCCATGGAAATCCGGCCGCTTGTGCAGCTTGGTGATGGCGGGATTGACGTCGAGGCCGACCACGGCGGCGCCGCGTTTGAGCAGCGATTCGACGCAGGCCTTGCCGATGCCGGAGGCCGCGCCGGTCACGAGGGCGATTTCCCCCGCAAACACGGCGGGTTTGCCGGCGGCGCGCAGCTTGGCCTGCTCGAGGTCCCAGTATTCGACGTCAAAGATGTCCTGGGCCGGCAGTGCCTTCCAGCCGCCGAGCGCCGTGGCGCGCAGGATGATGTCGATGGTGTGGTGGTAAATGTCGGCCGAGATGGCGGCCTCCTTGGCGGTGCGGCCGATGGTGCAGAGGCCCAGTTCCGCATCGAGCAGCACGCGCGGCGCGGGATCGAGCATGACGAGCTTGCGACCGGCGGTGGCGGCGCAGGCCTTGAAATACTGCTCGTAGGCGGAGCGAAACGCGGCGACGTCGCGGCCCACCTGCGGGATGCGCTTGGTGCGGATGACGTGGTCGGGGGTGGCCGGACCCTGCTGCGAGATTTGGGCCGCATCCGGGCGCGCGGCGAAGGCATGGCCGCTGGCGGTGCCTTGCACGGCGAGGATGGCGGGCGCGCCGAGGGCGGCAGAGATTTCCTTCCGCAAGGCCGCGATCTCGAGACGGGCAGGACGACGCGCGGACACTGGTGCGGGCGCCGGGAGCTCCCACGCCCGGTGCTTGGCGAGATAGTTTTCCGCGAGGGTCACCAACTCGATCATCAGCTCGTAGGCGCCCTTCGCGGTGTCGGCGAAGGTGAACAAACCGTGGTTCATCAGCACGAGGCCGACGGTGCGGGGGCCGGCCTGTTTCGCGTAAAGCTCGGCGGCGAGGCGCGCCAGCTTGAAGCCGGGCATCACATACGGGATGAAGACGACCCGGTCGCCGAAGATCTCCTGCACGCGCTGCAGGCCGCCGGCAGTGTTGGTGATGGAGATCAGCGCATCGGTGTGGGTGTGGTCCACGAACTTGCCGGGGAGGATCGCATGCAGGATCGCCTCGACGGACGCCATGGGCGCGGCGGAGTTCGTCATACAGCCCTTGAGCTCG
>Ga0316219_1001409_pt1 | contig 25825 bp, 20 predicted proteins | sample TBH18003PmetaG_FD_203635 | JGI IMG/M metagenome (GOLD analysis project Ga0316219, IMG submission 203635) | Freshwater microbial communities from Trout Bog Lake, Wisconsin, USA - TBH18003P | ecosystem: Environmental > Aquatic > Freshwater > Lake > Hypolimnion/Profundal zone | place: USA... | reverse complement strand
CGGGACGCCTGCGCTACTTTCCGGCCACCACTTCTGGATCCACCGCGCCGCGATGAGTTCGCCGCCCAGCACGATCACAAACACTCCGAAACCCATGACCCCGTGCACGCGCTCGCCCCAACTCTGGCCGCCCCACTGCCCGGCGAAGACAACCGACGAAATGCGCGCGACATTCCCGAGGTAAATCAGCGGAAAGCACAGCAGCACAAGCGCACCGCGCCGCCACCACGAGTGAAAATTGAGGTAACCCAGCAGCAGGGACAGCGCCAGCAGCGCCATGAGCGAACGCACGCCGGAACACGCCGCCGCGACGTCATAGCTGTAGCGGCCGTCCGGCGCCAGCAGCTGCGTCCCGTTCTGCAACACCCCGATGCCCGCCGCATGTGCCAGCCCGGCACTCGCCTTGATCACCCACAACCTCAGCCAGAACCCCGCCGAGTCGAGCGCGTTGAACGGAATCGCCAGTACCAAAAAACCCAGCGGAAACATCGCCGCCGCACCCCACCGCCGCCCGCCGCCGAGCCGCAACACACCCCACGCAAACAACAACAGCGCCACCGCCGAAATCCGCGCCTGCTGCGCCGCAAAGCCCACGACGTGTAGCGCCAGCCCCGCCATCATCGCGACCAACGCGGGCGCGATTCGCTCGTCACTCGTCCCTCGTCCCTTGTCACTCTTGTTGAGATTGCGCACGACCAGCCACGCGCTCAGCGCGAGGATGATCAGCCCATGCTCCGTCTCCGACTCCGGGTTCACCCACTGGTAGCCCCACCACCAGAACAGCGACGCCGACTTGATGTAGCCAAACGATGCGTTGCCGAAGAATTGAAACACCGCCCCGCCCGCGAGCGCGCAAAGCAGCGCCGGTCCCCAAGCCCCTTCCCGTTTCTGAACCGGCGGATTCATCGCGGGCCTTTCAGCATCTCCAAGATCGCCGTAACGCGCTCCCGCGCCAGCCGCGCGTAACTGAACTCCGCCGCCCGCTTGAGCCCCGCCGCGCGCAACTCCGCCGCCAGCGCATCGTCCGTGCAAATCCGCCGCAGCGCCTCGCCGCCAGCAGCCGCATCGGCAAAATCCACGAAGAGCGCGGCGCCGCCCGCCACTTCCCGCAGCACGGGCAACTCCTGCAGCACACAGGGACACCCACACGCCATCGCCTCCGTTACGCTCCGCCCAAAAGTCTCCCGCGACGTCGGCAGCACATGCGCTCGCGCCCCGCGATAGAGCGCCGGCAACGCCGCGTCGTCGATCCAGCCCAAAAACCGCGTGTCCACTGCCACGCCCAATTCCGCCGCGCACGCCTCCGCCTTCGCCCGGCCGCCGTCCCAATCACCGCCCACCAGCACCAGCGGAAATTCCTTCCGCAACCCCGGCGCCAGTCGGGCATACGCCGCCAGCGCCAAATCCGCGCGCTTGTAGGAATAAAAATTCGCCGCCCAGAGGAGATACTTCGGCGGCACGACGACGCCGCCCGTCGCGCCGCCCGGTCGGAACACATCGTGGCGCAACCCTTCCGGGCTCACCAGCAAGCGTCCGCGAGGATGCAATTGCCCCGCCGTCCAGTCCGAGTTCGCAATCACCAGCCGCGCCGTCCGCAACCCGCGCGCCACCGCCCAGCGCCGATAGCGTGCGCCCCACCCGCCGCCCGGCCCCGCGTCGGGCAAAGCGAAAACCTGCATCACCACCGGCAATCCCGCCGTCCGCACGGGCACAAATCCCACGGTCAGCAGCGCCGCCGCCCCGTGATGCTTTGCCTCGGCCGCGACCCAAAAATGATCCGCCCTCAGCCGCGCCGCGCGCCGGTCGTTGGCGGGAAATTTCCGGACCACCGTCACGCCCGCGTCGACGATCGTCCATGGCTGCTCCGGCCCCGCGAACAGCACCCAATTCACCTCCGGAAACTGCCGCCGCGCTTCCGCGATGAACTCGTGAAACAGGGTCGTCAGCCCCGTGCGCCGCCGGGGGTTTTCGCAGAGCATGGAAAGCGCAAGTGTGACAGCCACGCCCGCGAGCTTCCGGGAATCACGCACTCGCGCAAAGGCAAAGTGGCGCGGACCGAAAGTGGCATCACCTCACGGCGGCCTCAGTTCCAGTGGCATCGGCTTCCAGCCGGTGATTTCCCAATTCCATCCTTGGCTGCCTCTCCATCCCGTAGCTGCGAGCGTGAGCGAGTGGACGAAACACCACTCGCTCACGCTCGTAGCTACTTCAATCCGCAGGCCGATCTGCCATATCTCCCATCTGCCACCTCGCCGGCAACGCCGGCATTGTCACCCCGCCGCCAAACCCCATGCTCCCGACGCGTGCCTGATCTCACCTCCCTTCCGCCCGGAGCCGCGCCCCGTCGCGACCGCGTGGTGCGCCTCACCCTCGCCGCGTCCGTGGGCGCGAAGATCATCTCCGTCGCCTGCACGCTCGCCCAGGTGCCACTCGCGCTCCACGCGCTCGGCGCCGAGGCCTACGGGCTCTGGATCACGCTGATGAGTGTGCTGGTCATGCTTAACTTCGTGGACTTCGGCCTCGGGGTCGGGATGCAGAAAGCCATGGCCACGGCCTTCGGCGCCGACGATTTGCCGCGCTTGCGCCAGACTTTCAACAGCGGCGCCCTCGCCCTGACCGGACTGGCCCTCGTCGCACTGGCCATCGGCGTGCCGCTCGCACTGTTCTTCGACTGGGGCGCCCTCCTGAAAATCCGCGACGCCGCGCTGCAACCACTGGCCGGCCCCGCGCTCGCCATCACCGTCGCCGCCTTCGCGCTCAGCCTGCCCTTCAACGCTGTCCCCCGGCTGGCGATGGCAACGCAGCGCGGCTGGCTCCAGGCCGTTTGGATCGCCGTCTTCAGCTTCGCGTCCCTCGCGATCGTTGCGTACGCCGCGTCTGCGCGTTGGGGGTTCCTGCCGTTCCTCACCCTCACCGCGATGCTCCCCGCCGCGCAGGGCCTGGCGTTCTGGCGGCAACTCCGCCGGGCCCTCGGCTGGTCACGCTGGGATTTCTCGCTGCTGCCGCGCGCAGAGTGGCGCGCGCTCGCGGGCGACAGCCTGCTCTTTGCGGTGCCGCAGGTCGGGCTCGCCTTCGTCCAAGCCGCGCCACCCCTCGCGCTCTCCCTTGCCGCCGGCCCGCTCGCGGCCACCGCCTTCAATCTCCTGCAACGTCTTTTCAGCCCGGTCACCCAGGGCCAGCTCATGTTCCTGACGCCGCTCTGGCCCGCCGTCACCGAGGCACACGTCCGCGGTGACACCGTGTGGGTGCATCGCGCTCTCCGCCAGTCGCTGCTCGTCGCGCTCGGCTGCCTGGTCGCGCTTGTGCTGCTCACCTGGCAATCCGGCGTACTGCTCCGATGGTGGGTCGGCGATTCCACGACTCCGCCCACAAGTTCGCTCGCATGGCTGACCTGCGGCTGGTTCGCCGCACAGGTCGTGTGGCAGCCGTTCATGTATCTCCTGGTTGCCGTGGGCCGGTTGCGCGTACTGGCGGCATGGAGTCTCGTCGGCGTCGTCCTCTGCCTCACTGGCATCGTCAGCTCGCTCGCATTCCACACCGGCGCATCGGGCGTGCTCGCGGCCGCCGTAGTGGGTCTCGCCATGGGCGGCCTGCCCGGCCTCGCCACCGCCACCCGCAACGCCCTTCCCTCGCCCATCGTCCCTTGCCCCGGGCCCTCGGCATGAGACTCGTCGTCTTCAAGCTCAACCACCTCGGCGACAACGTGGTCTTCCTGCCCGGCGTGCAGGCCCTGCGCGCGCAATTCCCCGACTGGCAGACCACGGTCATCACCACGCCGCAGGAGAAGGTGCTCTACGAAAACACGATTGCGCCCGGTGAACTCCTGACCTGCCCCAAACTCCGCTTCGACAAGTGCTGGCGGCGCCCGTGGGAACTCGCCGCGTGGTATGCCCGCGTGCGCTCGCGCCGCCCCGACGCCTGCCTCGTCAGCTTCGACCAGGCCAACGTCCCGCACTTCCTCGCCCGCTCCAGCGGCGCCCGGCTGCGCGTGGGCGGCAACCTCCAGCACATCCGCTTCCGGAACACACTCACTCACGACATTCCGCTGCCGGCCGGCGGCTGGGTCGCGGAATGGAATTGGACAATCGCCCGGGTGATCGCGCGCGAGCTTGGCGGACGCGACCTGCCCGCGACTCCACCGCCGCCCGACCTGTCGCACTTGGCGACACCGTCAACCACGCCTCGCGCTCGCCCTCGCCTCGTCGTGCACGCCGGAGCCAGCAGCGAATTCACCCGCTGGCCGATCGAGCAATTCGCCGCCGTCGCCACTGCGCTCGCCGGCGAGCACGAGGTCATTTGGATCGACCGTCCCGAAACCGCGGCCGCCGCACTGCCACCGACCGTGCGCCGGTTTGCGCCGGACTCGCTCAAGGCTTTCGTCGCGCAGGTCGCGACCGCCGACCTGTTTCTGGGCAACAATTCCGGCCCGATGCACGTGGCCAACGCCCTCGGGCGGGCTGGGGTGATTGTGACGGGCTCCACCGCGCGCGGCTGGGATCCGTATTGGCATCGCGAGCGCTGGACCGTGCTCCGCCACCCCGCCCTCGCCTGCCAGCCGTGCGAACGGCCCAGCAAGGTCACCGCCGTCTGCGTCAACACCGCCGCGCCATTCGCGTGCCTGCGCTACTGGTCAGTCGACGCCGTGACGCAGGCCTGCCGGGAAACGCTCGCGCGCACCGGCCAAATTCGTCAAGCGTGAGCCCCGCATGCTTCGCTCCCTGCGCAATCGCGGACTCGCCCGGTTGATCGAGACCCAGCCGCGCCTGTTCCTGCGCCTCAAGGGCCTCGCTGACCATCCCATCGCGACCGCCCCGGACTTCCTCCGGCTGCACGCGCAAATGGTCCGCGAGGGCGAGGGCATGCAGCTCCTGCTCGAGCGCTACAATCTCTGGGCGCAGGGCCGCCGCGTCGCCGGCCGACCCGGCGCGTGGGCCGAGGTCGGCGTGTATCGCGGCGGCAGCGCGCGGATTTTGTGCGAGGTCAAGGGCGACGCCCCGCTGCACCTCTTCGACACGTTTGGCGGGATGCCCGCGGTGAACCCGGCGACCGACGGGGCGTTTCGCCCGGGCGATTTTGCGGACAGCAGCCTCGCGCACGTCCAGGCCTACCTCGCCGCCTACCCCGGCGTGCAGTACCACGCGGGCATTTTTCCCGGCTCGGCTGCAGCGCTCGCGCGCGCGAATCTGACATTCCAGTTCGTCCACCTCGACGTCGATCTCCACCAGTCCACGCTCGACGGGCTCCGGTTTTTTTATCCGCGCCTCGCGCCGGGCGGGCTGCTCGTTTCGCACGACTACGGCGATCCGACCGTGCCGGGCGTGCGCCGGGCGTTCGATGAATTCCTGCGTGAACAACCCGCCGTGCTGACGCGCCTGAGCGGCACCCAGGTTCTGCTCGAGAAATCCCCATGAACCCGCGCCTGCGGATCTTCCTGTTTGCCGCTCTCGGCACGGCCCTCGCGATCGTCATGGGCGTCGAGATCGCCAACGACAGCTTCGCGCTGAGCCTGCTCGTGCTGGGCGCACTTCTGTGGGCCACGGTGGAGTGGGTTCAGGGTCCGCTGCCCGAGGCATGGCTGCTGGCCTGGGCGATCGTGGGCTACATCCTGGGCAACCGCGGCTTCGCGCAGATCAGCCTGTCTCGCTACCTGCCGCTGCTCCCGGCGGAGACGGTCCTGCTCATCGGCGCGCCGGCCCTCCTCGCGCGGCTCGCGTTCGGCAAGGCCCACGCAGTGTTCCGCGACAACCTCAACTATGCCCTGCTCGCGTGGATCGTCGTCGGTGCCGCGCGACTCCCGCTGGATTTCAACCACCATGGCTTCTACGCGGTGCGGGATTTCGCGATGGTTTACTACGCGTTGTTCTTCTTCCTCGCCCAAGCCTGCGCCGGCCACCTCGCGTCTGCGCGGCTGTTGCGCGGCGCGCTCACCGCCGCCTGCATCGCGCTCCCGGTCGTGGCCGCCATCGAGGAATGGTCCCCGGGGTTCTTCTTCATGCACGCCACGTTCCGCGGGAACCCGGTCGTGTATCACAAGAGCGATCTGCTCGCGGCATATCTGGCCGGCGGTTTCTTCTGGCTGTGGACGCGCTGGGAAATTTCACGTCATCGTCTCTGGCTCGTGCCGGCCGCGGTCAACCTGCTCATGCTCGGCACCACCGCGTCCGCCCGCGCTGCGATGGCCGCGCTGGTGCTCGTGACGCTGATGTGGCTCTGCGCCCGGCGCTGGCGCATCGCGGCCGCGCAGGTGCTCATCGTCGGCAGCGCGGTCTGCGTGGTCGTCTTCGTGGCCGCGCTCACCAATCGCAACCTGCAGCAGACCGCCGTCTACTCCACCTACGAGCACGCATTGTCGATCGTCGACCTCTCGGGCACTGGGACCTATGTCAACCAGGAGAGCGGCGACCCCGGTCTCAACAACCGCTTCCGGCTGACGTGGTGGAATACCGTGGTCCACGACACGCTCGCGCAAAACCCCGTCTTCGGCCTCGGTTTCGGCTACGATTTGGCGGCGCGCTTCCTCGTCGAATACGACATGATTGCCGCCGAGGACTTCACGACGCGCAGTCCGCACAGCATGCTCGTGTCCGTTTTCGGCCGCATGGGCTTCGCCGGTATGGTGCTCTGGGGCGCGGTCGCGCTCAGCATGCTCGGCCTGACGAAACGCTGTTTCCGAGTCGGTGACTTCGACGCTCTTGGCCTCGTCAGCATCGCGTGGGTGCTGTGGTTCAGCGCGTGCGTCGGCGTCGTGCTCGAGGGGCCGATGGGGGCCGTCGTTTTCTGGAGCGTCTTGGGACTCGCCAACCGCACGCTGGCGGAGGCGCCGGCGGACGAAACCGTGGTCGTTGCGGACTTGCAGCCGGACCTGCCGGCGGATGAAGTCGCGGCCTCCCCGTGAAACTCGCCGCGCCCACCGACTACATCAGCGTCTTCAAGACGACGACGCGCGGCCGCTGGGACTGGGTGACGCCCTTCGCCATCGCCGGGCTGTGCCTGTTCGGCGTCGCGTTCATTTACAGCGCGCAGCTTTCGGTGCACGGCAGCAACTGGATCACGCAACTCGTCTGGCTCACCGCCGGCGCCGCGCTCTACATTGGCGTTTCACTGGTAGACTACCGTTTCTGGCTCAGCGTCGCACACTGGTTTTACGCGCTGTGCCTGATCCCGCTCGTGCTCGTCCTCCTGCCAGGCGTGGGCAGCGAAGTTTACGGCTCGCAGCGCTGGATCAACCTCGGGTTCTTTTCCTACCAGCCGTCCGAAACCGCCAAGATCGCCGTGCTCATGATCACGGCCAGCCTCTTGATCCGCAGCGAGATCGGCACCGTCCGGCAGTCGATCGGGGTGCTGGGGAAATTGGCCCTTGCCGTGGGTATACCCATGCTCTTGATCTTGCTGCAGCCGGACTTGAAGTCGGCGATTGTGCTCCCTCCGATGGTCTTTTCCATGCTCTACGTCTCCAAACTCTCGACGCGGTTCTTCGCGGCGGCGTTGGGGGCGTTCCTGCTCGTGGTGACCATCGTCGCGGCGGATACGCTTAGTTATAAGCGGTTTATGGAGCAAAACCATCTGTCGTTCGTGAACGACAAGGGCCGGTATGAGTCGCACTCCTTCGTTCCCCTGCACGACTACCAGCGCAACCGCATCGTGTCGTTCTGGTGGCCCAACGATGTCGACCCGATGGGCGCGGGCTGGAACCAGCGCCAGTCGCTCATCTCCGTCGGATCCGGCGGCCTGACCGGCAAGGGTTGGACGGAGGGCACGCAGGCCCAGCTCGGCTACCTGCCGCGCTCGGTTGCGCACAATGATTTTATCTTCTCGGTCATCGCCGAGGAAAAAGGATTTCTGGGAAGCCTTACGGTTCTCAGCCTGTTCGGTCTGGTGTTGTTCAACGGCATACGCATCGCGGGCCTCGCCCGCGACCGTCTCGGCACCCTGCTCGCCATCGGCGTCACGGTGCTGTTCGCGGTCCACGTGTTCGTGAACATCGCCATGACCATCGGGCTCGTGCCCATCACGGGCATACCGCTTCCCTTTATCAGCTACGGTGGCTCCTTTGTGCTTAGTTGCTGCTTGCTGCAAGGACTGGTCCAGAGCGTCTATCGCTTCAGGAAGGATTTCGCATGAAATCGCTTCTTCGCGGTATCGACCGCCCTGCCGGAATTTCCTGCGCCGCGACTGCCGCACCGGGGGCCGCTGTGAAACAAAACCACGCCACCCACCATGAGCGATTCCCCCAACCCCACGCCCGGCACTCCGTCGGACGTCGCCCAAAAATATGACGCCGAGCTTGCCAATCCCCCGGCAGCCAGCGCCCTCAAGCCTGCCACTGCCGCCGAATTGAAGGCCGGCGCCGCCGAGCGCGCCACGCAGCGACCGCTGCTGCAGAAGATCCTCTCGGTCTTCAAAAAGGAAAAGGGCTCCTACCGGGAGCTCATCATCAACTCCGAGCCCCTCGAGAAGCGCGTCGCGCTCCTCGTCGACGGCCGCCTCGAGAAGTTCGAAATCGAGCGCGAGTCCGACAACCGCATGGTCGGCGGCATCTACAAGGGCCGCATCAAGAACCTCGACGCCGGCCTCAAGGCCGCGTTCGTCGACATCGGCTACACCAAGAACGCCTTCCTGCACTACTGGGACATGCTCCCCGCCGCCGCCGACTCGTCCGTCGAGGTCGTGCGCGTCAACCGCAAGAAGAACCTCCCGCCCCGCCCCGCCGAGCCGACCGTCAAGGACATCCCCGGCATGTATCCCCCGGGCACCGACATCGTGATCCAGGTCACGAAGGGCCCCATCGGCACGAAGGGCCCGCGCACCACCACCAACCTCTCCATCCCCGGCCGTTACCTCATCCTCACGCCGTTCAGCGACGGTTGCGGCATCTCCCGCAAGATCGAGGACATGCAGGAGCGCAAGCGCCTCAAGACCCTCATCAACGAGCTCACCATCCCCGAGGGCATGGGCGTCATCGTCCGCACCGCCGGCGAGGGCAAGAAGGCCCGCTATTTCGTCCGCGACCTGCACATCCTCCTGAAGACGTGGCAGGACATCACCACGAAGATGAACAATGAGCGCGCGCCCGCGTGCCTCTACCAGGAGCCCGACCTCGTCGAGCGCACCGTGCGTGACTTCCTCACCGAGGAGGTCGACCGCGTCCTCATCGACAACAAGGAGGACCACGCGCACACGCAGGCCCTCGTTGCCCAGATTTCCAAGCGCTCCGCCGGCAAGATCGCCTACTACAACGACAGCATCCCAATCTTCGAGCGCTTCAACATCGAGCGCCAGATCGAGCAGACCGGCCAGCGCAAGGTCCCGCTCCCGTCCGGCGGTGAAATCGTCATCGACGAGACCGAGGCCCTCATCTCCATCGACGTCAACACCGGCTCCCACAAGTCCCGCGGCGGCGACGAGAAGAACGTCATCTACGCCGTCAACCTCGAGGCCGCCACCGAGGCCGCCCGCCAGATCCGCCTCCGCAACCTCGGCGGCCTGCTCATCATCGACTTCATCGACATGAAGGAGCGCCGGCACCGCAACGCCGTCTACGAGAAGATGGTCGAGGAGATGTCCCAGGACAAAGCCAAGAACCACATCCTGCCCATCTCGACGCTCGGCATCCTCCAGATGACCCGCCAGCGCCAGCAGGAGTCGCTCTCGAGCAATCTCTACACGGACTGCCCGTACTGCCGCGGCCGCGGCATCGTAAAGAGCGCGACGACGGTCTCGGTCGAGCTCCAGCGCAAGCTGTCCTCCATCGCCCGCCGCCTGCAGCTCCGCAACGACGGCAAGGAGTACAACCTCCGCGTGCTCGTCCACCCCAGCGTCCTCGAACGCCTCCGCACCGAGGACGCCGAGCTGCTGGTCCGCGTCGAGAAGCTCTTCGGCGTGAAGTTGGCCTTCCGGGCGGACCTGAATTACCACGTGGAAAACTTCAAAGTGATCAACGCGGTGACGGGAGAAGAATACCGCTAACCGAGGAGCCCGCCCTTCGAAGTCCCGCAACAGCGGGACGAAGTAGGGCCGGGCCGACCTCAACTACCACGTGGAGAACTTCAAGGTCATCAACGCCGTCACCGGCGAGGAGTACCGCTAACGTGGGCGGGCTTCACGCCCGACAAAGACAATATTACGTCGGGGTTAAACCCCGACCTACCGGGGCGGGTCGCAAGACCCGCCCCTTTTCATGCTCCCGGGGCCACCTTTTTCAGGTCCGCCTTCCGCCCCATCTGCCATCTCCGCCGCGCCGCGCGCGGCTCAGCGCATCCCGCGGCGGATGAAGGCCAGGCCGTCGGTGTAGACGTCCTTGGGATCGGCAAAGAGGTCGCGCCACACGCGGGTCGCGGCGGCGAGGTCGGGCAGGGCCCGGCCGAAGGCCTCGATGACGAGCCAGCGGTCATAGCGGATCTTCTTCAACGTCGCGAAGGTCTCGGCCCACTTCACCTGGCCCGTGCCCGGCGTGCCGCGGTCGTTTTCGCTCAGGTGCACGTGCACGAGGTGCGAGCGCACGGCCTCCAGCGCGGCGGCCGAGTCCTTCTCCTCGATGTGCGCATGAAACGTGTCCCACATCATGCCACAGGCAGGATGGTTGATCTCGGCAACCCACTTCGCGGTGTCGGCGGCGGTGGTGAGGAAATAGCTCTCGAAGCGGTTCAGGTATTCGACGGCGAGCGTCACTTTCACGGCGGCGGCGTGGTCGGCGACCTGATGGAACGTCTCGATACCGCGCAGGCGCTCGTCGCGCGTGGGCGGCACGCCGCTGAAAACGCCGAGCGGCGAATGCAGCGGGCCGCAGAGCACCTCGGCATTGAACTCGGCGCAGCGGTCCAGCACCCACTTGAGCCGGTCGACGGCGGCCTGCCGGATTTTTGCGTCCGCGCTGATCGGGCTGGCCTCCGGCGCCATCACCGTCACGGCGGTGGAGCCGAGGCCGAGATTGCGCAGTTTGCCACCGAGCGACCGATATTCCGCCGACGTGCCTTCAAACACGGGAATCTCGACGCCATCGTAGCCGGTCTGCTTCAGCGCGGCGAGGAGCGGGTCGTGGGCTTCGGAAACCTTCGCGGTCCAAAGCAGGAGGTTCATGCCGATTTTCATGCGTTGCCTTGGTTGAAGTAGATCGCGAGTCCATCCTTCCCCGGCGCCACGACATCGAGCCGCCCGTCGCCGTCCAGGTCGGCGACGGCGAAATGGATCCCGAGGCCCTTGCCGGTGCCGATGGGGCCGAAGTCGATGACGTGCTTCGCGAACGATTCGCCGGTCCACTTGAAGACATACCAGCCGTAGGGATCCTTGTCGCCGCCATCGCCCTGCGGATGGGCGCGGAAACGCTTGCCCGTGATGAGCTCATTATTGCCGTCACCGTCGACGTCGACCCACTGGAGGTCGTGATACTGGCTGCTGAGCGGGTCGATTTCGTGGCGCGTCCAAGTGCGCTGGCCAGCGGCGTCGAGCCGGTAGTCCCACCAACTCAGGCCGTAACCGTGGCCCTCGCCGAGGATCAGCTCATTTTTGCCGTCGCCGTTGAGGTCGACGACGAGGATCGGCACGCTGGGCGCGCGGCCGAGGTTAAAGTCGGGGTGCCAAATCCAGGTGCCCTGGTAGGGATCGGCGGGGGCTTCGAGCCAGCCGTCGCGGAGGATGAAGTCGCCGCGGCCGTTGCCTGTGAGATCGCCGAAGCCGAGACCGTGGCCCTGGTCCTTGTTCTCACGGCCGGACAGCTTGAGCTTGTGCGCGGCGAACTTGCCGGTGCCCTTGCCGTGCGCGTCGCGGATGAGCTTGTAGACGACCAGCGGGGCGCCGGGCGTGTTGGGCACGATTTCCAGGTCGCCGTCGCCGTCGACGTCCCACGCGCGGGTCGACTCGATCGAGCCGGTCTGCGCGATGATGTGCTCGGGCCAGTCCTTGGTGTAGTCGCCGGTGTTTTCGCGCCAGCGGAGGGTCTGCCCCCACCAGCCGCCCGTGACGTAGTCGAGCCGCCCGTCGCCGTTGATGTCCATGGCGATGGTGGAAAAATCGTCGTAGTACTCGTCGTGCGCGGTGACGCCGCCGATCTTGTGCTGCCGCTTGAAGTCAGGGCCCTGATACCAGAAGCCGCCGCTGACGATGTCGGGAATGCCGTCGCCGTTGACATCGAAGATGCCGGCCGACTCGTACCGCTCGGCCGAGAGGACGCGTTTATGAAATTGGAGGGCCATGGTCAGACTCCTTTCAGTTGGCGGATGTATTCGCGGGCGATCTTGATGTCTTCGAGCGCCTCGGGAGCGAGGCACGGCGCGGGCGCGTCGCCGCGGACCGCCTTGATGAAGTTGAGCGCCTGGTTGCGCATGGCGTGCATCCACGGCATCTGCGGGTGCAGGGTGACAGGGACGGCGCCCTGGCCGGGATCCTTGAGAATCTCGACGGTGCCGGCGCGGTTGTGCGCGAGCGGGGCGGGCAGCGAAAGCTTCACGTAGCCGTGCTCAAAGCCGACCAGCGCGGTCTCCTGCCAGTCGATCGTCGTCTGGTAGGCCGCCATCTCGATCGTGCAAGGCACGCCGCTCGCGCTGTGCGCGACGAGGAGAACCTTGGCCGGATCGGCGTAGGATACCTTGTACGGCTCGCCCAAGAGGAAACGCAGGAGGTTCACCTGGTGGATGTAGTAGTTGACGAAGGCCTCGTATTCCTTGGCGGTCGCCGGGTCCATGTCGGCCGGCGGCGGATCGAGTTCAAGCGCCGGCATCGGGTCCACGCTGTGTATCGTGTCGGTCCAGCCCGCGGCGATCCAGTCGCCCGGCGGCATCGAGACGCGCACATAGGTCATTTTGCCCAGTTCACCGGAAACCTTGAGTTCAGCGATGGTCCGTTTGGCGTACTCGGTCGCCGGGTCGCTGCGCTTGTGGTAACCGACCATGTGCCAGGTGCCGCTTTTGGCGACCGACTCGACGATGCGCTCGCCCACCGCGACCGACGCCGCGATCGGCTTTTCGGTGAAGATCGGCACGCCCGCCCGCGCAATCTCCGGGACCAGAATCCCGTGCCGGGTGAAGGGCTGCGACGCCACGATGGCATCGAACTTTTCGGTCTTCAGCATCTCCGCAATGCTGCTGTAGACCTTGGGCACGTTGTATTTCTTGGCGACCGCCTGCGCCTGCAGGGGGCGCATTTCGGCGAGGGCGACGACTTCACAGTCGTCACGCAGCGTAACGTAATTGCGGAGATGGGCAGCCTGGCCCATCCCGCCGACACCGGCGAAAGCGAGGCGGATTTTCTTTTGGGGCATAAGAAACCACAGCCTAGCAGCAATCGGAGCTGGCGGGAATGGCGGGCGTTGCCAAGACTTGTCAGAAATTGCCCCATGAAAGCCCTGGCCTGCGAGTTTCTGAGCGCCGGTGAAGTGCAGCCGCAAAGCGACTGGCACATGCCGAGCCACAGCCACCGCATCCACGAGCTCATCGTGGTGCTGAGCGGGCGGATGACCCTGAAAACCCCCGACGAAACCGTGCAGGGGGAGGCCGGTGATCTGCTTTTCTACCACGCCGGCGTCACGCACGAGGAAACCTCGGACCCGGCCAACCCCGTGAATACGGTCTTCGTCGCCTTCAAGGCGGACGCGCCGCTGGTGGCAAATGTTGCCCTGCGCACGCGTGATGCCGACGCGCGGGTCCGGCAGATGGCCGCGTGGTTGCTGCGCGACCAGCGCTCGGGCGTCGCGACCGACCGCCTCCACCCGCTGCTCGCGGCGGTGCTCGGCGAGGTGCGGCGGCTGGGCCACTCGCCCCGCGACCCGTGGCTGGAGGACATGCGGATGTACATGGAGCAAAATCTGGCCCGCGCGATTTACTTGGACGATCTTGCCCGGCGAACGCGCATGAGCAAATTTGCCTTCGTGCGGAAATTCAAGCGACTCGGGGGCCGCACGCCCATGCAGGAGCTGCAGTTGATGCGGGTGAACCGCGCGCGGGCAATGATGCTGGCATCGGGCCTGCCGGTGAAGGCGATCGCGCCCGCCGTGGGATTGAACGACGAATACCAGTTGTCGAAATTGTTCCGGCGCCATTTCCACCTCTCGCCTCGCGAACTCCGCACGCGCTCGCCGCGCGACCGCGACGGAGCCAGTGCAGCCCGGCGCCCGTCTTAGTCCGCACCCGTCTTGGAATTGTGCGGCTTGCTCCGCACCAGCGCATCGCCGCCGGGCTACTCCGCTTGGCGTCGGCCAGTGAACGCCACGCGCCAGATCGTGCCGTTGCCGTCTTCCGTCACCAGCAGCGCGCCGTCGTGCGCGACGGCCACGCCGACCGGACGCCCCCAGACATGAACTGCGTCCACCACGAAACCGGTCAGGAAATCCTCGTAGCCGCCCACCGGCACGCCGTGCTCCAGCCGCACGCGCACCACCTTGTAGCCGGTGCGACTGCTGCGGTTCCAGGATCCGTGCAGCGCCGCAAAAATATTTCCGCGATACTCCGCCGGAAACGCCGCCGGCCCGGTTGCCTGCGGGTAGAACGTCATCTGCAGCGACGCCGAGTGCGACTGGAGAAGGACATCCGGCACGACCGCCACGCCGGCCAGATCGGGCCGCGCCCCCGCGTGCCGCGGATCCTCGTGCTTGCCCAAATAATACCATGGCCACCCGTAGAATCCGCTCTCGCGCACCCGCGTGATGTAGTCGGGCACCAGGTCGTCGCCCAAGCCGTCGCGTTCGTTCGTCGACGTCCACAACTCCCCCGTCTCCGGATCAACCGCCAGCCCGACGCCATTGCGAATCCCGGTCGCAAACGTCCGCAGTGGTTCACGTCCGGTCGGATCCGTCACCAGGATGTCAGCGCGATTCGTCTCGAACCCCCACGCGGCACCGCGTCCATGCGCCGCTTCCCATTGCCGGATCTCCTCGGGCGTCTTGTGCGGCAAACCTTCGGCGACGTTGGACGACGAACCCACCGAGATGAACATCCGGCGCCCATCGAGCGAGAACGCCACGTCGCGCGTGCTGTGACCGCCGGTGCCCTGGGTGAGTCGCGCCACGATAACCTCGGCCGCGCCCCGCGCCTTGAGGTCACCGCTCTGGTAGGGAAACCGGACCACGGAATTGTTGATCGCCACGTAGACCCACTGCGGCCGGTCGCCCGCCGGGTAAAACGCGATCCCGAACGGCCGGTCGAGTCCTTCGACAAAGACTTGGTTCTCGGTCGGTGCGTCCGCGCCGTCGCTCGCCCGCAAGACCCGGATCCGGCCCGCACTCGTCTCCGCAACAAAGATGTCGCCGTTGGGCGCCACGCGCACGATGCGGGGATTCTTTAGCCCGCTCGCAAAACGCCGGACCGTGAAACCCGCAGGCACCGCGAGCCGGCTGGTTTCGCTGGGATGCACGACGCGCGGCCCGTTGCCCGCCGACGTCGTCGCATACGGCGCCGGCAAGTGCGCCGCATCAAAATGATGCTGCACGCCCGGCGCCGCCCGACGCCAGTCCTCCGGATCCGCGTGTGAACTTGTGGATGCGCGTCCTGCCGCGGCCGCGGGACCGGCGGCCCGGTTCGGCGCGGTGGTGGTGGAAAGGAACGCGATGACGTTCACGCGGTCCGCGGCCTGCGGCACCAGTCCGCCCATTATCGTGCCGGGCACCATCCCGGCGGGATCGGCCAAGTAATTGTCCAACGTGGCCGGGTCCCAGGTGAGCTTCGAATCGGCCAGCGCCTGGCTGTAATTGAAGGCGCCCAACGCCGCCCTTCGCCCGACCACGCCACCCAGATCCGGACCGCGCCCCGCCTCCGGCTGGGCCCCGTCCGTGGTTCCCGTCGAGTGGCACAACGCGCAATTCTGGGTGAAATAGGTCTTTCCAGCGGCGACGCCTTGCGTGGCGTCCACCGCGCCGCGCGCCGTGCCGGCCAAACCGGCGCAGATCATCACCGCGCTCCAGCGCACCCAATGGCTGTGCGCTGCATTCACTGCGCCATCCTTCCAACCAAAAATTTCATTTCCGGCCTTCATGCGCGCTTCATTGACTCCCATCCAATCAACCGGTGCCCCGGGAAACCAGCGGGATTTCACCCGGCCCCGTCCGGGGGATCGTGGGGAATGCAGCTCCCCACCGTAGGAGCGGCTTTACGCCGTGCTGCCGCAATCCTTCGCGGGGTAAATCCGCTCCTACGTTCCATCCGGAACACGCCAGGACCGTTCGCCGTCTGGACAAACCCGGCCGGACTGTCACATTGCCCGGCCAATCCCCATGTCCTCCGCCACCGCGCCTGCCCCGCGTTCCCGCACCAAGAGCGAATTCGTTGATTCAACGGATCTGCTCAGCGATCCCGTCGCCCTGCGGGCCCGGGCCCAGCAGGACGGCTACCTGTTCTTCCGGCAGCGGCTGCCCAAGGACGAGGTGCTCGCGATGCGCGCGGAGATGCTGGCGATCGTCGAGAAATACGGCTGGCGGCAGAAGGGCCAGGACGCCCTCGGTGGACTGATCGACTACGACGCGATCAACAGCATTTCCGAAGAACAGATGCACCGGACTGACGTGGGCGTCACTGCCGACGCGTATCACGACGTGCAGAAACTCGAGCGCTTCCACCGGCTGCCACACCACCCGCGCCTGCTGGAAATCTACCGCGCGCTCTTCGGCCGCGAGGTCCTCGTGCATCCGCGCCACATCGCGCGCATGATCACGCCGCACACCTGCATGGTGCCCACGCCACCGCACCAGGATTTTCCGTACATCCAGGGCTCGACGCAGACGTGGACCTGTTGGTTTCCCGTCGGCGACTGTGCCCGCTCGGAGGGTGGTCTCACCGTTTTGCGCGGCTCGCACGTCCACGGCTACCTGCCGGTCCAGCCCGCCAAGGGCGCGGGAGGCTTCGCGGTTCCGCTCTGCCCCACCGAGACCGATTGGGTCGAGGGCGATTATCGGACCGGCGATGTCCTCACTTTCCCGAGCCACACGATTCACAAGGCGCTCCGCTCGCAGTTCAAGGACCGCATCCGGCTGTCCATGGACGTGCGCTACCAGGCCGCCGACGAACTCGTGGATCACAGCTCGCTCAACCCGCATTGCACGCTGAAGTGGGACGAAATCTACGCCAACTGGCAGTCCGACGAGCTGAAATATTACTGGGAGAAGATGCCCCTGAAGATGAGCCCGTGGGACGACGGCTATCTCAAGGCAGCGCGGCGGATCTGCTGATCCGCCACGCGGAGATGGGGTCCAGCGCGTCGCATGCGACGCTGAAACTGCCGACCAGCGGGGCGGACTTTCGACAAACTCCAACTCACGCGCGTGCTCACGCCGCGTTCAGTCTACCATCTGCCATCTCCTATCTCCTCGGTGCCTTCGCACCGCCTGCAGAGCTGCGCGCCGCTTCATCCCCAAAGCTCGTCCGGGACCTGAATCTGTCGGCGGTAAAGCCGGCGTCCGTCACTCACGTAGAGTTGGTTGAACCCGGCGCCGCCGAACGCAACGGACTCGAGCCGCTCCGGGCTGGGCGACGGGATCAGGCCCGTGATCAGGCCACCGCTCTTCATGCCGAGCTGCACGCCCGCGGTCGTCGCGAACGCCGGCCAGCCGGCCGGGCTGAGCGCGAGCGCGGTTACACCGGGGGTAGTCTCGCCATCCAAAACTATGGGCCGAAAGAACGGCGCCGCATCGCCCAACGTGCCATCAGCGCGAATCGTGAAAAGCCAGGTCGCCACGCCAGGCGCATCTGACACGAGCAATTGTCCCCCGCCCCCGAAAACCTGCACCGCCCAAGGCGCACCGATTGTGACGGGGTCAGCCCCTAACTTTTGTGGTGTCGCCACACCCTCGGAGTTCAGGAGCTGGGCCTTGCGTTCGCCGTCGGGTGTCACCCACCAGAGTTTTTGCTGTTCGGGCTCGGAGAGATACGCGTTGCCCTGCGAGGTAAAACTGATTCCCGCGGCATCGATGTGCTTCAACCACGTGTTCATCTTCCCCTGCGGATTCAATTTCACCACCCGCCGTTGGCCGGGCTGGGCCGCGTAGAGCGCTCCATCGGGTCCGAAGGTCATCGTTGCCACCTGGGCCACGCGCTTCGCCCAGACCTGCGGCACGCCGTCACTCGCAATCCGGTAGATGCATTCGTCGGCCGCACTTGCAAAGAACACCTCGCCGGTCGCGTTCACCGCCAACGCGGACACAGACGGATATTCACCTTCGACCGCCTGCCAGGCCTCACCGGCCCGCAACACCCGCATGACGGGCTGCGAGGATTTTCCCGCGCGCACCGGTGCCGGATAATCCTGCCAGAGCCAGCGGAGCACGCCGGGAAAAATCGAGGAACCGTGGTAATCGTCGTGCCCCGCATGCTGCGCCCAGGCGTGGCTGACGTCGTAGCCGGCGTAGCGGAGCGCGGACAAGAGATCCTGGTTCGCGACATACCAGTCGCCGGCGTAAATCTTGAAGTCGTTCGCGCCGCTCTCGAGGAAGACCCGCAGCGGCTTCCGCTCCGTCAGCCGCACCAGCGCGGGCAGCGTATGGCCGTTCCGCATCGCGGTGTAGGAGCCGACGATGCTCAACACGCGCGCGAAGGCCGCGGGCCGCTCCCAGCCGACGTTGAACGCACACATCGCCCCGCTGCTTCCGCCCATGATGGCGCGACTGTTGCCATCCTGCGCCAGGCTGTAGCGGCGGCCAACCTCGGGCAAAATCTCCTCGATCAGAAAGCGGGCGTAGCGGTCGCCCAGTGCGTCGTATTCGAAGCTGCGGTTGATGCGCGGCGCCACGCCCGGAACCGACGGCGGGATCACACCCGGATTGATAAAGATGCCGATCATCAGCGGGACCGCCTGCTGGTGAATCAGATTGTCGAGGATCGTGGGAATTCGCCACCTCCGCTCGGGCGACCAGTGCGCCTCGCCGTCCTGGACGACGAACACGCACGCCGGCTTGGCGGCATCGTATTGCGCCGGAACATAAATCCAGCAGTCGCGCGTTGTACCGGGAAAAATCCGGCTCGTGGCCCACGTGAATTTTTCCATCCGCCCCTGCGGCACGCCGGACTGCGGGCGGGAGTCGGGTCCGAGCGGGAATTCGGCGTCGAGTTGCTCGAGTGTCATCCGCCCAACAATCCGGTTATCGCCAAGCCACTCAATCCAACAAAATCCGCCAAGTCGTAGGTCGGGCTTTACGCCCGATATGCTGGGAATCCCTGTCGGGGATAAACCCCGACCTACGCTGGTCGCCTGTTCGCGGCGTAAAATCCCTTCGCCAGAATGTCGATCAGGGCCGGATCCTCACCCGCCAGCTTGGTCCGCACCGTCCGCAGACCCGGGGACTTCCCGCGCGCCCGGCGGCAAATCCGCTCCATGTCACCGCGCGGACCAGCGTGCCGTCCCGGCAGCAGGAAAAGCTGCGCGACGATCACCGGCCCGGAATTCCAACCCGGTTTCGCCAGCAATGTTTCCAAGAGCGGCTCGTTGAAGGCGTAGGCCGCGCCCGGCCGGCGCTCCATGCTGCACGCCGACACACCCGCCACATCGGCGGCGAGGCGGCGACGCAATTTAGCGGCCAGCCGGTTCCGCACCTGCGTCACGACGCGCACCGGGCTGCCGTGATCCACCAGGGCCACGCGGGGCCGCTGGCCGCGCAGGAACCGCGACGTGAGTTTCGCGCGTACCTGTGACTCGAGGATCAGCGCCAGGCGATCTTCGTCCGCCGCGGCCAACGGCGCGGCGACGCGCACCGTCAGTTCCGCTGAGTCGCGCCGCCACTGCTGAATCAGGTCCGGGATGAACTCCGTCAACCCGCGGCTGCGGCCGAAAAAGAGCGGCACGATCACAAATTCCTGCACGCCCCGCTGAAGGCGAACCCGGACCGCCTCCTTCAAGATCTCCGCCTTGCGTCCGCCGAGCTGCCTGGCCGGCACTTTGTTCGAATGCAGCAGCGAGACGGGCTCGACTTTGCGGCGCAGTTTCTTGCCGAGGGCGCTCGCGATTTTTCGCAACCGAATCGTCACCGCGGGCCGCAGCGAGCCGTTGTCGACGAGCAACACGCTCTGCTCCGAAGTCGGGCGAGGTTTTTGACCCGCTCTTTTTCTCTTGAAGGTGTTCATCGCTGGTTCGCGCCGGGGCAGATCGAAGATCCCGCCCTGCCCGGGACGCTGACGATGCCTGTGGTCATGACGAATCGATTCTCAACGCGCCGACCGCCAAAAACCCGTCTCACGTCCCCGCCAAGGCCACCTTCGCCTGCTCGACAATCTCCGCCAGCCGCACGACTTCGCCAACGATGATCAGCGCGGGCTGCCCCTCGAGGGCCGCGGTGAGCGTGTCGACCGAATCCAAGTCGCCGAACTGCACCAACTGGTTGGGCAGCGTAGCGTTGGCGATCACGGCCACCGGCGTGCCGCCCCGCAGTCCGCCCTCGCGCAACTCCGCGGCGATCAACCCGGCCCGACGCACGCCCATGTAGATGCAGAGCGTCGCCCGCGTCCGCGCGAGCGCCCGCCAGTCCACGACCGCATCACCCGGCTTGGCGGAGCACTCGTGGCCTGTGACGAACACCACCGCCGAAGCATGTTGGCGATGCGTCAACGGAATGCCGGTCATCGCCCCCGCCGCCGTTGCCGCGGTAACTCCGGGCACAATCTCAAATGGGATCCCGGCCTCGGCCAAAGCGCGCTCTTCCTCGCCACCGCGGCCAAAAATCAGGGGATCGCCCCCTTTCAGCCGCACCACCCGCCGGCCGCGCTGCGCCTCGCTCACTAAAACCGCACTGATTTCCGCCTGGATCGCCCCGTGCTTTCCCGCGCGCTTTCCGACGTAAATTCGGTCTACCCCAGCCGGGCAAAATTCCAACAGAGCGACGTTGGCCAAGTCGTCGTAGACAATCACATCTGCTTCCGCCAGAGCTCTTTGACCACGAACCGTGATCAGGTCCACCGCGCCTGGACCGGCACCCACCAGGGTGACGCGCCCCGCCCCTCTGTCATAGGCTTCGTTTGGTTCTTTACTGGCCATAAATTCATTACTTGAGTTCTTGACTGAGTTTATCAACTATTAAATTTCCCATGTCTGAAACCGCCACTCCCGCCGTCTCCAAGAACGAGGTCCTGAAACTCGCCAGCCCGACGCTCGCGGGGACGATCGCGGCGACGCTGGCCGACCCGACGCTGGATCGTTTCTCGGACGATGACACCCAGTTCACGAAGTTTCATGGCATTTACCAGCAGGATGACCGCGACCTGCGCAAGACGGCCAAGAAATACATGATGATGATCCGCACCCGCGTGCCGGGCGGCGTCATGACGGCGAAGCAGTGGATTGCGTTCGACGACATCGCGACGACCTACGCCAACGACACGCTGCGCGTCACCACCCGCCAGTGCATCCAGTTCCACGGCGTGCTGAAGTCCGGGCTCGGCGCAACCGTCCGCCAGGTCAACGCCTCGCTCCTTTCCACCCTGGCGGCTTGCGGCGACGTCAACCGCAACGTCACCGCCTCGCCCACCCCGGCCACGACACCCGCGCGCGAGACGGTCTACGCCGACGCCCTGCGCACCGCGCTCGCGCTCGCGCCCATCACCAAGGCCTACCACGCGATCTGGATCGACAACGTGCAGCTCGATCTCGCGGACGCCGAGAACAAGAATTTCTCCGACCCGCTCTACGGCCAGACCTACCTGCCGCGCAAATTCAAGATCGCCTTCGTCGTGCCGCCGGTGAACGACATGGACGTTTACACCAACGACCTCGGCTTCATCGCCGTAGTCGTGAACGACAAGCTGGTGGGCTACAACGTGGCGGTCGGCGGCGGCATGGGCCGCACCCACGGCCTCATACAGACTTTCCCGCGCCTCGCGGACGTGATCGGTTTCGTCGCGCCGGAAAACGTCATTGAGGTGGCCAAGGCCGTGCTCACGACCTTCCGCGACTTCGGCGACCGCAAGGACCGCAAGCACGCGCGTTTCAAGTATGTCGTCGAGGAGCGCGGCACCGCGTGGGTGACCGCCGAGATCAACCGCCGCAGCAACCACGCGCTGAGCGGCGTGCGGCGCTTTGAGTTCACCACCACGGGCGATCTCTACGGCTGGCAGAAGGCCGTCGACGGCAAACTCTTCCTCACGCTCTTCGTTGAGACTGGCCGCATCAAGAATGTTGCCGGCCACGCGCTGAAGACCGCGCTGCGCCAGGTCGCCGAACAATTTCCCCACCTCGAATTCCGGCTCTCGGCCAACCAGAACGTCATCCTCGCCAACATCCCGGTTGCGGACCGCGCCGGCATCACCGCACTGCTCGCGTCGCACGGTGTGAAGGTCGAACAGCAGGCGTCCCTCCTGCACGCCGCCGCGATGGCCTGCCCCGCGCTGCCGACCTGCGGCCTCGCGCTGGCGGAGTCCGAGCGCATGCTCCCCGGCCTGCTCGACCGCATCGAGAAGCTCGGTGGCGAACTGGGCCTCGGCGGCGAGGAAATCATCATCCGCTCCACCGGCTGCCCCAACGGCTGCGCCCGCCCGTATATGGCGGAGATGGCGTTCGTCGGGAAGGCGCCCGGCCGGTACCAGCTCTGGTTCGGCGGCAACGCCGCGGGCACGCGGCTCAACCGCGTGTTCAAGGACGTCATCAAAGAGGCCGAGCTCGAGACCGAGCTGCGTCCCGTCCTCACCCGCTGGAAGAACGAGCGCACCCCCGGCGAGCGGTTCGGCGATTTCGCCGCCCGCGTGCTTTGGCCCGAACTCGCCGCCGCCGCCGCACCGGTCGCCGCGCCAACTCCTGCGTGAACCGGGCTTCCGAATTTCTTCCTTCTTAATTCTTCCCTCTGCCCTTCCTGCATGTCTCCTGAAGAAATTTCCCGCGCCAACGCCGCGCTCCGCCACCAGTCCCCGCTCGAGATCGTCCGGTGGGCCGTCGCCCAAGGCCACGGTCGCGCCGTCGTTTCCACCAATTTTCGCCCATACGAGGCCGTGATTCTGCACCTCGCGGTGCAAGTCCAGCCGGATATCCCGGTGCTGTGGGTCGACCATGGCTACAACCGCGTTGCCACGTATCGGCACGCCGAAGACCTGCGGGCCCGCCTCAAGCTGAACCTCAAGCCCTACCTGCCCCGCCTCACTCCGGCACATCGCGACGCCATCCAGGGACCCCTGCCCGAGCTCACCGACGAGGCGGGCCTGAAGCAGTTCAGTGCACAGATGAAACTCGAGCCGTTTCAGCGCGGCATGCGCGAGCTGGCGCCGGCCGTCTGGCTCACCGCCCTGCGCCAGGTGCAAAACCCCAACCGCGCCGGGCTCGACATCGTGTCGCACGACGCAAATTTCGGCGCGCTCAAGGTCAGCCCGCTGTTCTACGCAAGCGACGCCGACCTTGAGGCCTACCTCGCGCAGCACCAGCTGCCGAACGAGTGGGATTATTTTGACCCGGCCAAGGCCGACGAGAAACGCGAGTGCGGCCTGCATGCCGCGTGGGGCGGCAAGGCCGTCGCGCCCGCGACGGCGGAGATGGGAGATGGGAGATAGCAGATGGTCCGAACTGCCCCCCAACACCTCCATCGCGCAGGTTCCCAATCTTCCTCCCACCGGCTCCGCCTATCTCCCATCTTCCATCTCCCATCTCCGCCGCGCACCGCGCGGCTCTGAATGTCCAATTACCATCTCGACCATCTGCAATACCTGGAGACCGAGGCGATTCACGTGATGCGTGAGGTCGCTGGCGAGTTCGAGCGGCCCGCCCTGCTGTTTTCGGGCGGCAAGGATTCGATCTGCCTCCTGCGACTGGCGGAAAAAGCCTTTCGCCCCTCGGACCTGCCTTTGCCCCTGCTCAACGTCGACACCGGCCACCACTTTCCCGAGTTGAACACCTTTCGCGACGCGCGCGCGAAGGAACTGGGCGCCAAGCTGATTGTCCGCCGCGTCGCGGACGCCATCGCCTCCGGCATCGCCACGCCCGCGCCGGGCGAGGTCAGCCGCAACCGGCTGCAAATCCCGACGCTGCTGGCGGCGATCGAGGAATTTCGCTTTGACTGCTGCATTGGCGGCGCGCGCCGCGACGAGGAGAAGGCCCGCGCCAAGGAGCGCTTCTTCAGCTTCCGCGACAGCTTCGGCCAATGGGACCCGAAGAACCAGCGCCCCGAGATCTGGAATCTCTACAACGGCCGGCTGAATCCGGGAGAAAACATGCGGGCCTTCCCGCTCAGCAACTGGACCGAGCAGGACGTGTGGGAATATATCCGCCGCGAAGAACTCGCCGTCCCGAGCATCTACTTCAGCCATCGCCGCTCCTGCGTTCGCCGTCACGGCCAGTGGCTGCCGGTCAATGACATCGTCCCGCCGAAGCCCAAGGAGGAGGTCCGCGACCTCGTCGTGCGCGTGCGCACCATCGGTGACATCATCAGCACCGGCCTGGTCGAGTCGCCCGCCGAGACCGTGGACGACATCATCCTCGAGATCGCCGCCGCCCGCGTGACCGAGCGCGGCTCCCGCGCCGACGACAAGTCCTCCGAGGCCGCAATGGAGGACCGCAAAAAGGCGGGTTACTTCTAACATGTCCGCTCCGTCCCTCTCGCCCCTCTCCCATCACCCATCGCCCGCTACAGCCAGCGCTGCGCTGCCGGTCGACATCCTGCGCTTCAATACGTGCGGCTCGGTTGACGACGGCAAGTCCACCCTAATTGGCCGCCTTTTGTACGATTCAAAATCGTTGATGGAGGACCAGCTCGAGGCGCTCGAGCGTTCCGCCGACATCACCGGCGGCGGCCAGGTCAATCTCGCCAACCTCACCGACGGCCTGCGCGCGGAACGGGAACAGGGCATCACGATCGACGTCGCCTACCGCTATTTCGCCACGCCGCGCCGCAAGTTCATCATCGCCGATACTCCCGGCCACATCCAGTACACCCGCAACATGGTCACCGGCGCGTCCGCCGCGAACCTCTCCGTCGTCCTCGTGGACGCGCGCCAGGGCGTGATCGAACAGAGCCGCCGCCACACCTGCCTCGCCTCGCTGCTGCGCATTCCCCACCTCGTCGTCGCCGTCAACAAGATGGACCTCGTCGGCTGGAGCGAGGACCGCTTCAACGAGATCCGCGCGCAGTTCGAAGAGTTTCTGCCCCGGCTCGACATCAAGGACGTGAAGTTCATCCCGATCAGCGCACTCCAGGGTGACAACGTCGTCGACGCCTCCGTCAACACGCCATGGTATCCCGGCCCGACGCTGCTGCACCACCTCGAGACCGTGCACATCGGCAGCGACTGGAACTTGAATGGTTTCCGTCTGCCGGTGCAGTGGGTCAACCGTCCGAACAATCCCACCGACCCGGCGCTGCACGATTTCCGGGGCTTCAGCGGCCAGATCGCCGGCGGCATCGTTCGCCAGGGCCAGAAGGTCATGGTCCTCCCCGGCGGGCAGATCACCACCGTGAAGGAAATCTGGACCTATGACGGCCCCGTCGCCGAGGCATTCTGCCCGCAGTCCGTCACACTTCAGCTCGACACCGACGTCGATGTGAGCCGTGGCAACATGATCATCGGGCAGAGCCACCTCCCGGGCTCCAGCAGCGAGCTCCTCGCCAACGTCTGCTGGATGCACCAGAAGCCGCTCACGCCGGGGAAAAAATACTGGCTGAAGCACACCACCAACAGTGTCCAGGCCGCCGTCATCGCCATCAACCATCGCCTCGACATCAGCACGCTCGAGCCCCAGCCCACGCCGACCGAGCTCGCCCTCAATGACATCGGCGAGATCCGCCTCCGCACGGCGTCACCGCTCTTCTTTGACGGATACGAGACGAACCGCCTCACCGGCTCCTTCATCCTCATCGAGCAAGGCACGCACGCCACCGTTGCCGCCGGCATGCTGCTGCCGCCGCGCGAGGTCGTCCGCGCGGACGCCGACGATTTTGTCATCTGACCAT
>Ga0316219_1001403_pt1 | contig 25928 bp, 17 predicted proteins | sample TBH18003PmetaG_FD_203635 | JGI IMG/M metagenome (GOLD analysis project Ga0316219, IMG submission 203635) | Freshwater microbial communities from Trout Bog Lake, Wisconsin, USA - TBH18003P | ecosystem: Environmental > Aquatic > Freshwater > Lake > Hypolimnion/Profundal zone | place: USA... | reverse complement strand
CTTCAATGGTGCGAACCGCTGGCTTTCCTAGTCGCAGCGTCTCATTTACTTCTCGCAAAACCCAATCTAGGGGGGAAGTCGCCAGGGATTTGCGAATGGAGGCGACGGCCAACTCGTAATCGATCTCTGCCATCGGAAAACTATACCAACTAACCCACGGCTTCGGAAATAGCGCCCGCCAGGTGACGGTGCCAATCGACGGCGTCTTCAGGAAGGGTTGCTCCCGCTTCACCTGTTCAATGGATGGACGTTAAGTCCGCTGTCCGTCGTCGTATGGTGGACATTCAACGATCTTAAATACTAACAATCGCCGATGCTGTTACGAATCGACTCCATCCAAACGGAGCATAGGCACTACTCTCGTGTTCTTCCGTGCGGATGGAGTTCGGAGCGCACCCGTTCTGGAGGAGAGCTGTCTTCACGTCCGAGGTGGAGAGCGCACAACACGGATACCAGTCGTCGGCGATTCGGCAGCTTTGGCATCCTATAAGGCTAACGAGAAACAGAGCCCCTCCCGGACGAATCATTGAGAACAGGTTCTTAACTCCCAATCGCCATGTGGCTACATCGGTGTAGCAACATTCGAGACAATATGCGGAAAGCAGGAAGTCATAGCGATTGCTCGCCAATTCACCAAGGCGGATGTCAGTCGCCACCGCGGATCGAATTTTTGTCCGGGTCAATTGTTCGCGCTCCGCGGCTGTCTTGAACTCCGCGGTATACGGCTCACGTCCTACGAGGAAATCAGAAAAACGCGACCAATCGTGCGCATTTGATTTTAAGTCACGCCATCGCAGAATGCAGTCAAGAGCCTCCGAATTGACATCGATCAGATCAATATTGGAAACGTAAGGGGCGGCGGCAATCGCTCGCTGCAGTGTCGGGCCGCAGCCTACCTCGACAGCGTTATTCCATGGACCGAGCCTTCCCATGAATTCGATTTGATGGTGCAGCGCAATCTGTTCATCCGGCTCGACCTGTCCGGAATAGAACGTGGCGAGATAGCTCTGGGGTGAGTAGCTAGTCCACGGAGAAGTGGCCGGGGCTGGTTCGTCACAGCCTTCCAAATTCCGCATTGATGACTGATGGTTGAGCATCCCGCCACTCATAAATCAATACTCTCACCTCGTTTGCCTATAGGCCAGTTCCCAATTCGTCACCTCTGAGCCGAGTTTCGAGATGTGGGCTGGGTATACAGAGTCCAAGTGCCGGCCGTTCGGAATCCGCACACTGTGTACGACTTCCGAACAGACTAAATCTCTTGGCGTTGATTATAAAGGGTTTACTTTTGGGCCAAGACATGCTTTACCTATGTACATGAACCAGCTATTCACAGATCAATGGCACTATCACGGGAAGTGGGATGGCATGTCTCTGGGCGACTCGCAAATCTGGCTTGGACCAGAAGCCGTAGATGCCTTTCACGAGGTTTTCGGCTTTTGGAAAGGAAACGCCAATGTGTTTGTCGGCGCAGGCACCCAGACTGCATGCCATTCCTATTCAAGATGTGCAGTGTTCGAGGAAATTGAGCTATTTGTCGAGGCTTGGATCGCCAGGGATGCCATGTCTCTATTGAATGTGCTCGAGGGGTATCGGCGCCAGGCAGACGAATATCAGGCAGGCTGCCGTGAATGGCTTTCCTCGGCCCCCTCCTCGATGAGCAACTCCGAGCTCGCGGCACTCTTCCGGAGAATAAGACGTCTGCAATTTTCTATATCGCGGTACGATCAATTCGGTATTTTCACGGAAGACTTTTTCGAGCGCAGGGTCGGTCAAATTCTCCTCCCGCACATTGCCGATGAAATGGAATACCAGCAGACCATCGATGCTCTTATACTCCCGCATGAGTTGCCCACGATGAGGCTGGAGGAAAAGGCTCTATTGGAATCTTTGCTTGCGCTCGTTGACAGCGACAAGTTACCGCCCGGTGCCCCTCCTCGACAGGTGCGACTCGCGTTGGTCCGTCATGCCAGGAACACCTCGCAGAAACTTTCCGAACAGTATGGTTGGCAACGAGTGTTCTTGCGAAACATCGGCCATACCGCCGATCATTATCTTTCGGAATTGACAGATCTCGCAACAGGGCATGAAGACTTGCGTGAGCATCTACTCACCAGATTGCGATATCTGGAGCAGTTACCTTTTCAGAGACGATCCGATTCGCGTTCAATAGTCGAACGCCTAGGTCTCAACAAAGAAGAGCAGACCGTCATAGCGATTTATCGCGCGCTGACTGAGGCGCGAAACGAAGCTTCAACGCAGGTAGGCCTGGGATCCCTGATCGTTAACCCGATAGTCACTGAAGGCTGTAAGCGATTAGGAATCGACGAGAACATATTCCACTTACTGTGTGTTGAGGAGTTTGCGGAATTACTCGATGGCTCGCGCCAGATTGCACAACTTGATATTGATGGGCGTAGCCGCATATGTGGCTTTTGGTTTCAGAACGAAAGAACTTTTCATCTGATGAGAGATGATGAGGCGCAGCGTTTCCTTGAATCCCAACAAGACGCGCATAGGGCTACTGAAGCTCCTATTCTCTCTCAACCCCACAAGGGCACTTGCGCCGCTGCGGGATTGGCCGAGGGAATCGCGTGTATCGTCTCAGATGTCGACGATCTCAACAAATTCAAAGAAGGGATGATTCTTGTTGCCGAGAACACCACAGTAGACTACGTGCCTGTTCTGCGTAAGTCGGCGGGGATCATTACTGAGCATGGTGGCAGAACGTGCCACGCAGCGGTGGTCGCCAGGGAATTTGGCGTACCAGCAATCGTGAACTATCCCCAAGCAACGCACATCTTCAGAGATGGACAAACTTTACGGTTTGACACTGCCGAGGGTGGCATCGTGCACATCATTTCAAGGCTGGATACAGGTCAGCAAAAATGAAAGAGTCTCCATTCATCTTTTGGCTCGGCGCTGAACTCGATCAATGGACTCCAGCTGAACTCGGCGGCAAGGGCTATCAGCTTGCCGACTTGTCTCTGCTTGCCTACCCAATACCCCGTGGCTTCATTGTTACGGCGTCAACTCTGCGCCATTTTTGGGCCACCCATCCGGAATTGGCTCACATATGGCACCATGAGCCAAATACCGCTACCGCTGAAGCGAGGCGTGCGCTTCAGGTGTGCCACATCGGTCCTGAAATTGAAGATCCGCTTATGGGCGCATTCGACCAGTTGTCGGTTGCGACTGTCGCGGTACGGAGCTCGTCTTCCAGAGAGGACGGACACACGCGAAGCTATGCTGGACAATTTGAAACAAAGCTAAACGTGACCGGTGACCACCTTGCAGAAGCGCTGAAAGCATGCTGGATATCCCTCTTCTCGGATCGTGTGTTGGCTTACAACCTAAAAGACGATGCGGTAGGCGATAACTTAGATTTCGCGGTTGTCATTCAAGAGATGATCGCGCCCGTTGCAGCGGGTGCGGCTTTCACCCACCACCCAACGAATCGAGACACAAGCCAGATCCATATTGAAGCGGTCTGGGGTCTGGGTGAAGCCCAGGTTAGCGGATGTGTGACCCCGGACACTTTTGTTTTGCGAAAGTGCGATTTAGAGATTATGGAGTATCAGCCCGCGATACAGGAAACAATGCTAGCTTCATCGATTTCCGGCGAGGGCGGGACCGCATGGCAGCCTGTCCCGCCCCATTTGATTGCAGCTCGCAAACTCACACCAGCGACACTCACACTTTTGGCAAGTACTTGTCGCAATTTAGAAGCCGTCATGGGATATCCCTGCGATGTCGAGTGGGCTGTAACTGAAGACAGGCTGTACATTCTGCAGTGTAGACCGATTACAACATGATGGACGAGGCCACTGTAATTTGCAGGCGCGAGAGGAGAGTCGAGCATGAAAGAGCAGGAATCCGACCGCACAAATCTAGCTCTCATAGTGGAGGACACGGACGCTCATTTTGAGGCGCTGAAAAGGGTCCTCGAGTCTGGAAGTTGCTCTCCTTTCGGTCCGTGGAAGGTCGAGCGCTATGTGGGCGATTATGAAGTGGACAAAGTCGCAGCTTGGCTCCATCGGTCATCTCAGAGCGCAATCGCCATGACGCCAAACAATGTGTGCGGGTTCATCGATTTGTCCTGGCATCCCCCGAACCAAAAGCTGGTGAGCTGGATAGATAATGAGATTGATCTCCGCTATATCGAACTGCTTCTTACTCCTGAACACATGCAATCTTACTTGGACGATAGCTGTCTTCCAGACGGTTTACGATTGCTACCCAAGCTAGACACCCTCCCCTCACACATGAAATTGGCCGTAGTCTCAGCATTCGGTCTGGACAGCCTAAAGCTGCTCACCGAGCGGATGGGGGCAGCCTATACCATTCAGAAATATCCGGATCTACGCCGAATATTTCAATCGCAACCTAGTGGTTTCAACTGTGTGGAACAATTGAGATCTAAGTTCGACCGAGACCTAAGCTCGGGGTTGCGGAAGCTGTACGAGTGGCTGATATCGAATGAGAGTGGGCCCCTGATTGGCATGGCCACAGTGGATCAGCGTGCCAGGCCCCTCTTTCGTCTGAGCGACCTCGTTGCCGAGCATCGACTTGACGCTATAAGGACATTGAAGTTGCTCTATCACTGCCCGCCCGATGAACCAGACTGGCAATCCACTTCTGTTGATGAATCTGTCCTCGCCTTGCATTTACGTTCTTTTTTTGAAACTTGTATGCGACCGGAAAGGAGAGCGGCGGGGAGGTTCAGAAAGGCCCTCGAAGACGAGCGAATGCAGCCATTGCGTGCTTCGATTATTGGTAAATCGCGAGCGATAGAAAACGTCCGCGAAAGAATATGCACATTAGCAAGAACGTCAGATGATGTTCTGCTAACGGGGCCTACAGGTAGCGGCAAGGAGTTAGTTGCACATTCGCTCCACGACCTCAGTAACCGAAAAATGAAACCGTTTGTGACATTTGACTGCGCACAAGCACTCGCGGGCGATCCCACGATGATTGGTGCTACCCTGTTCGGCCATGAGAAAGACGCATATACAGGGACGACGAGGCTCAGGCGCGGAGTAGTAGAGGATGCTGCGGGTGGCATATTGTTCATCGATCAATTTGAGGACGCAGGGCGCGATATTCAGGCAAAGTTGTTGCGTCTAGTAGAAACCAAGCAAATTCAACGAGTCGGTAGCAATGAATGGATTGATGTCGATGTGCGGATAGTATTCGCCACTCGAATCCCGCCCGAGGAACTTGAGCGGTCCGGGGAATTGCGTGATGATCTCAGCGGGAGAATTCCGGAACATGCGACTGTAGTCATCCCGGGACTGGATGAGCGAAGGGAAGACATAATACCTTTGGCGACTTACTTTTGGGAGAGCAAGCAACGTGACAGAACAGAAATTTCCCAAGACGCATGGGACCTGCTTGAATCCCGCCACTGGCGTTCCAATGTTCGAGGAATAAGGGATGCCATGAGACATTTGGCTGAGGTCTACAAATCGGGAATTAGCGCGGAAGACATAAGGCGAACCCTTCCTGAACGGACGCCCCCTTTGGTTGCTGCTGACGTTGACCAATGGTCAGAAGAGGAAATTCAGAAACGAAAGGTCCTTACCGCCGTAGCACAGTCGCGAGCCTCAGGCCGCATCTCTCTCCGCACTGTCGCGGCACGCGCGGGGATTGCTCCTTCGACGGTGCGGGATAGAATTCGAAGGTGGCGAGAGGCTAGCGACCCGCGATTTCTCTGCGACCCTTTTGAGAACTGGGGACATCAATGACGAAAACTCCTGGCTCCTTCTATACCCGCAACTCGTCCGGACTGGTGCGAGAATTCCGTCTACTAGACGTATTCATTTTCAACCTACTAGGGTTCTCTCCCGGATTTTCGATTCTTGTTCTGCCAAATATCATGGGCGGCAGCTATCCAGCCGCAAATGTAAGTGTCGTGCTTTTCCTTGGACTCGTGCTGTCCATTTGCAATGGACTAACGTACGCCATGTTAGCGACTGTTATGCCCCGGAGTGGGGGAGATTACATATTTATTAGTCGCACCTTCAGACCGTGGGTTGGTTTTACTGCGAGCTGGACGTTCCTCTGGTCTCAGCTCTTGGGGCTTGGCTTTTACGCGGGCCTCCTTGCAACCGACACGTTGGCGCCTGGCTTGACTGTGTGGGGTAGCTTGGTGAACAACCCATCTTTGCGCTCACTAGGCCAGACGCTGCAACGCCCTTGGCCCGTCTTTATGGTCGGCTCCGCGGCTGTATTTGTGGTGTTTGTGTGCTCCTGCTTGGGAATGCGACTTTTGAAGCGGATCATGTGGGGAGCGCTTGCAATTGCAGCAACAGGTACGCTGGCAATGGCGTGGACGATCCTTGCATCTGATAGGACTCAGTTCGTTAATAACCTAAATGTCTATTTGCAGGGATTCGGCATTCAGGACGGATACAACGCGGTTTTGCTGATGGCAGCGCGCCAAGGTGTTTCGCTGACCTCGGGTACGAGCTGGTTGGCGACTCTATATGCACTGCCTGCAGGGTATTGGGTATTTATCGGGTTTACCTATTCAGCCTATGTTGGAGGAGAGGTGAGTAGGCCGGCCCGCTCGCAAACCCTCGGAATCATTGGCGCTCTACTGGCTGGTTACACGTTCTATGCGACCGTCACTTCACTCTACTACAACGTCGTGGGAAGAGAATTTATACAGGCTGTTAGCGTCATAAAGGACCAGCCAGGATCACCATTCCTCGGTGGTGGCTCGATGCTTTTCTTCGCAGGATTGATGGCCTCCAATAGAGCCGTGGTGGGACTCATGGTGGTTTCGTCGATCATTTGGTTCGTCTTTGTGCTGATTGTGATCGCTCAAGTATGCATCCGTACGCTATTCGCATGGTCTTTTGATAAATTGATGCCGGAATTCCTGACGAAGGTTTCTGGTAGAGGTGCGCCGTGGGGAGCATCTCTGGTAACGACGTTAGTCGCAGAGTGCTTTGTCGCACTCTATGCCTTTCGCGGTATTACATTTTTGGACTACATCATCGCTATGTTCAGTGTGACGTTCCTGATCTCCGGTATTGCAGCGATGAGTCTACCGTTTCGCCGCCCAGCACTCTTCTCAGGTGCCCCTGCGTTTGTGCGCTACCGCATCGGTTCAATCCCATTGATAAGTCTAGCTGGAGCGGGCAACACCCTGCTTTTTGTCATTATTCTCTACAGTTGCTTCTTTGTAGCAGGCGTGACCGGACCGGGTGGTTGGTCAATCATCACTGCAGTTCTCGGCTTGTGTGTTGCTGGCGCTGCGTTGTACGCGGCGATTGTGAAGTATCGTTCGAAGCACGATCAGATTGACCTTGAAGTCCTCTATGAAGAGCTGCCGCCTGAGTAGCGGCAAGGGGCGCCGAATTGAAGAACAAGTCAGGTCAGTCTATCTGGAGTTTCACCGAACGGCTGCAGGCACGCTGTGCAGAGCGGGGCGTCGAAGTACGTCTATTTGGTACGCTGGCTTGTAGTATTCATTGCCCAGCGACGCGGCATTGGATGGAGTGTCCACGTTTTTTGCCTCGGGATATAGATATTGCCGCTCTTTATGCAGCTAGACCTGAACTGCTTGGATTATCGGAGGAACTGGGCTTTGTCGCGGATGCCAGAGTTGAGAGCATCCCCGGTGTCCGACATTCAGTGCTGTACTTGCTGGAATCCGGGAACTTTCGTGTTCGATGCGATGTCCACTACGACGATCTCCGTTTTAATCATTGCATTCCATTTAAGAACCGGATTCTAGTTGATCGACCGACATTGCCACTGGCTGAATTGCTTATGTCCAAATTGCAAATCGAAAATGTAGCGTTAAAGGATATCCTGAGCTTACAAATGCTATTAAGCGAGCATGCGCTCGGGAGTGGCGATTGGGAGACAATCAATAGGGAACAAATTTTGTATCTGTGCCTTAATGATTGGGGCCTCTGTCGAACGACGGTGCAGAATCTTAGACGACTAATTGGTGAAACCGAGAAATGGTTTCTTGGCTCGACGACTGAGCGCGCTCTCGTTCTGGATCGTGCGCGGAGCTTGATGCAAATGCTGGAGAATTCCCCCAAGAGTTTGCGCTGGCGTCTGCGGGCGTATCTCGACAAGATAGTACCTTTTGTCCCTAGGTTCACGGAGGTCGACGACTTTGGGGTTACTGTTAGGTCACCGCTGGAGAAGAAGAAGTGAAATCCATCTCCATATGGTTCACTACAGACCTGCACGGATCCTCTATGTGCTTCCGGAAGGTACTCAATTCGGTCAAGACAAAGAAGAGTCCCTCCATACTGATTATAGGTGGAGATATTACGGGAAAAAGCATCGTCCCGATTCTCAAGGAAAGGCACGGTCACTGGAAAGTCGGAACTGGGAAAAAGGATGTTGTGCTAGACACTGAGCGAGAGCTGGAAGAATTTGAAGCGCATCTCGCTTGCCGTGGTGCCTATGGTTGGCGCACCACCAGAGAGATGGTTACCGCTGTTATGGAAAGCTCAGATGTAGAGCGGGCGGTCGTTGACGGTCTCAAGGCGACGCGGGTCGCCGAGTGGGTAGATCTCGCGGAGAAGCGGCTTGAGGGAACGAGCGTACAGCTTTACGTGAACGCGGGCAATGATGATCCTTTTTGCATCGACTCAATCCTGGATCAGAGCAGTAGAGTCGTGCGACCGGAAGGAAAAGCTGTTGAACTCGGAGATGGTTTGGTGATGATTTCCTGTGGGTACGCGAATAAGACCCCCTGGAATAGTCCAAGAGACGTCACAGAATCCCAGTTGTTCGAGCGAATCCGGTCGATGGCCGAAACTCTTAAAGAGCCGCGGCGCTGCATTTTCAATTTGCATTGCCCGCCTCTGAACACAGCTCTTGATCAAGCACCAAAACTCGATTCTAAGTTGCGACCCGGCTTTACCCCCTTTGGGGTGGAGACTAGCCCGGTTGGTTCGTTGGCCGTCCGTAACGCCATCCTCCATTATCAGCCCAGTGTTGGGCTCCATGGTCATGTGCACGAACAGCATGCGTTTTGTCATCTTGGAAGGACGTTGTGCTTCAATCCAGGTAGTGAATATTGGTTAGGGCGCATGCGGGGTGCGTATTTGAAATTCCAAAATGGGGAATTGATCGCTAGCGGTTTGACGCGAGAGGACCTATCTGCGGCAGGTGCAGAGTGAGTAATAAAGCGGAACTTACGCTGAACAGTGCTGAAATGAGGTCGGCTGGTGCGAAGCTGATAGAGACATTGGTCGAGCATTGGGAGAACATGCGCGAACTGCCAGTGCTCGGTTTGGCTGATCCCGCAGCTTGGAAGAGCGCCATTTACGAGCCAATGCCGGAGGAAGGCTCCGCGCTTAATGGAGTTTTGGATCAGGTATGCAATTCGGTTTTGAAATCCATCGCTCACACGCCGCACCCCCGCTTCTTCGCGTTCGTACCGAGCACCGGCAACTACGTATCTGTCTTGGCCAACGCACTAAGCTCCGGATTCAGTGTGTTTTCAGGAAGTTGGTTTCAAGGTTCCGGCCCCGAGCTCATTGAAAGGCAAACTATCGGGTGGCTCTGCCGACTGGTCGGGCTTCCGTCGAATGCAGGAGGTCTGTTCTTAAGTGGCGGGTCGATGGCCAATTTGACCGCAATGGCAGTGGCCAGCAAAAGGAAGTTGCCCGAAAATAAGCGCGCGGCGGGCATAGTGTATGTGTCTGATCAGACACATGTTTCGGTTCTACGCGCGGTGCAGTTGACTGGGTTTTCGGTGCGGCAAGTTCGAGTAATTCCGTCGGACTTATTGATGGGTATGGACACGTCTGCATTGGCAAGTGCAATAGCAGAGGATAAGGACTCCGGACTCTATCCATTCTGTGTAGTTGGAACAGCTGGCACCACCAATACGGGAGCTGTCGATCCGCTCGACGATATTGCGGATATTTGCGCACGGAACGGCTTATGGATGCATGTTGACGCCGCATACGGAGGAGCCGCAATGCTATGCGAAGAAGGGGAACGTCTGTTGCGCGGGATTCAGTCCGCAGATTCCGTAGTGATCGATCCCCACAAATGGCTGTTCCAACCGAGCGGTTGCGGATGTTTGCTAGTTCGGAACCCCTCTGACTTGGTCGCCACGTTTCGACTGTCAGCAGAGTACCTAGGCGATGATTTGTCAGAAGAGAGCCACGACCTGTGGGACTATGGCCCTGAGTTGACAAGGCCATTCCGTGCACTGGGGTTGTGGATGTCAGTGCAGGTATTTGGAGTAAACGCATTTCGCAAATCTATAGTTCATGGGTTTCAGCTCGCGCGCTTCGCTCAAGCTACAGTGGAGCGTCTTTCGGATTGGGAGATCGTGACACCAGCGCGCTTAGCCACTGTTACATTTCGTTTTGCGCCTCCAGGTGCAGATGAAACGTTGCGCGACGATTTGAACAAAGTAATCGCAGCTCGACTCGCAGAGTCAGGTTTCGCTGTGATAGTGCCAACCAAAGTGAGACTTCACATTGTCTTACGACTCTGCTTGATCAATCCGAGGACCACTGAGGCGGATGTCAGGCTAACGATCGAAGAACTGGCGAGAATTGCTAGTTCAATTCATCAGTCGGTCAATGGTACTGATATTTCTCGTGTCTTCGAGTGACCGTCACCTACCAGTTGTCCGCGAACCGCCATCCCGGGATTAAGAGATCGAAAGATCTAGCGAACAATCGGGCGCTGAATTTTAAGCTGCGACTCGCGATGGTCTGCTCCCCAGAAATTGATCCAGCCTTCAGATTCTTTTCGTCTTACAGCCGGTAGATTCGTTTTACATTCACAGCCCTGCCTTCTCTCCTCAACAACACGGTCAAATCGGCGATAGCCATAACGCACGTGTGTCGCCGCTGGCGAGCTGTAAGCCTAAACAACTACTCGCTCCGCACTGAGACAGTCTGTCGACTGCATAGTAAGAACCGATCTGGCCGTCAAACTCCTCCGCACATTCCGCTGTCCCTTAAGTCAAAGCGGCAAATCCCTTCATTCCTAAATCCTAAGACAGACTCTGTGGTCTATGTGGTCGGTGTGCGACATTCGTGCAATCTTGACGAAAGTCGTTCACAACAACGACACGCTCGAACCCGCTGCACCCTCGTTTCCTTCAGTATCTCCTTATGGGACAGAGAGATGACTAGGAGATAGTCGCGCACTTTTGCGTGGTCTCAGAGTTGCTTACTAGATGACCGTACGATCACCACGAACCTGAGTTTCTAGCGACGATGATGATGCGCATGGTGAGAGAAAAGGAGACCATGACCATGGAGCAAGTGGAGCCCTATATTTCGTACGGCGGCAACGAAGGCACTCAGCCGAGTAGCCAGATCAGCGGTCCAACCAATCCATCTATCTTATTCAACGTACACGCGCGGCTCGTCCAGGTGTCTCGCCATCATTTCTCTCCCTCACACTTAGCAGCCATCGACGGGTTCATGAAGGAACACGGTGACGGACATGTCCTTTGCCGAACCTTTGACGAACTCGTTATGGCTGCGACGGCCGGCTGTGTGCAGACTATCGAGACCCAAGATGAAATCCTTGCTGCCGGACTTGTCGAAGTAATAGAAGGATACTTCGAACTTGGTGGTGCTGTTGTTGCGAGGAGATTCCGCGGTATCGGTCTTCAACCGCTGCTCATAAAGACACGCCTTGCCGCTATCGCGATGTTTCACGGACTCGACGTTAATGTAGTATCTGTTCCAACCGGCGAGAGCTCAGAGAGGAACCTCCAGAACTCTGGGTTCCGCCGTCTAACCTCTTACCCTGAAGTTCTTCGAGCGCGTTGCCTGGAGTGCCCCAACCACCGTCCATCAGAACCCGAGTGGTGTTGTGGAACGCTATTCGGGATTGACCATGAGCCTTGGGCGCTAACACTCACAGCCTTGCAATCCTACGGACCAGACATCATTCTCGGCCGACAAGATAGCTTTCGGATTCGGATAGATCTTTCGGACGTCGGCTTGGCAAAGAGCTTTTCGACGACACAGTTCAATGCGAATGGTATCCGCCCCGCTGCTGACAAGTCTCCTATAGAGGTCCGTCTATGACTATGGTTGAGCTGCTGGTGGGAAGCATTCCCGGACCAACATATAACTATGGCGGACTCTCCCCTGACAACACTGCCGCAACCGGCAACAAAGCTATGCCCGCGAACCCCAGGCAGGCGGCGTTGCAGGGGCTGGATCTTATGCGGTCGGTTTCCAAACTAGGGGTGCCGCAGGTAGTGCTGCCGCCTCATGAACGCCCAGACATTCCGCTGCTCCGTCAGCTTGGGTTTGGCGGACGAGACAGGGAAGTCGTAGGTGCGGCGGCAAAACAAGGCTTATTGGGGCCTTGCTGTTCTTCATCAGCGGTATGGACTGCTAACCTAGCCACTATTTCGCCCAGTACAGACACCGCAGACAGGAAAGTGCACTTAACCCCGGCGAACTTGAGCACACACTTTCACCGATCAACTGAAACCGCATTTACTTCAAAGCTCCTGAAGCTCGTGTTTCCAGGCGACGCGTTCGTCCATCACGCCGCACTACCCCCGCACGTGCGCTTCGGCGACGAAGGCGCGGCAAACCACATGCGCCTTTCGATAGGACCTGATACATCCGGGCAACATTTGTTTGCTTATGGCTATGAAGACGGTCGGCGCCAAGTCGGTCGCCAGAGCCTTCGTGCTAGCCAGGCGATAGCGCGTCTACATCAACTCGCTCCTGAAAATGTCTTATTCGCCCGGCAGCATCCGCACGCGATTCGGGCGGGAGCATTTCATACCGATGTGCTGGGCGTGAGCAACAATAACTTCATGCTAATCCATGGTTCTGCTTTTGTCAGACAGTCGCAAATCATCAGCGAACTCAGCCGGCGAATGCAAGGTCATCTAAGGATCCGCGAGGTTGCGGAAAGCGAAATGTCGCTCGCAGATGCTGTCCGGAGCTATTTCTTCAATAGCCAGATAATTTCTCTTCCACATGGTGGGGCGGTAATGCTGGCTCCATCAGAATGTGAAGCGATCCCATCCGCAAAGCGGCTATTAGACAGCCTTCCACAGTCGGATGGACCCATCACGGAAGTGCAGACATTCGACCTTCACGAGAGCATGAACAATGGAGGTGGACCCGCCTGTCTGAGGCTCAGGGTTCTTCTGAACGAGCAAGAATTGGCGCACGTAAACCCCGCTTGCATTCTTACAGAGCACCTCTATTCACGGTTGGTGGAATCGGTCAATAAGAACTACCCCGAGAGCCTCGGCCCAGAGGAACTCGCTGATCCTAGCCTGCTGCAGCAAGCGCAAAGATCTCTTGATGAGCTCGCTCAGATCTTAGATATCGGATGCCCCTATTCGTTTCAGAATTGAAAGGACGAAACAACATGCGAATCGTGACGACTTTGACCGAACAACTAACCTCTGCCGTCAGGGATGCCTGGTCTGTGGAGGAATTCCCGAATGTTGTGCCTACTGCTGATGGGTTTGGTGACTACCAGAGTAACGTGGCATTGTCCCTTGGAAAGAAGCTTGCACGCCCTCCTCAGGAAGTCGCACGGTCCATTGTGTCTGCCTTCCGTGGTAGCGATAGCTGCAGTTCCGTCGAAATCGGCGGTCCGGGTTTCATTAATTTTCGCCTTTCGCCAGCTTGGATATCCACAACGCTTCGCGACGCAATTCTTGACCCTCGTTTTGGAGTAAGTTTGGTGGCAAAACCTAGGCGCGTTATCGTCGACTTCTCTAGCCCAAATGTGGCCAAACGCATGCATGTCGGCCATCTACGATCGACCATTCTCGGAGATGCCATTCAGCGCACGCTTGCCTTCATCGGGCACCATGTCCTTGGTGACAACCACCTGGGTGACTGGGGTACGCAATTCGGCACCCTCATTTGGGCATGGAAACAGATTCGTCATTCCGAGTTGTCGGAGGAACACGACGCGATTGCTGAATTGGAGCGCCTGTACCAAGTCGCTGTCGAGATGAGCCGCTCGAACGAAGGTGTGGCGGGCGAGTGCCGCGCTGAGCTTTTGAAATTGCAGGGTGGCGACTCCGAAAACATGGCGTTGTGGCAGCAATTCGTCGACGCTTCCCGCCAGGAATCGGCGAACATCTATCAGCGTCTTGGCATTTCGTTTGACCTGTGGCGTGGCGAGAGCTCGTACAACTCGATTTTGACCGAGACTGTTGACGACCTTGTTCAGGCCGGAATCGCAAGGGAGTCAAACGGCGCGGTAGCAGTCTTTTTTTTAGATTTTGAAGATTTATCTAGCACACCCTTCCTGATCAGAAAAACAGATGGCGCCTCGCTTTACGCTACAACCGATATTGCAACAGCCAAGTGTCGCATCGAGGAGTACGGGGCGGAGCAGATTATATACGTCGTAGATGTGCGTCAATCACTCCACTTCAGGCAACTCTTTGCGACCATTGGAATGATGGGATACTCCGCCGATCTGGTGCATGTCGGCTTCGGCATGATGCTAGGCCCGGACGGTAAGCCGTTCCGTACTCGGGATGGTGGCACGATCCGTCTGAAGTCCTTAATCGACGAGGCGAGCAGCCGGATACATCCAATGGTCCGCGCCAAATGGCCCAAACTCAGCAGGGAACAGGTCGACCAATTGTCTGAGCAGATTGGGATAGGCGCAATCAAGTACGCAGATCTTTCACATAATCGAGAGACCGACTACCGCTTCGAGTGGGACCGCTTTCTGAACCCGGATGGAAACACCGGCCCGTACCTTCTATACACATTTGTCCGCGCTAAGTCGGTGCTCAGATCATTTGAGGCACAACATGGTCAACCGTTTGTGTATGACGGCATCGCAATTGACCTCAAGAAACCCGAAGAAATTACCCTTGGGCGCTTACTCGTGTCACTCCCCGATGCGCTCTACCACAGCGCTGAAGCGCTTCGTCCGCACCGTTTGTGCGAGTACATATATAGCGTCGCTCGATCATTCAATGCGTTTTACGCCGCCTGCCCGGTGATATGGGCAAGCGACGAATCGGTCAAGCAGAGCAGGCTGGCTCTCTGTACTGCAACTTTGAGAGCTTTCGAAATAGTCCTCAACTGTCTAAACATTCCATTGGTGGAGAAGATGTAAGACCGGCCCTGATCGAATCTGGCCGTCGGCGTCGCACCAGCTCTACGACTACCGGCGTTACGCCACTGGAACAGACGTCTCTTTAGCACATATTACGTGGAGGTTTTATGGCCTGGTGTCCACCGCTTAAGTATCGGCAAATAGTACGCGAAAGATTTAGAGAGCTAACGGCCAATTCTGTTCCTCAGCCTAAGCCGCAAAGTGCGTTACCCGCCAGTATCGACGGCCAGGAATCTACGGATTTGGGCAACGCTCTCAAGCCGCTACGAAGATCGGCGGTGATTGTCGATACTCCGAACTTTGCTCGGGGTGCATGGCCAGCACGACCTGATTGGGCCGCTCTGCTTGCCGACGTCGCGCTGTACGGGACGGTGGTTCGAGCCGTAGCCGTGGTGAACCGCGGTTGCCCACGAGGCATTTGCGAACTTCTGAAATCTGCGCAATTCAATATCGAGCGGTCGACGGCAGACGACCTCGACGATACCTGTGTACGGTTGCTGGCCGAGGTTGCTGCGGACACGACCGTCGGGACACTCGTGCTGGCCGGGGGCGATCACATTTATAAGGAAGTCTTGTTACTAGCTCGGGCCATTGGAAAGAAGGTCGTAGTTGTGGGGATACCGGGCACGATTGCCCGAGTGCTCACCGATGTCGCCGACGAAGTTCGCGTTATGCCTGTGCTGCAGGGTGTTCGCCGGCCACCTTCGGCAGTCGCACTCGGGGCACAGCCTTTGGGGTTCAAGGCAGTGTGACTCGCGTTCTTTCGCACTGTGGGACATGACGTGCTGAGGTTGTACCGACTGTGGTTCGGCCTGGTGGAAACCTAGCCAGGAGCGAATGGAGAAGATATGAGTCGAGTTACAAAGTTCGGAGTGCTGTCGATCTGGATTGCAGCTGTACTGGCAGTTGCGCTGACAGTGTGGATGCGATTACAAGGAGTAGATTCTTTACCCTTTAGTCCGTTCTTGCGCATGATGATCCGTGGCCTGCTCATCGCACTCCCGATGGCAGGAATCGTCTTTGCGATTAACTACTGGCGAGGCCGTCCGTGGAAGGGCAGCCTTTCGCTAATCCTGGGATCTTTTCTCGCGCTGAATCTAGTGGGATCCATTTTTATGTGCGCATACTTCGCGCCGAGGCTTCGCACTGAGGTTGCAAGGATTCGCGAAATGCGCGGGTGCCGGGAGGAAAACGCTCAGGGCACAATCCGCACCATCTGTATTGAAAATGATCACGAAGAAAGCTTCCGAGACCCGGAGCTAAAGACAATTTCAGAGCCCTTGCGTATTGCGGTTGCCGCCGCTGAAGACAGGTACTCCGCAACGCGGCCGACGATCGATTTTAGCGGTGTGCTACGGGCCTTTCGAGATCTACTGTTTTCGCACCGGCGTTCGGGTGGTTCTGAGGGACTCCAGCAGCTTGCGCGTGATATCGAGAACGTACCACGCGAACGTGGAATCCGAGGCGTTATAGGGAAGATTCATGTTGTAACCGCAAGTTTAGTGCTCGACGACGAACTCAGTCGTGATGAAAGTACCCGCATTTATCTATCACACGAAATTTTTGGGTTCAGCCGGGGAACGCCTATACGGGGGATTTCCGCTGCGTCCCACCTGCTTTTCGGCAAGTCCTCGGAACAACTGACGATCGGCGAAGCAATGCTTTCCGTTGCTCTTCTCAACCAGCCGGGCGCGCTTTTCCCTTGGCGGCATGAAGGAGAGCGCGATGAGCGTTTCATAGAACGGCGCACGGCGCTTTTGGAGCGGTACAGAAAGGTAGCTGCTTCGGCGCTCCATGCAGGTCTTATTGACCAGCAGCAATACGACGAGGCTCTCTTGTCTTTTGGCACGACACTTCGCCCCCAATCGCTCGCGCAGGGAGAGTTGGAATTAGCGACGGAAGGGATGATCAAGGATGAGATAGCACGGCGGGTGCCAGACTTCCGGGATCGTTATCTGTCCATTGATATCGCGATTAACAATCGCGTGCAAAAGGGCTTGGGCGATGCGGTGGCAGCCGGCATTAAACAATTCGCAAATCAACTTCCCGCTGATGTGCGCGACGATATTACCGCTGACGCAGTTGTACTTGACCGCAACGGAAGAATGGCGGCTTTTTATGGCCTCATCGATCAATTTTCCTGCTACGGCTCCCTGGGAAAACCAGAAGCTTATGCGAAATCGCTGGGACCGGTAATACAGAACATGCAGGTAAAAGTTGGCGGCCTACCTGCTGCGGTCGCCCTCGCCACATCTTGTAATCCATGCGCGCTCTCGGTGGTGGGTAAACTTGGCCCAGAATCATTTGCAGCTTACCTGCGAAGCCGAAATTTTCATGTCGACGGCCAAGCCTTCCCAATGCTCGCGCTCGGAGCGGGGGCAGAGGCTTCACCCAGGCTAATGGCTCGCGAATTCCGCAAGTACAGTTTCACGCGCCCCGGGGTAGCGATCGAGCCGTCGCCCATCAACCGCATCGTCGACAAAAAGACGGGCGCGACACTGTTTCAGCCCGCCGAAGAATCGGTGCTCCGGGCCTCCGTCGCAAACCAGATTCGCGATGCGCTATTTTTGACCGCAAGAATTGGAACCACCAGATATACATTGAAACAAGACGCGAGTCTTGAGCCGATTGTTTCCAAGACAGGAACCGCCGCATTTCGTCAGCGCGACAAAAGAGGAAATGTAATTCCTGGCACGCCATGGCTTTCTGCAGGCGGCAGCTGGCTGGCGGCAAATACTTTACTAAGTACGGTCGTTATCCGGGTACGTCTAACCTCCAATCCAGTGTTTCCCGCCGACGCAGCCCCTACGGCGGGTGCTGTCGCCCATGAAGTGCTTGCCAGTCTGCGCGTCATCAACTCTCCCAAAAGTCTTAAGGAAGGAATCAGCCATGAATTCTCGTCTCCTGAGTCGAACGATCACCCTCAGCCTACTGCTCCTTTTCAGCGCATCGCTAACCGCACAGGAAAACGCCACAGTAGCCGTCCTACCCGACATCAGCAGTAGCGGCGCGCCAGGCGCAAAGGCACTTCGCCATGAATTGACGAATATCTTGTGCTCCATTCCAGACGGGACGCGGGTGCTGGTGATCCCATGGAACACTGCGCCATCAGTTTTGCACGACGGCACAATTAACGCGCAGTCACGCAGCACGATCTTGCTGAATCTTGAGCAGCTTCCAATGCATGGAAAGAGTGACCTCGGCCTTGCGCTCGAACTGGCGCATTCGCGGATGGGAAATATTCCGGCAAAGCTCATCGTGGTTTCGGATTTTGAACTCGATACCGCGCCGACGAGCCCATACAAAGACATACATTTAGACCGCTTGCTGGCGATGCAGCCCGCGACTTTCGAGCTATTCTTGCGCCCTATCAATCGCACGACATCTTTGAAAATTGACAAGCCAGGGGTGACGATTTTGGGAGCGAAGACGGATTATGTGGCATTGTTCGCACCGCCGCACCCACAACCTGCACCGGTAACGATAGCGATACCGTGGTGGCGCCGCCTGCCTATAACGTTGCTGGTGTTGGGATTCGGCGCATTTCTGGCAATCGCGGCAGTGATCTACTTCCGTCGCGAGATCGGCGAAGCAAAACAGAAGGAACAGCAAATGCTCGCAGCGGGCGAGGTGCTGGGAGCTGACGAACTGCTGCCAGCATCGCAAGCGGCTGACAATGAAGACACGGACGACGAGGAATGCCTGGTGCGCTATCGCATCAGCGACGACAACCGTGCGCGTCACAGTTTTTCCGAAGGCGAGGTAGTGACGGTGGGAGCCACGCCTGACTGCGATGTTTATGCGGAGAGTGCGTTCACAACGGTGAAGCTCACAATTGTGGACCACCGTCTCTCGCTGGAGAATGCTGGCGAGGGCATGGCAGCAGTTGGAAAGTTGAAGCTGGAGCCTGGTCGCACGCTCACATTGCATGAAGGCGCAATCGCACAGCTTCGCGTTACTTCGGACCAGACATTTTGGCTGGAACCGACAGAGGAAAGAGAACCCATATGCGCAGCCTGAACTACACTCGCAAACTCTTTATTGATCTGTCCGGCGCTGGATCACAGGTGTCGATCGCACGCTTTGGTATGGACGCAGAGCTGCAACACTATTGGGCGATGACCTCCCGACGAATTGTAATCGAATGCAAGAGTGACCCTCCGACGCCCATGCCCGAGTTAGCCGCTGTGCTTGGTGCCTCCCGGAGTGAAATGGGCCGGCCGAAACCGGAGGAACTTTTGTTGCTTGATACTGATGAGGCGACAAACGTTGCAGCAATGATTGAGCAAAAGGAAGAAGCTGTACTGCCCATTCTTCGCCTCACTCCGCTGCATCTTTTGAAAACTCACACCGGCGGTGAAAGCGGCCAACAGCCAGCAATTGCGCGGGCATTCTCCTACTTGTCAGCGACGCTCCATGACGCCGGACTCTTCTCCAAAATACAGCAAGCATTTCGTGAACTCTCGCAGACCGGGATAGCTGAGCACGAGATGCGCAGGGCTGGCATTCCAACCACCAACCTCGGCCAGGCAGTGCAAGTCTGCATCACGCTCGGCGATAGCGGGGGCACCGGAGTTGGATTGGCCATTCCCACCACATTGCTAGTGCACCACATCGCGAAGCAACTCGGGTTGTCGATAACTCTGAATATCTGGTTGTTGTCGTCATATCGACCGGCGGTGGGGATGGAGGATTGTCTGCGGAAGGCCCTCTCCTATGGAATTTGTAAGGACCTCACACTGGCCCAGCAGTTGGATTCTGTATTCATCTTACCGCTCGCAACCGGTGACGTTAGAATCCGCGCCCCTTTGTACAGCCGAGTTTTCTGCGTTGAAGGAGCCGGCGAACTTCACCAGCAGCTCGCGTACTTAGCGTTGCGGGTCGCTACGTCGCAGATCTTCTACTACGCAAGCGAGACTGGGGAACGCTTACGCGCCGATGAACGCAACATTATCTACCGCGCATTTGTGTAGCGCTGGTCACAGCCAGAGGAGGACTATGAAAAACCGAGCGATCTTCTCGTCGTACGATGTTTGTACGCTCACTGTTCCAGAAACCCTTACGAATGCAGTCGCTACATTGGCGGTCGTGCGCTACTTTGAGGATGAGATCGACACTGCTCGGGAAGTTCAGGCAAATCTACCACGATCGTTGTCGAAGATTGTCCCGGCGTCTGCCAATTCTTTCCAACTCGGAGATGTGCTCGCAAAGGCAGTTGACTATGCCTTACAAAAGCCCGGGACGGACTTCAAGATTGACGGCTTGCTAACGACACTGACGCGCAGGACTACCGAATATGAGGAGCAGGCAACTGAGGCCGGGAGGCGTGGCTGCAAATCGGTGGACCCTCTCTATCGAGTTGTGGGCGAGAAAGGTCTCGTAATTCCTCTAGTGGCGGATGCCGCCTGTGAGAGTTGTAATGAGAGCGTTAGGCAATTTGAACAGGAACTCGCGGAAAACGGAAATCAGAGCAGGCACTCTCGCGAGAGAATTGCCGAACAGGCAAGAAATACCGAAAATCGGCGTGCTGGCTTAACATCGGCGACAGACGTAGGCTCCAAATCCATCCTGCCGAGTTGGAAGAGGGTGGCGCAGATTTCGGCCGTCCTCTTCGCGGTAGTGTTCTTCGCAGTATGGATTTTTCTTCCGCACAATGCCGATTCCGCCCAATCGATAAGCATGTCATTGCGATATGCCTTGATTGTGGGAGCTGGGGTGTTTGCGATTCGACCTCTCTCAACTTTCTGTAGCGAGTTCTTCAAACAAGCCCCGGAGCCCATCACTGCGAAGAGCAGGCGCAATCCATACGAGCCCATGAGGGCGGACTTGATGGAGTTTACAAATCTGCTCGCCCAAGCCGCAACCATTCGCCTCAAGATGCGAGTGGCTCGTGAACTTCACGATAATCTCACAGGAGCCAAAGCAGAACTGAAGTCCACATCACTTTGCGGCAACATGGAACTCCTCATGACATCACTGCGTGATGATATCGAAAAATTGCCCCGTACACCGTTCGTGAGCGAGGCGCCTGGGTCGACGATGATCTACGGACGTCCTGCTGCCGATGCAATCTATACCTCCAGAATGTCGGGAAGCAAGAAACAGGCACTTCGGGTCGCGCTCAACTCCCTTGGGAATAGACTCGCGGTTGATGGGATAGATCTCGATGTGACTAAGATCGAGTTCATCAGCAAGGCCCGCGAGGTCATAGGTGAAGCATCGTTTGCCGAGATAATTACTGCGCTACGCTCCGTTCCGGCATGCAACCAGGCGCTAGAAGGCGAACTAATCGCCCTCAGGGAAATCGCATTGTCGCAGATGCGCATCACAGCGCCGATTTTGCTTGATCGCTTCAAGTCGCCAACGAAACTGCAGGTGGGTATGCCGATGGATCTGGATCTACATGCCCCATGGATTTGCAAAGTACTGGACAACTGTCCGTCGTACCCATCTTTTCACAGCATGTCACTTGAAATTGTTGTCGACACCTATGGCGTTCCCATGACACAGCGCATGGCCATGCAAAGTGCCATGGAGGCATACGAAAGCTTTGCTGAGCGCGCCCAGGAGTGTATGTGGGGTTGGCCTCTTATTGAGACTCAGGCCACAGCACCCCCGAAATCGGGGTTGGAGATACAACCTGCAGGCGTGTTTTCCAGTACGGTGCAGATGTTCCAGAACAGGAAGGCAGGACAGGCGCCCCTTCCGATCTCAACCCAGTTTGCCGCGGAGAAGAGTCGCGTTGTGGAGGAAGCACTATAGACAAGAAGCTATCAAGAGCTGCATTGAAGTCGCTGACCGTCGCATTAATCTAGGCGACAGAATGCAAATTGCAGTTTCAAACCGCGACGCTCCGAAACAGCGTTGCCAATACGAGGTCAACCAAGACAAGCACCGGTGATAACGTGAGCAGAGGCCTGTTTGTTGACAACCATTTCGAGGATTTGGAGCCGCTGCTTGCTGCGGCTGCGCACCAACATGGCCATAGTTTGCAATGCGCACGTTCGCCGGAAGAAGCTCTCGTGATCCTACGCAATGCGCTCGAGCCGATCCGTTTCATCGTCATGGATACGGAGTTTAACAACTCCTCATTGCGGGGGCTTGATGCATTGCAGGCAATTCACACCGCCGCGCCCAGCGCGAACATCGTTGTGCTCACCGGCACCGATGATGCAGACCTGCGGATAGCAGTCGAATGTTTTCGCCTCGGGACCATAAAATACTGGTCGAAGCAACATTTGAACTCCGACCGGATGATCCGCGATGTATCCCGTGCGGCTCAAATCCAAGACAAGCCGGCGAAATGCGCCAACTCTGAGCAGACAGTTAATCAGGGCGCTGAGGCTGGTCCAGCTCTTTATACAGACCAGTTTCTTGATAGATACAGAACCACATTTGCCTTGAGGCTCAAAGCGGTGGGGGTTCCAGAAGAGGATTCCGGAAATCATCGTGCGTGGCTAAAGAAGATGCTGTGTGGGCTGTTGACGCCCGTTTGGGGACGCAGTTTACAACTTCGATACCAAATCCTACGCAAACAAGAATGCGATTTGGAGTTCCAGATTTGGATATTGGGTTTTGGATGGGGAGTAGATGTGAACGAAGCTCGCGACCGTAGCGAGCATCTGTGGTTCGACGTTGCATTGTTCTCGCGTTTAGCTGAAAAACTTTACACGATGGAAACCGTAACCGAGGAAGCTACCGTTCGAAATCTTCTCTCCAGTGATTCACAAGGTTGGTGCTGCTGGTTCGAAGTTCTGCGGGACGGGCGGGCGGTTACGTTTGCACCCCCGAAACAGGTTCTTTCCGATGCATTAAGCTCCGATCTGAAGCAGCGCCTGGTAATCCCATTTCCCATACCGGAAAACCGCAGCACCCTCCACTTGACATGCGACCTCATTCGCCGCCAGGAAGCCACATGCAAGTTTGTCATGAATCTTCGCCCGAGAAAGCTGCCCGACGATCTCTCAGACTACCTCGGAGCTCTACGTAGGGCGATTGCGGCCAAATGGGAAGTGAGCTCTGGGCCGTCGAAATCACCGGTCACTCATTCCGCAGGTGCCGGGGAATTGACTGCGCTGGCATCCAGGCTCAATGTTCTTCAGCAAAGTCTCTCATCGCACTACGAGATGACCTGTTGCATTTCTGTCGAGTCGCGAGAGGTCGATCTGGCTCTCGCCAACTTGCTGGCCGGTGAGTTCTTCGGCCCAGATCCTGACGTGTTCGAAGTGCGTGCGGTCAGTAATGATCGTGCTTCCGCTATTTGTGGAGGCAGCACTGAGCCCGCTCTTCCGTCGGATCTGCTAGTGCACAGGTATGCGCTCGACGAAGCGCAGAATATCTTTCGGCTTCCTTTGCCTACAGAGGACGGCATACCTGGCGTGTCCACGGTGCCGGAGAAATTCGCATTCGTGCCAGAAGGATTGTCGGAAGAGGGCGCAGTTCTCGGCTGCAAGAAGGGAACGCGCGGAGAGTCGGTTATTCACTTCACCCAGGCTGCTCGCATGCAGCACCTTTATGTGCTGGGACAGTCGGGTACAGGAAAAAGCTCTGTGCTGTACCGCCTCATTTGCCATGACATCGAAGCTGGACACGGAATTGCGCTGATTGATCCCCACGGCGACCTAACTGATGATGTTCTTTCGATTGTGCCCGACAGCCGCGTCAATGACGTCGTGCTTGTCGAACCAGCCGACTGCACGCATCCAGTAGGCTTGAACGTCTTAGAGTGGGATCGGAATAATCCGGCGGAACGCAGCTTCATCATAGATGAACTGCTCCGCATATTTAATGCTTTGTACAACATGGAACAGTGCGGCGGCCCTATGTTCCAAATGTACTTTCGTTCGGCATGTGCTCTTGCAATGGCCGACCCGAATCACCCCAGCAAACTTGAGGATGTCAGCCGTATCTTCACTGACGACTCGTTTCGCAAACGGCTTATCACTGGTGCCATGGACAAGCGGCACAAGGTGTTCTGGGAGGACATGGCGGCGGAAGTTGGCGGTGAGGCTTCGTTGAGAAATATGGCCCCATACATCATCAGCAAGTTCGATCAGATGCTCTACGATGAGCACCTCAGACCCATTCTTAATGTCCGAAAATCTACCATAGATTTCGACAGGATCCTGAACGAACGAAAGATACTGATTCTCAACGCGGGAAAAGCGTCAGTGGGCCAACTATCGGCACGCACGTTGGGAATGTTCGTAGTGGCGCGGCTGCTCACCGTCGCCATGCGTCGCGTGAAGTTGCCGTTGGCCCAACGTCTTCCGTTCTTTTTGTACGTCGATGAATTTCAGAACTTCACGACTGATTCGATCTTCGAATTAGCGGCGGAGGGGAGGAAGTTTGGGATAGGTCTCAACTTGGCTAATCAAAGCCTCGCTCAAATAGACTCAGCCAAGCGCGACGCCTTGTTAGGTAGTATCTCCACGGTTCTCGCTTTTCGGCTTGGCCCTATGGACGCAGAATTCATGGCTCCCTATGTCGGCCCACGATTCAGCGGCCGTGACTTGTTGGAGATCCCCAACTACTGGGCCGTAGCTCGGTTGAGCACTCAGGATGGAGTCACACATCCATTTGCGTTCCAGGCCGCCGACCCGGTGCCACCCCGTGATGACCAGCGGCTGGCTCGGCTCCGTGACCTTTGCCGTGAACGCCAGGCGGTCGTTTATGCTGCTAATCACACCGACGCGGCAACTCCAGCAATGGGAACAGGGCATGTTGCGTTGTCAAACGCAAAGGTCGAGTTTGACGTGATCCTCGCCAGCGTTGGTGCCAATCGGGTGGACGTCGTCAAAGTGATTAGTGAAGTGATGAGCCTGGGGCTGGAGGAGGCTATCAAACTGGCCGCGAGTGTGCCAAAGGCGATCAAGGAAGGCGTGAGCGAGGAAGAGGCTAGGAGCATCGAAGAGAAGTTCACAGACGCGGGTGCGAAAGTTGAAATTAACCCTGGCGGATGATTGAGTCCGTGCAATGTTAACCCGATATTGTACTGGTCGGTCTGCTTGCCACCCTGAACACGGAATTCCAGCGTGTAACTATGCATGGCACCCAGTGTTTCTGTACTGGATGCTCAGGCGGAAGCCGCTTAACCGCTGTTGAGGACTGTGCCGCTGCCCACTCCGGACCATGAACATGGGAAGCACGTTCAGAAGACGGGGTTAATCCACCATTTCTGATTGTCGCCCTGATGTGTTTCCCACAAATGGACGATTATCTCGTTGTCTGTTTCCCATGCGTCCAAAGACATAGCCGGATTTGCACATGATGCGATTCGATACGAATGGTCTTCAAGAAGAGTGAACTTCCATCGTTGATTTAGACCACCATGGTAGTTCCACAGGTGCACTTTCCAAGCCCCATCCTGTTCGAAGGCATCAAGGCAGTGAGTGGCTTCTCTTGAGCGAATGACAACTGTATCATCCACGTTCGCCAGTACCCACCTTTGATTACTGCCGCCATGAAACTCACGCCAGCAGTGAACCTGCCAGCGATTTTCCTCGGACTGCCAGCAATCAATGGCAGCGCTATATTGTTTGTTTAGGAACGAAAAGGAGACAGGCTGAAGCCTACGCACGGAGTCGAGCGACACAAGCTCATCTCTTACGAGTTCGGCTTGCTGCACAAATCGAGCGCGGTCGGCCTCTGAACGGAATGCTGTGAATTGTCCATGGGCACACTTGTCCCGAATAGCAGCCACAGATTCGGCAACTTTAATGACAGAGGTCGATAAGCCTGTCTTTCTCAAGTTTCCGATAAGCCCTCTGCCGCCGTTTCCAAACCGCTTGCACAATCTCTCGATCTCACCAGCGTTGGTCACTACTAACTCGATATCG